>Ga0272446_1003157_pt1 | contig 21284 bp, 19 predicted proteins | sample YNPCB0061_FD_194587 | JGI IMG/M metagenome (GOLD analysis project Ga0272446, IMG submission 194587) | Hot spring microbial mat communities from Yellowstone National Park, WY, United States - YNP-CB-006-1 | ecosystem: Environmental > Aquatic > Thermal springs > Hot (42-90C) > Sediment | place...
TTTCGGTAGTTGGTTGTTCGGTTTGAGTAGGTTTGCTTTGTTGTAATGTACCTGCTTTTTTGGCTTGTACGTAAGCTAAAATGTCGGTTTTAGTAACTCTACCTTCTTGTCCTGTACCTACGATGCTATCCAATTCACTCATACTTATCCCTTCTTCTCGGGCGATGTTCAACACCAAAGGAGAGTAAAAACGCCCTGCTACGGGTTCGGAAAGTGTTGCAACGGTAGAAATACTGCTGATAGTTTCTTCTATTTGTTTTTCAATTAGCTTGTCATTGGTTTCTTGTGTGGGGCTACTTTGTGGAGCATTGCTTCCTCCACCGCTATCTATAATGGCTATGGGTTTGCCTACTTGCACCACATCACCTTCTTTCACCAAAATTTCTTTCAAGATACCTGCGTGGGTAGAGGGGATTTCGGTATCTACTTTGTCGGTGGCTACTTCTAAGATAGACTCGTCTTGCTCTACTTTATCACCTACTTTTTTGAGCCAGTTGAGAATAGTGCCTTCCATTACACTTTCTCCCATTTTGGGCATAAGCAGTTCTATTAAAGCCATAATTGCATTGTATTTTGAGGTAAAAATCCTTTTTTTGGTACGGCAAGTTACAAATTAAAAATAATTTGCCAAAAGACTAAATGTTTTTGTTGGAAGATTTTGTTTGAAAACTTGCATTTTTTTTGAAAATTTGGCAGAAGTAATCAAAAACGAAGTTTTGCATTTTTTATGATAAAAACACTTCTCAACAAAAAATTAGAAAGACTTTATTGGGCTTTGTTTCTGTTGCTTGTAAGTTTTTTTGTAGGAATAATTGGTTTTATGAAAATAGAAAATTACACACTTTTAGATGCTTTCTATATGTGTGTAATTACGGTGGCGACCATAGGTTATCAGGAAATTAGGCAACTATCCGATGCAGGTAAAGTATTCAATAGTTTTTATATTTTGGCAAATTTAGCTTTATTTGCCTTTGTGATTTCTACGCTTACCGCCTATATCTTTGAGGGCGAACTTAGACAAATTTTTAGAAAGTATAAGGCTCAAAAAGCAATTCAAAAAATGAAAAACCATATTGTTGTTTGTGGGTATGGCAGAAATGGCTTTAATGTCTGCCAAGAGCTTAATCGTCTGCAAGTGCCATATGTGCTGATTGAGCGTTCGGAGCAACATCTACACAATTTTGAACCAAAACCACACAGGCAATTTGTGATAGGTGATGCTACTTTGGAAGAAACACTTTCAGAAGCTAATATCAAAGAGGCAAAAGCTATTATCATAGCTTTGCCCAACGATGCCAACAATGTGTTCATTACGCTTACGGCTCGTGAGCTAAATCCTAATTTGTATGTAGTTTGCAGAGCCTCCGAGCCAAGTTCGGAAAAGAAAATGTACCGAGCAGGGGCAAATAAGGTAATTATGCCCGAAGCCATCGGAGGTATCCATATGGCTCAAATCATTATCAAACCCCATATCGTAGAATTTTTAGACCTTATCAGTGGCTTAGATAAAATGCAAATGCAATTAGAAGAGATTAGTATCAAAGACCTGAAAAACGAATTTAGGCATTGTTCCATCAAAGAATTGCAAACCCAAGACGAAACCGAAGTGAATATCATTGCCTTCAAAGATAGAGAAAAAGGATTTATCCTCAATCCGAAAGAAAATACGACACTTTCTGATGATAAGGTATTGATAATTTTAGGCACAAAAGAAAATATCAAAAACTTCAAGCAAAAATATTTATCCTGAAAACACTATGGGCATATCGGAACGCAAAAAACGAGAAAAAGAAGCTATCAGAAGCAAAATTTTAGAAACTGCTAATAAACTTTTTCTTGAAAAAGGCTACGAAGGAACAAGTATTCGCACCATTTCGGAGGCTATTGAGTATAGCCCCGCCACGATATACCTGTATTTCAAAGATAAAAACGATATTTTCTATCAACTCCAACAACAAGCCTTTGAACTATTGCAAGAAAAAATGAAGGCAACACAAAACATCATTTCGCCACTCGAAAGGCTCAAAGCTATGGGTAAAGTATATCTTAACTTTGCCTTCGACAATCCGCAGTATTATGATTTGATGTTCATACTTCGCTCACCTATGGAGAGCCTTGGCGAAGAAAATACTTGGCAGCAAGGCATCGAGCTTTACCAAACCATAGAAAGCACCGTAGAGGCTTGTATGGTTGCTGGGCAAATCAAAACCGCAGACCATCGCGTCGTAGCTTTTACGATTTGGTCGTACATTCACGGGCAGTGTGCTTTGCTTATCCGTAAAAGATTACCTATGCACGAAAAGCAACATTTACGCTACTTGATTAGTTCTTCTTTTGAGTTCTTTTGGAAAATGATAGAAAAGTAGCCCCGAAATGAAAAAATATCAACACATATTCTTTGATTTAGACCATACCATTTGGGACTTCGAACGAAATTCTAATGAAACCTTACAAGAACTGCATCAGCAATACCTTGACGAGGCAATCGTACCACTTAATAAATTTTTGGAGGTTTTTCATCGTATCAATGCTCAATTATGGCATTTGCACGACACCCTCCAAATAACTGCCCAAGAGCTAAGGGAATCTCGTTTTCAGCTTATTTTCGCAGAATTTGACTTCCACCACTCGCAATTAGCCCAACTTTTTGCAGAAGCATACCTTGCCCAAACGCCCCAAAAACCTCATTTATTGCCCAAAGCCAAAGAAACGATTGCTTACTTGCACGCTAAATATCCTTTGCATATCATCACCAATGGCTTTCCCGAAATACAAAGAACAAAAATGCAAAGTGGTGGCATTTTACATTTCTTTCAGGAAATAGTTACTTCACAGGAGGCAGGCTGTAAAAAACCCGATAAAGGTATTTTTTCGTACCTGATAAAAAAGCTACATAGCTCCGCAAGCGACTGCATAATGATTGGAGACAATCCTCTCACAGATATTGTAGGAGCAAGAGATGCAGGTATCGATACGATATTTTACAACCCCAAACACCAACCCGCACCAACCCATACCAACTACGAAATAAAATGCTTAGGAGAATTGATAAATATACTCTAAGTTAGTGACTGATTTTTTTCAGCAATTTTCTACTGCAAGATTTGAAAATAGATTTTTTTATCGTAATATTGCAATGAATAATTGCTCGGAGAAATGGGAATTACGAAAACGGAGAGTTTTACACAATCGCAAAATCGCATTGCCGAACTTGCTAAGGCTTTTGCTCACCCTGCTCGTGTGGCTATCATCGAGCATTTGCTTAGAGAAAAAACTTGTATTTGCAACGATTTGGTAGAAGTTTTGCCACTTTCGCAGGCAACCGTATCACAACATTTGCAAGAATTGAAGAAAATAGGACTTATACAAGGCGAAGTAAGTCCGCCAAAAGTCTGCTATTGCATCAATGAGGAAGTCTGGCAAGAAATTACTACTACTTTCCAAAGTATATTTGATAGTTTTTCTCCTTCAAAACATTGTTGTTAAATGTATTCTTCAACCAAATATTTATTTAAAATGAAATCTGTTGTTTTACTTTTAAGCATCTTATTTATGAACTTTGATGTTTTGCAAACTCCCAAACCACTGCTCCCCAGACTAAGAAAGTATGTAGAAAGCATTGAAAAAGAATTAGATGCTCTACCCGAAGAGCGTAAAGAAAACTTGCGTAAAATTGCTCAATACATCATTGAAAAGCAAAAAAAGAAAGAAAAAACGCAGATTATAGTAATTTGCACACACAACTCGCGTCGTAGCCATTTTGGGCAAGTTTGGTTACAAATAGCGGCTCATCATTATGGTTTGGAGAACATCAGCACTTTTTCGGGAGGCACAGAAGCGACGGCTTGCAATATCCGAACCGTGAAGGCTTTGGAAAGAGCAGGTTTAGAGATAAAAAACACTTCCGAGAAAGATGAAAAAAATCCAAAATATGTAGCCAAATATGCAGAAAAAGCCTCCGAAATGTGGCTTTTCTCGAAAGTTTATACTTCTACTGCCAATCCGCAATTAGGCTTTTTGGCTATCTTGGTTTGCAATACTGCCGATGAGGCTTGTCCTATCGTAAAAGGGGCAGAGCAACGTATCTATCACGGCTACGAAGACCCCAAAAAAGCAGATGACACCCCCCAAGAAAATCAAGTGTATGATGAACGTTGCAGGCAAATAGCCAAAGAAATGTTTTTTGTGATGAGAGAAGTGAAAAATAGTTTGTAAGCGATTGGACAAAGGAGAAGGGAATGAGGATTGTCCATCAAATTTTTGCAAAAATACAAGTATCCGTTTAGTTTTGTACGTTTCAATCCGTGTTTTACCTGTTCAATTTGTGTTTATCTGTGTGCCAAAAATGAGAACACGGAAAACACAGATTAAACAGACTCAGCACAGATTTGTTATCAATCATATCATCTTTTTACATTCACAAACTCCTCTACAAAATAATGTGGAAATCAATTTTATTGTTTTTTTTATTGATGTACTTTCTTTTGAGTGTGAGCAGTAAAATTCTACGTTTTTTAAGGCGATTGCAGGCTGATGTCCCTACAAAAAAACCAGAGAGAGAAGGAAAAATGAAAATCTTTGTGCCAGAGGAGCATTGGGAAAAGAAAAATTTTAAAGGAGGTGAATACACCGATTTTGAGGAAATAAAATGATTTATGGTTTCTCACCCAAACTCAACTGCCAGTTCCAAGCATCTCGTAAGGCATCGGCTAAGGTACGTTTGGCTTGCCATTGTAGTTCTTTTTCTGCTTTTTCAGCATCTGCATAAATGGCTATCACATCACCTTTTCGGCGAGGGGCAATTTTGTACGGAACTTTTTTTGCCGTAACTTCCTGAAAAGTATTTACCACTTCCAGAACCGAATTTCCTTTGCCTGTACCCACATTGACGAAGTTATAGAAGGGTATTTCTTGTTTTCGCAAATAAGCAAGGGCTTGTACGTGAGCCTCTGCCAAATCGCATACGTGAATATAGTCGCGAATGCACGTGCCATCGGGGGTGGGGTAGTCGTTACCGAATATTTGTAATTCTTTTCGCAAACCTGCGGCGGTTTGTGTGATAAAAGGCACTAAATTATTGGGTATGCCTCTGGGCAATTCGCCTATCAGTCCCGAAGGGTGCGAGCCAATAGGATTGAAGTAACGCAAGGCAATCGCCTTGATTTTAGCCCCCGAATGTACTACATCTCTGATAATTTCTTCGCCGATTTGCTTGGTGTTGCCATAAGGCGAAGTGGCAGGCAAAATAGGAGCATTTTCATTTACGGGTAGAGTTTCGGCTTGCCCATAGACGGTGCAAGAAGATGAAAAAACCAAATGGCTTACACCAAATTTTTGCATCACTTTTAGCAAAGTAATTAGCGAAAGCAAATTATTTTCGTAATATTTGAGCGGTTCGGCAACCGATTCGCCTACGGCTTTGTAGGCGGCAAAATGAATAATTCCTTCAATTTTTTGAGCCGAGAAAATATTTTCAAGCAATCCGAAGCCGCAACAATCGCCTTCGTAGAAAGGTATGGATTTGCCTGTAATTTGCTCTAATCTTTCTAAAATAAACTTTTCTGAATTGCTCAGATTATCTATGATGATAGGTTCATAATTGGCTTCGTTAAGGGCGACTACCGTGTGCGAGCCGATGAACCCCAAACCACCTGTAACTAAAATTTGCATAAACCAACATTTACAAAATTAGCATTGCATCGCCGTAGGTATGGAAGCGATATTCTTCTTGAATAGCTATTTCATAGGCTTTCATAATAAGTTCGTATCCGCCAAAGGCACAGGCAGCCATTAGAAGTGTACTTTCGGGCAAATGAAAATTTGTAATATAAGCATTGGCTATCTTGAACTCATAAGGAGCAAAGATAAATTTATCTGTCCAAGCATCAATAGGTTTTACGCGTCCGCTTGCCGATACAGAAGACTCCAAAGAACGCATTACGCTTGAACCTACGGCACAGACTTTCTTTTTTTCGTCTAAGGCTCTATTTACTCTTTCAGCGGTTTTTTCGGGAATACGGAACTGCTCCGAGTCGGTTTTGTGTTTGGTGAGGTCTTCTACATCAACCGATTTGAAAGTTCCTAAACTGATATGTAATGTAAGTGTTTCGATATCAACCCCTTTTATGGCTAATCTTTTCACCAATTGCTTGGTGAAATGCAAAGCCGCCATCGGAGCGGCAACTGCCCCTGTTTCTTTGGCAAATATGCTCTGGAAACGTTCTTCGTCTTCTTTTTCTGTTTTTCTTCTTTTGGTGATAATCTTGGGAAGTGGCGTTTCACCGAGTTGATAGACGGTTTTGTAGAATTCTTCTTCTTCTCCGTCCCACAAAAATCGGATAGTTCTGCCTCGATTGGTGGTGTTGTCAATCACTTCGGCTACGAGTTCGCCATCACCGAAATAAAGTTTGTTGCCAACACGTATCTTGCGGGCAGGGTCTACGAGTACGTCCCAGAGGTGTGAGGGTTTGTTTAGTTCTCTAAGCAAAAAGACCTCAATATCTGCTCCTGTTTTTTCTTTGTTGCCGTAGAGTCTAGCGGGAAAAACTTTGGTATCATTGACTACCATTACATCACCATCATCAAAGTAGTCTAATACATCTTTAAAAATTCTGTGTTCTATGGTTTGTTTGGCTCTATTGACTACCATTAGGCGAGCCTCGTCTCTGTTGGGATTAGGATACAATGCAATTAAACTCGTTGGTAAATCAAAAGCGTAGTCCGATAATTTCATAAAAATTAAGCCGATTTAAAAAATCAAAATAAGCTACTTTGCAAGTAAAAACAAAGAATATCAGCAAAAAATGCCAATTCTCTTTGTAGTTAGATGTCAGTAGTTAGATATTAGTACCAATACAAAACTTTGTTTTTCAGTTTTTTAAGGAAACACAAATTCCGTTTAATTTTGTTCAATTGCTTTTTGTCTTGCGTCTAATGTTTTGTGTCTGTTAGTCTAATTTAAGTACAGCCATAAAAGCCTCTTGCGGTACTTCTACGGTGCCGATTTGTCGCATACGTTTTTTACCTTTCTTTTGCTTTTCCAAGAGTTTTCTTTTCCTAGAAATATCTCCACCGTAGCATTTAGCGATTACATTTTTGCGAAGGGCTTTGATGGTTTCGCGGGCAATAATTTTCTGACCGATAGCGGCTTGGATAGCGATTTCAAATTGTTGTCGTGGGAGCAGTTCGCGAAGTTTTTCGCAGAGGCGTTTTCCCCATTCATAGGCTTTTTTTCTATGTACAATAGCCGAAAGAGCATCAACGGTTTCGCCGTTGAGCATAATATCAAGTTTCACCATATCCGACTCACGCCAGCCAGCCAATTCGTAATCAAGCGAGGCGTAGCCTCGTGAAATGGTTTTGAGTTTATCAAAAAAGTCAAAAACTATTTCGGCAAGAGGCATCTCAAAGGAAAGTTCCACTCTGTCGGAGGTGAGATAAACTTGATTTTTGATAACACCACGTTTTTCCATACAAAGCGTAATAATAGGACCCACGTAGTCGGCTTTGGTAATGATTTGTACTTTTACGAAAGGTTCTTCAATGTAGTCTATATGCACGGGGTCGGGCATATCGGAAGGGGCTTGTATCAGGGTTTCTACTCCCTTGTTATTGAAAACTTTAAATTGTACAGAAGGAACAGTAGTAATTACGGTCATATCAAACTCACGTTCTAACCTCTCTTGTACAATTTCCAAGTGCAACATTCCCAAAAATCCACAACGAAAGCCAAAACCTAAGGCGGCAGAGGTTTCAGGCTCCCAAACCAGCGAGGCGTCATTGAGTTGGAGTTTTTCCATTGCCTCTCGCAAGTCTTCGAACTCGGAAGTTTCTACGGGATAAATGCCTGCAAAGACCATAGGTTTTACGTCTTCAAAACCTTTGATAGCATCGGCAGGGTTGTGTACGTGTGTGATGGTATCGCCAACTTTTACTTCGCGGGCTTGTTTGATGCCCGAAATGAGGTAGCCTACATTTCCACAGGTTATTTCGTTGCGGGGTTCTTTTTCTAATTTTAATACGCCAACTTCGTCGGCGGTGTATTCTTTGCCTGTTGCCACAAATTTCACTTTGTCGCCTTTGCGGATAGCACCATTTTTTACCCTGAAAATTACTTCAATTCCTCTAAACGAGTTGAAGACCGAGTCAAAGATGAGAGCTTGCAATTTGCCTTCTGGCTCACCTTTGGGTGCGGGAATGCGTTTGACAACAGCCTGCAAAATATCATCAATACCGATACCTTCTTTGGCAGAGGCACGGATAATTTCTTCGCGAGGACAGCCAATCAAATCTACGATTTGGTCGGAAACTTCTTCGGGCATGGCTCCGGGCAAATCTATCTTATTGAGTACAGGAATAATCGTTAGGTCGTTGCCTATGGCTAAATATAAGTTTGAAATCGTTTGAGCCTCAATACCTTGTGAAGCATCAACTACGAGCAAAGCCCCTTCGCAAGCGGCAATGGAACGAGAAACCTCATACGAAAAATCTACGTGTCCGGGGGTATCAATCAAATTGAGTGTATAGACTTCTCCCTCCAACTCATAACGCATCTGTATAGCGTGGCTCTTGATAGTAATGCCTCTCTCACGCTCCAAATCCATATCATCAAGCACTTGGGCTTGCATTTGGCGTTTGTCTATGGTTTGGGTAAATTCAAGAAGCCTATCAGCTAAGGTGCTTTTGCCGTGGTCTATGTGGGCAATGATGCAAAAGTTACGAATATTTTTCATCTTCAATGCTAAAAAGAAACAAACAATTTGGCTTGCAAGTTAATACTTTTTTCCATACAAACAAACTGCTTGTGAAAGGCTTTGTTTTTAATTTTTTCCTATAAATTTTATCTAAAACCTTTGTCTAATCAGATTTTTTCTTAAATTTGCAAACTTTTCAGTATCACCTCGTCCATATCCTAAAAGAAGAATATTATTATGAAATTTACGGTTTCTACTTCGGCTTTACAAAAACAACTTTCTATCATTAGTGGTGTTGTGAGCAACAATCCGATTGTGCCTATTTTGGAGAACTTTCTCTTTGAACTCAAAGACGACAAGCTAACCATCACTGCCTCCGATTTGCAAACCACTATGATTACGAGTATGCCTATTGCGGCTGGTTCGGACATAAACATTGCTATCCCTGCAAAAATTTTACTGGATACCCTCAGAAGCCTGCCCGAACAACCCGTAACTTTTGAAATTGATACCGATACTTTTATAGTAGAAATTCATTCAGAAAATGGACGCTACAAATTAGCAGGTGAGAATGCCACCGACTTTCCGCGTGTGCCTGCCACCCCTGCCAATATCCAAACTTCAATACCTGCCAATGTACTGGCTTCGGCAATCGCTGGAACTATCTTTGCCACCAGCAACGACGAACTCCGCCCCGCTATGACTGGTGTTCTCTTTGACCTACGCCCCGAAGCCACACTTATTGTAGCTACTGACGGCAACCGCCTTATCCGATACAGACGAGATGACCTCAAAAATACAGAAAAAATGGCTTTGATTGTTCCTAAAAAAGCCCTAAACCTAATGAAATCCGCCTTGCCTAACGACGAAACCCCCGTGAGTATTGAGTTTAGCAAGTCCAATGCTTTCTTTCATTTCGGAGATACAAAAATGATTTGCAGATTGATTGATGAGCGTTTCCCCGATTACGAAAACGCCATTCCTGCAAGCAACCCTAACAAAATGACCATTTCACGTACCGAACTCCTTGCTTCTTTGCGTAGAATAGCTATTTATGCCAATAAAAATACTCATTTGGTACGTTTCAAAATAACAAGTGATAATTTATTGATTTCTGCCGAAGATTTAGATTTTTCTAACGAAGCAAACGAAAACTTAGTTTGTAACTATCAAGGCGAAGACATGGAAATTGGTTTTAATGCCAAATTTTTGATTGAAATGCTCTCGAGCCTTAGCAGTAAAGATGTAATATTTGAACTTTCGGCAGCGAATCGTGCTGGTATCATCTTGCCTTCCGAAAAGCAAGAAAACGAAGATACGCTGATGCTTCTGATGCCTCTGATGTTAAATTCTTACGCTTATTAAGCCTCAAAATACAAAACCTTCATTGAAAAAGTGGAGGTTTTGATTTTTCTTAAAAAAATTATTTATCACGCATCACTTACCATTTCACTCATTATCATTTTATTTACAATTCACTCAAAATGCGAAAAAAAATCGTAGCCGCTAACTGGAAAATGAACCTCACGCTCCAAGAAGCACTGACGCTTTGTTCAGAGGTTAGCAATATGCTTAAAGATGAGCAAAAAAACCAAGCCGAAGTGCTTATCGCTCCGCCTTTTGTGTATTTGCAAAGTCTTAAAAACCTTTTGGAGGGTTCAAAAATTATTTTATCGGCTCAAAATTGTTCCGAACACACCAAAGGGGCTTATACGGGCGAAATTTCGGCTGCGATGCTTGCTTCCGTAGGGGTAAAATACGTAATTATAGGACATAGCGAACGAAGGTTGTATTATCACGAAACACACCGACAAATTGAAGACAAAATCAATAGAGCCTTAGAAAACGACTTAAAAGTTATTTTTTGTTGCGGTGAAACCCTCGAAATCAGGAATAAAAACGAGCATATTGCATTTGTGCAAAATCAGTTGGCAGGCAGTTTGTTTCAACTTAGTGGAGAAGCCATCAAAAACATAGTAATTGCCTACGAACCTGTTTGGGCAATAGGTACAGGCAAAACAGCCACCTCGCAACAGGCTCAAGAAATGCACCGAGAAATCAGAAATTATCTTGCTCAAAAATACGGAAATACCATTGCCGAGAACCTGAGCATTTTGTACGGAGGCAGTGTAAATGCCAGCAACGCCGCCGAATTATTTGCTTGTCCTGATGTTGATGGGGCTTTGGTGGGGGGGGCTTCGCTCAAATCTCGCGAATTTGTTGAGATAGTGAAAGCGATGAAGTAAATAGGAGAAAACCAATATCCAATGGCACAAATCTTACCTTTCAGGGCTTGGCGTTATGCCGAACACTTGCCCATTGAAAACCTTATATCTCCACTCTTTGATGTAGTTTCCGAAAAGCAGATTAAGGCTTTGTATGCCGAGCCTTACAACAGCATTCACCTTTCGGTGCCTGCCTATGGGGTTAGCTATCAGCAAATTGCCGAATTGCAAGAAACTTGGAAAAAACAAGGAATATTGGTACAAGACCACCTGCCTGCCATCTATGTCTATTATCAGTATTTTTTCCTGCCTAATAGCAAAGAGCATTTTTGTAGAAAAGGCTTTTTGGCAATGATTAAGGCAAGCGACTGGCACGAAAAACAAGTGCTAAGACACGAAAATACACTTCCTCATTCGGTAAATGATAGAACAGAACTGCTCCGTGCAACGCAAATGAATATTGCCCCCACACACGGCTTATATACCGACCCGCAATTTCGTTTAGAACCACTGATGGACGAGGCAATGAAGCAACCCCTCTACGAAACCGAAGACTATCAAGGCGTAAGAGATGTTTTTGCCCTGATACAAGATGTAAAAGCCATCGAAACCTTTATGCAGGTAATTGCTGAATCAAAAGTAATTTTGGCTGATGGACACCACCGCTACACAGGCTCTTTGGAGTACAGAAAAGAACAAATGAAAAAAAATCCTAACCATTCAGGAAAAGAAAGCTACAATTTTCACTTGATGTACTTGACCAATTCCGAAGCCAACGACTTGCGTATTCTACCAACACACCGACTAATTACACAACTAAATAACTTTGACGAACAAAATTTAATTGATAAATTACATCAATACTTTGACATCAAGCCTGTGATAGAACCAGAAACTTTGGAAGAGGTAATTGCAGGTAAAAAATGGACTTTTGGCTTGGTTACGAAAAATCTATCTTGCAAGATACGCCTTCGCGAAGAGGTTTTCGGGCAAATGTCTTGGCATTTTCCTGAGGTTGTGAAAAAATTAGACCTTACCGTGTTGCACTATTTTATGATTTACAAGGTTTTGGGTATCAGCAAAGAGGAGCAACTCCGAGGCGAGCATATTCAGTTTGTACGTAGTTTGCACGAATGTTTGGAAAAAGTAGAAAAAGACGAGGCTCAAATAGCTCTCATCACGCAAGGTGTGAGCATCGGTGAGGTGAAGGAAGTTTGCCAAAGTGGTTATACGATGCCTCAAAAATCTACTTATTTTTATCCAAAGGCTATTTGTGGCTTTGCCTTTGCCAGCATCAAAGAAGAAGAAAACAACAACTTAGCAGACCAGTATTTTAGAACTTTGTTGCGAGAAAACTAATGTAAGTACTTAGACATTAGTAGTTATACTCATTCAAAAGTGGTTTTTGTAAAAAGTTTTGAGAAAACTTGCTTTTCTGTACGTTGAGCGTAGCCGAAACGTACAGAAAAGTGTAAAACCGCTTATTTTTGAGTATAGATGTTAGTAGTAAGACAAAATATTGTCTGTCAGATTTTTAAAAACGTCTGTTTAGCTCGTTAAACTACTGATTACTCTTTTTAAACATTTAGGCAAAAAAATAGTCTAATTTCTATAAAAATTTTGTGATTTTTTTTTACTCTTCATACTAAAACTCTGAGGAAAGCGTTTCATTTTCAAAATCATAAAAAAGTATGAAAAAAATATTTTTATCCCTTCTTTTTTTGTGGCAAACAGGTTTGTTTGCTCAAAATAGCTTCGTTGGAGTGTTGGAATACGAAGTAACCGTACGCATCAATCGCGACAACCTGCCCGCCGAAGCCGCCAGCAACCCCAATATTCCTGATGCTTTCAACTTTAACCAAAAGTTGCACGTAAATGGCAATGCGGCTAAGCAAGAAATTATTTGGAACTTTCCGATGCGAACAGGTTCTAATCCACAACAACAACAACGAGCAGGCAATCAGTTTAGGCGTTTTATGCCTGAAACTTTTATCAATTTTGCCGAAAAAAAGATAAGCATCGTAACAAACATTCCACGCGATACGGTCAATTTTGATAAATACGTGGTTGAAAAAAACTACACCGCTACCCCCGATTTGAAATTGGACAACAAAAAAACCAAAAAAATTGCAGGTTACAACTGCAAAAAAGCTACCCTCAAAACCAAAGATGATGAATTTACAATTTGGTACACTACCGACTTAGGCTTTACTTATTCGCCTTTGGCATTAGGTTCGGAAGCAATGGGGCGTATGTGGGGTATGGGCAGACGTGGGGGTAATCAACAAAATAATATTCAATTCCCTGCAATAGTCATAGAAAATGCCGTAATCGTTTCGGTAGAAGGCTCTGAAATTGGCTATGACCTCAAAAAAGTAAGCATCGAAAAGGTAGAAACCGACTTGGTGAAAGTACCCGCCGACGCCCAAAAAGTAACAGACGAAGAACTTGCCGAAATTATGAAAAGCAGGCGTGGCAATTACAGGTTTCAAACAGGAGGAGGAAGAAACTAAAACCGTGTTTTGTGCATTTTTGTAATTATGAAAATTATGAAAAAAAATAAGTTCGTTTGGCTCATAGGAATATTTTTGTTAGTTTCCGTGTGTGCAGCTGCCCAAACAAAAGGTTCTGTAAAAGGAAGAGTAATAGATAGTGGAGATAAAACTTTTGTACCTGGGGCAACTATCAGTTTCCAAAAAATGCCAGACTCTACGGTAGTGGGCTTCACAATGAGTGATGAGCTCGGCAATTTTGAGTACAAAGGGCTTGCCATCGGAGAGTACAAAGTCATCATAAAAATAGTAGGTTCGGCTGTTTTACGCAAAGATTTTGCTATCACTGCCGAAAAGTTGGAAGTAAATTTAGGAAATTTAGAATTACAGCCTGAAACCATAGAAACAATTGTAGTCAAAGGCGAAGTTGCTCCCGTTGAAATCAAACAAGATACCGTAGAGTTCAATGCCGCTGCCTTCAAAACCAAACCTAATGCTACTACCGAAGATTTACTCAAAAAACTGCCCGGTGTAGAAGTTGCCAAAGACGGCAGTGTAAAGGCACAAGGTGAGCAGGTGAGGCGTGTGCTGGTAGATGGCAAACCATTTTTTGGAGATGACCCCAAAGCCGCCACCAAAAATATCCGTGCCGATATGATTGAGAAAGTGCAAGTAATAGACCAACTCTCTGAGCAATCACAATTTACAGGCGTAGATGATGGCAACCGAGAAAAGGTTATCAACATCACCACTAAAAAAGATATGAAAAAAGGTACTTTTGGGCGTGCTATGGCGGGCATAGGCACTGACGACCGCTACGAAGGCAATCTTTCGCTCAATCGTTTCAACAATGACCAACAAATTTCCCTGATTGCTTCTGCCAATAACATCAACCAACAAAATTTTACGCTTGGTAATGCCATTAGCATCGGTAGTGGCAATTTTAGGGGCGGTTTTCAGCGTATTGCTCAATCTTTTGGAGCCGCTAACAACAACAATAACAACGGTATCACTACCGTTTGGTCGGCTGGGCTGAATTTTAACGACGAATGGGGCAAAAAATGGAAAATCAACGGAAATTATTTTTTCAACAAAAGTGAATTGCTCGTTTCGCAAAATACCAAACGCCAAAATATCTTGCCCGATAGTACCTTTTTCACTTTTCAAGATAACAACAACACCACCCAAACCGATAACCACCGCCTCAATTTGCGTTTAGATTATCAAATTGATAGCCTTACCTCTTTGCGAATTATTCCGAATGTGTCTATCACACAAAGCAAATACGACAATTTGAGCATTTCGCAAACCCTTTCCAACGAACTACAAAAACTCAATGATGCCAACACAATCAACAAAAGTGATAATACGCAGGTAAATTATAGCAATTTGTTGCTTTTCAGACGCAAATTTGCCAAACGTGGGCGTTCTTTTTCGGCTAATTTCAACATCAACGGCTCGGCTACCGATGGCGTTGATATTAACACGGCTCTCAACAATTTCTACCGAGCCGATACCGTAAACCTAAGCCGAAATATCAGACAAAGAGCCAGCCAAGATAACAGCAGTTTTAATTTCAGAGGTGGTTTTTCTTACACCGAACCTTTGGATAGAAAACGCTCTCTGGAAACTAACTATACCTTCGGCAATGTTAATAACCTGACAGATAGACGAGTTTTTGACTTTGATGAAGTAGGGCAAGATTTTGTTTTACCCAATGCAAAACTTACCAACAATTTTGATAATCGCTTCTTGTCTAATCGTTTGGGTATGAACCTCATCACCAACAAACTCAAATATAGCTATACCTTTGGCTTTGCGGCTCAATATGCTGTTCAAAATAACCAAGACATCAGCCGTAACACTACGTTCAGAAGGGAGTTTGTCAATTTTTTTCCTTCGGCTCAATTCCGATACAATTTTGGCAAAAATCGCCGTATGCGAATTGATTACCAAGGAAGTACCAACCAGCCCACCAACGCACAACTGCAACCCGTTCCCGATAACAGCAATCCGTTGAATATCACTATCGGTAATCCTGACCTCAAACAAGAGGTTATCAATTCGGTACGAGCTAATTTTGTTTCCTTCAATACTACCAAATTTAGCAGTTTTTTTGCCTTCTTCAATGTAAGCAATACGGCTAATAAAATCGTAAATAGTACCACGATTACTCCTTTTGGGGCTCAAATCAATGAGTATCGAAACACCAATGGCATTTGGAACGTGATAGGATTTTTGGGAGGAGGTATTCCGTTGAAAGGTAATTCACTTACTTTGGGCTGGACAACCAACGCCCTCTTTAACCGAAACAAAAGTTTTATCAATAATGCCGAAAATACTTCCGATAATTACACAATGGGGCAAGGGGCAAGAATTACGTGGAACTATAAAGAAAAACTTGATTTCAACCTTGCAGGAAACATTAATTATTCAATTGCTCAATACTCTTTGCAACCGCAAAACAATGTAAATTTCTTCACAAGTACCGTTGTTGCCGACATCACCTATACGTTTGATAATGGCTTAATTATAGGCACAGAGGTTGATTATTTTTCTAACTCGGGGCTTGCCGAAGGCTTCAACCAAAATTTTACGATTTGGAACGCAAGCATTTCTAAGCAAGTTTTCAAAAATAAAAGTGGTGAAATTAAATTGCGGGTCTATGATGGCTTCAGACAAAACGTAGGAATTTCGCGAACAACTACCGAAACCTACATTCAAGATGTTTCCAACGTAGTGCTTACACGCTACTATATGGTAAGTTTTACGTACAATATCAATCGTTTTGCCGCCCAACGCCAAGAACAAGAACGCCAAAACCGAATGATTTTTGGAAGATAATTGATAGAAAATTGATTTTTTAAATAATAGTAGGGCTTTTAGAACGAAGCTCTACTATTTTATTTTTTAAAAGTTTTGCTAATCTGCATTTCTGCACTATTTTTGCAAGAAAAGTTCCGAAAATGCCGTTTTACACTACCCAAATCCCTGATTTATTGCTATTTGAGCCACGTGTATTTGAAGATAAGCGAGGTTATTTTTATGAAAGTTTCAATCAGAAAGAGTTTAGCGAAATAAGTGGCATAAATCTGCCTTTCGTGCAAGATAATCATTCGCTTTCAAAATATGGTGTTTTGCGGGGGCTTCATTTTCAAAATCCACCTTATCAGCAGGCAAAACTTATCAAGGTGATACAAGGTGAAATCTATGACGTAGCCGTTGATTTGCGAAAAAACTCACCTACCTTTGGAAAATGGCTTGGTTTTTGGCTCTCGGCTGAAAACAAAAAACAACTCTATATTCCTCGTGGCTTTGCTCACGGCTTTGTAGTTTTGAGCCAAGTGGCAGAAGTTTTGTATAAATGCGATAATTTCTATGCTCCACAAGCCGAAAGTGGAATTATCTTTAACGACAGCTCATTATCTATTGACTGGATACTCAAAGAAAACGAAATAATTATTTCGGAAAAAGATTTAAAACTGCCTCGTTTTTCGGAATTGGTTTTAAGCTAAACAACAACTTACTGATTTTCACAAACCCGAAAACTCACGAGTTTTTTCAATGAATAACAACATTATTTCTCAATTTTTGGCTTTTCTTGGTTACTTGGCTTTTCATATATTTGTTGCAAGAAAATTAGTTTTTGGGCAATGGGTTTTTAGTTATGTGTATGTAGGTTTCTTGCTCACGTTAAGTCCCAGTATCAGCAAGAGCCGACTTTTGATAGTAGCTTTTTTTGTGGGCTTAATGATAGATTTATTTGAATATTCGCCGGGCATACACGCTTCGGCTTGTGTGCTGCTTGCTTTTGTGCGTCCTTACTTAGTAAGCCTGCTTGCGGCACGCAACAACATAGATGAAGATGAAATACGTGAAATTTCTATCAGAGAGATGAGTTTTTCGGTTTTTTCGGGATATTCGTTTTTACTTATTTTGCTGCATCATTTAGCGGTGTTCTTGTTGGAGGCTTGGACGAGCAAACTTCTTTGGTTAAGTTTGCAAAAGACGTTTTTTAGCAGTATTTTTACGTTTATATCAGTAATTCTGATACAATACCTTTTCTTTACAAGCCGAAGGAGATGAATGATTTTGGTTCTGAAAAAAGATATGTTTTGTATGGTCTTTTTATTGTGGTGGGGTTTATCTTACTGATTCGTCTGTTTGTGATGCAAGTTTTGGAAGATAAATACCAAGAATTTGCAGAGGCAAATGCCATAGAAAAGATGACGGTCTATCCTGATAGAGGGCTTATATTTGACCGCAACGGCAAACTAATCGTGTATAACGAACCTATCTACGACCTTATGGTAGTGCCTCGTGAGGCTCGTATCGATACCAACGCCTTCTGTAAGTTTTTTGGCATCAGTAGGCAGGAGTTTATAGATAAAATCAAATCAATCAGGGCTGTTGCCCCCGAGGGGGTGTTTTTTCCACAACTTTCAAAAGTTGATTTTGCCAAAATACAAGATAAATTAGTTGATTTTCCCGGGTTTTATGTTTCCAAGCGTACCGTAAGGGTATATACCAGCGAGTCGATGGCGAATGCCTTGGGATACATTGGCGAAATCAGCCCCGAACAACTCAAAAAAGATACATCAGGCTATTACCGCCCGGGCGATTATATCGGTAAAAGTGGCATAGAAGCCAGCTATGAAACCTATTTACGAGGCAAAAAAGGCGTTAAATATCAACTCAAAAATCGTTTCAATCAGGTGGTGGCAAGTTATCAGGAAGGGCAGTTGGATAAACCCGCCATAGCAGGTGAAAATTTGATTTCAAGCGTTGATATTGAATTACAAAAATATGGAGAGGCTCTGATGGTCAATAAAACAGGAGCAATTGTAGCCATAGAACCCGCAACAGGTGAGATTTTAGCTCTGATTAGCTCGCCTTCTTACAATCCGAATTTACTTACAGGAGCTGATTTTAAGAAAAATTTTGCCGCTATTAGTCGTAATCCCGATTTGTTGTTGTTCAACCGAGCAACGCAATCAGCTTATCCACCGGGTTCTACCTTCAAGACCGTCCAAGCATTGATTGGCTTACAAAGTGGCGTATTGAACGATACTTTGTACTTGCCTTGCAATCAGAGTTTGGTGAAATGCCACCCCCACCCTTATATGACAAACCCCCAAACTTCTATTCAATACTCTTGTAATCCGTTCTATTATCAGACTTTTCGTAGAATAGTACATCAGCGAGGCGAAAGTTTTGAAGCATTACAAAAAGGTTATCAGGAGTGGCGAGAGCAGGTTCTGAAATTTGGTTTCGGCAGACGTTTGGGCGTAGATATTGCAGACGAAGGGGCAGGAAGCATTCCGAAGGTAGAGCGTTTCAATACAATATACAAAAATAACTGGAATTATTCTAATATTTACTCTCTGAGCATTGGGCAAGGTGAAATGGGCGTTACACTTCTTCAAATGGCAAATTTGGCTTGTATCATTGCCAATAGAGGCTACTATTATACGCCACATCTTGTAAAGTCTATTGGTAAAACGGGCAAACCACTGCCCGAGTACCAAGTTCGCCACGAAACAGTCATCGATAAGAAGCATTTTGAGCCTATCGTCAGAGGAATGGAAGGAGCATTTAAGGCGGGGACAGTGGGTCCTATGGCTCAGGTAGTCAATTTGTATGCAGGAGAAATTTGTGCAAAAACAGGCACCGTACAAAATCCTCACGGAGAAGACCATTCTACTTTTATTGCTTTTGCACCCAAAGACAACCCCAAGATTGCCATTGCCGTATATGTAGAAAATGCAGGTTTTGGTGGGATATGGGCGGCTACCATTGCCAGCCTAATGATGCAAAAATATCTGAAAGATACCGTAAGAGTAAAATTACAACCTTGGCAAGTAGGCAGAATAGAAAGCACCGAAAAAATGGTTTTTCAGAAAGTTTTTAATAAAAGGGAGTTACTTCGTCAGGATAGTATATGGCGAGCCGAAAAACGCAAACAAGATAGCATCAAAGCCTTACGCAAAAAAGAAGAAGAACTATTAGAAGATGATAATCAACTCAACCCGCAGTAGTCGCAGTCCTCTACAAAACTTAGATGTTTTGAGTATTTTTATTTATTTATTTTTGGTTGTTGTTGGTATAATGAGCATCTATTCGGCTTCGTACAATATAGACAACCCCAAGACCTTCTACGATTTCAATACCTTTGCAGGTAAGCAATTTATATTTGCTTGTACGGCATTGCTGCTTATTTTGCTCATATTTCTGATTGACTATCGTTTTTTTGAGGCGAGTGCCTATATTTTCTATATTTTTACTATCATTCTACTATTTGCTGTTATTCTTTTTGGCAAAGAGGTGAAAGGGCAACAAAATTGGATACAAGTCGGTCCCGTAAGCCTACAACCCACCGAATTTGCTAAGGTAGGCTTGTCTTTGGCTTTGGCTCGTTTTTTAGGTAGTCCCGGCTCAAAACTAAGTGATAGGAAAATATGGCTTATTATTGGAGCTTTGTTTTTGCTACCCGCTTTGTTTATTCTCAAACAAGGTGATTATGGCTCTCTAATGGTTTTTGTAGTTTTGCAGTTGGCTTTGTACAGAGAAGGAATGCCTATTTGGATTATTTTGGTGCAGGTAGGATTGGCGGTATTATTTATCTTGTCTTTGGTCATCAAACCTGTTTATTTAGCTTTTGTGATTTTCATTTTGTACTCAATTTTTACAGGTTTTTTGTTATTTACAAGAAAGAAACTTTCTACGAGAAGTTGGCTGATGCTGATAGTTTCGTCTGTTTTTCTGATTGCTTTTGTAATTTCTGTACCAAAGATTTTTACCAAATTAAAGCAGTACCACCAAGACCGAATAATGGTACTAATTGATGAAAATGCAGTAGATAAAAAGGGGGGAGCATACTATAACCTAACACAATCTAAAATTGCGATTGGTTCGGGAGGGTTTTGGGGGAAAGGCTATTTGGAAGGCACACAAACTAAATACGATTTTGTTCCTGAACAACATTCAGATTTTATCTTTTGTACCGTAGGCGAAGAGTTTGGCTGGATAGGTAGCTTTGTGGTAGTTTCTTTGTATATTTTGCTGCTTATTAGAATTGTTGCCATTGCCGAAAGGCAAAAAAATAGATTTGCTCGGATATATGGGTATTGTGTAGCTTCTATTCTTTTTGCTCATTTTGCCTTCAATCTGTCTATGACCGTGGGCTTATTTCCTACTATTGGCGTGCCATTGCCTTATATGAGTTATGGGGGGTCTTCGTTGTGGGCTTTTACTATTTTATTATTTATTTTGCTGAAATTGGATAGCCATCGCAATCAGCTATTCAGTCGTGGTTAATTTTTTTTAATTATTTTTTGGAAAATAAAAAAAGAGTTGGTATATTTGCACTCCATTCAGAGGGATGGCAGAGCGGTCGAATGCGGCGGTCTTGAAAACCGTTGACTGTAACAGGTCCGGGGGTTCGAATCCCTCTCCCTCTACGAAAACCCCTTCTATTGAAAAATAGAGGGGGTTTTTATGTTTGCCGTCAGTTATCAGTCAGTAGTAAGACTTTTAAATTTGCCTCAAAATATGATTTTGTCCATTGAAGGCAACGAAAATAATATGTTGGGTTATCCCTACAAATTACCTCGTTTGGTTGAAGGTAAAAAGTCTTACATTGTCTTTTACGTTTGGAACGAAAACACAGGCAAGTTAGAACGCATCAGGCGTGAAGTTCCCAAAAGTGTAGATAAAAATCGGATTGTAAAAACCAAAGAAGAAAAACAGCAAGAAAATACAATACAAATTGAAATTAAAGAAAACATCAGTACTCTGCAAACCTTTTAACCTTGCCACGCAAAAAATCGTAATTTACGGCAACCAGAGCAAGAATAAAAAAACCGAATACATAA
>Ga0272446_1003158_pt1 | contig 21281 bp, 20 predicted proteins | sample YNPCB0061_FD_194587 | JGI IMG/M metagenome (GOLD analysis project Ga0272446, IMG submission 194587) | Hot spring microbial mat communities from Yellowstone National Park, WY, United States - YNP-CB-006-1 | ecosystem: Environmental > Aquatic > Thermal springs > Hot (42-90C) > Sediment | place...
CGTTTACTTGACCCCGTTTACTTGCCGAATCTTTAAACGGCGCCCCGCCGCTGCCCTTTTCCGTTTTGCAAGCCTTGCGCGCGGCGCGCATCCCTCACCCACGCCGGACATCGAGCACGTTCTGCACGTTCTGCAGGCGGGTCATGAGCCGGGCGAGCTGGGCGAGTTCGCGCACGCGCACGGTGAGCCGCAGGGTGGCGTGTTCGCCGTGCGAGGCGGTGTTGACGCGCACGACGTCGAGCTTTTCCCTGGCGATGACGTCGGAGACGTCGCGCAGCAGCCCCTGGCGGTCGAAGGCTTCGATGCGGATGTCGGCTTCGAAAGGGCCCTCGCTGCCCGCTGCCCACGCGGCGGGCAGGATGCGCGCCGGGTTGGCGCGCCTGAGCGCGGGGCAGTCGGCGCGGTGCAGGGTGACGCCGCGCCCGACGGTGGTGTAGGCGACGATGGCATCGGGCGGTTGCGGCTTGCAGCAGCGCGCGCGCTGCAGGGGGATTTCGCCGAGCCCGGGGATGACGACCGCGGCGCCGGGGCGGGCCCTGACGCGCTGTGGCGCGCCGGGCGCGACGGCCGGAACCTGCCGGCCGGCCTCCTGCAGGGCGCCGACGAGTTCGCGCTGGCCGACGTCGCCGCGCCCGAGCGCGGCGAGAAACGCGTCGCTCCTGGGAAATTTGAGCCGCTGGGCGAGTTTGTCCAGGTTGATGCCGGACACGCCGAGGCGCCGCGTTTCGCGCTCGAGGACGGCTTTGCCGAGGGCGACCTGTTCACCCACGTCGCGCTGCCGGAACCACGCCCGCACCTTGGCGCGCGCGCGATGGGTGACCAGATAGCCGAGCGCGGGGTTGAGCCAGTCGCGGCTCGGCCCGCCCTCTTTGGCGGGCAGGATTTCCACGCGCTGGCCGTTTTGCAGCGGCGTGTCGAGCGGCACCATGACGCCATCGACCCTGGCGCCGCGGCAGCGGTGGCCGAGGTCGGTGTGCAGCGCGTAGGCGAAATCCACGGGCGTGGCACCGCGGTCGAGCGCGATGACCCGCCCCTGCGGGGTGAGGACGTAAACCTGGTCGCGGAACAGCTCGTTCTTGAAGCGCTCGGAAAACTCGCCAGCGTCGCCGACGTCGTCCTTCCACTCCAGGATGCGCCGCAGCCAGGCGATCTTCTCTTCGTACTGCGGTGACGCCTTGCCGCCTTCCTTGTAACGCCAGTGCGCGGCAACGCCCAGTTCGGCGTGGCGGTGCATGTCGAAGGTGCGGATCTGCACTTCGAGCGCGCGGTTCTCGGGGCCGATCACGGCGGTATGCAGGGACTTGTAGTCGTTGCTCTTGGGATGCGCGATGTAGTCGTCGAATTCGCCCGGGATCGGCTGCCAGAGGTTGTGCACCAGCCCCAGCACGGTGTAGCAGTCGATCTCGCTCTCGACCAGCACGCGCACCGCGCGGATGTCGTAGAGCGCTTCGAAGCCGAGCTTCTTGCGGCGCATCTTGTTGACGATGCTGGCGATGTGCTTGGGGCGGCCGGTGACTTCGCCGCGCAGGCCGTGGCGCGCCATCTCGTCCGCCAGGGTGCGGATCACGTCGCGGATATAGGCTTCGCGCGCGCTGCGCTTTTCGTCGAGTTTTTCGGCGATGCTGCGGTAGGTCTCGGGTTCCAGATAGCGGAACGCCCAGTCTTCCATCTCCCACTTGATCTGCCACACGCCGAGGCGGTTGGCGAGCGGCGCGAAGAGTTCGCGCGCCTGCTGCGCCAGCGCGCGGCGCGTCACCTCGTCGGCGCGCGCCGCGCAGCGCAGCGCGTGGGTACGCTCGGCGAGCTTGACCAGCACCACGCGGATGTCCTCGACCATCGCCAGCACCATTTTGCGCAGCGCCTCGAGCTGGGCGTGGCCGTCGCCGCCGGCGTCGGCGCGTTCCGCGGCCAGCGCCTCGATGCGCGCCATCGCCGCGACGCCACGCGCCAGGCGCGCGGCAGCGCCGAAGCGTTCCGTGAACGCCGCGTCCTCGTCGACGCTGCCGTAGAGCAGCGCCGCCGCGACGGCGTCGGCGCCGACCCGCAGTCCGGCGACGATGAGCGCGCTGCCGACGGCATGGGCGAAGGCGCTGCCCGTGCCCAACCGCTGATGCGCGTGCTCGAGCGCGGCAAGCGGCAGGTCGCGTTCGCCCTCGGGCAGCGAGTGCAGCAGCGCCTGTCGCGCCGGTTCGAGTCCGGCGGCATCGAAGCAGCGGGTGCGCGTGGGTTCAGTCGCGTTCATCGGGGCGGGCGTCGGGCTCGAAGCGATACTGCCAGTAGCGTCTGTGGGCGGGGCGATATTGTGACGCGCGAACGCCCCCCGGACCAAACGCGAGCGCGATCAGGCCGTCGCGGTCGCTGCGCAGGATGCGCGCGCCGCTGGCGCGGTAGCGCGCGACGACCTGCGGCCTGGGGTGGCCGTGACGGTTGCGGTAACCCATGTTGAACACCACCATCGCCGGATGCACGGCGGCGACGAATTCCGGCGTGGACGAGGTGAGACTGCCATGATGCCCGGCAACGAGCACCGTCGCAGGCAGGCGGTCGGCGGCCGCCGCGAGGAGTTCCTGCTCGGTGCGCTTCTCGCCGTCGCCGGTGACGAGCAGGCTCGACGCGCCGGCGCTGATGCGCAGCACGCAACTGTGGTCGTTGTCGCGGCGCCGGGTGTCGAACGCGCTGCCGGGCGGCGGATTGAGGATCTCGAAATCGACGCCGTCCCAGCGCCAGCGCTGACCGCGCACGCACGGCCGTGGCGCGCGGGCGCCGGCCAGCAGCGCGCTGTCCGGCGGCAGGCCGTGCAGCACCCAGCCCGCGGGCGCATCGCGCAGCACGGCGCGCAGGCCGCCGGTGTGATCGTTGTCGTCGTGCGAGACGATCAGGCCGGAAAGCGCGGTCATTCCATTCGCGCGCAGGTAGGGCACGACGATGCGTTCGCCGGCGTCGCTCTCGGCATAGACCGGACCGGTGTCGTAGAGCAGCGCCTGGCGTGCCGTGCGCACGAGGATCGCGGTGCCCTGGCCGACGTCGATGACATCGGCCCGGAACGTTCCCGGCGCAATGACCTCGGTATGCGGAAACATCATCGGCAACCACATGACGCCGCCCAGGCCGCGCAGCGGAAACCCGCGCGGCAACAGCAGCCAGACGGTGCCGGCGACGGCGAGCGCAAGCGCGAGCGGCGTGGGCGCCGGCAGGACGTAAACCGCGAGCGGCAATTCGGCGAGCCAGCCGAGCCACGCCGCGAGCCAGCCCATGAGCGTTTCGGCCACGCCGAGCAGCGGCGTCACGAGCACGCCGAGCAGGGCCAGCGGCGTGACGAGCCAGCTCACCACCGGAATCGCCACCGCGTTGGCGAGCGGCGAGATCAGCGACACCTGCTGGAAGAGCAACAAAAGCGCGGGTGCCAGCGCCACCGTGACCGCCATCTGCACCGTCACCCAGGCGGACAGTTTCGGCGCGATACCGACGCGCCCGGCCGTCACCCAGAGGATCGCGGCCATGGCGCCGAACGACAGCCAGAATCCCGCGGAAAGCACCGCCCACGGGTCGAGCAGCAGAACGACGAACAGCGCCCAGACGAGCGCGGTCGCCGGACGTGTCTCGCGGCTGCGCCAGAACGCCGCGACCACCACGGCGAGCATGACCAGAGTGCGCTGCGCCGGCACCTGAAAGCCGGCCAGGAGCACGTAGCCGCCTGCCGCGACGAGCGCCGCGGCCAGCCCCGCGCGGCGCGCCGGGATGCGCTCGGTCAGCGCCGCCCGGCGCCGCCACGCCCACGCGACGATGCCGCCGGCGAGCGCGCCGACCATGGTGACGTGCAGCCCGGAAATGCTGATGAGGTGATTGACCCCGGTGCGGGTGAAGGCGCGCCACTGCGCGCTGTCGATGTCCGACGCGTCACCGATCACCAGCGCCGCGATCACGCCCGCCGCGGCGCGTCCGGCGAGTGCGTCGTGGATGCGCGTGCGGATGTGCTCGCGCACGGCGGCGAGCCACGCATCGGGGCGCGCGGCGAGCGCCGCGAGGCGCTCGGGGGCCGGGCGCTCGCGCACGTAGCCCGCAGCGCCCAGGCCGCGTTCCAGCATCCACGCTTCGAGGTCGAAGCCGTGCGGGTTGGACGTGCCGTGTGGCTTCTTCAGGCGCACGCACATGCGCCAGCGCTCGCCGGCGTGGATGCGCGGCGTGTGCAGCTGCGCACCGCGCGGCCAGTACCAGGTGAGCTGGATGCGGCCGGGGACGTCGGCGCCGGCGGTCGCGACCGATTCCACCGCCAGCACCACCCGCTCGCCGCGTGCGTCGCTGTGCGGCAGGTCGACGACGCGGCCCACCAGCTCGATGTCCACGCCCTGCCAGTGCTCCGGCAGCCGGTCGGCGAGCCGCGCGTCGGCCCGCAACGCCGCGAAGGCAAAACCCGCCGCGAGCCAGAACAGCGCCACCGCCGCACGGCGCAGCGCTTCGCCCGCCGGCCGCGGCAAAGGGGGAACGAGGAGGGCCGCGGACAACAGCGGCAGCAGCCACAGCCAGCGCAGCGGCGGCAGGTCGGGCTGCTGCTGCAACAGCCACACCCCCAGGCAGAAGGCGAGGAGGTAGACGCGCACCGTCAGAGGGCTTGCAGGGCTCCGTCGACCAGCCGCATCTGCCGGTCCATGCGCGCCGCGAGTTCGGCATCGTGGGTGACGACGACCAGGCTGGTGCCCTGCTTGCGGTTCAGCGCGCGCATGAGGTCGAAGACGACCGATGCGGTGTGGCGGTCGAGATTGCCGGTCGGCTCGTCGGCGAGGATGCAGGCCGGCCGCGTCACCAGCGCGCGGGCGATGGCGACACGCTGGCGCTCGCCGCCGGACAGTTCGCCGGGGCGGTGCAGCACGCGGTGCGACAGGCCCACCTCGCCGAGAATCGCCTGCGCCTGCAGCAGCGCCGGTTCGCGCGCCACGCGGCGGATCAGCAAGGGCATGGCGACGTTCTCGGCGGCGGTGAATTCCGGCAGCAGGTGATGGAACTGGTAGATGAAGCCGAGCGCGGCGTTGCGCAGCGCGCAGCGTTCGGACTCGGGAATCGCGAAGGGGTCGCGCCCCATGAGCGTGACGGTGCCACGCGTCGGGGTGTCGAGCCCGCCCAGCAGATGCAACAGCGTGCTCTTGCCGGAACCGGACACGCCGACGATGGCGAGCGATTCGCCGGCGTGGACGTCGAGGTCGATGCCGGACAGCACTTCGACGTCCAGCCGGCCCTGGCGGAACACCTTGCCAAGCCCGCGGCAACCGAGGACGACGCGTGCCGTGCGCTCACTCATAGCGCAGCGCCTCGGCCGGGTTGATGCGCGACGCGCGCCAGCTTGGATAGACCGTGGCCAGAAGACTGAGCACCAGCGACACGCCAGCGATCACGCCGACATCGCCCCATTCCAGCTTGGACGGCAGCTTGCTGATGTAATACACATCGGCGGGGAAGAGATCCATGCCGAGCGCGCGCTCGATGAGCGGGACCACGGTTTCGACGTTGAGCGCCAGCGCGACGCCGGACACCACGCCGATGAGCGTGCCGAAGACGCCGATCAGCGAGCCCTGCACCATGAAGATCTTCATGATCGACGCCGGCGCCGCGCCCAGCGTGCGCAGGATCGCGATGTCCGCCTGCTTGTCGGTCACCGCCATCACCAGGGTGGAGACGATGTTGAACGCCGCCACCGCGACGATCAGCAGCAGGATCAGGAACATCATGCGTTTCTCGATCGCCACGGCGCGAAAGAAATTGGCGTGGCTCTGCGTCCAGTCCGACAGGTAATAGTGCCCGGCGAGCGTGCGCGACAGCTCGCGCGTCACGCGCGGCGCGCGAAACAGATCGGCGAGCTTCAGGCGCACCCCGGAGACGTCATCGCCTAGGCGCAGCATCTTTTGCGCGTCCGCGAGGTGGACGAGCGCCAGACCCGAGTCGTACTCGAACATGCCGGCCTCGAAAATGCCCGCGACCGTGAACTGCTTGAGGCGCGGCATCACGCCGGCGGGCGTGATGTTGCCCTGCGGTGTCAGGAGCACGAGTTTGTCGCCGGGCGCCACGCCCAGCGCACGCGCCAGTTCGCCGCCGAGGATGATGCCGAACGTCCCCGCTTGCAGGTTCTCCAGCCGCCCCGCTTTCATGTGTTGCGCAAAATCGGCGACCCGGTTCTCGTACTCCGGCAGAATGCCGCGCACCACCACGCCGCGCACCGCATCGCCGTTGACCAGCATGCCCTGGCCGTTGACGTACGGCGCGCCAGCGAGCACGTCGGCATTGCGCCGCACCTGGGACAGCACCGCGCGCCAGTCGGACAGGCGCTCGCCGGGGCCCGTGATTTCGAGATGCGCGGCGACGCCGAGGATGCGCGACCGCAGCTCCTCCTGAAAACCGTTCATGACCGAGAGGACGACGATCAGCGCCATCACGCCCAGCGCGATGCCGGCCATCGAGACGATGGAGATGAAGGAGATGAAATGATTGCGGCGCTTGGCGTGCGTATAACGCAGGCCGACCAGAAGCTCGTAGGGCAGCACGACGGATCCCGGGGAAAACCCCGGCAAGTATGCCACAGCGCGCGGTGGACTTCAGGCGCGCTTAATCTTCGACCACCATCCTGCGTACATCACAACCCGGAGAAACGCCATGCAAGACCGACACGCCGTATCGAAGCCCGTCTACGACCCCCTGCTGCGCCTGTTGCACGCGTGGATCGCCCTCGCCATCACCGGCCTCGTCGCCACCGCCTGGCTTGCCGGGCTCTTCGAGCACGGCGCCAGCGAAGCCGCGGTCTGGCGCGCCCACAGCCTGATCGGCTACGCGCTGATCCTGGGGCTCGCGGCGCGCATCCTGTGGGGATTCATCGGCCCGCGTCACGCGCGCTGGCGCGATTTCCTCCACCCCGTGGCGTGGCGTGCGTTCCTGGATAGCTTCCGGCGCCTGGATGGCACTGGCAGCGGTGGCAGCGGGATGACGTGGGCGACGTGGCACAGGCGGCTCCGGTGGCCGCGCCGCGACGGCTTCGGCCACGACCCGATGGCAAGCCTCGCGTTCCTCGCCGTGTACGCCATCCTCGTCATCCAGTCGGCGCTGGGCCTCGCCCTCGTCGCCATCGAACAGGGCAGCGGCCCGCTGGCCGGCATCCTCGGCGATGCAACGGCGTGGAAAGGATTCTTCAAGGAACCGCATGAAACCCTCTACAGCGCCATCCTCGCCTTCGTCGTCGTCCATCTCGCCATGCTCGTCTGGCATCAGATGAACGGGCAGCGCGTCGCGCAGGCGATGATCACCGGCATCCAGACCCGCCCCGTGGAGGACCGCCCATGAACACGCTCCGTCACACCGTGTTGCTCGTTCTCCTGTCAACGGCCCTGCCCGCTGCGGCAGCCGAGCAGGACCGCGCCGGCAGCACCTTTCCCCACCTCAGCCATGGCGCATGGCAGGCCGAATGCAGCAGTTGTCACATGCCGTATCAGCCGGGCCTCCTGCCGGCCCGCTCGTGGCGCAGGATCATGGGCGGACTCGACCGGCATTTCGGAGAAAACGCCAGCGTCGACGCGCACACCGCTCAAGACATCCTTGCCTTCCTCGAGGCCAACGCCGCGGACCGCAGCAGCAACCGGCGCGCGCAAAGGATCAGCGCCAGCATTCCGCCCGGCCAGACGCCGCTGCGCGTCACCGAAACCGCCTACTTCCGGCGCAAGCACGCCGAAATCGGCGCCAGCGTCTGGCAGCGCAAGGCGGTCGGCAGCCCGGCGCATTGCGCGGCCTGCCACACGGGGGCGGAAGCGGGCGACTATTCGGAACACCGGGTGAGGATTCCGCGATAATCCCGACATTGGGTGTCAGGGGGTACGCGATGCGCCTGTTGCTGGTCGAAGACGACGCCATGCTCGGCGAGGCGGTCCGCATCGGGCTCGCCCAGGATGGCTTTACCGTCGACTGGGTGCGCGATGCCGAGGCGGCGCACAGCGCGCTCGCCGGCGGCGGATTCGATCTGTGCCTGTTGGATCTCGGTCTGCCGCGCGGCAGCGGACTCGACGTGCTGCGCGCGTTGCGGCGCCGCGGTGACACGCTTCCGGTCATCATCGTCACGGCGCGCGACGCCGTCGAGGATCGCGTCGCGGGGCTGGACAGCGGCGCGGATGACTATGTGCTCAAACCGTTCGACCTGGTCGAGCTCGGCGCGCGCATCCGCGCCGTCGCCCGGCGTCACGGCGGGCAGGCGACGTCGATCCTCCAGCTCGGCGCGGTCAGGCTCGATCTGGCCGCGCGCCGCGCCTGGCTGGACGACACGCCGGTGACGCTGTCGGCGCGCGAATTCGCGATCATCGAAGCCTTGGCGCTCGCGCGCGGCCGGGTGCTGACGCGCAGCGCGCTGGAGGCGCGGCTCTACGGCTGGGAGGGCGAGGTGGAGAGCAACGCGCTGGAAGTCCACATCCACCACATCCGCCGCAAACTGGGAAGCACGTTCATCCGCACCGTGCGCGGCGTCGGCTATGCGATCGCCCATGCCACGTCTTGAATCGCTGCGCGCGCGGGTGCTCGCCGCGGTTCTCGTCGGCGTGACGCTGATGTGGCTGGTCGCGGTGGCCGGGCTGTACCGCGAAGCCCGGCACGAAGTCGACGAACTGCTCGACGCCGACCTCGACCAGGTGGCGATCCTGCTGTTGCAGGTTTCGCATCGGGAAGCGGAGCATCGCGACGAGCTGCGCGAAATCATCGACCGCGAACCCGACGGCCATGCCATGGTGTTCCAGGTCTTCGATGCCGCGCACACCCTGGTCGCGCGCTCGCGCGGCGCGCCGGCGAGCCCGCTGGTCGCGGCGGACGAAGCCGGCTTCGTCGAGCGCGAGATCGATCATGCACGCTGGCGCATCGTCGCCCGCAGCGACCGGGAACATGGCGTGAGCGTCGCGGTCGCCGACCGGCTGGATGCGCGCCGCGCACTTGCCGGCAAACTCGGGCGCCGTCTCGCCACCCCGCTCACCCTCGGCCTGCCGCTGATCGCCCTGTGGCTGGCGTGGGTCCTGCGCGTGACCATCGCGCCCGTCGCACGGCTGGCGCGCGACGTCGACACACGCCGCGGCGACGATCTCTCGCCGTTGCCGGAGCGCGCCGGACCGAGCGAAATCCGCCCGCTGATCCATGCGTTCAACCGCCTGCTCGCGCGCATCGGCAGCGCACGCGAGCGCGAACGGCGCTTCACCGCGGACGCGGCGCACGAGCTGCGCACGCCGCTCGCGGCGTTGCGGGTGCAGGCACAGGTCGCCACGCGCGCGCGTGACAGCGCCGAGCTGCACGGCGCGCTCGCCGCGATCACGCGCGGCATCGACCGCAGCACCCATCTCATCGAGCAGCTCCTGATGCTGGCACGGCTCGAAGAACCGCGCGGCGACTTCGCGCCGGTCGACCCGGCCGCCCTGGTCAACACCGTCGTCGGCGAGGCGTCCGCCGCCGCGCTCGAAAAAGGCGTTGATCTCGGCGTGGTCTCGGCGCCGCCGCCGGGCGCCACGGTCCCGGGTCAGGAAGCCCTGCTGAGCGTGGCGCTGCGCAACCTGGTGGAGAACGCCATCCGCTACACGCCCGCCGGCGGGCGCATCGACGTGTCGTGCGAGACCCACGGCGACCGCTTGGTGATCACCGTTGCCGACGACGGCCCGGGTATGGACGCCGCCGAAATCGAGCGCGCCTGCCAGCCGTTCTTCCGCGGTACGGCCGCGGCCGGTACGGTGGGCAGCGGCCTGGGGCTGTCGATCGTCGCGCGCATCGCCGCGCTGCATGGTGGCGAACTCGCCCTGCGCCGCGCCACGGCGGGCGGCCTCGCGGTAAGCTTGGCGCTTCCCTTGAAAACCTTGCGCTGATGCTGGTTCTCGTCCCTCACCTTTTCGCCGACCCGCAGTGGACGGCGCATGGGCTCGGCGCCGCGCCGCCTGGCAGCCTGCGGGCTCCGAACGATCGGTCGCGCGGCCGACAGGCTGCCAGGGGCTTGGCCATGCTTGCCGCGCGCGGCGTCCACACGCCGGCCGCCAGCGACGGGATCGAAGCGGCGCTGTGCGAGGCGCTGGGCATCGCGCGGCAGACGGATTATCCGCTGGCACCGATCACGCTCGCCGCCGATGGCGGGACGCCCGGCGATGCCTACTGGCTGCGCGCGGACCCGGTGCATGTGGCGTTGATGCGCGATCACCTGGTGCTCGCCGGCAACGCCGGGCTGCAGCTGACGGCCAGCGAGGCCGAGGCGCTTGCCGCCAGCCTGAGGAGCCATTTCGGCGCCGCGCTCGACCTCGTCGTGGCGCACCCGACGCGCTGGTATCTGAGACTTTCCGCCGCCCCGCACCTCGTCACCACGGCGCTTTCGGTCGCGACCGGGCGCGACGTGCGGCAGGTCGCGCCGACCGGCGAGGACGCGCGCGCCTGGCGCCGCGTGCTGAACGAGGCGCAGATGCTGCTCTTTGACCATCCCGTCAATCGGGCGCGTGAAGCACTCGGCGCGCCGAGCGTGAATTCCCTGTGGCTATGGGGCGGCGGGACGCTGCCGGCAAGGCAGGCCACGGCGCGGCGGCTGTTTGCCAACGACAGTCACGCCGTGGCGCTGGGACGCTTCGTCGACGCCGAGGTGGCCGCCGTCCCCGAGCGCTTTGTCGGCGGCGCCACGGAAGCCGATGACATCGTCGTGCTCGACGCCCTCGACGCAGGGGGCCAGGCCGGCGATGCGTCCGGCTGGGGCACGGCGCTCCTGGCGCTGGACCGCGACTGGTTCGTCCCCCTGTTCAACGCGCTGCGGCGTTTGGAAGTGACGCGCGTTCGGCTCGTCGATCCCGTCAACGGCCGCGCCCTCGGCTTGCAGGCGCGCGACGCCTGGAAATTCTGGCGCCGGCCTCAGGGTTGACGGCTGGCGGTCTGCTCGCCGAGAAGCCGCGGCGGCTGACCTTGCAGGCAGGGGCAGGTTTCGGCGCGCTGGATCAGGAGTTCGGTGTGCCATTCGCGCAGATCGCGTTCGGCACGCCGGTCGCCGCGCGCCCGCGCATCCTTGAGCTGTTTGAGGAAAGTCCGGCATTCGGCGGGCGTCATCAGCATGATGCTATAGCCGCCGCGGCAGGTTTCGATATCCTCGGCGTGCGCCGGTAGCGCGGCGACAAGCGCGGCGGCACCCGCAAGCGCCAGCGTGACATTGCGGACAAACGGTTCGATTCGCATTGCAATCCCCTCCTTATTATTTAGACCTTGATGAGCCATCCGGCGATCGCCTGACCGCCGGCCCGGGTTGGAACGACCATCCTGGCACGATTCGATGACACGGCGATGAAACCCGAAGCAGGCGCCGTGCCAGCGCCCGGCCGGGAAAAACTGCAATTCTATCAATGGCATGCTTTGCGGCAAGGTGCGGCGCATGCACCGGAATCGTGAATCGCCGCGCCTAGCGCACCATGACGGGGCTTCCCCAGAGGTCGTGTTCGCCGGCGTCTTCGACGCGCACCGTCAACTGCGTTCCCGGTGCAAGCCCGTGCACGCCGTCGAGATAGACGACGCCATCGATCTCCGGCGCGTCGGCGCGGCTGCGCGCGACGCTGCCGGCCTCGTCTTCCGCGTCGACGATGACCTCGATCTCGCGGCCGACCTTGGCGGCCAGGCGGCGCGCGGAAATCTCCGCCTGGACCGCCATGAAACGTTCCAGCCGTTCCGCCTTGACCGCCTCGGGCACCGCGCCGGGAAGGGCGTTGGCCGCGGCGCCCTCGACCGGCGAATACGTGAAGCAGCCGACCCGGTCGAGCTGGGCGACCTGCAGGAATTCCAGCAGGGTCTCGAAGTCGGCCTCGGTCTCGCCGGGGAAGCCGACGATGAAGGTCGAGCGCAGGGTGAGGTCAGGCACGGCCTGCCGCCAGGCGGCGATGCGGTCGAGCGTCTTCTCCACCGCGCCCGGCCGCTTCATCAGCCTGAGGATGCGCTCGCTGGCGTGCTGGAACGGAATGTCGAGGTAGGGCAGGACCCGGCCTTCGGCCATCAGGGGAATCACGTCGTCGACGCTGGGATAGGGATAGACGTAATGCAGCCGCACCCACACCCCCAGGCTGCCGAGCGCGCCGGCCAGGTCGGCCATGCGCGTCTTCAGCGGGCGGCCGTTCCAGAACCCGGGGCGGTACTTGACGTCGACGCCGTAGGCACTGGTGTCCTGCGAGACCACGAGCAATTCCCTGACGCCCGCGCGCACGAGGGCTTCGGCCTCGCGCATCACATCGCCGACCGGGCGGCTCACCAGGTCGCCGCGCAGCGAGGGGATGATGCAGAAGGTGCAGCGATGATTGCAGCCCTCGGAAATCTTCAGGTAGGCGTAATGTCGCGGCGTCAGCTTGATCCCGCCCGGTGGGACGAGGTCGGTGTAGGGATCGTGCGGCCGCGGCAAGGCGGTGTGCACCGCCTGCATGACCGCGTCGAGCGCCTGCGGGCCGGTGACCGCGAGCACTTTGGGGTGCGCGGCGCGGATCAGCTCCGCCTTCGCGCCCAGGCAGCCGGTGACGATGACACGGCCGTTCTCGGCCAGCGCTTCGCCGATCGCGTCGAGCGACTCCTCGACCGCCGCGTCGATGAAGCCGCAGGTGTTGACGACGACCACGTCGGCGTCGGCATAGCTGCCGACGATGCCGTACCCCTCGGCACGCAACTGCGTCAGGATGCGCTCCGAATCCACCGTGGCCTTCGGGCAGCCCAGGGAAACGAAGCCTACTTTGGGCACGCGCCCGGTCATCGAAGTCATGGAAACACGCTCCCGAAAATGCTCATCGCCCGAGCCTGTCCCGTGCTGCCGGTCAATCGCCGACCAGGCGTCCGACGCCCCACACGGTGAGAATTCCCAGCCCGATGAGCACGAACTGCTGCAGCGTCGCGCCGAGCTCGGCGCGCTTGTGCAGGCCGGGAATGAGGTCGGAGAGCGCGACGTAGATCATGCTTGCGCCCGCCAGCCCGAGCAGCACCGGCGCCCAGCCGTGCAGATGCGAGAGGAAATGGTAGCTCAGCAGGGCGCCGACCACCGTGGCGAGCGCCGACAGGAGGTTCAGGAGCAGCGCCTGCGCGCGGCTGTAGCCGGAATGCAGGAGGATCAGGAAGTCGCCGATTTCCTGCGGGATTTCGTGCGCGACGATGGCCAGCGCCGTGATCACGCCGAGGCGGAAATCGGTCAGGAAGGCGCCGGCGATGATGATGCCATCGACGAAGTTGTGGAACGTGTCGCCCACCGTGATCATCAGCCCCGAACGGCCGTGATCGTGGCCGGTATCGGTGTGCGCCGCGCACGCGTCCTCGTGGCAATGCCGCCACAGCACCAGTTTTTCCAGCAGGAAAAACAGCATAATGCCGAACAGCAGCGCACGGGCGATGGTTTCGATGTCACCGCCCATGTGCACCGCTTCCGGGAGCACTTCGAGGAATGCGGCACCGAGCAGCGCGCCGATCGCATAGCTTACCCACAACGGGATCATCGCCGCCCGCGCCGAAAACGCCAGCACTGCGGCGAGCGCGAGGCTGAGGAGACTGCCCGCAGTGGTGGCGATGAGGATGGCGGAAAGTGGCGTCATGGCGCGGCCGGGAAACGGGGCATTATCCCAGATAATCTGTCAGGCGGCGGGCTTTACGTCGCGAGCCAGATGAGGCTCGCCATGCGGCCGGTGACGCCGTCGCGGCGGTAGGAAAAGAAGTTTTCCGCGTCGCTGTGGGTACACAGGCCGCCGCCGTAGACCTCGGCCACACCGGCCGCGGCGAGGCGCACGCGCGCAAGGGCGTAAAGGTCGGCGCGCCACTTGTCGCCGGCGCGCACGAATGCGCCTTGCGCCACCGCGTGGCGCGCAACGAATGCCTGCCGCACCTCGTCGCCGACCTCGAACGCCGCGGGGCCGATGGCCGCGCCCAACCAGGCGAGAATTTCGCCGGGCGCCACCGCCATCGCGGCGACCGTGGCCTCCAGGACGCCGTCGGCCAGCCCGCGCCAGCCGGCATGCGCCGCGGCGACGACGCTGCCGGCGCGATCGCACAGCAGCACCGGCAGGCAGTCCGCAGTGAGCACGGCGCACACCCGCCCGGGGCACGTCGTGAACGCGGCGTCGGCTTCGGCCGCCGTGCCCCCGGCGGCGATCACGCGCACGCCGTGCACCTGCCGCAACCAGTGCGGCAGGGCAGGCAGATGCGTGGCCAGACGCGCGCGGTTGGCGGCGACGTGGCGCGGATCGTCGCCGACGTGATCGCCGAGGTTGAGGCTCGCCCACGCGCCCTCGCTCACGCCGCCGTGACGCGTGGTCATGAAGGCCCGGACGCGCGCGGGCGCGGGCCACTCCGGGTGAATCAACCGGACCACGGGAGGTTGTTGCGCAAGGCGTCGAGGAGCGCGGCAAAATCGGCGGGCAGCGCGGCGCTCCACGCCAGTTCGACGCGGGCGACGGGGTGAATGAGTCCGAGGCACTCCGCATGCAGGGCCTGGCGCGCGAAAGGAATCTTCAGCGCGCCCCGCCGTCCGGCTGCATACACCGGCTCGCCGACCAGGGGATGACCGATGTGCTGCATGTGGACGCGGATCTGATGGGTACGCCCGGTTTCCAGCCGGCAACGCACGAGCGTCACGCCGGGGAAGCGCTCGACGACCTCGTAATGCGTGATCGCCGGCTTGCCCAGCGGGTGCACGGCGCGCCGCGTGCGGTTGCGCGGATCGCGCGCGAGCGGCGCATCGACCGTCCCGGCGCGGTCGATCTCGCCGTACACGAGGGCGAGGTACTCGCGCCTGACGGTGCGCGCCTGCAACTGCCGCACCAGATCGGTCTGCGCGACCAGGGTCTTGGCCACGACCAAAAGGCCCGACGTGTCCTTGTCCAGCCGGTGCACGATGCCGGCGCGCGGCAGCGCGGCCACTTCCGGGGCGTGATGCAACAGGGCGTTCAGCAGCGTGCTTTTCGGGTTGCCGCTGCCGGGGTGGACCACCAGGCCCGCCGGCTTGTCGATGACCATGAGGCTCGCGTCTTCGTAGACGATGGCGAGCGGAATCGCTTCCGGCGCGTCGGGCGTGGCGGCGGGATCGGGCTCGATTTCCACGGCGACGGATTCGCCACCGTGCACCTTCATCCTGGTCGTCGCGCACGCGCCGTCGACGCGCACCTTGCCGGCGCGGATCCAGTCCTGGATGCGGCTGCGCGAGTGCTCGGGGAACAGCATGGCGAGCGCCTGGTCGAAGCGCAGGCCCGCCGCGGCCGCCGGCAGCGACAGCTCGCGCCGTTCGCCAGCGGCCTTTCCCTTATAATCCGCTAAATTTTCCTGGTCGTTTTCCATGTTCAATCGCCTCGTTGGCCCTCTGACCCGCACCGCGTATGCCGCGTTCCTGGCCGTCTCACTCGTTCTGGGCGGCTGCGGCCTGTTGCCGGAGGTGGTCGACGAAACCGCCGGGTGGTCGGCGCAGAAACTCTACGCCACCGCCAAGGACGAACTCGCGAGCGGTAATTACGAGCGCGCGATCAAGCTCTTCGAAACCCTCGAAGCGCGCTATCCCTATGGCCGCTACGCGCAGCAGGCGCAGCTCGAAGTCGCCTATGCCTACTACAAGGACAACGAGCCCATCTCGGCGATCGCCGCCTGCGACCGCTTCATCAAGCTGCACCCGAATCACCCCAACGTCGATTACGCGTACTATCTGAAGGGCCTGGCCAATTTCAACGAGGATCTCGGGCTGCTCGGCCAGCTCGTCGACCAGGACCTCTCCGAGCGCGACCCGAGGGCGGCACGCGAGGCCTTCGAGGCCTTCAAGGAACTGGTCACGCGCTTTCCCGACAGCAAGTACACGCCGGACGCCACCGCGCGCATGAAGTACCTGGTCAACGCGCTGGCCGCAAACGAGGTGCACGTCGCCAAATACTACCTCAAGCGCCAGGCCTGGGTGGCCGCGGCCAACCGCGCCAAGGAAGTCCTCAAGACCTATCCCCAGGCGCCGGCCACCGAGGAAGCGCTCGCCATTCTCGCCGTCGCCTACGACAAGCTCGGGCTTGCCGATCTGCGCGACGACGCGCGCCGCGTCCTGGCGCTCAACTTCCCGAACAGCCGCTATCTCGCCCGCGGCGTGAGCCTCGAAGGCAAACCCTGGTACCGCTTCTGGTAGCGCTCAGATCGCCGCTTCGCCCGACTCGCCGGTGCGGATGCGGATGACCTGCTCCACCGGGGTCACGAAGATCTTGCCGTCGCCGATCTTGCCGGTACGGGCGGCGTTGATGATGGCCTCCACCGCCCGCTCGACCAGCGGCTCGGCGATCACCAGCTCGACCTTCACCTTGGGCAGAAAATCCACGACGTATTCGGCGCCGCGGTAGAGCTCGGTATGGCCTTTCTGGCGGCCGAAGCCCTTGACCTCGGTGACGGTGAGCCCGGTCACGCCGATGTCGGAGAGCGCTTCGCGCACTTCGTCGAGTTTGAACGGCTTGATGATGGCTTCGATTTTCTTCATGTCGTGACTCCTTCCGGACGGTACTGGTTGGTGATCGGATAACGCCGGTCCTTGCCGAAGTTGCGCGGCGTGATGCGCGGACCGGGCGCGGCCTGGCGGCGTTTGTACTCGGCGCGGTCGATCATGCGGATCACGCGCCCGACCGTCGCCGCGTCCAGCCCGCGCGCGACGATGTCGGCAAACGTCAGGTCCTCTTCCACATAGGCGGCGATGATCGCGTCGAGCACGTCGTAGGGCGGCAAACTGTCCTGGTCGGTCTGTCCCGGCCGCAGCTCGGCCGACGGCGGGCGGTCGATGATGCGCTGCGGAATCACCGCCGAGAGGCGGTTGCGGTAGCCGGCCAGCCGGTAGACGCGGGTTTTCGGAACATCCTTGAGCACCGCAAAGCCGCCGGCCATGTCGCCATAGAGCGTGGCATAGCCGACCGCCATCTCGCTCTTGTTGCCGGTGGTCAGCACCAGCGTGCCGAAGCGGTTGGAAAGCGCCATCAGCAGCGTGCCGCGGATCCGCGCCTGCAGATTCTCTTCCGTCGTATCGCCCGCGGGCAGGGGTGGCGCGAGCGCCTCGGCGAGTTGCGCGCGGAACGCCTCGAACATCGGGCCGATGGCGATTTCGGAATACGCCACGCCGAGCCGCGCGGCGATGTCGCGTGCGTCCTCGACGCTGATCGACGCGGTGTAGGTGGACGGCATCATCACCGCGTGCACCCGCCCGGCACCCAGGGCATCGACGGCGATCGCCAGGGTGAGCGCCGAGTCGATCCCGCCGGACAGCCCCAGGTGCACGCCCGGAAAACCGTTCTTTTCGACGTAGTCGCGTACCGCGAGGGTCAGTGCCGCGTAGACCGCGGCGTCTTCGTCCGCGAGCGTCTGAACCGGGCCGCGGATGCCGGCCGCGTCGAGTTCGCAGTAAAACAGGCCGCTTTGCCAGTCCGGGAACTGCGCGGCGATCGCACCGCGCGCATCCATGACGAACGACGCGCCGTCGAACACCAGTTCGTCCTGGCCGCCGACGAGATTGCCATAGACGATCGGCAGGCCCGCTTCGTCGATGCGCGCGCGCGCGACCTCGATGCGCTCGCGCTGCTTGTCCAGATGCCAGGGCGATGCGTTGGGCACGAGGATCACGTCGGCGCCGGCGTCCTTCGCCCAGCGCACCGGCCCGGGCTCCCAGATATCACCACAGATGACGAGACCGAAACGCACCCCGTCGCACGCGAACACGCAGGGCGCATCGCCACTGTCGAAGACACGCTTTTCGTCGAATACGGAATAGTTGGGGAGGTGGTGTTTGCGATACACCGCTTCGACCACGCCGCCACGCAGCACCGCCGCGGCGTTGAACAGTCCCTCGGCGCTGCGCTCAGGATAGCCGACGACCAGGGCGAGCCCTGGCGGCGCGGCGCGGGCGATGTCATCGAGCGCCTGCGCGCAGGCAGCGCAGAAATCCGCCCGCAGCACCAGGTCTTCGGCGGGATAGCCGCAGATCGACATTTCGGGCGTGACGAGCACGGCCGCTCCCGCCGTGTCGGCCTCGTGCGCGGCGGCCAGGATGCGCCGGGCATTGCCGGCGATGTCGCCCACGGTGAGGTCGAGCTGGGCGATGGCGAGTTTCATCGCTGCGCGAGCGCCGCGGCGACCGCTTCGCCCAGTCCCGCCGGGCTGCGCGCGACAACCGCGCCCGCCGCCTCGAGGGCGCGGATTTTTGCGTCCGCCGTCCCCGCCCCGCCGGAAATGATCGCCCCGGCGTGGCCCATGCGCTTGCCGGGTGGCGCGGTGCGCCCCGCGATGTAGGCGGCGACCGGCTTGGTCATGTGCGCGCGGATGAACTCGGCCGCCTCTTCCTCGCGCGTGCCGCCGATTTCGCCGACCAGGATGACGGCCGCGGTATCCGGATCGGCTTCGAAGAGTGCCAGGCAGTCGACGAAATCCAGCCCCTTGATCGGGTCGCCGCCGATGCCGACACAGGTCGACTGGCCGAGGCCCAGCGCCGTCGTCTGGTGCACGGCTTCGTAGGTGAGCGTGCCGGAGCGCGAGACGATGCCGACGCTGCCCTTCCGGTGGATGGCGCCGGGCATGATGCCGATCTTGCATTCGCCCGAGGTGATGATGCCCGGGCAGTTCGGGCCGATGAGCCTGGCGCCGTTGGCGCGCAGCGCGGCCTTGACGTTGAGCATGTCGGCAACCGGAATGCCTTCGGTGATGCAGACGATGACCGCGATCCCGGCGTCGGCGGCTTCGAGGATCGAGTCGGCCGCGAAAGCCGCCGGCACGTAGATCATCGTCGCGTCGGCAGCGGTCTCGCGCACCGCCTGGCGCACCGTATCGAACACCGGCAGGCCGAGATGCGTCTGCCCGCCCTTGCCTGGCGTGACGCCACCGACCATGCGCGTGCCGTAGGCGATCGCCTGTTCGGAATGGAAAGTTCCCTGCTTGCCGGTGAACCCCTGGCAGATGACGCGCGTGTCGCGGTTGACGAGAATGCTCATTGCCCCGCCTCCTTCACCGCCAGACGGGCGGCCTCGGTGAGGCTTTCGGCGGCGATGATCGCCAGCCCCGATTGCGCCAGGAGCGCGCGGCCCGCCTCGGCATTGGTGCCTTCGAGCCGCACCACGACCGGCACGCGCACGCCGACGTCGCGCACCGCCTGGATGATGCCCTGGGCGATGACGTCGCAGCGCACGATGCCGCCAAAAATGTTGATCAGCACGGCACGCACGTTGGGGTCGAGCAGGATGATCTTGAAGCCCTGGGCGACCGTTTCCGGCGTTGCGCCGCCGCCGACATCGAGGAAATTGGCGGGCGCACCGCCCTCCAGCTGGATCAGGTCCATGGTCGCCATCGCCAGCCCGGCGCCGTTGACCATGCAGCCGATGTTGCCAGCCAGCGCGACGTAGTTGACATTGGCCGCGTGGGCGGCGGCTTCCTTGGGATCGAGCTGGCTGGGGTCGAAAAACGCCGCCAGATCCGGGTGGCGGAAAAGCGCGTTGTCGTCGACCGTCATCTTGCAGTCGAGCGGCAGGACGCGCGCATCCGTGGTCACGATGAGGGGGTTGATCTCCAGCAGCGACAGGTCGTTGTGCACGAAGACCCGATACAGGCCGGGCAGAAGCCGGCAGAACGCCTGGTGCGCCGCGCCGTTCAGGCCGAGCGAGAACGCCAGTTCACGCGCCTGGTAGGCCGCAAGGCCGATCACCGGGTCGCAGTGCACCTTGAGGATCTTTTCCGGCTGCGTTCTTGCGACCGTCTCGATCTCCATGCCGCCTTCGGTCGACGCGATCACCGCCACGCGTTCGGCCTCGCGGTCGACGAGCAGCGAAAGATACAGCTCGCGGGCGATCGGCACGGTCTCCTCGACCAGAACCCGCTGCACGGGCTGCCCGTCTGGCGCGTTCTGCAGCGTCACCAGCCGGCTGCCGAGCAGAGCCGCCGCTGCTTCGCGGACCGCTTCCGGGCTGCGGCACAGCCGCACGCCCCCGGCCTTGCCGCGTCCGCCGGCATGGATTTGCGCCTTCACCACCCAGGCGTCGCCACCCAGTTCGCGCGCCGCCGCGCAGGCTGCGTCGGCGCTGTCGGCCACCTGCCCGCGGGGCGTATCGAGGTGATGGCTGCGAAGCACTTGCTTCGCCTGGAATTCATGCAGGTTCATGAGCGTGGAACGCCGGGAAAACGTGCATTTTGAAGCAAAGCCCGACGATACGGAAGCCGTGACGCGCGCGCGATGCGGCCCGGGCGCGCCGCGACGCTGCTCAAAAACCGCGATTGAAGATGACGCCCAGCCCCCAGTCCGGGCTTGCCCTGCCAAAGCCGGAAACGGCGTAGAGGTTGACCTTGTTCAGGGCGTCGATGCGCGCGCCGAGGTATGCCGTCAGTTCGCTCACGATGCCGCCGTTGGGCGTGAGCCTGTCGCGCCAGTCATAGTCCAGGCCAGCCGAGTAGCGCGGGGAGAAACGGTAATCCGCCCCTGCGCTCGCGTACCAGACGTTGCGGTAGTCGATGCCGGCCGGGTCGCCTTTCCACTTGTAGCCGACGTCGAGATGGGGCGTGAGGTCCGCGACCGTCTTGAACACGCTCGCCTGCAAAGCGTAATCGTTCTTGCCCGTGCCGAGGAACTTGGCGGTATCCGCCGTCCCGAACTTGACCTTCGCGGTGACATCGAGGCCCACGGGATGAAGCGGCTCGTCGAGGACCGGCACACTCACGCTCGCCGTGACGTCGCCCACGCCGGACGTGGTTTTGCGCGCCCCGCCCGGCCCCACCGGCTCGCCATCGGGGGTGACCGCCCCCGGGCCGGTCACGCGCAGCCACGCCGTCGCCAGGCGCACCGTGAAGGCATCGCTTCGGTATTTCGCCACGACCGGGAGCGCCCAGATAACGGTTGTCGCCGTATCGCCATACTTTCCGGTCGAGTAATCCACGCCGATGTTGATTGCGAACCGGCCGTCGGCCGCAACGGCGGAAGTCCCGATTCCGGCGCCGACGGCCAGGCCGACGAGCCAGATCACCCCGCAACGCATGTCAGTCATGGCGTTCCACTTTCTCCGGCTTTTCGATTCTTTCCACCTTCTCGACCTTCTCCGGTTTTTCCACCTTCTCGACCTTCTCAACCTTCTGGATCGTAGCGTCCCGGAAGTGAAAAAGCCGCCCACCACGAAGACCGCTGCTGAATGACCTAACGCCTGTTGACATCCTCCATGGCCCAAAGGCCAGGGGTTTCTGCCGCATTACGCATCGATCGCTGGCTGACACAGGCAGACCATCTGCCTTCCCCCGCCCTGAACGGCGGGCTTGCCGGGCATCTGGTCAGAAGACCTGTGCCA
>Ga0272446_1003160_pt1 | contig 21257 bp, 15 predicted proteins | sample YNPCB0061_FD_194587 | JGI IMG/M metagenome (GOLD analysis project Ga0272446, IMG submission 194587) | Hot spring microbial mat communities from Yellowstone National Park, WY, United States - YNP-CB-006-1 | ecosystem: Environmental > Aquatic > Thermal springs > Hot (42-90C) > Sediment | place...
CTTGAACCGCATGGCGGGAGAGTTAGGACATGCTCTGACCAAGTTGGAGCAGATGCAAACGCCAAACGGAGGTTTCCCTTGGTTTGATGGAATGCCTGATTCTCGCTGGATTACACAGCATATTGTAGCAGGTATGGGACATTTGGACAAACTTGGCGTAAGAACCATGCGACCAAATGCGACCGCTTCCGCACCGAATAAAATAGATTACGGCATTGACTCTGAACGCACTTGGCGCATGATAGAGAAGGCAACGCTGTACTTAGATGACAGAATGAGAGAAGATTACGATAATTTGGTGGAGTATTGCCAACGCTACAAACTCAAATTGGAGGAGCAAAAAGCGGGTTATGAGGCGATTCACTACCTTTATGCTCGTTCTTTCTTCAGGGACATCGCTTTGGCAGAGCGAAACAAGACTGCATACAATTATTTCTTAGGACAAGCTAAGAAATATTGGTTGGGCAATGGGCTTTACATGGAGGGAATGTTAGCTTTGGTACATTACAGAAATGGAGATGAAGCAACTGCTAAAGACATCGTGAAATCCTTGAAAGAGAGAAGTCTGAACAGTGATGAAATGGGAATGTATTGGAAAAACATGATGAAAGGCGGCTACTGGTGGTACGAGGCTCCCGTAGAAACGCAAGCCTTGATGATTGAGGTATTTAGCGAAGTGGCAAAAGATGAAAAAGCCGTAGATGACCTCAAAGTTTGGCTTTTGAAACAAAAACAAACCCAAGATTGGAAAACAACCAAAGCTACTTCCGAAGCCTGCTATGCCCTTCTCTTACAAGGAAATAATTGGTTGCTTAGTGATGAACTCGTAGAGGTTACGCTTGGCAAGATGAAGGTAAACCCGAAGGCTATGGAAGATGTAAAAGTAGAAGCTGGCACAGGTTACTTCAAAACTTCGTGGAATAAAGAAGCAATCACGCCAGAAATGGGCAAAGTTACGGTCAAGAAAAACGACAAAGGCGTAGCTTGGGGCGGCTTGTATTGGCAATATTTTGAGCAGTTGGACAAAATTACGCCTGCGGAAACGCCTTTGAAACTGAAAAAACAACTTTTTGTGCAAGAAAATAGCCCTACGGGACCCGTCAGTCGCCAAATTTTGGAAAATACACCGCTCAAAGTAGGCGATTTGGTGAAAGTTCGCATAGAGCTGAGAGTTGATAGAGCGATGGAATACGTACACATGAAAGACATGAGGGCGGCGGGTTTTGAGCCAGTAAATGTGATTTCTCGCTACAAATACCAAGACGGACTCGGCTACTACGAAACGACCAAAGATGCCGCAACAAACTTCTTTTTCAGCTACTTAGGGCAAGGCACTTATGTCTTTGAGTACGACTTGCGAGTATCCCACGCTGGCGACTTCTCCAACGGCGTTACCACTATCCAATGTATGTACGCTCCAGAGTTTAGCAGCCATTCGGAAGGGGTGAGGGTGAAAGTGAAAGAATGACCTACATTGCTGTTAGTGGTCAAGAGACCCTAACAGTCATTTGCTAAGGACAGATTTTTTATCCAGCCATCTATCGCCGTTACGCACCGTGCTTATCACACAAAACTGCCTGATGGATTTAAGCAGAAAGATGATAAATGGTCTAAATTCATCTTCGGAGAGCCGGGATTTCATTTTGGATTTAATTTTTAAAGAAAGAACTTACATGAAAGCAGCCATTTGTACATCTTATGGAAGCCCTGAAGTATTACAAATTCAGGAAATTCTAAAGCCTATTCCGAAAGACAGCGAAATCCTTGTAAAAATAATGGCATCGGCAGTAAACTCCGGTGACGTTAGGGTACGTAGCCTTAATGTAAAAGGAATTTTGAAAGTCATCATGCGATTAGTGTTGGGGATTTCAAAACCAAGAAAACCTGTTTTAGGCACCGTCTTTTCGGGGGTTGTAGAAAGCATAGGTAGTAAGGTTTCCAAATTTAAAGTGGGTAATAAAGTCTTCGGGATGACAGGTTTCAGTTTTGGCACTCATACTGAATATATAGCTATTAATCAAAACAATAATATACTTGAAATGCCTCAAAATGCAAGTTTTGAAGACGCGGCATCCATCGTTTTTGGTGGACAAACTGCTTTGTACTATTTATCAAAATCAAAAATTGCCTATAAGAAAAATGCAAAAGTTCTTATTTTAGGTGCAACAGGCTCAGTGGGTAGTGCTGCCGTTCAGATAGCAAAGTACTACAATGCACATGTAACCGCAGTTTGCAGTGCTGACGGGGAAAAAATGGTAAGTGAATTAGGCGTAACCGATGTAATATTGTACGATAAACAAGACTTTTCTCAACACTCTGGGAGGTTTGACATTATCTTTGATGCGGTAGGCAAATACTCAAAAAAACAATGTAGGCATCTTTTGAATAGTTCTGGAGTTTATGTAAGTGTAAGTATAGGTTATGCTTCTGAAAACATAAAGCAATTACAACAACTGAAAGAAATGTTTGAAAAACTACAAATATGGTCGGGTTTGTATTTGGCAGTGTTCTTCGTTATACATGTGGGTGCAGTCATGGTAGGGCGGGTTGTGTTACAATTGGATACTAATTTTTATTTTGGTGCAGCAGGTATCAATGCGTTTCCGTTTAATTTATTTTTTATTCCATACTACACACTTGCAATTCTTTCCTTTTTTGCGCATATAGCAAGCATTCACGCTCAAAAAATGAAAATCAGAATTTTGAGAATTACGCCCTCCATACAATCGTTCATAATCATTTGTATTGGAACAGTCGTAATGATGATTGTTTTTTACGGTCTAACCAACAAATTCAGCGGTGTATCTATACCCAAAGAATATCAAATTTTAATAGGAAAATGAAAGTGGTTTGCAAATATTTATAAGGTTTCAAACCTTATAAATATTAATTTTCAATTAAAACCAATTTCATCTGATGTAAATAGCATTTTTGTTATTTTTGTACTATGAAACAAAAACTTAGCATACTGTTTAGTACATTGACCACCAATGTATTAATTCTTATTTCTCTCATAGCCTTTGCTCAGAAAAAAGAGCAGAGTAATGTACCGCTCAAAGATTTAGATGCTTTCATAGAGCAGATGCGAAATGCATGGAATATTCCAGGGTGCGCCTTAGCCATAGTCCAAGACGGGAAAGTAATCCATGCCAAAGGCTATGGAATGAGGGACTTAGAGCAAAACCTGCCTGTTACGGCAGAAACTATCTTCCCTATTGCCTCTAATACCAAGGCTTTCACCACGGCAGGATTGGCAATTTTAGCAGGAGAAGGAAAGTTAGATTGGGACAAGCCTACTAAAAATTATATTCCTGAGTTTCAACTTTTTGATGAATATGCTACTAACCATATTACGCCGAGAGACATGGCTTGCCACCGCTCAGGCGTGCCAAGACACGACTTAGTTTGGTACGGGTCAAAACTTACTCGCCAAGAATTATTTGCCCGTATGAAATATTTAGAACCCAACAAGCCTTTTCGCTCTATTTATCAGTACAATAACCACATGTACATGGCATTGGGCGTACTTATAGAAAAGGTTAGTGGGCTGACTTGGGAAGACTTTATCAAAACTCGCCTTTTGAATCCTTTGGGCATGAAAAATACTCTTTTTTTTGTAGAGGATTTGTTGCAACGTCCCAATTTTGCTTGGTCTTATAACTATGTCAATGGGAAAATGGAAAAAATGCCTTTTACGAGTAATGTAGATGCTATGGGTCCCACAGGAGGCATCAAATCCAATGTCTTGGACTTATCCAATTGGGTCATCATGCAATTAGGCAAGGGTAAGTTTTTAGGGAATCAAATAATTCCAGAAAAAGAATTAGCCCAAACGCATACACCGCAAGTAGTGGTTGCTCCTATGGAATTAAAATACGACGAGTATAGCTACGGTAACTACGGCATGGGCTGGGCGGTTAATGAATACAAAGACCATTTGAGAGTCATGCACAATGGAAGCATAGAGGGCTTTCGTTCGCAAATTACGCTTTTCCCAAGAAAAAATATAGGCATTGTCTTGCTGACGAATACGGGAGTGGCGAACTATTGGTTCGTTAATATCATTTCTAACTACATCAGCGACAGGCTACTTGATTTGCCCGTAACAGATTGGTCAGCAAGGCTGAAAGTAGAACAAAGTGAAGCAAAAGCTTTAGAACTAAAAAATGCAAATGCCCCTGATACAGTGAAAGTAGCTAATACCCAACCTTCGCATGGTCTTACTTCTTTTACAAGCATATATGAACACCCTGCCTACGGGGAATTTGCTATTACTATCCAAAATGATATTTTGAAAGGTAGTTTTAAAATTTTTGATTTTAGCTTGTTACATTACCACTACGATACTTTTCAAATACAAGGAAGTAACCTTGACAAGCAAAAGGTTACTTTTTATACCAATGCGCAAGGACAAATAGACAGATTGGGTATTGTCTTAGAAGCGGCACTTAGCAAAGAAATTATATTTACAAGGAAAAAGTAACCCAATAGCCGTTTACCTACCTATCCACAGCTTTTGTTTTTTATTTCCCTTTACTAATTTTACATTTTCAAAATTACAAATCGACAAAAAATGAAGTACGACGTTAGCATCGTTGGAGGAGGAATAGTGGGATTAGCTACTGCCTTGCAAATCTTGAAATTGCGACCGCAGACACGGCTTTGTGTAATAGAAAAAGAACAAGCCATAGCCCAACACCAAACAGGACACAATAGCGGGGTAATTCACTCTGGTATTTACTACAAGCCGAATAGTTTAAAAGCATTAAATTGTATTCGCGGGTATCAAATGCTTTTAGATTTCTGTCAGCAGGAAAATATCCAATACGAACTTTGTGGGAAAATTATTGTTGCTACTGAGCAGTCAGAGTTAGCCACATTGGATAGTGTTTACCAAAGAGGCATCGCCAATGGATTAGATAAAATCAGGAAAATTGGCAAAGAAGAAATAAAGGAAATAGAGCCTCACTGTCAAGGGATAGCAGGAATTTATGTGCCTTATACGGGCATCATTGACTATGTAGAAGTAGCCCAAAAATATGCACAACTGATAAAAGAAAAAGGCGGACAAATTTTTTTAGGAGAGAAAGTAGAGCAGATACGAGAACAAAATAATGATTATGAAATTATTACACAAAATAGGACTTATCTTAGCACCTTATTGATTAACTGCGCAGGACTCTACTCTGACAAGATTACTGGACTTACTCAAAAAAAAGTAGATTATAGGATTATCCCCTTCAGAGGCGAATACTATCATCTTAAACCTGAGAAGCAATATTTGGTAAAAAACCTTATCTATCCCGTACCTGACCCTAATTTTCCTTTCTTAGGCGTACATTTTACCCGCATGATACATGGAGGAGTTGAGGCAGGACCTAATGCTGTGTTTGCTTTTAAAAGAGAAGGATACAAAAAAACAGATTTTGATTTACGGGAAACAATAGCTTCTATTGCTTGGAAAGGTTTTCAGAAAGTAGCTTTTAAGTATTGGAAAACAGGATTAGGTGAGTTTTATCGCTCTTTTTCAAAGTCTGCCTTTACCAAAGCTTTACAAAGATTGATTCCAGAAATTCAAGAAAGTGATTTAGCACAAGGAGGAGCGGGGGTGAGAGCGCAAGCCTGCGACAGAAATGGAGGGCTTATAGATGACTTTCTTATCATAGAAAATAAGGGAGTCATTCATGTTGGGAATGCTCCCTCGCCTGCCGCTACCTCTTCGCTTTCTATTGGGCTGAGTGTGGCAGAAATGGCGATAAAAAAATTTTATATTAAACCGAATGGATAGCACTACATAAACATTTCACAAGGTTTTTAACAAAAAGTAGGATTCAATCTAACAGGCGTAAATCCTACTTTTTGCTACTTGTTCCTATATCCTTGCTTTTATAAAAAAATTAATTCAAGAGTTCATATACGCCAGCTACTCCTTGTCCACCACCTACACAGGCTGTTACCATGCCATATTTTTGCTTTCTTCTTCTCATTTCACTGAACAGTTGGATAGAGAGTTTGGCACCTGTACAGCCAAGAGGATGTCCCAAGGCAATAGCCCCTCCATTAACATTAACAATATCAGGGTTGAGGTCTAAGGTACGGATTACCCCTAAAGCCTGAGCCGCAAATGCTTCGTTCAACTCTATCTGCTCAATATCTTGGAGTTTCAATCCCGCTTGTTTGAGTGCTTTTGGAATAGCGGCTACGGGACCTATGCCCATGATGCGAGGCTCTACGCCTACGGCTGCGTAAGACATCATTCTTGCAATAGGCTTAAGATTATATCGTTGCACCATCTGCTCAGACATAATGAGTACGAAAGCGGCACCATCGGAGGTTTGTGAGGAATTGCCCGCGGTTACTGTGCCTCCGTTGGCAAATGCTGGCTTTAGTTTAGCCAAAGCCTCCAAAGAGGTATCTGCTCTCGGTCCTTCATCAGTATCTACAACAAACTCTCTTGTTTTTTTCTTTCCACTTTCATCTACGTAAGTTTCAGTTACCTTGATAGGCACAATTTCTTCTTTAAATTTACCTTCTTTAATAGCCGCTATGGCTTTTTGATGCGAATGATAAGAAAAAACATCTTGGTCTTCTCTGGAAATCTTATAGTCTTTGGCTACCTGCTCGGCAGTTAATCCCATACTTAGGTAATAGTCGGGGTGTTTTTCTGCAATTTTCCAGTTAAGTGCGGTCTTGTAGCCCATCATAGGTACTAAAGACATAGATTCTGTACCTCCTGCAATCATACAATCTGCCAACCCTGCATGAATCTTCGCTGAGGCAAGAGAAATAGCTTCTACTCCAGAGCCACAGTAGCGGTTGATAATCATACCAGCTACGTTGATAGGCAGGGACAGAAGCGAAATCATACGTCCCATCTGCATACCTTGCTCTGCTTCGGGTACTGCATTCCCCACGATAACATCATCTACTTCCGCAGGGTCAAAATTAGGAATAGAGCTTACCAAATGCTTAATTACATCAGCGGCAAGGTCATCTGGTCTGATAAATCTAAAACCACCTCTGCTTGCCTTCCCAACGGCGGTTCTATAACCTGCTACAATATATGCGTTCATATTTTTTTAGTTTATGGTTTCTTTTTTTGGATTTTCTTAAAGCCAAAATTGCTCTGCTTGCATAACAAATTCAAACTTATAAATTTTTTTTCACAATCAATACATAAGACAAGCAAAATTTTTGTTTTTGGGTTCTTAATAACAAGAAGGGTATTAGGGTTTGCTAATGGATACGAAAATAGAGGTAGAAAGAATGGGAATTTTAGTCGTATTTCCTGTAAAAATATATTTGATTAGCCATGCTTTTAACTTGCTATCTTTCAACACATCTAAAGGAGCGGTAATATACTGCACCTCTTCAATCGTAAAACCTACCGAAGCCAAGAGCTTAGTAATCCGCTTTTTAGTATAAATACGCGCGTTGGCAAAACGCTCATGGATAGGGCGAGGAAGCCAAGAGAAAAAAGGCACTCTATTCCAAGGAAGGAAAGGGAGTCTTGCACCATGGGTTTCAAAAATCCACCACTTATTAGGTACGCTAATTGCGGCTTTCCCTCCCGGTTTGAGCATATCAAAAAGGGCTTTTACGTTTTTTTCATCAGCCAAATGCTCTATGACCTCAAAACAAATGATTCTATCAAACTGCTCAGGATATTTTTCTTTTTCAATATCAAAAAGAGTAAACTCACAATTATCCGCTCCTTGGACTTGCTTCATCTGCTCAAAGGCATGTTGGTGTGTACTAAAAACCTCCAACCCTACGCATTTTTTCATCTTACCTGCTAAAAGAAACATAGATGCACCATTTCCACAGCCTACATCAGCAAGAGTGAACTCTTTACCACAAAAATCTTTGATTTGCTCTGTCAAGGCAATTCTTTTTAGGATAATTTTATCAGTGAACTCCGCAGGTTTGCCTAAATAATGCCCTTCTACGAATAGGTTTTTATCTACAAAAGTCATTGAAAAGTACTATACTTAAAAATTGGATATAGATTTGAAAAGCCTTTCAAAGTTAATGCTTTATAAGATAGAAAATCCTTACCTTTGCACAAAAAATCAAAATATCTTTGATGGCATATTGCCAATCTAAGAAATAAGCACACACAATATTTTTATTTTCAATAACTTAGCAAAAATCAATGATTTCAGTTTCCAATCTTTCCTTGCGATACGGCAAGCGAATACTTTTTGACGATGTCAATGTGAAGTTTACCGAAGGCAATTGCTATGGGGTTATAGGCGCTAACGGCGCAGGGAAATCCACCTTCCTTAAAATTCTTGCAGGAGAAATAGAATCTACTACAGGACAGGTCGCTATTAACCCAGGCGCAAGGATGGCAGTATTAAAACAAAATCACTTTGAGTTTGACCATGTCCCCGTATTGCAAACTGTACTTATGGGACATAAAAAATTGTGGGAGGTCATGCAGGAAAAAGATGCCCTCTATGCCAAGCATGATTTTAGCGATAAAGATGGCGAAAGGGTATCAGAATTGGAAGCTGAATTTGCCGAGATGGATGGCTGGAATGCAGAAAGCGATGTGGCAAGTATTTTAAGTTCCTTAGGTATCAAAGAGGATAAGCACTACCTGCTCATGAGCGAACTCAACGGAGCAGAAAAAGTAAAAGTTCTTTTGGCGCAAGCACTTTTTGGGAATCCTGATATTTTGCTTTTAGATGAACCTACCAACGACTTGGACGTAGAAACTATTATGTGGTTAGAAGATTTTTTGGCAGATTTTAAAAATACAGTCATTGTAGTTTCTCACGATAGGCACTTTTTAGATGCAGTCTGTACTCATGTTGCCGATGTGGACTTTGGCAAAATTCAGTTGTATGCAGGGAATTATACTTTCTGGTACGAGTCCAGCCAATTGGCTTTACGTCAGCGTAATGAACAAAACAAGAAAAACGAAGAAAAACGTAAGGAGTTGCAAAACTTTATAGACCGATTCAGTGCTAATGTCGCTAAATCGCGTCAGGCTACCAGCCGCCGTAAGATGCTGGAAAAACTAAATATTGATGAAATAAAACCCTCTAATCGCAAATATCCCGGCATACAATTTACCCAAGAAAGAGAAGCAGGCGACCAAATCTTAGAAGTAAAAAACTTAGGTAAGAAAACAGAGGAGAAAATACTTTTTTCTGACGTGAGTTTTACAGTAAATAAAGGCGATAAAATTGCTTTTCTCTCCAAAGACAGTTTAGCTATTACCTCTTTTTTTGAAATCATCAACGAGCAGGCTAAAGCAGACGAGGGCGAATTTAAGTGGGGAGTAACCATTACGAAAACCTACTTGCCCAATGATAATAGCCAATATTTCAACGGGGTAGAACTTAACTTAGTAGATTGGCTGAGGCAGTTTTCCGAAGAGAAAGATGAATCTTTTATACGTGGTTTTTTAGGAAGGATGCTCTTTTCGGGAGAAGAGTCTTTAAAAAAGGCATGTGTACTTTCTGGTGGGGAAAAAATGCGTTGTATGATTGCAAAAATGATATTGAGCAGGGCAAATTTATTAGTTTTAGACGAGCCAACCAATCATCTGGATTTGGAGTCTATTACCGCTTTTAATAACGGATTGAAAGATTACAGAGGAACGGTACTATTTGCTTCTCACGACCACGAGTTTGTGCAAACCGTAGCCAATCGCATCATAGAGCTAACCCCCAAAGGCATCATAGACCGCCCAATGACTTATGACGAATATATTACAGATGAAAAAATAAAGGCATTAAGAGAAAAGATGTATGCTAATTAGTATTTTAGCAGTGAAAATTAACGTTCATAAGGTTTAAAACCTCATAAACGTTCACAAATCCAAGCTAATTTGACCTATTGCGAAGTATTACATCTTTAATACTACCGTATTTTTAGGAGTAATTTTTTAGTACAACTTTTTTTTTGTTACTTTGAATAGGAAAGTGTAATTTTGAAAAAAATCCTAATCTGAATTTTTAAATATTGCTCAATGGCAAATATTATTCCTTACTACGTAGAAAAAGACTTACCTTTTGCAGTGAGTGCGCAATTGGCAGACTTGCCCGAACAAGCCCAGAGGGACTTCTTGAATGAATACAATCGCAGAGCAAAGAATCTTGTGCTTTCTTATATTTTGCATTTTGTCTTTCCTGCTCACTACCTATATTTGGACAAAATACTCACCCAAATTATTTTCTGGATTACCTTTGGTGGTTTTGGATTTTGGTGGTTTATAGATATTTTCCGCATGCCCTCACTGGTAAAAGACAGAAATAAAGAAATTGCAGATGAATGTTTGCGGTACGTTTTGCACCAATACAAAGGGCAATATCAGCAAGCACATAAAAACCAAGCGAATTTTATCTCTACTACACCTCAACCTAAGCAACTGCATACCCCAGATTTTGACCCTATGCGACCTTCTATTGAGTCTTTAAAGGTGAATTACTTAGTAGATTACAACTTCAAAACTTGGCATGTAGTCAGTGAAACGCAGTATGATTGGAACAATAGTGCTTCTGACAGAGAGTTCAAACTGGTTAATGGGACTGATATGCTGTTCCTGACAGTAAGGCGTGAGGGCATGTATGTCCACTGCCACATTGGAAGTTTAGTAAATCTCTACTCCATAGATACCAATTTGGACAATTACATTTCTCAATATCAAAATCCTCCAAACACAATTGCCCAAGGGGACTTTACTTTTTTTAGAGAAAACCGTTTGGAGGGTTATGCTTTTGACAAAGTGTCTGCTACACCACCTGTTAGAGTAGTTGCATGGGATTTTTATGATGCTCATCGGAAGTTTCGCCTTCGAATAGAGCAGACAGGAAGAAGCCAGTTCAAGGCAGTACTTTCGCAAACAGCTAATGAAATAGACTTTACGGATATTCTCCCGATGGGCTAACCGAGTTTTTTATTCTATTCTTAGTACATCTACTGCTACTTTCATTGCTTGCGCCCCACTACTCATGATGATGCCTTTCAAAGGAGGTACATCAGCATAATCTCTGCCATAAGCAAGTGTAATATATTGATTATTTACTAACTGTTTATTAGTAGGGTCAAAATCTACCCAACCTACATCAGGGCTATACACGGCAAACCAAGCATGAGAAGCATCAGCTCCTACTAACTTTTCTTTGCCTTCGGGAGCTATTGTTTCTATATACCCACTTACATAATACGCTGCTAAGCCAATAGACCTCAAGCAAGCAATAGCTAAATGGGCGAAATCTTGACAAACACCCTTTTTGTACTTAAAAACATCAGACAAAGGTGTTGATATATTTGTAGCCCCCGCTACAAACTTAAAATGCTTGAAAATGCGATAAACTAAATCCGAAGTAGCCTCTAACAAAGAACGGTTGGGAGTAAAAGATTTCAAGGTGTACGCCCTTATATCCTGCATCATAGGAATGAAAAGTGATTCCAAAGTAAACTGCTTTGCCCACAAATCCTGCTCCTTGAGCGAGTTTTGTAAAATATTTACCGCTTCTTCCCAAGTAAGCCTACTACTCAAATCATAATTTCTATTTATCTCTACTTCGCATGTAGCGATTACATTCATTTCATCATGGGGATACTGGATAGCAAAGTAAGCAAACTGATTACCGAAAAAATCAAACTGCTCGTCATATACAGAAGGAATAGGAGTAATGTGGATTTTCTTTTGCAAGCAATGTTGAAAAGTCGCTTCCAAGGGCAGCAACCATGCCTTATTATGTGCTAAATTGACTTTTTCTTGATACTTGTATTGCGTATGATGTATTATCTTGTACTTCAAAGGGTAGTAATAGAAATTATTAAGTAATTTTACTGCGATTAATAGCAAAGCTATGGCAAATTAGCACCAAAATACTTAAAACTCATAAATAAACCTATTTGTATTTTAATTTTTGTGCTACGTGATTATACTAAAATATTCTTTACCAAATAGTTTAAAATAGATTGATAAAGCAAACATTTTTTTTATTCTTAGGTTTTATTAATTTTGTTCTTAAATTTATCCACTTAGATACAATTTGACTAATATTAAATCACTGACTTGAGGGCATCACTTTTAGTTTTCTATCCATGAAGTTCAAAACCATTAATCCATACAATAATCGTCCTATTGAGGATTTTGATACCTATACTGATGAGAAAATAGCAGATATGCTCTATATTTCTTCTCAGGCATTCATTTCTTGGAAATCAAAATCTTATGCTGATAGGGCAGACCTATTTTTTAAACTTTCTGATATTTTGAGAACTCGCCAGCAGGCTTTTGCAGATACTATTTCCAAAGAAATGGGCAAACCTATCAAAGAAGCCAAAGCAGAGATTATGAAGTGTGCGTGGGTATGTGATTACTATGCGCAACACGCCGCAAAATTTATGGCAGAGGAGGAGGTAAAAACTGATGCAAGTAAGAGCTATATTGTTTACGAACCCTTAGGCATCGTCTTGGGAATCATGCCTTGGAATTTCCCTTTTTGGCAAGTTTTTCGCTTTGCCGCTCCAGCCCTTATGGCAGGCAATACCGTAGTGCTAAAACCTGCCACCAGCACCATCAGAGCAGGATTAGTCATAGAATATATCTTTCTGACCGCAGGCTTCCCAAGAGGTACATTCCAAACAATTATTGCGGATAATGAGCAAATAAGGCAGATGATAGGTAGCCCTTATATACAGGGGGTAGTACTGACGGGAAGCGAAAGAGCAGGTATTGCCGTTGCCTCTGCGGCAGGCGCAAATATCAAAAAAACAGTTTTAGAATTGGGGGGGAGCGACCCTTTCATCGTATTTGCCGATGCCGACCTCAAAGAAGCTGCAAAAATTGGGGTACAATCGCGTATGATAAATGGAGGACAGAGTTGCGTTGCCGCAAAGCGTTTTTTAGTAGAGGAAAGCGTCTTAGATAAGTTTATAGAATTTGCAAAGCAAAATATGGAAAAATTGGTAGTAGGCGACCCCCTAGACGAGAAGACAGATGTAGGTCCCATGGCGCGTTTGGACTTAGCAGAAAAACTTCACGAGCAGGTACAAAAATCTATCAAAAAGGGAGCAAAGTTAGTAATGGGCGGCGAACAGAGAGGTAGCTTTTACATGCCTACTATTCTGACAGAAGCAAGGTATGGCATGCCTATTTTTGACGAAGAGACCTTCGGTCCTATCATGGCTATTGCCTCCTTTAAGACAGAAGAGGAAGCAGTTAGGTTAGCAAATGCTACTGATTTTGGCTTGGCGGCAACAGTATTTACCCAAGACATGCAAAGAGCAGAGCGTATGAGCAGAATGTTAGAAGTTGGTTCGGTCTATATTAATGCCTTAGCAAAATCAGACCCGCGCATGCCCTTTGGAGGAACAAAAAAATCAGGCTATGGCAGAGAACTCTACATACATGGAATTAGGGAATTTACCAATATCAAAACAGTATATATCGCATAAAAAAAGACTTTCATTTTTTGCTAAAACGTGTATAGGTTTGTGGTACTTATATGCGTTTTTTTATTTTACTTTGGAGGTACAAATTGGATTCACTAAATTCTCATGGCAAATATAAGTATTTTTAGTAAATTAAAGCAGTTTTTTATTGCATTTGGCTTGTTTGCTATCAGCGTGCTTTCTGGTTTAATAGGTTTCCAAATAACAGAAGGTTTCAATTTGCCAGATGCTTTTTACATGACTATGATGATAGTTTCTACCACTGGCATGAACGAAGTTAGGCATCTAAGTGACGGCGGTAGGATTTTTGTTTCTATCTACTTAATTTTCAATTTATTAATTTTTGGTTACTTTATATCAGTAGTAACTTCCTATGTCTTTGAAGGAGGTTTAAAAGAAGTTTTTAAGAATTATATGACACACCGCATTGCTAACAAAATGAAAGACCATACCATTGTTTGTGGCTATGGAAGGAATGGCTCAAAAGCTTGCGAAGAGCTGTTTCGCAGCAATATGCAGTTTGCAATTATAGAAAAAGACCCTCAAAAGCTACAAGAGGCGATTAACCTATACGAAAATAAAAAAAATATTTACATATTAGAAGGAGATGCCACCTCCGATGAGGTATTAATAGATGCAGGAGTAAAAAAAGCTAAAACCATTATTTCTACGCTTGGAGAAGATGCTGATAATGTATTTGTTACACTAACCGCCAGAGAGCTGAATCCTCATATCAAAATCATTGCGAAGGCTATCAAAGAAAGCGCCGTAACTAAGTTGATGCGTGCAGGAGCGCATCACGTAGTTGTGCCTGAGATTATTGGAGGGACTCACATGGCAAGTCTGGTTACTCGCCCTGATGTAATAGAGTTTCTAAGTATGCTCAACGGCATTGGCAATACAGAACTGCGCCTGGAAGAAATGAAAGTAACAGAAATGAAAGATGAATTTCAAGGAAAAGACATCAAAGAACTCAATGTAAGAGGACTAACGGGGGTAAACATTATCGCATACAAGGATTTAGACGGATTCGTTTTCAATCCTACCCCTGAAACAGTTTTAGAAACAGGAGGAGTAGTAATTGTACTGGGGACGGAAAACGAAATTCGTACATTCACCTCCTATTTTGGTAAATATTGAGAACATTAGTGAAGTGATATTACAAAAGTAAAAAAGATATTTATTAAATATATTTTTAAAAACACAACTGTATGAAAAAAAAAGTATTAGTAGCGACTGGCGGAGGCGACTGTCCCGGACTCAATGCCGTGATTAGGGCTATCGTGAAGCGTGCTGGTCAAGAAGCAGACTGGGAAGTAATAGGGAGCATAGAAGCATACAATGGTTTACTCAAAGACCCTATGGAGTTAGTAACTTTAGACAATAAAGCAGTCGCAGGTATCCACGTCAAAGGGGGAACGATTATCAAAACTACAAATAAGGGCGGTCCTTTTAACTGGTCTGTGCAGCAAGCCGACGGAACTTGGAAGAGCGTGGACAGGTCAGACGAAATGATAGAACGCTTGAACCGACTTGGCATAGAAGCAATCATTAGCATAGGAGGAGATGGCTCTCAACGCATCTCATTAGCACTTCACGAAAAAGGCGTAAAAATTATTGGTGTACCTAAAACCATAGACAATGACCTTGCTTCTACGGATTATACCTTTGGTTTTCAAACAGCAGTGCAGGTAGCCACGGAAAGTTTTGATAAATTAGTAACCACAGCAGAAAGTCATAGCAGGGTGATGATTATGGAAGTCATGGGCAGAGATGCAGGTTGGATAGCCCTGCACACCGCCATAGCAGGAGGTGCGGAGGTGTGTTTGATTCCTGAAATTCCCTATGATATCCACAAAGTAGTAGCACGTCTCAATGCAAGATTTACTAATGGAAGAGGATTTGCCCACGTCATTATTGCAGAAGGCGCAAAACCCAAAGAAGGACAAATTTTTAGCAAAAAAAGTACAGAAGTTGGCTATGAAAATGTCCGCTTAGGAGGAGTAGCCTTCAAACTCTCTGCCGAACTTAAAGCGGCAGGTCTGAAAGCAGATATAAGAGAAACCGTATTAGGTCATATCCAAAGAGGAGGAACGCCGATTGCTTACGATAGAATTTTAGCCACCCAATTTGGCGTCAAAGCTTTTGAGATGGTATTAGCCAAAGACTTTGGGAAAATGGTAACGTACAAAAATAATGAAATAGGAACGGTGTCGCTCAAAGAAGCCGTAGAGAGCTACAATACTGTCAATCCAGATTCTTTTATTGTAAAAGCGGCTAAAGGAGTAGGTATTTCCTTCGGAGAATAATAGATTATTAATTCATAAACCCAATCAGAAGATGTATGAATAAAATTTTATTGTTTGATGAAAAGTCATTAGACATTACCATTAATCGCCTTTGCCAACAGTTAATTGAGAACCACAATGATTTTCACGATTCTGTATTGGTAGGTATGCAGCCCAGAGGAGTTTTTTTTGCTGAAAGGGTGAAAAAAAAATTAGATGAAATTATTGGAAAAGCTATTCCCCTTGGATATTTAGATATTACCTTCCATAGAGATGACTTTCGCAGACGCGAGCAACCTCTTATACCTAATACTACCAAAATGCCTTTCTTGGTCGAGAAAAAGAAGGTCATACTTATTGATGATGTGCTATTTACAGGAAGAACTATACGTGCCGCGCTTTCAGTCATCAATGAGTTTGGCAGACCTGCAAAAATAGAACTGTTAGTATTAATAGATAGAAAATATAGCAGAGATTTGCCTATACAACCTAACTACGTCGGTAGGTCGGTAAATACTATCCAATCTCAAAGAGTACAAGTAGAATGGAAAGAACAAGGCGCTGCCAAAGACAACATTTGGCTAATCAATGAATAGCAAAAAAATAGTTGAAAGCATGAACACTTAGTACCCTATAAGTTAAATACTTAACAGTACCTTCCAAGCAGTCAAGATTTCTTTTTTCTCCAAGTACTTCTGAGCTAAGTGGTGAACGGCTTTTTCTAATTCAACAGGTTCATTATCAAATTTATGAAATAAGGCTTTCATTTCTTCTGTATGTCTAAATTCGTCAATCTCTGCCTGGGAAGGCAGACGCTCTACATTTCCTAAGCGTCCTAAGTTATTTCCTGTTAAAACTGTACTGTTTCTAATACGTTCTGGAATACTATCTACTCCAATTCCTTTCGTTTGCAAAGGTTTAGGTACTTCAAAAAGCATTTCGCCTTGCGACCTGCTGTACCAGTCTCCTCCCATGCGCGCTACCAAATCTATTTTGTAAGGACTGATTTTATCATTTTCATCAAAAATATCTTCTTTCAAGTGTATTAAAAGCACTTCGCAAATAACCAAGTTTCCCGCTCCTCCTTGCTCTCCTAAAGGAATAATTTGCTTGACTTTGCACTCCAAAGCGGCAGGCGACTCCGATGCTCTCGGCGGTTTTACCAAGACCGAAGGTTCAGGGGTAAGACCTGCTTTGATAAACTCATTCACGCCCTTTTCGTATTCCGTACTCGCCAGAGAGGTTTGCTCTACCATACTATAATTTACCATGTTGATGACTACTTCGGGTACTTCTATTGCGTTCTCTAAGGTGTGTTTAGTAGTATTGTCCCTCACTTTGCGCGAAGGCGAAAAAATAACTATGGGAGGATTGGCACTAAACAAATTGAAAAAACTAAAAGGACTTAGATTAATATTTCCTTTTTTGTCCACAGTGCTTACGAAAGCAATAGGACGCGGGGCTACTACACTTTGCAAGTAACTTTGCAACAGGGGCGTAGAAATTTCTTGTGGATAGATAGTTCTCCAAGACATAAATTAGTTTGATTTAAAACCTCTGCACATTTTTTGCACTAATGCAGATAAAAATTTACCCTATAAAACGATGAGCAAATATAAAATTATTTTTGTTTGTACTGCTATTCTTTTTTCTTGTAAACTCTCTTTTTTGGGATTTGCCCAAACTCCAAAGTACAAAATGGGTTGCTTGTTTGATACAAGCAAATATGCCCAAGTGCCTCTGAAAGCAGCACTTTTGACACGAGAATATAATATTCTACCTCCGAGAAGTTCCCTGAAAAACTATTGTCCAACTCCAAAAAGTCAGGGCGAGTACGGCACCTGTACAGCTTGGGCAGTAGCATATTCGGCTCGCACTATCATAGAAGCAAAGCAAAACAACCTTACTTTCCCCCAACAAGTCAATCAGCAGGCTTTTTCTCCTTTTTTTACTTATACGATGGTGAAATTCAATTTTGATGAGGAGTGCATTTATGGAGCACATATTTCTAAAGCTCTGGAAATTATGAAAAATAACGGTACAGTCAAATACAACGATTTTCAAAACGCTTGTGCAAGCAAAGTTCCATCTTTCTTGCTTTCCAAAGCTAAGAATTTTAAAATTAAATCATACCTAAAATTATTCACCAATTATGACAATCAACAAAATAGATGGCTAAAAATCAGTGCAGTGAAAAAAAGTTTATCCGAAGGCAAGCCCGTAATTATTGGAATGAAATGCCCTTCATCTTTCCATACAGCTAAAAACTGTTGGATTCCCAAAGAAAATCCCTTAGAAGAATACAATGGACATGCTATGACGGTCATAGGGTATGATGATTCCAAATTTGGAGGCGCTTTTGAAATCATGAATAGCTGGGGAACGGATTGGGGAAATCAAGGTTTTATTTGGGTGCGTTACCAAGACTTTGCTAATTTTGTGCAAGAAGCCTATGAAATGATAGAGATACCAAGCAGTAATACTTTACCTGCTACTTCTCTTTCTGCTGATTTATCAGGTAAATTGAAAATAATAACAGCAAGCGGAGAAGAAATCAAAGCTACTTGGAATGGTAATTTTTATAAGGTAGGGCATCCTTTGGAAGCAGGCACGCGTTTTCGCTTATACTTTTCCAATAATGAACCTGCCTATGTCTATATTTTTGCTTCGGACAATCAAAATCATATTTCCCAAATTTTCCCTTACAAAGCAGGGGTTAGTCCTGCACTTACTTCTAAAAAAAGTGAAATAGCTATTCCTGACGAAGAGCATTATTTGGTAGTGGACGCAGGGAAAGGCACAGATTATCTTTGCGTTATCTACTCCAAAGAAATGCTTGATATACAAAGCCTTAAAAATAAATTAGAGAAGAGCGAAGGCTACTTCATTGATAAAATTCAGCATATATTAGCTTCAAAATTAGTAGCCACAAAAGATATTAGCTACAAAACCAATGAAATAGCATTCTCGGCGATAAGCAAAGGCAAGGAAACCGTGTTGCTAACTGTGGAGATTTCGCACTAATAGAAGTTTTTTATAATGAAGTTGTTTAGGATTTATTTTTTTAATCAAAAACTTTTATACATTTGAATAAATTTAAAAATAATGAAAATGAAAAAATACTTTATTAAGGCTTCGCTGCTTACCTTCTTTGTACTCATTTGGGGTTGTGATTCTACTTCTTTGCAAATATCCGACTGGGCTACTTACGGAGGCGACAAAGAAGGTTCGCGATATTCTCCTCTTACTCAGATTAACAAGGAAAATGTAAAAAATCTAAAAGTAGCTTGGATTTATCATACCAGAGATGCCGATACAATAAATAATCGTTCTCAAATACAGTGTCAGCCTATTGTTATTAATGGGGTACTCTATGCCTCATCGCCTCAAAAAAAGTTTTTTGCCTTAGATGCTTCTACGGGTAAAGAACTTTGGGTATTTGACCCTTTAAAAGAAATTTCAGAGGGAGAATACGCTTGGGCTGGAACTAACAGAGGAGTAACTTATTGGGAATCAGGAGAAGATAAAAGAATTTTAGCCACGGCAGGCGCTTATCTCTTTGCTATCAATGCCAAAACAGGCGAGATAATTCGCTCTTTTGGTAAAGATGGTAAAGTAGATTTGCACGAGGATTTGGACTATCATAAAAAAGACTTTTTTATCGTATCCAATACTCCGGGTATTATCTACAAAGATTTGCTCATTTTAGGTACGCGCGTGTCTGAGGGGGCTGATGCTGCCCCAGGACATATTAGAGCGTATAATGTGAAAACAGGAAAAAGAGAATGGATTTTTCATACTATCCCTTACCCTAAGGAATTTGGCTTTGATACTTGGGAAGATTCAACTGCATGGAGAAAAGTAGGAGGAGCAAATAATTGGGCAGGGATGAGTTTAGATGAACAAAGGGGCATTGTTTTCGTTCCCACAGGTTCAGCGGCATTTGACTTCTATGGTGGCAACCGCAAGGGAGCAGGTTTATTTGCTAATTGCTTAATTGCACTTAAAGCAGATACGGGAGAGCGAATCTGGCATTTTCAAACTGTTCATCATGATGTTTGGGACAGAGATTTACCTGCTAATCCTAATTTAGTAACTATCACAAAAGATGGCAAGAAAATAGATGCTGTTGCTCAAATCACTAAGCATGGCTTTATTTTCCTCTTTGATAGGGAAGCAGGCAAGCCTATTTTCCCTATCAAGGAAGTACCCGCTCCTGCTTCTGATTTGCTTGGTGAGCAGACCTATCCGACACAGCCCATTCCTTCTTTACCCGAACCTTTCGTTCGTCAACTTTTTACTGAAGAAGAGATTACAAATATCTCGCCCGAGGCAAGTGAGTATGTCAGGAAGATTTGGCAAAGCATGAAAAAAGAACATCTTTTTACCCCCCCAAGCAAACAAGGAACTATTATCTTCCCCGGATTTGATGGGGGAGGGGAGTGGGGAGGTGCTTCTTTTGATAAAGAAACAGGTATTTTATACGTTAATGCTAATGAAATGGCTTGGATATTAAAAATTATTGATATAGAACAAGCTGACGTGTTAGATTTTGCTAAGATGGGAAGAAATGTGTATATAAAAAATTGTGCTGTCTGTCATGGAGAAAATCTCGAAGGAAATACAGGAGGTAATTATCCTTCCTTGGTAAATATAAAAAAGAAATATAAACAAGGTGATATAGTTAATATCCTTAATAATGGCAAAGGAATGATGCCTACTTTCAAACAACTTAGCGATGGGGAAAGAGAAGCATTAGTCGCTTTCCTTTTAGAAATAGAGGGAAAAAAAGAAGTAATTATGAAAGAAATATCCGAGAAGAAGAAAGATAAGCGTAGTGCAGATGTTCCTTACACTATCACAGGTTACAATCGCTTTTTTGACCAAAATGGGTATCCTGCTATTCGCCCGCCTTGGGGTACGCTCAATGCAATAGACCTAAGTTCAGGAAAAATTCTTTGGAAAGTGCCATTAGGGGAATATGAAGAACTTACTCGACAAGGTATTCCGATTACAGGTACAGAAAATTATGGAGGACCGATTACTACGAAAGGTGGCTTGATATTTATTGGAGCGAGCAAAGACGAGAAGTTTCGTGCTTTTGACAAAGATAACGGAAAAATTCTTTGGGAAACTAAACTTCCTGCGGCAGGCTATGCTACCCCATGTACTTATAAAGTAAAAGGTAAACAGTACGTAGTGATAGCAGCAGGGGGAGGTAAGATAGGCACTAAATCTGGAGATACTTATGTCGCTTTTGCTTTGGAATAAGATGAATATAAAGATTTTGGTAAGTATTTAGTTACTTAGCAAGTAAATAATTGTAGATTTTATATACTTTCTACTGCTGCATGAATGTTCCACGTGGAACATTTGATTAATAATTTATAGGCAGTATGTTGCAAATAAATAATGCTAAACAAGAATATAAAACAAAATAGTTTTCAAACCTTTATAAGTTTTGAAACCTTATAAAGGTTAATTTTCAATCAAAACCAATTTCGGTTGAATATAAAAAAACCAATGTTTGAAAATACTTACATT
>Ga0272446_1003161_pt1 | contig 21248 bp, 16 predicted proteins | sample YNPCB0061_FD_194587 | JGI IMG/M metagenome (GOLD analysis project Ga0272446, IMG submission 194587) | Hot spring microbial mat communities from Yellowstone National Park, WY, United States - YNP-CB-006-1 | ecosystem: Environmental > Aquatic > Thermal springs > Hot (42-90C) > Sediment | place...
CTCTTGAAGCGCAAGATAAAGCCGTGACGCGAGCGTAGGGTTCAGGCGTTTGAGCGCGAAATAGTGTTGCGACGCAAGAAAGTTTTCTTTTAACCTCACATAAATCATGCCCGCATGGAAATGTGCGTCCGTGTTGTTCTCATCGAGTTCCAAGACGGTTTTGTATTGGCGTAATGCGTCGCGCCAGCGTTCCAAGCGTTCATACACTCTGCCGAGTGAAGTATGCGCTTCAACAAAATCGGGTTTTAGTTTAATTGCGCTTTCAAGCGTTTGCGCGGCGGCATCGAAGTAGCCTTGTTCGGCGTAAGCGATGGCGAGCGCATTATAGGCTTCGGCGTAATCGGGCTTTAAGCGCACGACTTCGCGATAGGCGTAGCTGGCGTTTCGTGCGTCCCCAATTCCCAAATAAGCAATCCCCAGTGTCATATAGGCATCAGCAAAATCGGGCTTGAAGGCAACCGCATTTTTGAAGGCGTTGAGAATCGCATCGTAGCGGCGAAGTTTCGGCGGCTTTTCAAACAGCGAGTACGATTCCATTGCATCAAGGCGTTGATAGAGCGGCTTGGCGAGAAGTCGAGTTTCAATCGAGCGTTCAAACTGCAAGAGCGCAACGCCCAATCCATAGTGCGAATACGCCATTTCCGTTTGAGGTTGAACAGCAACGTCGTTGCCATAGCGAATTGCCGCTTCAAAGGCTTCAATGGCTTTTTCAAGCATGGAGAGATTGAGAAACACATTGCCAAGTCCTGCGAACAATCCGACGAGTTCAGGCGAATCGCTTGAAGTGTACTTGATGGCTTCTTTGAACGCAGGGATTGCGTCATCGTATTTTTTTTCGCGGGTGTAAATCATGGCGAGGTTGCGATGTGCGGCGGTGTAGTCGGGTTTTAGTTCAATCGTTTTCTTAAGCCACTCAATCGCATTGGGAAAATCTTTCAAGTAGAGATAAGCATTAGCAATGTTGAAACACAGTTGCGCATCTTTTTTGCGGACGCGCTGAACGGCTTTAAGGTATCGAACTTCCGCTCTCGCTTGTGTTTGCAAGGCTTCAATGCGTTTGGATAAATCAAACGCTAATGGGCTACGCAAGGCGTAAAGTTTTTGAAGTGCCGCCTCAACTTCTTCCCACTCACCGAAAATCAAATACGCCAAGCCGACGCTTTCAATTACTTCGGCTGAATCGGGATTCGTTTTCAAAATGCGGTTGAGCAGTGAGAGCGCAGTTTCAAGGGCATTGCGTGCCTGTTGCTGTTTGCCGAGTTTGAGCGAAACGGAGGCGAGTTTCATGTGTGCTTCTACGTGGGTTGGTTCAAGTTCAATCGCACGCAAAAGAAAAGGTTCTGCCTCGCTGTATTGGAAGGATTCTGAAAAGGAAACGCCCAAGAGAAAATTCGTATCGAATCGATTGGGAGAAAGTCGGTGCGCTTCTTGTGCTAATTCAACGGCACGGGCTTGTCGTCCTTTTTGCAATTCTGATTGCGCTGATTTAAGCAACGCGCTTACGCGGAGTGAATCTTGAGTTGAGGCGGCTCGCACACCAGAACTCAACGAAAGCCATAACGCGCAAAGCGCAATCCATTTTGAGAGACGCATAAAAAACTGTAAATCACAGTGTTAAAACTTAAAAATAAACCATCACATCTAAACGCCGTGCAATGAAGAAGATTATTTTCAATCTATTCATTTTCTTCTTGTTTGTTCCGTGCGCATGGGCGCAATCGTTTTCTTCTTACTTCGCCTTTCGCGACTCGCTCAACCGCATTGTGGCAATTCCTGACCCGAACACGCGCAACCTTGTGCTAACCGACTTTCTCAACGGACTGCAATCGGCGAACAACATTCCCTTTGCGATTGGCGATAGCGTGGCGTTTCTTTATCGTGGCTCGGCAAATAGCGTGCGTTGGAATGGCGACTTCAACAGTTGGGGAAGCGTAAGTTCCATTCAGACCAACGGCACACGGCTTGGCAATACTGACCTGTGGATTTTAGAACAAACTTTCCCAAGCGATGCCCGACTCGACTACAAAATCGTGCTGAACGGCAACACATGGATTTTAGACCCGCGCAACGCCTTCCAACAAATGAGCGGCTTCGGACCCAATTCCGAATTGCGTATGCCGAATTACATCTTTCCGCCCGAAGTGATTCGCCGACCCAATGTGCCGCAAGGTGCGTTCTCGCCGAATCAACTCATCAACAGCGTGCATCTCGGCTACCCAGTGCAGTATCGTGTCTATACGCCCGCAGGCTACGACACGCTCTCAAACCTCCCTGTGGTGTATGTAACCGATGGACATGAGTATGCTAACGACCAAATGGGCAGTATGCTGATTGTGTTGGATAATTTGATTGATGATGGCGTGATTCCGCCTGTGATGGCAGTTTTTCTTGACCCGCGCAATCCGAACAATTTGAGTCAGAATCGGCGCATGCAAGAGTTGCCTATCAATCCGAACTACTTGCGCTTTGTGAAAGAGGAACTGGTGCCGCGCATTGATTCGATGTATCGCACCAATCCGCTTCCGAGTGCGCGTGCGATTTTGGGCACGTCGCTTGGTGGCATCAATTCCGCCTACTTCGGCATTGCCGCGCCAGAAACCTTCGGCTTGATTGCCATTCAGTCGCCGGCGTTTTGGTATCGACCGCAAATCCTGACGATGTATCAAGATTCGGCACGAAAACCCTTGCGCATTTCTATGACGCTTGGAACATTTTTCGATGGACAAAACGAAGCACGACAACTGCGCGACATTCTCCGCTCCAAAGCTTATCAACTCTATTACCGTGAAGTGCCACAAGGTCATTCGTGGGGGCAGTGGCGCGGCTTAATCGACGAAGCCTTGATTTACTTTTTCGGCATCAAATCCAATGCGCCAAAACCACAAGGTACAAAGCCCACACGCTCAAAACTTTTGGGCAATTATCCCAATCCTTTCAATCCAACTACGACCATCACTTACCAATTAGCCACAGCAAGCGATGTGCAACTCGAACTCTTTGATGTGCTGGGTAGAAAATTAGCGACGCTCGTGAACGCACGCCAATCCGAAGGTTCGCACACCTACACGCTCAATGCCGCTTCATTTTCTCTCGCTTCGGGCATATATTTTTACAGGTTGAAATCTCGCGAGTTTTCCGAAACAAAGCGAATGGTTTTGGTGAAATAAGTGATTGCCTATCTATGCTGAGCAAACAAAAATCATCGCAAAAACTAACACGCACTAAAACCCCAAAGAACAAAAATGCGTCGCCGCGCCGCTCTAAATTTCGCCTTGATGTTGAAGCACTATACCGTTTCTTCGAGCATTCAAACATCGGACTTTGCGTTGTCAATCGTCAAAATCAAATTATTGAATACAACGATGCCTTGATTAAACTACTTGGCTACTCGGGCGAAGAACTTGAATCATTGAGCAATGCAGACCTTACGCACCCTGACGATTTAGCGGCTGAAATTGCACTCTATCGCCAAAAAATTGAGCGAGAACAGAGCAATGCTTACACGGTAGAAAAACGCATCAAGCGTAAAGATGGTGCTTACATCTGGGCGAAAGTAACTGCCTCGCATATTCGCGACAAGAAAGGCAACCTTCAATACGGCGTGGGTATTATTGAAGACATCACAGAGCGTAAAGAGACGGAAGCACGGCTTTTAGAAAGCGAAGAGCGGTTTCGTATTGTCTCTGAAATGGTGTCCGATTACGCCTATTCGTATCGCGTGAATGAGGACGGCTCGCTTGTGCGCGAATGGATAACCGACGCGGCAATGCGTATGACAGGCTTCTCGACTCAAGAACTGCTCAACCGTGATACTTGGCTCACGGCGGTTCACCCCAGCGATGTGACTCTTTCCAAAGCGAAATTGAACGAGGTTTTGAACGGCAAGCCAGTTGAGTATGAATTGCGCATCATTACTAAAGACGGCAATGTGCGTTGGGTTCGCGATTATGCGTTTCCAATTAAGGATAGCTACAATCAACGTGTAGTGCGTATCTATGGTGCGGTAACGGATATTACCGAGCAGAAAAAGTCGCAAGAAGAACTTTCACGTAGCGAAGCGCGATTCCGCCAACTTTTTGAACTTTCTCCCATCGGTATTGGCATTGTTGAATACGGTGGAAAGTTCATTGAAGTCAATCCCGCTCTATGCAAACTCTTTGGCTACACGCGCGATGAACTGCTCCAAATGAGTGCCGCCGATATTTCTGACCCTGACGATATGAAGGCAAACTTGCGTGCATATGATGTATTACTGAGCGATGAAATAGATTATACTATTCTTAACAAACGCTACATCACAAAAGACGGACGTAAAATTGTTGCTGAACTTCATCTAAGAGCTTTGAAAACGGCTTCGGGCGACACGCCACTGTTTATGGGGCAGTTGATTGATATAACCGACTACCAACACGCAAAGGAAAAGTTAGAAGAAAGCGAGCGGCGATTCCGATTGCTGATTCAAAATTCCTCTGATGTAACAGCAGTCATCAACCAAGACGGCATCGTCACTTACATCAGTCCTACCATAGAGATGGCATTGGGCTACAAACCCGAAGAACTCATTGGGCGTGATGTGTTTCTTGGTATTCACCCGAAGGATATGGCAGTATGCAGAGAGGCATTTGAGAAGGTTCTCAACGAAGAGCAACGTGTGCAATTTGAGTGCTGTCGTCGTCATCGTGATGGCAGTTGGCGTTACTTTGAAGTGATGATGAATCGGCAGTTAGATGAGCCTACGATACGCGGCATAGTGCTCAACATTCGCGACATCACCGAGCGCAAGCAGATTCAGCAACAGTTGTTGCAATCGCAAAAAATGGAAGCCATTGGCGCGTTAGCAGGCGGCATGGCGCATGACTTCAACAACATTATGACATCGGTGCTTGTGGCGGCACAACTACTCAAAGCCAAACCTGACCCCGACAAAAACATTAATCGCATTGAGAAAATTGAACGCGCAGTGCAACGTGGAAAAGGTATTGTGGAAAAATTGCTCTTCTTTGCACGCAATAAAAAATCGGAAATGACCCTTCTTGATTGTTCTGCGGTGATTGAACAAGTTATTGACATTATTGAACATTCGTTTCCGAAACAGATTCAGATTGAAAAGCATCTGATCAAGCCGTTAAACATTCTTGGAGATGTTGACCATCTCTATCAAGTCTTTCTCAACATTGCCATCAATGCACGTGATGCGATGACCGATGGTGGCACGCTCTCGTTTCAAGCGGAACATTTTTATGACTCATCTAAAAAGCAATCTTTCGCCGTTGTGCATATTACCGACACTGGCACTGGCATTCCCGATGAAGTCAAAGAGCGAATGTTCGAGCCGTTTTTCACGACGAAAGAAGTGGGCAAAGGCACAGGGCTTGGATTGGCGATTGTGCATGGAATTATGAAGGAGCATCGTGGTGCGATTCAAGTGGAGAGCAAAGTTGGAAAAGGAACACGTTTCTCGCTCTATTTTCCGTTGGCACTGCAAGAAAGTCGCGATTGAGCGGGCGACGGGGTTCGAACCCGCGACATCAACTTTGGGAAAGTTGCACTCTACCAGCTGAGTTACGCCCGCAAGTGTTGCAAACGTAGCATTTCGACTTATTCTTCACAAGTCTTTTTCTTTAAGATACCAAACAAGTCAAATGCTTCTGCGTCAGTTACTTCTGCCGTGTAGAACTCGCCGACTTTGAGCGAGCGCACGTCAAAGCCTTTTTCCGCCGATTGAATCACAAACTCGTTATCGACTTCGGGTGCGTCAAATTCTGTTCGTCCAATCGCCACACCGCTTTCAATTCTATCAATCAAAACTCGAAATTCCTTTCCGACCAACGCAAGATTTTTTTCAAGTGAAATTTTTTCTTGCACCTTCATCACTGCGGCGACACGGCGTTTTTTTTCAATCAATGGCACGGCATCTTCAAGTTCAAAGGCGGCGGTATTTTCCTCGTGCGAATAGGAGAAACAGCCTAATCGGTCGAACTTCACTTCTTCAACGAATTCGAGCAAGTCGTTGAACTCTTTTTCAGTTTCATTCGGATAGCCGAGAATGAGCGTGGTGCGCAGCCGAATGGTTGGCACTTCATCGCGAATGCGCTTGATGAGGTCGAGCAGGGCGTTTCGGGTAATGCCGCGCCGCATGGATTTTAGCACTTCTGTATTGGTGTGCTGAATCGGCATATCGAGATACTTGCAGATGTTGTCACGCTCACGAATGACGGGGAGAATATCGGTTGGGAATTTTGCGGGATAAGCATAGAGTAAGCGAATCCACTCGAAGCCGACGTCGGAAAGGCGTTTGAGCAAGTCGGCGAGGGTGCGTTTACCGTAGAGGTCTAAGCCGTAGTAGGTGAGGTCTTGGGCAATCAGTACGAGTTCTTTAACACCGCTTTGTCGCAAGGCTTGGGCTTCGCGAATCAAGTCTTCAATCGGTTTGCTTTTGTGTCCGCCGCGCATGAGTGGAATTGCGCAGAAGGAGCAAGGATTGTCGCACCCTTCGGAGATTTTCAGATAAGCAAAGTGTTTGGGCGTGGTGAGCATTCGCTCGCCGAGCAGGTCGGTTTTGTAGTCGCCGCCGAGTTCGTGCAGAATGTTCGTCAGCACGGTTGTATCCAGTCCAATCGTGCCGAAGTAGGCATCGACTTCGGGAAGTTCCTTTTCAAGGTCGGGCTTATATCGCTCTGAAAGACACCCCATCACGAGGAGTTTTTCGAGTTTGCCTTTCTTACGCAGTTTTGTGCCGCTTAAAATTGCATTGATAGATTCTTGCTTGGCTTCTTCGATAAATCCACACGTATTGATGACGAGCATATCGGCTTTTTTGGCATCATCAACGATAAGAAAGTCGTTGGCTTTGGCTTGGGCGAGCAAAAGTTCGGAGTCGACAGCGTTCTTTGAACACCCCAGCGTCAAGACGTGCAGTTTCGGTAATTTCGTTTTCATGTGTGCGTGTTGAAATTCAAAGGCGGCAAAGATAAGAAAAACGAGTGAAGGATTGTGGATTGCGGATTTGGGATTGTAATTGTAGTAGGGGCAGGTTCACAACCTGCCCTTCGTGTTGTGGGTGAATTCCAAACGCTCACTTTTTTATGATAAATGTGATGAACCTATCTACGCCAATGCAAATTGATTGGAGCCGAAGCGTTCGTGAGCCGCTTTCAGAAGCATCTCGCGGTGATTGGGGTGCGCGATGGAGGCAAGCAGTTCGGCGCGTTGTCTCAAACTTTTTCCGTAGAGATTCACGACACCGTATTCGGTAACGATGTAATGCACGTGAGCGCGTGTGGTTACAACGCCTGCGCCCGGCTTCAAGAGCGGCACAATGCGCGATTCGCCTTTTGAAGTTACGGACGGCAACGCGAAGATGGCTTTTCCACCTTCCGAGAGCGATGCCCCGCGCACGAAGTCCATTTGTCCGCCCACGCCTGAATACATTTTCGTTCCGATAGAGTCGGCGCAGATTTGTCCCGTCATATCAATTTCAACTGCGCTGTTAATTGCCGTGACTTTTGGATTGCGACGAATGACGGCGGTATCATTAACATACTGCACATCGAGCATGGTAACTTCGGGATTATCATCGATGAAGTCATACAGTTTGCGCGTGCCCATTGCGAAGGTCGCTACGATTTTATGCGGGTGAACGCGCTTTTCTTCGCCTGTAATCACGCCACTTTCAACCAGCGGAATCACCCCGTCCGAGAACATTTCCGTGTGAATGCCTAATCGCTTGTGCTGACCGAGCGAGGCAAGCACGGCGTTGGGAATCGTGCCGATACCCATTTGAAGCGTTGCGCCGTCGTCAATAATACCCGCAACGTGTTTTCCAATCGCGAGAGCAATCTCGTCTAACGGTTCGGGTGCGATTTCAAAAATCGGCATATCCACTTCAACGCCGAAATGAATTTTGCTGTGGTGAATCAAACTTCCGCCGTGCGAGCGCGGCATCTGCGGGTTGATTTGCGCAATGACCAATTTTGCGGTTTCAACAGCGGCAAGCGAGCAATCGACCGAAACGCCAAGCGTGCAGTAGCCATGCTTATCGGGCGGCGAGACCTGCACCAGCGCAACATCGAGCGGTAAAATGCCACGTCGAAATAAGAGCGGCGTTTCCGATAAAAAAATCGGAATGTAATCGGCTCTCCCTTCTTGAACGGCTTTACGAACATTTGCGCCAATAAAAAGCGAACTGTCGCGAAACTTCCCGTAGAACTCGGGTGCAACTTGCGGCGCACGCCCTTCCGTGTGCAAATGAATAAACTCAATATCGTCGAGTTCATTAGCGCGTTGAGCAAGTGCTTCAAGCAACAGGGTTGGCGTGGCGGCGGCGGTGTGAACAAAAATGCGACTGTGCGATTGGATTGCCTTTACAGCTTCTTCGGCAGGAACGACTTTCATGTTTTTACTCCTCTCAAAAATGTTATGAACTAACATGGGGAATCGCACAAAGATACGACACATTTCCGAGAGTTGCGGGGAAGAGAGAGCTAAATCTCTCCGGCTTCGCGGCGTTCAATCCAGCCCTTTGTGCCATCAGGCAATTTTACTTCGAACCAATCAGATTCTTTGCGGGAAATTTCAACTTTCAAGCCTTCGTGAATGACGGAAATCGTTGTGCTTTGCTCACGCGGTTCGCTTTTGAGATTAACGACAGGATTCAAAACAACGGCTTCGCGATGCGTGGCAAGGCGCGAAGATTTCAACACGAACAAAACGAGCGAAAGCGTAAAGAGAACAAGAAACGTGTATTTGAAAATTTGTCCAACAAGTGAATTAACGCCGAATAAATCGCGAAGTTGAAAAATTAAAATCGCCGCCGCACTGTAAAGAAAAAGCAAGACGAAAAAGCCAAGTATGCCGAGCGAGAAAAAATCCAACACGTTATCTAACAAGGCTTCCAAAAAAAACTTTGGCAGTTCAGGAATTTTATCTTTCGTGCGTGCCAAAGCGAGTTCAAGATTGACTTTCAAATCTTCATCGTTCTCCATAAAGCGTTTGGCTTTTTCGTAGTAGAGAATGGCTTTGCCAATTTGCCCCAGTTTGAAGTAAGTGTTGCCGAGATTGAAATACAATTCGCCGCTTTGATAGCCAAGCGAATCTAATGAGGCATAGAGCGCGAGGGCTTCACGATACTTGCCTGCGGTGTAGAGCGTACTCGCATTGTTAAACATACTCGAAGGGGTTGCGTCTTGTGCGAAAAGAGAGGTCGCAAGAAGTGAAAAAAGCGCAAAGAGCAAGGCGCGAGTGAGCATGAGCGATTATCGTGTTTTTGAAAGTTCAGAGATGATTTGGGTGGCATCGTCATAGAGCGATGTTAAATCGTCTTTTGTTTCTTTGGCAGGGGCGTAGCGATAAAATTCTGACTTCTCCAAAATGCGCATAAGTTTTTCAATCAGTTCGGGTTTGACTTGCTTAGAAAGGAGCAGGGCTTTGAGTTCATCTTTGCGGAGCGCGTGGTCGTCGGTGTTGTAGCGATTGCCGATGAATTTGATGAGTGCGTTTTCAAGTTCGGCGAAGAAGGCTTGTTGGTCGTTTTGTGCCAGTAGGTCTTTGGCGCGTTTGAGCCGCTTCTTCGCTTCGGGCGAGGCTTTCACGCTACGCGCAAAAGCAACATCGGCTTTCATTTGTGCTTCACGCTTTTGCAAGAATAAAAAGAATACGACCGCACCAATCGGCGGAAGCATCAAGAGATAAAACCACCACGCACTATAAAGCGGCGAACTGCTTCCCAAGCGAAGCGAACTTGCACTCGTTTTGATGTAACGAAAATCGGCGGCGAATTTTTTGATGTCGCGCTTTTCCGATGAACCGCTCACGCTTGCCAGTGCCGCTTTCGGGTCAGGCTCAACCGTGAGTTCAAAACGTGGAGATGCAAGCGTGATATACTGCTTCTTCTGCGGATTGTAGTAGGAAAACTCAACAGTGCCTAAATCAAACTTGCCTGACGCGCGCGGAATGACGGTAATCTCCGAAGTTTTATACCCTGTAACCGTGCTGGTTTTATTGACCTTGACATCGACTTTCGGCTCATATTTTTCAAACTCTGATGGCAAGTCAGGGTTGATGGTCGGAAGCAAATTGATGTTGCCTTCGCCTTCGACCGTGAATTTGAGCGTAACGGCTTCACCGGCTTTCACAGTGGATTTATCTATGCTTGCATTGAATTTGTAATCGCCAACCGCGCCGCCAAAACTGCTCGGTTTCGGTTCGGGCAGTTCGCTGACATCAAATTTGACAGGAGGCGCAACAACGCTGAGCTTCTGCATTCGTCCGGGCGAGGCAAAAAAATCATCAAATAAAAATCCGCGTTGCCGCTTGACATCGGAAATCAAGGCTTCGCATGTGCCTTTGTAACCGGAAACTTCTAACTTGCCTGCGCGTGTCGGAAAGACTTGGATTTTGTTAATCACTGCCACGTGATACATCGAGCCGTTATATCGCTCGGTAACTTGTGGAAGTTTGGAGACATCGAATCGCTCAACCCAAAAGCCTTCGGGCTTGATGTCTTCTTCGCTCGTGTATTGACGGACGTTGAGTTTGTAGTAAAGTTTGTAGGTGATGGTTGCCGCTTCGCCGACGACAAGTTTGGTTTTATCAACAACGGGACGAATGAAAATTTCACTGCCGCCTGAAATTGTGCCGCCGTTGGGAGATTGACCTTGTGCCATGCCTCCTTTGCTGACACTAATGCTCACGCTGTTGGTGGTCAGCACTTGACCGCCAATTTTAACCGTCGCCGGCGGAATTGTGATGTTCCCTTCCTTTTTTGGAATTGCAATAAAGGTGAGCGATTTCGTTTGCGACATTTGTCCATTGACGATGCTCATGCTTTGTGAAGTCGAGATGCTATTGCGCTGAATTTCAATCGCGTCGCTGGTGGGCGGAATCACATCGCCGCTCGTTCCGCCTTGAATTTCAACCGTGTAATAAATCGGACTGCCAAGCACCGCGTTGGATTCATTGACAAACGCACGAACCGTAACGCCTTGTGCAACGAGCGTTTCAAGCGAAATGAAAGCAAAGAGAAATGAGAAAATCAATTTCAGCATATAGCGAAATGATGTTAGGTTTTAACTAATTGCGAAGCGCGTTCGGCGGCTTTGACGACGGCTTTGATGAGCGTTACGCGAAGCCGTCCATCTTCCAACTCCAATAAGCCATCAATCGTGCAACCGGCGGGCGTGGTAACGCTGTCTTTCAAGAGCGCGGGGTGCTGTTTCGTTTCCAAGACCAACTTCGCCGAGCCGAGCATCGTTTGCGCCGCAAGAAGCGTTGAGACATCACGCGGAATCCCAAGTTTGACGCCCGCTTCGGCAAGCGATTCAATCACAACATAAATGTAAGCAGGTCCAGATGCCGAAAGTGCTGTAACGCCATCAAAGAGCGACTCATCGAGATTGACAACAAGACCGACCGATGCAAAAATTTCTTCTGCTAATGCCAAATGCTCTTTCGTGGCGAAGCGTCCGCCGCAAATTGCGGTCATACCCGCGTTGATAAGCGAGGGCGTATTCGGCATCGCACGAATGACAGGAATTTCGATTTCCAGACACTCTTCAATGTAGGACGTGGAAACCGACGCGGCAACACTGATAACAACTTGTGCGGGCTTCAACGCGGTGCGAATTTCCTTGCACACTTTGGCGATGTTTTGCGGCTTGACGGCAAGAATGACGATGTCGGATTTCATCACCATCTCTTTGTTCGAGGCAAAGGCTTCAATGCCGACTTTGGTGCGGATTCGCTCAATAGAACTCTCGCGCTTTGCGCTGCCGAAAATATCTGACGCGGTGAGCGCGCCGTGTTTCATTAACCCCAGCGCAATGGCTTCGCCGAGTTTCCCAACGCCGATAATGCCGACTTTTTTCCCTGATAACATTCAATAAGAAGTGTTTTGTTGTGAAAATGAATCTTGTGTGTTACCAATCCTTCTCGTATTTGGTTTGGTTCGATTTCTTCATCAAATACTTTTTGAGCATCTGTTTTTCGTCTTGCTTTAAGGCATCGAGCAATTTTTCTGCATCGGCTTTGCTGATTTGAGCCTTGCCTTGTGTGCCTTGCTCCTCATTTTTCTTCTGGTCTTTGGGTTTGTTTTGATTCTGTTGGTTGTTTTGGTTTTGTTGATTTTGATTTTGCTGATTGTCTTGTTTGTCTTTGTTGTTCTTTTGGTCTTGATTGTTCTTGTCGTCTTGTTTGTCGCGATTGTTTTGGTTCTTGTCGTTCTTGTCTTTGTCTTGTTTGTCGTTTTGATTGTTGCCTTGTTTTTTTTCTTCTTCTTGTTTCAGAATGGCTTTGGCGAATTCGAGATTTTGTTTGGCTTGCAAATCGTTGGGGTTGAGTTTAAGGCTTTCCTTGTAGTGTTTGATGGCATCTTTGAGTAGCGATTCTTTTTGTTCGCCCTGTGCATCTTTGGCGCGGGTGAAGTAGCCGTTGCCGATGTTGTAGTAGGCATCGGCGCGAAGTGTGGGGTCAAGGCTTGCATTGTCGGCGATTTTGCGGTAATCGCTTTCGGCATCATCAAATTTTTTCATGCGATACAGCGCGTTGCCGCTGTTGAAGATGGCTTCTTTTTTGTTTTCAAATCTTTCTTCTTCGGCGATGATTTTATCGTATCGCTGTTTGGCACCATCGTAGTCGCCGGTGAGGTATTTGTTGTTGCCATCGCGCAGGTCAAAATACTGGGCGCGCAAGAGCAAGGGTTGAACGATGAAAAGAGAAATCGCAACGATGAACTTCATGGTGATGATGTGTTAAGCCTTGACTTTGCGTCGGTCGCTGATAAGTTGTTCAAGCACAAGAAGCGCGAGCGCAATGCCAATGAAAAGTTGAAATTTGTGGTCGTAGTCGACGAACTCTTTTGAAGAAAGTTCTTCTTTGTCAAGTTTTTGGAGTTCGAGATACAAGCGGTCTAAATCGGCACCGCTGGCATCGATACGGAAAAATTTTCCGCCGGTTTTTTCGGCGATAAGTTGAAGCATGGTGTCATCGAAAGTGGTGGTGATAACGGCATTGTTTTTATCGCGTTTGAAATCCACGCGCCGTCCGGTTTCGTCATAAACAGGAATGGGCGTGGATTGCGATGAGCCAATGCCAACAGTGTAGATACGCACTTTGTTTTCAATAGCACGTTTGAGCGCGTCATCGAGGCTCTTTTCGTGGTCTTCGCCGTCGCTAATCAGCACAATGACTTGATTGCGCGACTGCACCTTTTCTGGCGACTCGGCGGCGCGCTCGCTGGCGCGAAAGGCTTTCATGGCTTCGTTAATTGCCGCGCCGAAGTTCGTGCCTTGTGCTTCAATGGAATTTGTTGAGACAACATCGAGAAAGAGTTTGAGCGCGGCTTTATCGAGCGTCATTGGGCATTGTAAGAAGGAATCGCCTGCAAATACGACCAGTCCCACGCGGTCATCGCCCAATCGCTCCACAAATCGTGAAATTTCATACTTCGCCTTGCTCAATCGACTGGGCTTGACATCTTCGGCAAGCATACTGTTTGAGACATCAAGCGCAAAGACGATTTCAATTCCTTTTCGCTTGACTTCTCGCAATCGGGTGCCGATTTGCGGTGCCGTGAGCGCAACGAATAAGCATGAAATCGCCACAAACCATATCACGAGTTTCCAGATGACTTTCGGGCGCGAGAGCGTCTCGGAAAGTTTGCGCGTCAGTTCCTTTGAGCCAAGTTCCTGCAAGGCGTTGAAGCGCGCCACAACGAAATAAATCGCAATGCCGAGAATCGGCACAAGCAAAAGCAAATACAGGGCGTATTGAGGATTTCCAAGTTTCATCAAACGTTATTTTGATTTAGAGGCGGCGGAATATAACGATTCGTTAAAAAAGTTCAGACCAACGCGCATACCTTACCGCTGTTCTAAAAATCAAAACGTTTATATCCTTTAACAAAGTTGTTGAGGCGAGTGCTATCTTGTTTTTTCGTAATTCATCTGTAACACCTTCAATGCGTCAAACTATTGACAAACCATTTCAAATTGTTTCCGACTACAAGCCAGCAGGCGACCAGCCCAAAGCCATCGCCGAACTCACCGAAGGTGTTTTGCGCGGCGATAAATATCAAACCTTGCTCGGCGTTACAGGTTCGGGCAAAACCTTCACCATTTCCAATGTGATTGCCAATGTCGGAAAGCCGACGCTGGTTATTTCGCACAACAAAACCCTTGCGGCTCAACTTTACGGCGAGTTCAAACAGTTCTTTCCGAACAACGCGGTCGAATACTTCATCAGTTACTACGACTTCTATCAGCCCGAAGCCTACATTCCATCAAGCGATAAATACATTGCCAAAGATTTTCGCATCAACGATGAAATCGACCGCCTGCGCCTGCGCGCCACATCGGCACTGCTTTCGGGGCGAAAAGATGTCATCATCGTCAGTTCCGTCTCGTGCATTTATGGATTAGGCTCGCCCGAAGAGTGGCTCTCGCAAGTCATTCAACTGCAAGTGGGCGAGCGAAAGACACGGCAAAAACTCTTGCACGAACTTGTCCAAATTCATTACACACGCAACGATGTAGAATTTACACGCGGCAAGTTTCGTGTGCGCGGCGATGTGGTCGATATTTACCCCGCCTACGAAGAATACGGCATTCGCGTCGAGTTCTTTGACAACGAAATCGATAGGCTCTCCATCTTCGACACAAAAACCGGAACCATTATTGAACTCGTTGATTATATCACGCTTTTTCCCGCCAAGCAATTTGTAACGGCAGAAGACAACCTGCACCGAGCCATGCGCGATATTCAAAAAGAACTCGTTTGGCGGCTCAACATTTTGCGCGATGAAGGCAAGTTCGTGGAAGCGCAACGCTTGGAAGAGCGCACCAAATATGACCTCGAAATGATGCGCGAACTCGGTTACTGCTCCGGCATTGAAAACTATTCGCGCCACCTTTCAGGACGAAAAGAAGGCGAACGTCCCTTTTGCTTGCTCGATTACTTTCCGAAAGATTTTCTCTTAGTGGTTGATGAATCGCACGTGACGATTCCGCAAATTCGCGCGATGTATTCGGGCGACCGACAACGCAAAATGAACTTGGTGGAATACGGCTTCCGATTGCCATCAGCGTTGGACAATCGCCCGCTCAAATATGAAGAGTTTGAAGCCATGATTCCGCAAACGATTTATGTCAGCGCAACGCCATCGGATTTTGAACTGCGCCAATCTGGCGGCGTGGTGGTCGAGCAAGTGATTCGTCCCACAGGACTGTTAGACCCTGAAATCGTGGTTCGTCCCGTCAAAAATCAAATTGATGATTTGCTCGAAGAAATTCGCAAGCGTGCCGCCATCGGCGAAAAGATTTTGGTGCTCACGCTCACGAAACGAATGTCGGAAGACTTACAAGATTACCTTGACAAAATCGGCGTGCGCTCACAATACTTACACTCGGAAGTCAAATCGCTCGACCGCGTTCAAATTTTGCGCGACTTGCGAATGAATGAATTTGACGTGCTCGTCGGTGTCAACTTGCTCCGCGAAGGCATTGATTTGCCCGAAGTCTCGCTCGTCGCCATTCTCGATGCGGATAAAGAAGGATTCTTACGCGATAAAAAATCGCTCTTCCAAATTTCAGGCAGAGCGGCACGCAACGAAAACGGACTTGTGATTCTCTACGCCGATAAAATCACGGACTCCATGAAAGCCGTTATAGAGGAAACTGCTCGCCGTCGCAAATTGCAAGACGATTACAACAAAGCCAATGGCATTACGCCAAAGACGATTAAAAAATCAATTGAACAAATTAAGACCTCAACAAGCGTCGCCGACTCCGCACAACGCACCCAGCAACGCCGAATGGAGATTCACAGCATCAACCCGCAAAATGTCTTGAACGAAGTGATGGCAAAAATGACGAAGGAAGAAAAAATGGAAATGGTTGCGCAGATGTATGCCGAAATGAGCGAGGCATCGGAAAAAATGGAGTATGAAAAAGCCGCCTACTTGCGCGACGAAATCAAACGCCTCGAAGAGTCGCTCGGAATTCATAGCCAGTGAAGCGTGAGCGAGCGGTCGGGGAAAAAATTGAGCGATTTAATCGACGATGATTTCCATCATATCATAACCGACGCGAACATGGTCGGGAAGTTTTGATTCTAATTCCGCGTGCGAAACTTCGTGGCTCATGTGAATTAAAAATGCACGCTTCGGTTGAATCCGCTCAATGTAGGAAAGCGTTTCGGGCAAAGAGGCGTGCGTCGGGTGTTCGGTGTATCGCAGGCAATCAATCACAAGCACATCGAGATGCTTCAGCAACGCATAACTTTTTTCAGGAATCGTTTTGCAATCAGTGATGTAAGCAAAATTTCCGATGCGCCAACCGTAGATGGTGATTCTGCCGTGTCCGACTTCAATCGGCACGACTTCCAAAGTCTCATTGAGTTTGAACGGTTCTCGAACCACATTCATCTTCAAGGCGGGCAAGCCCCACTTCAAATTGTCGGCTCTCCCAAACGCATAGCCGAATCGCGCTAAAACTTCGGCTTCAGATTCAGGGCAAGTGTAAAGATTGATGAGGTGCTGTTGTGCGTTGCTGTATGCGCGAATATCGTCTAATCCAAAAAGATGGTCGAAGTGATGGTGGGTGAGCAAAACGGCATCAATGCGCCGAACATTCGCACGCAACATTTGTTGGCGAAAGTCAATCGAGGTGTCGATTAAAATTGAAAGTCCGTTTGTTTCCACAAGAGCAGAACAGCGTAAGCGTTTATCACGTGAATCATTGGATAAACACACAGGGCAGTCGCACATCGGCACGGGAATGCCCTGTGATGTGCCTGTGCCAAGCAACGTAATTTTCATCGGTCAAATCAGGTTGAAAACTTCGTTATGTCAGAGCGATTCGTCAGATTCAGGCAAGGCTTCGGAAACGCGGGAACGCATCGCATCTTCGACAACTTTACGCACTTCGGGCGTCAGAAAAATGCCTTCTGTGCCGATTTCCCCCAGCGTGCGCGCAATCGTCGCAATTTTCCCCTCAACAGGCAAAAACTTATTGACAACCAAAATTTTATCTTGATGCACGCGGCAACCACCACCGATGAACGTTCCTTTTTCGTATCGAACTCGGAAGCCTAATTTTTTCGCCGCATCTTCAAGTTCAGTGAGAATATCTTGCTTTCGCATGGCTATGAATGTAGGGTTAAAATGAAATTCCGACGGTTAAACTATTGATGTTGAAAAGATAATCATATCTATCCTCTGAATAATCGGAAATCGTGTGTCGCAATCGGTAACTGAACGCGATGCCATAAGAGCCGACAAGTTTCGGGAATTGCAAGGCGGCATCGATAAGAAAACCGCGTGCGCTTCCTGCCGCCGCGCTGAAGCCTTGTGTGCCGAATCCAACGAAGGCTTCGCCTTTGACAACGAAAATCACATTTCGGGTAGAATAATTGAACCCGCCGCCGCCGCCAATAGCAAGCGATGTCAGGCGAGGATTATCGCGCTCGACGTTGCCGCGTCGATCGGCTTGAATCAAATCGGCGATAATTGAAATGGCAATGATTGGCTTGAAGGGCTTACGATAATCCGTGAGCGGAAATTCAAAATCGAACTTTGCGCCGAAAGCATTTAATCCGACTTCTTCGCCGTCAACGTTGCGATTGGAGTAATCAAAAAAGAGCAGAGAGTTATCCTGCCGAAGCAAAAAGGAGAGAAGTGGGCGATTGAGGAAATACTGCACCTCGCCATTGTTGCCCGCAGAGGGCGTGAAGCGTGCCTGTGAGCCGCCGATTTCAAAACTGCGAAGTGTGAGCGGCACAAAGACTTCGTCTTTCGGGCGCGCTTCCGACGACTCGCCGAGAATTTGCGCCGCACTTTCTCCAACAAGAAACAAACACGCAAAGAACACAAACGATAAGTTTTTCATAATCAATTTTGGCGATGAACTTTGAATCCGGCTTGATGAATTGGACGCACAATCATTTCTTCAACATCAACGTGAGGGGGACGCGAGGCGGCAAAGACGACACACTCAGCAATATCTTCACTCGTAAGCGGCTGATAACCTTCATAAACGCGCCGAGCTTTTTCTCTGTCGCCACGAAAGCGCGTGAGGCTGAACTCGGTCTCTACAAGTCCGGGCGAAACGGAACTGACGCGGATATTTTTGCCGAGCAGTTCAAATCGCAAGGCTTCGCTGATGGCACGCACACCGAACTTGGTTGCACAATACGACGCGCCACCTTCGTAGGTCGCATAGCCCGCCACACTGCCAATGTTGATGATGTGTCCCGAATCCACTTTCAGCATAGAAGCCAACGCAAGCCGCGTCAGCCGAAGCACTGCGAAAACATTGGTTTCAAACATCTCGCGCATATCGGATTCTTGCAAATTGGCAACTGTGTCGCGTCCGCGTGCTAACCCGGCATTATTCACCAGCACATCGATTCGTCCGAACTTTTCAAGTGCGTGAGAAATAAACTGTTCGCAACTTTCTGCGTCCGTTACATCAAGCCGAATGGGCAAAATAGGAACGCCGTACTGGCTTGAAAGTTTATCGGCAATCGCGTTTAATTTTTCCAAACGACGTGCGCCAATGACAACGCTTGAACCTTCACGAGCAAATGCGGCGGCACACGCTTCGCCGATGCCCGAACTTGCGCCTGTAATCAAAACGATTTTTTGAGATAAGCGAGACATGAATTGAATTTGATTTGAAAAGTAAAACGAAAAAAAAATTTCCGTTGTCAATCACCGTTTGTGATAAGATAACGTTGAGTAAGAATGTGTTTCGCGACGCTTTCGCCTGCGACCCAGCCCGTTGAATATGCGGCTTGCAAATTAAACCCGCCGACTTCGCCTGCCACATCAAGCACTTCGCCTGCAAAATACAACTTCGGCACAAGGCGCGACTGCATCGTCTTCGGATTGACCTCTTGAAGCGACACGCCGCCTGCCGAGACTTCGCCTCGTTCAATCGGAACTTCCTTAACTGCGCCTAAAAAATACTTCTTTGAAATTGCCGTCAACTTTCGCCGCATCGGCTTCGGAAGGCTGTGCCACTTTTGTTCTTGCGGAATTTCGGCTTGTCTTAAAAGCGATGCCACAATCGCATTCGGCAACTGCTCCTCAAAAAATGTTCGCACAAATTGTCCTGCGCGTAGTGTCTGAAACGAAACAAACTGCTGTTCAAGTGTTTCAGTTGATTCATCGGGAAAGAAATCTACAAACATTAAAACCGCGTCTTTGTTTAGAACTTCGGCAACTTCACGAGAAATTGAAAGACATGCGGGTCCTGAAATTCCCAAATGTGTGATAAGCACATCGCCCTTGCGCGTGAATGTGCTTGTTGGACTTTCGGCAATTAAATCAACATTGCGGAGCGAGATGCCAACAAGGTCGCGGTGCGGCTTTTCGGTGAAGTAAATCGGCGCGAGTGCGGCTATTGGCTCAACGATGCGGTGTCCGAGTGCTTTGGCGAAGCGAAGTCCGTCGCCCGTTGTGCCTGTTTTGGAGTAAGAGATGCCGCCTGTGGCGATGAGCAAGAAGTCTGAACGAAGTGGCTCACGGTCGGTGTGTGCGATGAAAGTGTTGTTTTCTTGTTGAAGCGTGTGAATGTGCGTATTCAAGAGAACTTCAACTGAGTGTTCGGCGAGCAATTTTTCAAATGCACGAAGCACATCATCGGCGTTGCCTGAACGCGGGAAGATTCGACCATTTTCGCGCGTGTAGGTGTGAACGCCTTTCGTGTGAAGCCATGAAAGTACGGTTTCGTTGGAGAGTTCAAAAAAAGAGGGTTTGAGAAAGCGTTGTTCATTCTGACGCAAGAAGCCTTCGGTGAGGACGGAGGTCATCTCGCCGGCGTGTGTGATGTTGCACTTGCCGCCGCCTGAAATTCGGATTTTAATGCCAAGTCGGTTGTTGCGCTCTGCAATAGCGATTCGGCACGCATTGTCAGGAAGGTGATGGTCTCGCAAGAGCGTTCTTGCCCCAAGTGCCGCGCACATGCCCGCCGCACCGCCACCAATGATGAGAAACTGAAAATGATGCAAATTGAAAATCTGATGCCTTGATTCTGAAATTTCAAGTTATTTTAGAAAATCATTGTTAAAGTTACGACGCAACACGTGCGATATGAAAAAAAATTTCTTGGAACAGCACAAAGAACTTGCACTCAAATTCAAAGCCCTTGCGCACCCGGCAAGGATTGAGATTCTCTGCCTTTTGAAAGAGAAGGAATATCTGTGCGGCGAACTCGTCAGCGAACTGCCGTTGGCACAAGCAACGGTTTCACAACACTTGAAAGTGCTTAAAGAAGCGGGCTTGGTGCTCAGCCGAGATACAGGCGCGTGTGTCGCTTATACGCTCAATCCCGAAGCCTTTGAAGAGATTAAAGAATCCATTTCCTTTTTAAGTCAGGCGCGGTCGTGAAGGCATCGGCAAGTTTTTTATTTTCCATAATCAAAAACGTAGTTCGTTTTCATTCAAACGACATGTCCGAAAAGAAAACAAACCCCATTGAGACGCTCTCCAAAATTACGGCAGTCATTGTTGGCGCGCTCCTGATTGTGCATTTGTTCAAAGATGTTGAGTTTGAGAAAGTCTTTGCGCTGATTGGCAAAATCGGTGCGCCGATGGTTTTGGTGCTATTGCCGTATTTGTGCATCGGCATTTTTGATTCTTTGGCATGGAAGATTACGATTGAAAGCGTGAGCCAAAAAGTGCCATATCTGCGCTTGCTCTACGTTCGGCTTTGCACCGAAGCGATGCTGATGAGCCTGCCGGGCGGCGCGGCGATTGCCGAAGCGGCGAAGCCCTATTTGCTCAAACGCAATGTCGGAATGGCAACAACCGAAGCGATTGCGATTGTCGCCGTCAAAAAAGGATTGCTCGGTGTGGCGCATGGATTTTACCTAGCTCTGAGCGCGTCGCTCGGCTTCAGCGCGTTGCGGATAGTCTCGCAAGAAATGATTGGCTTTCGCGGATTGGAATGGCTTGCGTGGCTTGCGGCTCTATTTATCTTTGTCATCTTTGGTGGCGCAACACTCCTTTTCCTCTATGGCGGAATCTCACAGCGTATTCATCAACTTTTGATGGCGATTCCCGTAACGCGCTTGCGCGATTGGCTGTTGGATAAAGAAAAACACTTCATCGAGACCGATGCACATTTTGAGCAATTCCACACAATCAAACGGCATAAAATTGCGCTTGCGATTTTTATGTTTTTTATCGGCTGGATGTTCGAGACCGTCGATTCGCTCTTGATTTTGACGCTTCTTGGTGTCAACTTACCCTT
>Ga0272446_1003162_pt1 | contig 21243 bp, 13 predicted proteins | sample YNPCB0061_FD_194587 | JGI IMG/M metagenome (GOLD analysis project Ga0272446, IMG submission 194587) | Hot spring microbial mat communities from Yellowstone National Park, WY, United States - YNP-CB-006-1 | ecosystem: Environmental > Aquatic > Thermal springs > Hot (42-90C) > Sediment | place...
AGGCCTTCTGGCAACGCCTGTGGCGGAATGACCGCCGCCCGATCTGCTGGGCGTTGGCCGACCTCGACGGCCCCAATTGGTCGGCGGAACACCGCCGCCAGCATGCCCCCGCTGGAACCACGATTGGGCGTCGGGTCGCAGAGAAGATACGGCAGTAGGATGCGCGAAATGCTTCTATCAGACATATGTTCTGTCCGCCCTTAAATCCACCTGAGAGGGGGGTGGGGGGTGAGGTTCCGACGCACCTGACGACGTTGACGTGGCCCTGTGTTGGCTACGCCCTGGTGGCGCTATCCCGAGTCGCGCTATACTGCCTGGGAAGCCGTGCGGCCCGGGTGGCTGCGGACATGCCCTCCCCCCCACCGGCCCGCCTGTTGTGAGGATACCCCATGCTGAACGATCTCCCCACCACTGCCGAGGTGACCCGCGACTGGTCGTGGGCGGAGTGGCAGCCGGCCTTTGCCGCGCTGCAGGCCGCTCCGCTCGATGACCCCCATGGCTGGCTGGCCGCCTGGACGCGGCTTGCCGACCTGTTCGGCGAAACCTACGCCCGGCTCTCGGTGGCGACCACCTGCGACACCACCGATGCCACGGCCGAGGCCCGCTTTCGCGCCTTCCTCACCGACGTCTATCCCCAGGCAATGGCCGCTGACCAGGTCCTGAAGCGCAAGCTGCTCGACGCTGGTATCGAGCCGGCGGGCTTCGCGGTGCCGTTGCGCAACATGCGCGCCGAGGCCGAGCTCTTCCGCGAGGCGAACCTGCCGCTGTTCAGCGAAGAGCGGCGCCTGGGCAATGAGTACAACAAGCTGATCGGCGCGCAGACGATCGCCTGGGCGGGCCGCGAGCTGACCATCGCCCAGACCGCGCCGCTGCTCGAGGAGCCCGATCGCACCGTGCGCGAGCAGGTCTGGCGCCAGGCGGCCGCTCGCCAGCTCGCCGACCGCGCGGCGATCAACCAGCTCTGGCGCCAGTTGCTGCAGCTGCGACGCCAGCTGGCCGCCAACGCCGGCCTGCCCGACTACCGGGCCTACGCCTGGCAGCTACGCCAGCGCTTCGACTACACCCCCGACGATTGCCTGCGTTTCCACGAGGCGATCGAGGCCGTCGCCGTGCCCGCCGCCCAGCGGGTCTACGCCCGGCGCGCCGCGCGCCTCGGCCTCGAACGGCTGCGCCCCTGGGATACCCACGCCCGTGCCGCGGACGAGGCGCCGCTGCGCCCCTTCCGCGACGGCGCCGAACTGGCCGCCCGCGGCGAGGCCGTGCTCACCCGCGTTGACCCGCAGCTCGGTGCCTACCTTGCCACCATGCGGCGCGAAAGCCTGCTCGACCTGGACAATCGCAAGGGCAAGGCCCCCGGCGGCTACTGCACCTATTTTGCCACCGCCCGGCGGCCATTCATCTTCATGAACGCCGTGAGTCTCCCCGGCGACGTGCGCACCCTGCTGCACGAGGCGGGTCACGCCTTCCACAACTTCGAGACCGCCCACCTGCCTTACCACCAGCAGCGGCATGCGCCGATCGAGTTCGCCGAGGTGGCCTCGATGGCCATGGAGTTGCTGGCAGCGCCCTACCTGCGCGCCGCCGATGGCGGCTACTATGACGAGGCCGGCTACGCCCGGGCGCGGATCGAGCACCTGGAGGGGATCCTCACCTTCTGGCCCTACATGGCCGTGGTGGATGGCTTTCAGCACTGGGCCTACACCAACCCGCACGCCGCCGACGACCCGGCAGCGTGTGATGCCGCCTGGGACCGGCTCTGGACGCGCTTCATGCCAGGGGTTGACTGGTCGGGGCTTACGGACGAGCGGGTCACCGGCTGGCACCGCAAGCAGCACATCTATCGCTACCCGTTCTACTACGTGGAGTACGGCCTCGCCCAGCTCGGCGCCGTCCAGGTCTGGCGCAACGCCCTGGCTGACCAGGCCGGTGCCGTCGCGGCCTACCGCCGTGGCCTGGCCCTTGGCGGTACGGTGACCCTGCCTGAGCTGTTTGCCGCGGCGGGTGCCCGTTTCGCCTTCGACCACACCACCCTGCAGGAGGCGGTCACGCTGATCGAAGCCACGATCGCGGAGATCGAGGGCGGCTGAGGTGAACATAGCCGTTAGCCGATAACCGATAGTTCGCCGCCGTTTTCCTCGCGGCGTTGTGCGCCACGCCGCTGATCGAGGGCCCCCTGGCGAGCCTGGGCGCGATCCTGCAGGCTGGCGGGCGCCCGGGGCGCGATCGAGGCAGTCGTCAGACCGGCAGGAGCCCGAGGTGCCTGGTTGCGATTGCAGATTGCAGATTTGCGATTGTCGATTGGGCGCGGCGCAGCTGGACACGGTCGAGGTCGCGCTGATGCCCGAACAGGTCGCCTGGAACTGCACTGGTGTCGATCAGGCGCTCGCTGCGCTCAGCGTGCCACGCCCTTGATCCGATGGCGTGCCCGCTGCCTCCAGGGGCTCAAGCCGGTAGTCGCCCCAGCGCAGCGTGAGCTGCAGCTCCTTTCCTTGTGAGCCCGCTGCGCGTTCAGCTCCAGCAGGCGCGCCAGCACCTCGTCGTTGCACAGCATCAGCATCGCGCTCTCGGCGGCGCGTGTCTCATACCAAATCCAGTTGGCAGTTCCGCATTGTCGTTGCCGTCATCGCTCATCGTGACGCCATGTGCGGCAATCTGCAATCCAAAATCTGCAATCGGAAATGGTATCAGTGCAGCGGGCCTACGTGCCACGCTGCACCCGGCAGATCGTGGCGAAGGCGCAGGCCGGCGGGCACTCGCGGCTGGGCTGCACGGGAAACACTCCGGCACGGCTGCCGGCCACGGCGGCGGCCAGCCGCTCGTGGAGCGCCGCCACGGCCTGCTCAAGCTCGTCCGCAGTGAGCGGCGGGCTGCGCCGCCCGCTGCCGATCATCAGGTAGGCGGCCTGCACCACCAGCTGGCCGGGGGCGGCCAGCCCCGCGGCAGCCAGGCTGTAGAGCGTGAGCTGCACGTCATAGCCCGCGAGCGTGTCGGCCAGGGGCCGGGGGCCGCTGCCGCTCTTGTAGTCGATCAGCGCCAGGCACCCCTGCTCGTCCTGGTCGACCCGGTCGATGCGCCCGATCACATGCACGACGCCGGCGGGGGTTGCGAGGCGCAGCGGCGGCAGGCCGCGCCCCATGCCGAAGCCGACCTCGACGCCGGCCGGGCGGAACCCCGTGCCAGCCGCGCCCTCGCGCAGCCAGCCGCGCACGGCCCGGGCGAGGACGGCGCGGATCTCCGCCTGCTCCCAGGCCCAGAAGGGGCCTGGCTCGAAGCCGTAGCGCTGCGGCGCGGCCGCCAGCACCTCGCTGGCGGCGGCGTCGAGCGCGGCGAGGATCGGCGCTGCGTTGGCGGCGTCGAAGGGCGCCGCGAGGCGGACCCAGCGTTCGCCGGCGTTGGCCAGGATGGCGTGATAGAGGCGGCCGCGCCCAACCTGCTCCAGTCCTTCCTGCGTGTCGCCACGGGGAGCGAGCCGCAGCACGTGGGCCGCAGCAAAGCGGTAGGGGCAGGTCGTGTAGTCGTTGATCTGGGTGGCGCTCCAGCGATGGTCTGGCCCGAAGCGGCGCTCCAGCGCCGCCAGCGCCGCCGGGTGGGCCACCAGGCCCGTGTAGGGGCCGTGGGGGGCGCGGCGTTCGCGCTGCCGCTCGATCGCGGCGGCGCGGCGCACGTGCCGCGCCAGTTCGGCGGGCGCGCCGGGCGGCGTCACGGCCAGCGTGGGGTCGGCATCCGCCACGGCGATCAGCGCCTCCTGGGGCGAGGCGGCCTCCGCCAGCGCGGGCGCGCTGCCGGCGCGGATCTCGCGCGTGGTAACGCCGCCGCTAAACAGCTGGTTCAGCGCCTGCAGGTAGGGCGAGGGCTGCAGTTCGTTGCCGCGCTCATCGAGCCGCGTGTAGCAGAGCGTGAGGCCGGCGCGGGCGCGGGCCACCGCCTCGTAGAAGATCGAGCGCTCGTCGCCAGGATCGGCGGGGGGCGGCGCGACGCCGCGGCTGACCAGCAGCGCCCGCTCGCGCCGGGTGTAGAAGGGCGGCTCGGCGAGCCGGGCGGGGAGCTCGCCCTCGCTGGCGCCCAGCACGACCACGTGGGCAAAGGACGCGCCACGGGCGGCGAGCATGGGCAGCACGGCGACCTTGCCGGCTGCCGGCGGTTCCCCGCCGTAGCGCGCCGCGTCCAGGGCGCCGCCCAGTTCGGCCACGAAGCTGGCGCGGCTGAGCGGCGGCTCGGCCAGCCTCCGCGCCACCAGGGCCCGCTCATCGAGCAGCCGCTCCAGCGTCTTCCGCTGCTCGACGCTGAAGGGAAAGCGTGCAGGCGCCGCCAGTTCCGTCGCGGCTGCCGTCTCCCCCGCGTCGGCAGCCGGCGCGGGCAGCCAGCCGAGCAGCCGGCGCACCCAGGCAACGTATGCCTCGGCGGTGGCCGTGGCCGGCGCCGCCAGCCAGGCGACAAAGGCGTCGAGCATGGCGAGGAGCGCCGCAGCCTCCGCCGGCGTGACGGGCGGCTGCTGCTCCTCATCGGGCGGCGGCGCTGCGGCGTCCACCAGGGCGGCCAGGGCCGCGCGCAGGCCCGGCAGCCCGCCGCCCACGCCGCGGCTGGCCCGTTCGAGCAGCGCGGCGGCGGCGGCAAAATCTGGCCACACGAGCGCCCCGTGCCCGAGCACGGTCACCGGGTGCTGAGTGCCCAGGTTGCGCCAGCACTCCACCAGCCCACGGCGCGCGAACCCCTCGCCCGGCAGTGCCAGCAGCGCGCGCAGCGCCGCCACCGGCGGGGCCGCGCCCAGTGATCGCCCCTCGTACAGGCAGACCGGCAAGCCATACTCGGCGGCGACCTCGCGCACCAGTTGCGGGTAGCGCTCACCGCCCCGGTACAGCACGGCAATCGCTTCGGCGGCCAGGCCCTCGGCCAGCAGGGCGCGCACATGGCGCAGCGCGGCCCGCACCTCACGCTCAGGGTCGGGCGCGCCGATCAGGGTCACCGCGCCACCGGCGTCGATCGGCGGCGCCGGGTCGAGTGCAAAGAGCTGCCGCTCGAGATGGGCCAGGGCCGGCGGCAGATCTGCCCGCGGCGCCAGCAACTCCAGCCGTGCCGCCGGCAGGGCCGCGCGCAGCGCGGCCAGCGTGCGGGAGAAGCGACGGTGGGCCGGGCGCTCGCTCGCCTCGCCGGTCAGTGTGATCAGCGTGCGGCTGGCCCGCTCGGCCAGCGCGCGCACCAGGTCGAGCTGCAGCGGCGTGAACTGATCGAAGCCATCGACCACCAGCAACTCGACCTGCCGGGAAAGCTCCGGGTGGGCAACCACCAGGTCGCGCGCCCGGGCGATCTGCCCGTGCTCGTCGCTCAACCCCAGCCGGGCCAGCGCCTCCAGGTAGCACCGGTAGACCACGGCCAGTTCGCCATCGTAGGGACTGACCGCCGCGGCAGCCAGCGCCTCCGGCGGGACCGCCGCTGCCCGCAGTTCGTCGATCAGGCGCAGCGCCTCCTCCACGAAGCCGCGCTTCGTCGCGACCCGGGCAAAGCGCGGCAACTGCCCCGCGTCCGCCGCACTGCGCAGCGCAGCGCGGAGCGCGTCCGCGCGCAGCATGGGGCTCGCCACCGCCAGTGGTTCACCGGCTGCGCGGAGCAGCAGTTGCGCGATGCGGCCCAGTGGGCCGGCGCTGCAGCGGCGGATACCGGCCAGCCCGGGCCGCAGGCGCTGGTGATGCAGCACGCCAGGCAGCAGCAGCATGGCCCGGCCACGCCGCGGCGCGGCCAGCGCACGCAGCGCCGCCGCAGTCTTACCGGCAGCCGCCGGGGCGAGCACAATCGTCACATCCGGCATATGCAAACGCTCACCTCAGCGTCGGCGCCGAAAGTGGATGAGGCCGTACTGCAGCAGGCAGAGCAGCCCACCGGCCAGCAGCAGCGCAGCGCCCCGCGCGCGCCATCCACGCTCACCCACCCACAGATCGAGCAGCATCGCAACGACACCGATGCAGAGCCCCATGATGATCGCTTTGAGATAGACAGGCTCCACAGACCACTTGCTCCTACTGCTGGCCCTCATCCTGACACCTGCGCTCCCGGCCACGCACATCAGCGCGCCCTCTCGATTATAAGAACGCTCCGTACCGGACACATCGCCTGGTACAACAACGAGCCGTGTCATACCAATTGGAATTGAGCAACCCGCATAGGTGTTACCGTCAGAGCGCATTGGAACGCCATGCGCGGCAATCCACAATCCAAAATCGGCAAGCCAAAATGGTATCATTCCACGTAGCTGGTGGCCGGCGGCGGGCCAGTAGCGCCGGGAGCAACGCTGGTACGGGTTCACATGTCTCCCGGGAGCGCGGGCAAGATGCCCGCGGAGACGCGCCGCGGGCGGGACGCCCTCGCTCCCAGGCGCGTGTATGACTCCGGGTGTGAACAGTTACCAACGCTGGTTGTTATCCCGCGCCCTTCGACTACGCTCAGGGTACACCCTTCGACTACGCTCAGGGTACACCCTTCGACTACGCTCAGGGTACACCCTTCGACTACGCTCAGGGTACACCCTTCGACTACGCTCAGGGTACACCCTTCGACTTCGCTCAGGGTACACCCTTCGACTTCGCTCAGGGTACACCCTTCGACTTTGCTCAGGGTACACCCTTCGACTTCGCTCAGGGTACACCCTTCGACTTCGCTCAGGGTACACCCTTCGACTTCGCTCAGGGTACACGCCGCGCGGGATCGCGCGGCGCAGCCGCGCACAGATTCCGCACTGCGCTCCGCTCCGTTCGGAATGATACGAACGATATGGTTCTGCGGAGCGCAGCGCGGAATCTGAAGCGCATGCGAAGGCAGACGTTGCATCAGCCCCAGGGCGCGCGCCCGCCGCTGCTTCGCCGCGGACATCCGTATGGTATAATACGGCGCGCTTTGCTGCGCCGTAATAACCGATGTTTAACCACTGCGCTGCACAACCGCGAGACGCTGACGAGCGCAGAGGTCGTGCGTGGAGCTGTGATACCAACCCCGCTCCGGCTGTTGCGCGGTTGGTGAGGACCGAAGTGTATGAGCGAGTTAGGGGCGCGGCTGCGGCAGGCACGTGAGGGCCAGGGGCTCTCGCTCGCCCAGGCCTCGGCTGACACCCGGATCCTGCAGCCGTCACTCAGCGCACTCGAAGAGGGCGCCTACCAGCGCCTCCCCGGTGACGTGGTGGTACGCGGCTTCATCCGGAACTATGCGCAGTACCTCGGCCTGCCGCCCGATGAGTTGATCGAGCTCTATCGCCGTGAGCGCGGCGGCACCGACCCGATCCGCGTGCTGCCGGCGACCCGTCCGCCGCGTACCCGTTCCTACGTCTTGCCCAGTTTCTTCGGTGTCTTCTTTGTCACCATGGCACTCGTTGGTCTGGCCTATGTCGCCCTGAATGCCGTCGGGCGGATCGGTGACCGGGCAGCGGGCTCGGTGGCCGTGGTGCAGTCCACGCCGTCGGTGCCGCCGCCCTCGCCCTTGCCCACCAGTACGGCCGGCGCTGCACCTACGCTCAGTGTGCCCACCCGCCAGCCAACCACGCTGGCCGCTGGTAGCGCCCTCACCCCCGTCGCGGGTGGCGCCATCGCTGAGACACCCGTGATCCCGGAGCCGAGCGCTACGCCCTCCGCGCCGATCGTGCTCGAAGTTTCTATTCCGAACAGCCGGGGCAACGAGAACTCCTGGGTCCGCGTGCAGACGGACGGCACTGTCGCCTTCGAGGGCATCATGCGCGCCGGCGAGAAGATCGTCTTTGCGGCCCAGCGCCGGGTCTTCGTTCGCGCTGGTAACCCGCCCGATGTGCAGCTGACGGTCAATGGGCTCCAGCAGGGTGCGCTCGGTCAGGCCGCTGGCCAGCCCGTCAACTGGTCCTGGCCGCCAAATTGATCGACCACAGCATCGGTACGACGCTTATGGCAGCTGAAAATAGCTTCGATATCGTGTCCGACTTCGATCACCAGGAACTGGTCAATGCCGTTGACCAGGCGCTGCGCGAGATCCAGACCCGCTATGACCTCAAAGACAGCGGGACGACGATCGAACTGAGCAAGACCGATCTGGTGATCACCACTGATAGCGAATTGAGCCTGCGCAGCGTGCGCGACCTGCTCGAGACCAGGGCCCTCCGCCGCCAGCTCTCGCTCAAGATCTTCGACTATGGCAAGGTCGAAGATACCGCTGGTGGTCGCGTGCGCCAGGTTGTCACGTTGCGCAAGGGTATCAACAGTGATCTGGCCAAAAAGATCGCGAAACTGATCCGCGACGAGTTTCCCAAGCTCCAGCCGCGCATCCAGGGTGATACGCTCCGTGTCAGCTCAAAGAGCCGCGACGAACTTCAGAACGTGATCCGCTTCTTGAAGGAAAAAGCCGACACGATTGACGTGCCGCTCCAGTTTACCAACTTTAGATGAAATATCATATCGTTACGCTTGGCTGTCCGAAGAACGCCGTCGATAGCGAGGGCATGGACGGCATCCTCGCCGCTGAGGGCCATACCCCTGCCACTGACCCCGAAGACGCCGATCTGATTATTGTCAATACCTGTAGCTTTATCGCCGCGGCCCGGGCCGAGACGCTCGATGTGCTCGCCGGCCTCGCTGCCCGCAAGCGCGATGGCCAGCGGCTCATTGCGGCCGGCTGTATGGCTGAGTCCCACGGCGACCAGGTGGCGGCGCTGGCCGGCGTGGACGCCGTGCTCTCGACCCGGCAATGGATGCGCATTGGCGACCTGGTCGCCAGTCAGCCCATGCCAGCGGCAGCGCAGCAACGGGTGCTGATCCCGCTCACCCCGGGAACGGCCGCCCCCTCGGCGGCTGGCGCCGCCCAGCCCCCTGGCTACGCCGACTGGCGCACCATGGCCATCCGCCGTACCCGCGCTACCCCCTCGGCCTATCTCAAGATCTCCGATGGCTGCAACCTGCGTTGCGCCTTCTGCACCATCCCCAGCTTCAAAGGCGATATGGCCTCCAAGCCCCTCGGCGCGGTGCTCGGCGAGGCCCAGGAGCTCGTCGCCCACGGCGCCCGCGAGATCGTGCTCGTTGCCCAGCATCTCACCGACTATGGGCGCGACCTGGGCCTCGCCGACGGGCTCGCCACGCTGCTCGATGCGCTCTGCCAGGTGCTCCCGCCGACCGTCTGGCTGCGCCTGATGTACGCCTATCCCCATGGCATCTCCGAGCGCCTGATCGAGGTCATGGCGACCCGCCCGCAGATCGTCAAGTACCTCGATATGCCGCTCCAGCACGCACACCCGGCCACCCTGCGCCGCATGCGCCGCCCCCCGGATAGCGAGCGTACCATGGCGCTCATCCGCGATCTGCGCGCCGCTATGCCCGACATCGCCCTGCGCTCGACCTTCATCGTTGGCTTCCCCGGCGAGACCAGCGAGGAGTTTCAGACCCTGCTGGCCTTCCTCGAGGCTGGCCAGTTCGACCGGGTTGGCGCCTTCCGCTATTCGCGCGAGCCTGGCACCCCCGCCGCAACCTTGCCCGACCAGGTGCGCCCCCAGGTGATCGAGAAGCGCTGGCACGCATTGATGCAACGCCAGCAGACGATCTCTCGTGCCCGCTCCGCGCGCTGGCTCGGCCGCTCGATCGATGTGCTGATCGAGGGCCAGGGCGCCGCCGATGATGGCCGGCCGCTCGCCGTTGGGCGCTCGTTCCGCGATGCGCCAGAGATCGATGGACAGGTCTTTGTCTGGGGGACGGTGCCGGTCGGCACGATCGTGTCTGCGCGCGTCACGCGGACGACCGACTATGATCTGTGGGCCGAACGTACGTAGTAGCGGGCCGTGGAGGTGGAGCGGGGAATACGGTGCGGCTGGGTCTCGGGAACGAGCGCTCCCATTCGCCGCGTTGAAGAAAACGTGAAGGTCGGCCGCGGGGAGGCCGACAGCCGTGCCTCGTAGGGGCTATGCGTCGCCGGTGCGCGCCTGGATGGCCTTCTGCAGCCGCTGAAGTTCGGCCGGGTTGTTGCGGGCCAGGTAATCCACCATGTAGTCGATGGCCGTGTCGCTGTAGTCGTCGAGCAGACCATCGAGCACCTGGCGCACCACCAGTTGTACGAAATCCTCCTCGGAGATGGCTGGCGAGTAGACGTAGGCCAGCCCCTCACGCTGACGGTTGAGGACCCCCTTCTCCGCAAGACGGCTCATCGTTGTCATCACCGTGGTATAGGCGATCTCACGCTGCTGGGACAGGCGCCGATGCACCTTCTTCACCGTGCTGCGATCCTCCTGCCACAGGATCTGCATGATCTCCGTCTCGAGCGGGCCAAGCACCTTGACCAGGCCGTCCTTTGCCGGGCTGAAGCGGAATCGCAAGTTGATCGGCATCACGACACTCCTTCTTGCTGTTGTGGGCTGCGAGTGAAGGCTGGCGCTGCCGGGGCAACGGCATATTGGGGTGAACGTTGGCCCTGCTCCTACCGCCTTACATATGTAGGAGTGTACTAGCCGGCCTCTGGTGCTACAATGCTTAATGATTACGCCAGGGTTACAGAAGCACCTCGCCGCGCAGCCATTTCTGCCGATCGGAGTGAGCGTTTTTCTACAAGTACTCGTACTACATACAACGGGTGTTGTAAGCCCTTTAGATGACAAAGCGATGACAAAACCTGATAGTGCCCGGCAGATCCAGCAGGCCATGCGCGCTGCCTTTCCCGCCGCCGAGGCGCGCGTTGCGCGCTTCTACCAGATGCAGGAGTACCACCTCGGCTGGCGCGATGTCCAACTCCAGCCGGCTGCGTTCGATCCTGGCAAGCTGATCCGCCCCCAACTGGTGCTGCTTGCCTGTCAGGCCGCCGGCGGTGCGCCAGAGCAGGCGCTGCCGCTTGCCGCCGGTGTCCAGTTGCTCCACGATTTCACCCTCATCCACGATGATATTGAGGACAACAGCGATACCCGCCGCGGCCGGCCCACCCTCTGGTCGCTCTGGGGCCTCGCCCAGGGGATCAATGCCGGCGATGGCATGTTCGTGATTGCCCATCTGGCCATCCATCGCCTGGCCGACGCCGGCCTGCCCGCCACCCGCACCCTGGCCGTGCTCCGGCGCTTCGATGAGCTGATCCTGCAGGTGTGTGAGGGCCAGTACCTCGACCTCAGCTTCGAGGGTGACCTTGGCATCACGCCGGATGATTACCTGGCGATGATCGGCCGCAAAACGGCGGCGCTCGTTGCCGGCGCGTGCGAATTGGGTGCTATGGCGGCCGGCGCCGCCCCTGACACGGTGGCTGCCCTTGCCGCCTTTGGGCGCAGCGTGGGTCTCGCCTTCCAGATCGAGGACGATATCCTCGGCATCTGGGGTGCGCCTGAGGTGACCGGCAAGCCCCGGGCGGCCGACCTCTACCGGCGGAAAGTGAGCCTGCCCGTGGTGCATGCCCTGGCCACCGCCGCCGAACGTGAAGCCCTGGCGCGCTCCTACACCCAGGGCGACATGGACGATGCTGCGGTGCGCAGCGCCCTCGCCATCCTTGATGCCGCGGGCTCGCGTGCCTACTGCGCCGCTGTGGCCGCCGAGCACCACGCCGCCGCCTTCGCAGCCCTCGACCAGCTCGGCCCCGGTGAGAGTCCGGCGAGCGCCGCTGCCCGCGCCCAGTTGCGTGAGCTGGCAACGCGCTTGATCGGGCGCCAGGCGTAGCGCCGATGCGCATCGCCTTGCTCAGTGGCGAGTACCCGCCCCAGCCCGGCGGCGTCGGTGACTATACCGCCTGCCTCGCTACTGCCCTGCACGCGCGGGGCCACAGCGTCAGCGTGCTGACTATCCAGCAGGGGCGGCTGTGCTGCTACCAGGCCGCGGCCCCGTCCGGGCCAGCCCCCGCCGTCGCGCTGAGCGGGCCGCCCCGCAGCCTCGACTGGTCGCACCACGTCTGGCCGGCGGTGATCGCCGCCCTCGACTGCCTGCGCCCTCACTGGTTGCACATCCAGTACCAGACGGGGGCCTACGCGATGCAGCCAGGCATCAACCTGCTGCCCTGGCGCCTCCGCACGCTTCCTGGCCGGCCACGGCTCGCGGTGACCTTTCACGATCTGCTCGTCCCCTACCTCTTCCCCAGGGCCGGCCCGCTCCGCCGCTGGGTCAACCATCGCCTGGCGCGTGACGCCGATGCGCTGGTGGTCACCAATGAGGCTGACGCCGCGCGCCTCCAGCAGTTCAGCCCCCGCCTCATCCCGATCGGATCCAACATCCCTGTCTCGCCGCCAGCCGATTTCGCCCGCGACGCCTGGCGTGTGCGCCTGGGCGCCGCCCCCGGCGAGCTCCTCGTGGCCTACTTCGGCTTGCTCGCGCCGAACAAGGGGGTGGATCTGCTGCTCGCAGCCCTGGCCGACCTCGCGCTGCCCTGGCGCCTGGTGATCGTCGGGGGCGGCGCCACCGCGCCCCAGGACGTCGCCCACGCCACGGCCATCCGGGCGCTGGCCACCCAGCTCGGCCTCACGGAGCGGATCGTGGCCACCGGCCACCTGGCGCCGGCTGAGGTCTCGGCCTGCCTGCTGGCCGCCGATCTGGCCGTGCTCCCGTTCCGCGATGGCGCCTCGTTTCGCCGTGGCAGCCTGCTGGCCGCGCTGGCCCATGGCTGCCCGGTGGTCACCACCACGCCCGCCGATGGGGCGACGCTGGCCGCGCTGCAGCCGGCTGCCGCCCTCGTGCCCCCCGGCGACGCGCCAGCCCTCGCGCGCGCGCTCGCGACCCTTGGCGCCGATGGCGAAGCGCGCGCCCGCTATGCCGCGGCCGGGCGAACCCTCGCGGAACGCTTCGCCTGGCCGGCGATCGCTGCGCAGCATGAGCAGTGCTACCTGGAGGGCTGAACCTGCCTGACGCGCCGGTTGCCACCGCACTCGCTCACCGCTATAATGGCGCATCGGCGCCCGTGGCCGCCGTGCCGCTACGATAACCACCATTCAGACATGGTTCAAACTCGCTTGACAATCCAGCCTTCAGCGCCACAGCTCTACAGCTCCACACCGCCACAGCGCTACAGACCGGTTCTGTGGAGCTGTAGAGCTGTGGCGCTGTAGAGCTGTGGCGGTGTGGAGCAACTGTCAAGCGAGAACGCCCGCTCCTGAACCACGCCTGACAGACTGCGCAGTTGGCCGAAGGCTGCAAAGACGCGGGCAGGTATCGTTCATGCATCCACATGCCAGTTGCACCAGAACGCCGAGCTTGCGACGAAGGATCGGGAATGTCCGATAGCCCTGCTGCTGAGCCTACACTCCTGGAGTTGCGGACCAGTGCGCTGCTCCGTATCACCGCCGCGATCGAGACAGCCGCCACGCTCGATGAGTTACTGATGCTTGGCCTGAACGAATTCGCGCGGCTCTTTGATCTCCACAATAGTGGTGTGGTGCTGCTCAGCGACGATGGCCAGTTCGGCCGGCTGGTCAGCACCTATCCGCCCCAGGTAAACCTGCCCCTGGTCTTTCCGCTCGCCGATACCACCATCACGCGTCAGGTGGTGCACAGCCGCCAGGCGATCCAGGTCGCTGACGTTGCTGAGTTGTCTCAACTGGCGACCCGCCCGACCATGGCGCAGGTCGTCAGGTTGCTGAGCGCCGGGCATATTCGCTCGTTGCTGCTCATCCCGCTGGTGGCACAGGATGCCTGTATTGGCGTGCTGATCTTCGCGAGCGTTGATGTGCCGCGCCACTTCTCGGATCTGGAGATCGCCCACGCCCGGCTCCTGGCCGGCCAGCTGGCCGCTGCGATCACCTCGTTTCGCATCACCGAGAAGGCCCAGCGCCGCACCGCCGAGCTGGCTACGCTCAACGACATCGCGGCCGCCGTGACCTCCTCGCTCAATGCTCGCGAGGTCTATCACCTCGTGATGCAGAAACTCAACGAGTATTTCCAGGTCGAGGCCGGCTCGCTGCTGATGCTCGATGAAGACACCGACGAACTGGTCTTTGTGATGACCCTCGAGGCGGGCGAGGAGAAGCTCTTCGGCGTGCGCATTCCTCGTGGGCAGGGGATCGTCTGGAGTGTCGCCGAAGCACAACAGTACGAGATTGTGCACGATGTGGCGACTGACCCGCGCTTCCTGCGCGACGTGAGCGACTCGGTTGGCTACGAGGTGCGCAATATCCTCTGTGTGCCCATCGTGGTCAAGGGGCGAACGATCGGTGTGATCGAGCTGCTCAATAAGCGCGAAGGGCGCTTCACCGAAGAAGAGGCGTTGCGTCTGAGCCGGATGGCGGCCACGATCGGTGTCGCGATCGAGAACGCACGCCTGTTCCAGACGGTCACGACCGTCCGCGATCGCTTCGAGGCCATCCTCAACTCCACCAACGACGGGATCCTGATGGCTGATATGCGCGGGGTGGTGGTGACGGCCAATCCCGAGGCGGCCCGTGTGCTGCAGACCCGTCGTGAAACGCTGATCGGTCTGCCTCTCGATGCTGTGCTGGCTGAGCTCTGTGCACGGGCAACGGCCGTTGAACGACCGTCCTGGCTCAACGATGGCGATCAGCCGGCGGCCGTGCTCGAACTCGAACTCGGCGGTTCGCCACGGCGCTTTATCCGCCACTTTACGCTGCCGGTGCGGGAAACCAGCGGCGCTGAGATCGGCCGGCTCGCACTGTTCCAGGATATCTCCAAAGAGCGTGAACTGACTCGCCTGCGCGAGGACTATACCGGGATGCTCGTTCACGACCTGCGGGCGCCCCTGACCGCGATTATGAACGGGATCACCATGGTCCAGCGCGGGCTCGGCGGTCCGATCTCCGCCCAGCAGCACGAACTGCTCGGCATCGCACACCAGGGCAGCCAGACCATGCTGGAGATGGTCAACACCTTGCTCGATATTGCCCGCATGGAGCAGGGCCATATGCAGCTCGACAGCCAGCCGCTCTCACCCTACGTGATCGTCGACCAGACCCTTGATCGGCTCAAGGTCTCGGCCCAGGGCCAGCGGATTACCCTGGTGCAGGAGTTGGCGGTTGGCCTGCCGTTGCTGGAGGCCGATCGCGACAAGCTGGTGCGTGTGCTGCAGAACCTGCTTGACAATGCGATCAAATTCTCGCCCACCGGCGCGTCGGTCACCCTGGGGGCGGCTCACCTGCGCCTGAGCGAGGCCGGCCCGGCCGAGTGGCGTGAGCTCAACCTCCAGCTGCCCGCACTTGCCCCGGGTGAGTGGCTCGTCTTCTGGGTGCGTGATGCGGGTCCGGGCATTCCCGCCCAGTATCATGAGCGAATCTTCGAGAAGTTTGGGCAGGTACACGGTGGGCGCAAGGTGCGTGGCACCGGTCTCGGATTAACGTTTTGTAAACTGGCGGTCGAAGCCCATGGCGGGCGGATCTGGCTGGAGAGCGCCGAGGGTGTAGGAAGCACCTTTGCGCTGGCCTTGCCCCTCTCGCAGGAGCAACGGCAGTTGGACCGCGTGTCACCCGAGGTGGCATCGTGATGGCGCGCCTGTGCTCGGAAAAATGCTTTACACTTCGTACCTCACAAAATTGTCACATAGGCCGTTTGTGGGAAGTAACAACGATGATCTATAATGCGAATGTATCGGTGCACGATGCTACAAGATGTAAGAGAGTGTCGCCGCCGTATCCGGTGGGCCACCCGCGAGCGTTCAACCTCACCGGGTTCGCATACGCGGGGTTTTGCTGTTCTGACCAGTAGTACCCGGGTGGTGAACCAACGTCAGTAACGCGAGTAGTCACGATGCGCCAGATCATCAATGCATACCGCTCGCAGATCAAGTACACCGTCATCGGGCCGTACTTGGCGTTGATGATCCTGGTGATGCTGGTGGGCTCGTTCATTGCCATCACCCTGGTCGCCGATAGCTGGCAAGAGCGCTTCAACAACCAGCTGGGCCAGGTGGCGCGCAACTTCACCCAGTCGTTTGCCCAGCGCGAGATCGGCAACATTACCTTCCTGGGGCAGATCAGCTTTACCGCACCGAATGTTGAGACGGGCGCCCCGGCGGTTGCCCAGGCCATGCGCGAACGCAATGAGGACGGCCTTGAACTGGCGCTCAAAGGCCTCTGGCAGCTCGGTCAGGTCAATGAGAACGTGCAGCCCGACCGGCTGATCGTCTTCGACCCCCAGGGCCAGTCGATCATCGACTGGGAGCGTAGCCCCAATAGCCCCACTGAGCCGACCCGCTACCTTGGTACGAACCTCGCCGGCATTCCGCTGGTCGATGCTGTGCTGCGCGGCGAGAGCACGCCGATCCCTGGCACCAACGAGCTCGGCGATAAGTATAGCGGCCTGATCTCCTTCCGCAATAGTGAAGGACAGGACTACGTCCATTTCTTTACCGTCGCTCCCGTCTATCTCACCGACCGCGCGACCGGTGAGGAGTTGCTGGTTGGCGGGCTGCTGGTTGCCCAGCGCCTCGACACCCTGCTCGGCGATCTGCAGCAGCGCAGCCAGGCCGCGATCAGTACGATCTTCGATGTGAGCGGCATTGCCCGCGCCTCGACGGTCGCCGGGATCGAGCTCCCTACCCTCAATATGAGCGACCAGTTGCTCGCTCAGGTGAGCGAACTGAACGCCCCCCGTGCCCAGCCGACCTCGCAGCAGGCGCTGGGCACCGCTACCCCGGCCGAGGCCGAAGATCCCTGTATCGATATCGGCTTGCTCAGCGGGCGGCTTGCCTCGCCGGTCGAGCAGACACGCCTCCCGGCCTGCTCGGTCAACACGGTCGCGAAACTGGCCGGACGCGACTTTCAGCTCGTCTACGCCCCCCTGCTGATCCGCGGCGTGCAGTCGGGCTACTTCGCGGTCGGTCTCTCGACTGACTTCGTGGTGAGTGCCTGGTCATCGAGCCGCTCCGCTGTGATCGGGATCACCACTGTGCTGGCGCTGGCCACTGTCGTTGTCGGTGTTGTGGTTGCACGCCGGATCACGCGGCCCCTTGAGAACCTGGTTGAGACGGCCGAGGCCGTCACCGCCGGCGACTTGCAACGCCGGAGCTCGGTTGTTGCATCGAATGAGCTCGGTCGGCTCGCCCAGGCCTTCAACCAGATGACCGAGCACCTGCTGCGGCTCTATGTGGCAAGCCGAGAGCTGAATCGGACAATCGAGGTCGACCAGGTGCTTGCGGTCGCCTCCGCTGCGGCCTCACAGTTTGTCCCGGATACCGAAGCGCTGGCCTTGCTTGAGACGGTCGATGGCTTCATCGTGCGCGCGCGGCCCGCTGCGCCCGCGTACCTGCACCACCCGGCGCTCCAGCTTGCCCCTGATGCCCCGCTGATCACGGCCCTCGCGAGCATCGATGCGCAGCAGATCCAGTTGGCCAGGATCCCCGCGGAGACGGCACACGCCGCTGGCCTGACTGAGGGTGATGTGCAGACGTGTTACGCCACACCCATCTTCCGCCAGCGCCAGTTCGCCGGTGCGCTGCTCTTCGTCCATACGGCGCCTGATGCCTTCGATGAGTCGAATGAACCGAGCCTGGCCGTCGTGGCGAATATGGCAGCCGCCGTGCTCGCCAATGCGGTCCTCTATAGCCAGGTGCAGCGTGACGCCACCCAGCGCCAGGCCATCCTCTCCTCGATCGGTGACGGTGTGGTCGTCTGCGACGATGGCGGGCGTATCGTGCAACTCAATCGCGCCGCCGAGGTGATCCTTGGCCTCCGCGATTGGCACGCAGGCGAGCTCCGCTTCGCTGACCTGCCGCTCGAACCGGTGCCCCAGAGCCGCGAATTGTTCGGTGGCAGCGATGCCCAGTTTCGCCTCGGGCAGCGCTTCGTGACCCTGACCCGCTCGCCGCTGATCGCCGAAGAGGGCAGTACCACGGGCGAAGTCATTGTGCTGCACGATATTACCGAGGCAGCAGCCGTCGATAAGGCAAAGACCGATTTTATCGCCACGATCTCGCACGAGCTGCGCACCCCGCTCACTGTGATCCGGGGCTTCACCGAGTTGTTGCTCCGTGGTACTGGTGGCGAGAAACTTACGCCTGACCAGGCCGATTTGCTCGAACAGGTCCGGGCCCGCGCCGTCGATATGACCGATATGGTCAATAATGCCATCTTGATCGCCGATATCGAGTCTGGACAGCTGCGGACCGAGCTGCAGCCGCAGGATCTTGAGATGGTGCTCAATATGGCCCTCGCGCCGCTGCGCCCTGCCTTTGCAGCTAAACAGCTTGATGTTGTCGTCAAGATCCCACCCGAACTGCCCGCCGTGCTCGCTGACCGTGAGCAACTGCAGCGGGCGCTCGGGCAGATCCTCGATAATGCCCGGCGCTATACCGAGACGGGCGGCGTGACCGTCGAGGCCGCTGTGCGTGATGGACGGGTGCAGATCGATATCACCGATACTGGCTCTGGTATCGCGCCCGAGGTTTTGCCGCGCCTGTTCACGCGCTTCCAGCGCGTCGAGGGCAATAGTTCGACCCAGCGCGGCAGTGGTCTCGGCCTCGCCATTACTCGCCAGTTGATCGAGCGCCAGGGTGGTGCCGTGCACGTCAGGAGCACACCGGGCCGCGGGAGCACGTTCAGCCTTACTCTGCAGCAAGCCAATGAGCACACACTCGCCGTCGCCCAGTCAAACGCGTCAACGACGACGCCGTGATGGGCTGGCCGGTCTCGTCCTGATCGCGCTCCTCCTTGCCGTGCTGCCGATTGGCTGCATCGCTGAAGTGGCGCTGCGCCTGATTACGCCCGACCACGAACCGTTCAAGGATGTGGGCTCTGCATCTGATCTCGGGCTCTATCGCCCCTTCCCGGGCGGGATCAGTTTCGCGGCCGTTGACCCGGGGCTCGGCGACTTGCAGGCCACCGAGGTGGCCCGCCGCGCACAAACACCGGTTGGCCTTGCCGGAGCCGTCACCGTGGCGCCCATGGTCGAGGTCGCGCCCCCGGAGGCCTCGATCGTGCCCCCCACCGCGACGCCCACCGTGCAACCCACACCGCGCCCCACCGTGACCCCGCAGCTCACCAGTACCGATGTTGCCGGGGGTGAAGCGCCTTCGCCGACCTCCACCGTGCCCGTGATCATCCCCGGTGTCACCGCAACCCCCGCGCCGACAGCTACCTCGACCCGCACCGCTACCAGTACGCCGGCCGCTGATCGCCTCCCCAGCCCGACCCCGACGTTCGCACCAATCATCGGTGCGCCGACAGCGACGAATACGCCGGTTCCGCCGACGGCGACCGCCACGGCGCTGCCTGTGCCTACTGCGACCAGCAGCCCGAGCCCGCTGCCGACGACGCCACTGCCAAGCAGTACGCCCACGCCACGTCCCGCCACGCCGACCCCAACCGCCACGACGATCATCGTGCCGACTCCTACCGCTGTTCCGCCGACGGCGACGGCAACAGCAACGAATACGCCCGTTCCGCCGACGGCGACGAATACGCCGGTCCCGCCGACGGCGACGAATACGCCGGTCCCGCCGACGGCGACGAATACGCCGGTCCCGCCGACGGCGACGAATACGCCGGTCCCGCCGACGGCGACGAGGACGCCGACGGCGACGAATACGCCGGTCCCGCCGACGGCAACGAACACGTCGGTCCCGCCGACGGCAACGAACACGCCGGTCCCGCCGACGGCGACGAACACGCCGGTCCCGCCGACGGCGACGAACACGCCGGTCCCGCCGACGGCGACGAACACGCCGACGGCGACGAACACGCCGACGGCGACGAATACGCCGACGGCGACGCCGGATGAACGGGTGATAGTTAACCTGATCGTTGCCCCAACCTCGCTGCTGGAGGGCAACAACGGAACGACCACCGTCAACGTGACCGTGAGCCTGAGCCGTAACCCGGTGGAGGCGTTCACGGTCGATCTGCAGACCATTGATGGCACGGCCACCCTTGCCGATAACGACTATGTCGGCATCTTCCCGGCTGAGCAACTGGCCTTTAACCCCGGTGGCCCCCTGAGCGTGACCCGGACGGTGCAAATTGTCGGTGATACACGCATCGAGAACGATGAGGACTTCTTCGTCCGGTTGGCCAACCTGAGCAGTAGCTTCGCGGTGTTTGGGGTGAACCAGCAGCAGGTGACGATCCTGAACGACGATGTCCCGGCACTGAGTGTGAACAGCCCCGCTGTGGTTGAGGGGAACATTGGCACCAGGCCGCTAAGCTTTCAGGTGACACTCTCGGGGCCAGCGCCCTTCCCGGTCGTTGTGACGTATGCCACCGAAGACATCTCGGCCCAGGCCGGTCCACCCGAAAATGACTACCAGCCACTCAGTGGCACGCTGACCTTTAACCCCGGCGGACCCTTGACACAGGTCGTGAATGTGCTGGTCAACGGTGATCTGCGGCTCGAAGCTGACGAGACGCTACGCCTTGTCTTGAGCAACCCGCAGCCCACCGGTGTGGCGGTGAGCTCGGGTGTCGGCACCATCCTCGACGATGATACGGTCACGGTCACAAAGACGGGCTCCCCGGCGCAGCTTGCTGAACCGCAACCTGACTTCGCCGGGTTGACCTGGGAGGTTACGATCACCAACCCCTCGGCGGTCACCGCAGCGGTAAGCTTCGTGGATGAGCTTCCGGGTGATCTCGTTGGCACGCCGGTGTTGAGCGCCAGCAGTGGGAGCGCTCCGACCTTTAGTGGTGGCAACGTGAACTGGACCGGCACGCTTGCCCCCGGGGCGAGCGTGACAATCACGATGAACGTTATCCTGCCACTCGGCACTCCGCCGCAATGTCGTCTGGTGGCCAACCCGCGCTATCAGGTGACGGTCAACGGTAGAACGTATTTGCCGGTGTTCAACTCGGCGACGGTGGAGATCTGCCCCTTTGGGACCGGCGCGCTGAACTTCGCCAGGTTCCGCGAGGGCGTGGCAGCCAAACGCACCCAGGCGTTTGCTACGCCAACGCCAACGGCCACGACTACCGCCACGCTGCCGCCCACCGCCACTGCGACCGCGACGGCGACCCTGAGGCCAACCAGCACGGTCGAGCCGACGGCGGAGGCAACGGCCACCCGCACCCCGCGGCCGACACGCACCCCGACGGTCGAGCCAACCAGCACGGTCGAGCCGACGGCGGAGGTGACGGCCACCCGCACCCCGCGGCCGACACGCACCCCGACGGTCGAGCCAACCAGCACGGTCGAGCCGACGGCGGATGCGACCGCCGAGCCAACGCCCGAGGCCACCGCGGAGGCGACCGCGGAAGCAACGGCGGAGGCAACGCCCGAGGCCACCGCGGAGGCGACCGCGGAAGCAACGGCGGAGGCAACGCCCGAGGCCACCGCGGAGGCGACCGCGGAAGCAACGGCGGAGGCAACGCCCGAGGCCACCGCGGAGGCGACCGCGGAAGCAACGGCGGAGGCAACGCCCGAG
>Ga0272446_1003163_pt1 | contig 21241 bp, 23 predicted proteins | sample YNPCB0061_FD_194587 | JGI IMG/M metagenome (GOLD analysis project Ga0272446, IMG submission 194587) | Hot spring microbial mat communities from Yellowstone National Park, WY, United States - YNP-CB-006-1 | ecosystem: Environmental > Aquatic > Thermal springs > Hot (42-90C) > Sediment | place...
AGAACCTTATCGGGTGTTAGAAACCGATTAAATCGAAAAAGACTTTACTAAACTTCAACTATCTCTATGATTAATGCCGAGCTGAGCATGCTATAGTTCTCGGTACTATCGGTTCTGGTGGGGAGCAGCCATCAGACGCAAGGGGGAAAGTCCGGTGCAAATCCGGCGCTGTCCCGCAACTGTAATCCGATTTTGGATTGCTGATTTTAGATTTTCGATTGAGTTGTACTGGTTCAGTCCAAAATCCAAAATCCAAAATTCAAGATTGTGTAAGTCAGGATGCCCGCCGATGTAGCTTCTCTGGAGAGAAGCAAAGCTGTTGTTTTTCATCTGCGAGGTACGGATGATTGTGGATTTAGCTTTTAAACAATTCAAACAATTCGTTGTTCTTAGGGCAATTCTTCTTGAGTTGAAATTGTAGGGTTCTCATTTGTAATTGCCGTTCATAGAAAATCAGTGACATCCAGACATTGATTAGTTGAGGTCAAAGGTTACAGAGTGACTTCAATGATGGCTGTCAGAGCGTTACTGTATTTTACGAGTGTAAGAAGGCAGAGTGCGAAGCCCCAATCAATTCTGTCTGCATGCTTTAGTGAACTGATAGGTTATGTTCGACCAGATGTATTAGCCTATACAAAAAATCTGCGACGGCACGAATGCCTCTTTGTCGGGCTTGGTCTCTTTTTGAGGCAAAGCAAAATGGGTGCATTATTTTTGGCAAGCGGCACTAGATGATTTTTGTGCTGTTTTCGGTCGCTTCACTTGGCTGATTTGTGGCAGAGATGAAGCTGATCGCCATGACTATTTTCAGCATTAGGATGCTACAACAATGATGCTTCAAACAAGTGTTCAATCAGGTTTGCAAACTGCAACTCCAGGCTATCTTCAGATTGGTAAAAATCGACAAGCGCAAACGTTTTTCAACGCCTTTTACAGCAGCCAATCTGACGCAGCAATCTTCCTACAAATCTTATTTGGTAAAGGACACGGTGGAGTCAGTCAAGCGACTGGGGGAGAAAGTTAATGCGCCCGAGAAATGATGTGTGGCAGGGTTGCTTTGGCTACTGGCAGAATTTCTTCATACAGCAGAACCTGCTCCTGCTCGGATATGCGGCCTGGAATGGCTATCTGAAGCAGGGACGGGGAGGGCTGATTTGTGCAATGACGGATGGGGTTCCGGTTGGGATAGATTGGCAGGTTGAGCGGGTTGGGTTTACGCAGCAATTCCTGCCTCCGGAGCAGATGGCATTCCAGCTGCAGAAATCTGGATTGGGGCCGGCAGCGATCGCCCCCCTGATACAAGCTATTGCGGTCTACAACCCAACCTATGAAATCATTGTGTTAATTCAGGGCAACGACACTATTGAAGCGAACCTGTTGCGACCGAAGATTACGCCATCCAGTTGTTACGAACAATTACAGCGGCGTTGGGCAGAGTTTCAGCCAGACTGTTTACAACCACCTGGGAGATCCTATGCCTGAATCACTTGGAGCGACTAATCAGCCCAACCAGTTACCAATCGACTGGCAACAAGATTTGATTGCAACCAATCTATTAGCACTTGGCTACAATGCCTGGACAGGATACCTCAATGGTGAACGGGGTGCTGTTGTTTGCAGTACCAACACACCAACAATGGGAATTGCAGGAGAGGGGTTTAAAGCATACTTTGTGCCGCGATCGCGTCTTGCTGCTTTTCTAAATGCCTGGCTGGCAGCTCCCGATACGGTAATTTTGCGTCACCATTTTATGAATGCCCACATTTTAGAAGCCGTGGATACCTACAATCCTGATACAGAGATAGTGTTTCTCTTAGAGTCATTTCATCAGATTACTTTCTTCTATCTGAAAAGTCTCCCAATCACACCACCTCAGTGCTATGAGCAGGTCTGCAAAAGCTGGGAAGAGTTTCAACCTGCGGTCTGCTTACTACCAGAACCAAGTCGAGAGTGAGTTCGGTTGTCAATTCTCTCATTCGTCGAAATCCTTTAGCAGAGATGATCACGTGCTCAAGTATTACTTAGATTGTGCTGGAAAAATTCCGACTGCGACTCATCCGTTTGTGAAGCAAGAAGCACTGCATCAACCTCAGGCCCAACCTCGGCATCGATCGCGCTTAATCCGAATGATTGTTTGGCTGTTTAATCCCATCAGATTGCGACTTTGGGATATTTTGGGCAGTCAGAGTCAATGGCCCGATGCCACCCCCAAAACCAATGACACATCAAAGCATTTCCGTTGAGAGAGTAAGAAAAGGATATGACACAGGAGACACTATTTATTTGTACACTCTGCCGGTTTTCCCAACCGGAACCAGACCAAGAGGAACTGAGCAGCGGACAGTTACTCTTCAATCGGCTGCAAGCGAAATTGGAGATCTCGGAAGACATCGACTCTATCCATCTCCACCCTGTTCGCTGCATGGGTGCCTGCGATCGCGCCTGCGTGGTAGGGTTTACTGCTCCCAATAAACTCACCTTTATCCTGAGTCAACTCTCTCCTACAGATTCGGTTCCCGATCTACTGGAGTTTAGTCGTCAATACATTATTGCTGCAGATGGCAAAGTCCCTTACAAAGACCGCCCCATCACCATCAAGCAAAAAATTCACGCAGTTTTACCCCCGTTACCAGTTCGCCTTGATAGCCATAGCCATGAGAGTTAACCCAGTTAGCAAGCCCAAACTTTTGCTACGCGACTTTTCACCTTCTTCCCTACTCCCTGTTTCCTCTTCCCTCTTCCCTCTCTTCCTTCTTCCAGGAGTCAAATATGCATAAAATTCCCGTAACCGTTGTGACTGGCTTTTTAGGAGCCGGAAAAACAACGCTCGTGCGTCATTTATTACAAAACAACCAGGGCCGTCGCATTGCCGTGCTGGTGAATGAGTTTGGTGAAGTGGGCATTGATGGCGAATTGTTGCGTTCATGTCGCGTTTGTGATGAGGATGAAGACCCCAATAACAATATTTTAGAACTGGCGAATGGCTGTTTGTGCTGCACCGTGCAGGAAGAATTTCTGCCGACAATGCAAGAGTTGTTAAAAAGACGCGATCGCCTCGATTGCATTTTGATTGAAACCTCTGGCTTAGCCCTGCCTAAACCCCTGGTACAGGCTTTTCGCTGGCCCGAAATTCGTACCGGGGCAACAGTGGATGGCGTAGTGACAGTCGTGGATTGCGAAGCCCTTGCCAGCGGGCAGTTTGTGGGTGACTTAGATGCCCTAGAGGCCCAACGAAAGGCCGATGATAGCTTAGAGCACGAAACTCCGATTGAGGAACTGTTTGAGGATCAGTTAGCCTGTGCCGATATGGTGTTATTAACAAAGGTCGATCGCGTTGATTTTCAAACTCAAAATCGAGTGCAGCGATGGTTGCGGAAAGAACTTCCAGATAGTGTGAAGATTGTGCCCTGCAAACAGGGAGAAATCAGCCCCGATCTTCTGCTGGGTTTCAATGCCGCTGTTGAAGACAATCTGGATTCTCGACCTAGCCATCACGATACGGAAGAAGACCATGAACACGATGAAGATATTATTTCGATTCATGTGGTGCTAGACCAGGCATTTGAACCGACAGCATTAGTGAATCATTTGCAAACGCTGGTGCAGCAGCAGGAAATTTATCGAATTAAGGGCTTTGTTGCAGTGCCTAATAAGCCCATGCGGCTAGTGGTGCAGGGGGTGGGCAATCGGTTTGATACCTTCTACGATCGCCTCTGGCAACCTGATGAACTTCGTCAAACTCGACTGGTCTTCATCGGGCGATCGCTTCAGCAAACCCAGATTTCTACAAGCCTTTCAGAAGCAGCAGAGAATAACCGGGATTTTCACCCCAGAGACACGGAGGGGACGGAGAAATCGCTTCAGGTTTCTTGATGCTGCGGCGCACTATCGCCTCGCCAACTCCTGCACAAACGCCTGATGAGCTGGGTCAGCAATCCCGGCCTGCATCCCATTCAGCACCTCCATCATCCGGCCCTCTAATAGGGCTGATACATTCAGCCACAACCCTGGAAACACGGTGCTGCGAATCATGCCATCCGCATCCGGTGCAACTAAGACAAACGCCTCCGCCTGCAACCGGAACCAACTGAAGCGATTCTCAAAGGTTTGCCACACCAGATATTCCTGTACCCGATTGCGGCGATAAGCATTTTGCTTGGCTCCCAGGTCAATCGAGGCGCTGCTGGTAGCAATTTCTGCGACCAGTTCTGGTGCTCCTTCAACATAGCCATCCTCGCTAACGGTCGAGGTGCCTCCCACTTCAATCCGCAGTAGTGCATCTGGTTGAGGTTCGTTGTCTAAATCTAACCGGATTGTGGTGTTATCGGCAGCACTGACTCCAGGGGTTGCCGCCCAATAAACGGTTAACCAACCGACTAAGGCTGCATGGGGCGTACCGTGAAAGACTCGAACCGATGATGCCACGTAAGCCATTCCTTCAATTAATTCCGCTTTGAATTTTTCCGGGGTCGCCTCATAGCGGCGCTCAAACTCAGCGCGAGTCAGGCGATCGCCACTTTCTAAGGGTGGAATTGGCATTGAATGGGCAGGCTGCTGCAACACCATCGTTAATCTCTAGGACACAAATCTCTAGAACATCAAGGAGATAGAGCCATATTAGCAACGACTCACGCAGAACCAAGCGACCGGAGAACAATTTCCAGAACTGGGGTTTCCCTTCTTAACATTTTATTACCATTGCCTATGACCTATTTCAAACCATGCTCCAATACTAGAAATCGGTTCTAGTGGGAATCAGCCACTAGACGCAAGGGGGAAAGTCCGGTGCAAATCCGGCGCTGTCCCGCAACTGTAATGAAACATTGGTTTCTAAGTCAGGATGCCCGCCGATATTTGTTGACTGTTCACAGCATCTGCGAGGTACGGATGATGACGATCATTGAGTGGCTTTCCCGTGGTGGAAAGCTGATTTTTGGTATGGCGATAGAGCGATCGCGGTTCTCTTCAATTGTGCGATCGTGTTTGCTGAATCTATTTCCCTCTTTCTCTGCATTAGACTTCCTCGAAGAAGGCGAAGAGGAGATCGCTGTCACGAATCAGATTCTGCATCAGCCTGTGTTTGCGCCGTTTCGGTGAAAGACTCCACTCGTCTGGTGGATGGAATCAGTCAGGAATTGATCGAAGCCCAGGGAGACCACACCGTTCAGGAAGCCTCCAAATGTTTGCCATTGGATGGATTGCACTACTGCTAAGAGGCGGTTCTACCTTCTAGGGCTTTGAGCCGTTGGGTGGGGTGATCAGCGGTGTGGCGCGATCGCTAATCCTTCGCAGCCTGCCCCTGGGCTAGCCCAAATAGTCTGTCAATCAAATTTCCCAGCCTGCATGAGTCCAGTTGGGAGGTTGCAAGTGCGCAGTCACAATGAGAATAATAATCATTCTCATGATATGGTAAACTCGATTATGTGAGGAAATTGAACATGGGGTATCAGTATTCGGTTGTTGCCTTCGGATGCTTAGTAGCGGGAGGATTCATCGTCAGTCCACTTGCGGCTCTGGCTGTACCTTCTGCGGCGGATTTGCTGCCCTTGGGAGAAACAGTCATCACTGCCCAGGAGCAAGCCAGCCCTTCCCCCAGCCCCGATTCCATGCCTGCTCAGTCGGATGAGATGGATGCAGATGAAGAAGAGTTGATCATCATCGAGCGGATTCTCCGACAACCTGTGTCTACGCCAGGACGGGGAGAAGCGACGTTACGAGATTCCACCCGCCCCACCTATGTGATCAATCGAGAAGAAATGGAGCAACGGGGAGCCAGAACTGTGCGGGAAGCCCTGCGGTTTTTGCCAGGAATCTTGGGCGATGGCACCGTGGGCAGCCAGGTTAACTCTCTTAGTGGACAATTCATTCGCGGCTCAAATACAGGGCAGGTGTTGATTTTGCTGGATGGTCGTCCGGTGAATAACCTGGGAGGTGGCGGATTTGATTTATCGGAATTCACCACCGATGGGGTTGAGCGGATCGAGGTGTTGCCGGGGGGTGGTTCAACCTTATATGGGTCAGATGCGATCGGGGGGATTATCAATATCATTACCCGCCGAGCCGGGCAGAAGCCATTCAACGCTCGTGTCAGCAGTAGTTTTGGTAGCTATGGCTATGATGATCAAACGTTGCAAATTGACGGCACGGTTGATCCGGTGCGCTATTTCCTCAGCTACAACCGCATCCAGGCGGACTATAACTTTCCCTTTTCGATTCCCGAAGCAGGATTTCGAGGCACCCAGAAGAACGGCGATACGCTCTATAACAACCTGAATGCACGGCTGGAATTTAAGCTGAGCGATCGCGCCACCCTCAGCTTCAACACCCTCTACTTACCCAAAGAGCAGGGGGTTCCGGGTGGTGTGCCAATTCCTTTTCCCATCTTTGGGCAGGGTTTTTTCAACTCCCTCACAGACAACAATCGCAAGTACACCGACCAAGTCTTGAGTGATGTCACGTTGCAAGCCCAGTTGGGAGCAGGCAATGATTCTTTACTCACCGCCAGACTGTATTTAGACTTTCTCAATACTCGCTTTGATAATCGCACCGCCTTTGCCGATACGCTCTCGGTGGTGGGTGGCGCTCCGGTCTTACGGCGCACCCGCCAGACTCAACAGCGGTTTCAAACTAAGCAGCGATCGCTGGGCATCCAGGTGCAACACAACTGGAAACTGGCTGCCAATCAAACTCTAATCTATGGCTTTGACTATCGCAGTACCAATGTCGAAAACCTGACCCAAAATCTAGTGACGGATGTGGTGCGGATTAACTACGACGATCGCATTAATCAGGGAGCGGTGTTTGCCCAATATGCCATTGACATCGTGCCCCAATTTACCTTGACCGCAGGACTGCGCCAGGATTTCAGCAGCCTGAGCAACGGTTCCGCCCTGTCCCCCTCCGTGGGAGCCAAGTTATTGTTAGGTGATTCAACGACGTTACGCGCCAACTATATTCGCAACTTCCGCACCCCCACCTTGGCAAACCTGTTCAATGCCAATCCCACTAATATCGGCAATCCCGACCTCAAGCCAGAACGAGGCAATAGCTTCGATGTCGGCATTGATCAAAAAATTGGGGATTTTGCCCTACTGCGGTTGACTTATTACAACAACACCATCTCCGATCTGATTGCCTTCAAACGAATTGCTCCCCCCGTCAATGGCATTTCTGGCACCTGGCAAAACCTGGGCAAAGTCCGCAGCCAGGGACTTGAAGCAGCATTGAATGTGCAAATTGTGCCCAATGTTTATGCGCTGGTGGGCTATACCCTCAACGATCCAAAGATCCTGGAAAGCGTGAATCCTAACGAAGAGGGACGGGAGTTACGCTTTGCCGGAGCCGATAAACTAAACCTGGGGTTGTGGTACGAGAATCGCTTTGGTTGGTACGCTGGGCTGTTGATGAATTCCTTAAGTAGCTATCCAACGGATAACCGGAACACTGAGTTCCTTCCCGGTTATACCACCTTTGATTTACGCCTGCGTGTACCTGTGACTCCCAAACTCACTGTTAACTTTGGGATTGAAAATATTTTCAATCAACGTTATCAAGTGTTTGCAGGATTTCCAGACGCAGGACGGATTTTTCAGGGAGGTATTCGGTATGAATTTTAAGGAGAACCAGCCGTGAATTTATTCAATCGTCAGGTAACGCCCCTCCAACATAGGATTGAGGAACCCTTACCCAACGGGGGAAGGATTGAGTACGAAGACATTCCAGCTCACATCGATGTCCTGGGGCCACTGTTGTATTCCCTGTTCTATGACCACTGGCAGGAGGTTGGTTTAGGGCATGTAGTGGATGGCAGCGTGTTGGAGTTGGAGTTTACCCAGGCACCCAAAATTATTCGATTGTACGATGGGTATCTTACCGTCGTTGCCCAGGGCTGGCATATGCATTTATGCCTTGAGGAAAATCAGGGCGGCCCAAACGCAGCAACCCCAGATGAACTGCGACGGAAACGGTTAGTGAGTCGGGCAGCGCTTTATCGACGGTTTAACCCACGGGGACAAGCTCGCAGTTGGGGCATCCAGTTTTGGAATGGGGCAGGAGAGCGGATGATGAATGTGTTTTTACCGAATCCGTTTGTGGGTAATAATGAAGACCTATTGCCAGAGAATAAGCCCGATCGCACAAAGCTCAAACTCTATGAGCAGTTGCGTGAAATTTATGTCTTGGGAAATGAGCTGATTCCCTATGATACGAACCCACTCAAGCGCCCGTTTATTTCGGTTTGTCGCTCTAGTCGATGCAATCCCTCGCTGAATTGGCAACCAATTTATGAAGCGTTGAAAGATGCTGTGGCTGCTGCTGAGCTAGAAGTGGACGTGATTCACTCTGGTTGTTTAGAGGTGTGTAAATTGGGACCTGTTGTCTTTTATTCTGGGGATAAAACCTGGTATACCCGTGTCACCCCTGACTTGGCTCAGGAGATTGTGCATGAGCATGTCTGTGAAGGACGTAAAATCAAATCCCATTTATATCCAGCAGTGAAAGAGTCGTGATCAAGCAATGGAGTCTTGTTTGGTTGATCTTGGGAAGTGTGATCGCCCTTTCTTCCTGTGCGATCGCGCCTCCTCAAGAGGCCATTAGTTCTCGTCCAGAGTGCATCGAAAATTACCAACCAGAAGTCGATTATTTTCCCAATAAAATACGCATTACAGATGCTCAGGGGTTTACCGTTGACTACCACAAGCATTACAAAGTTGTATCGGTAAATCGACCCTGGAAAGAGTCCAAAGCTCAGTTCCAATATGTCCTAGTACAGTGTGGTACGCCTACTCCTGAAGGATTTAAACCAGAACAAATTGTGCAAGTTCCGGTGCGATCGGTGATTTCGCTATCCACAACTCACTTTGTACCCTTGCAACGGCTGGGAGTTCTCGATCGCCTGATTGGCATTAGCAACTTCAAAGATGTCACCACACCAGCAGTGCTTGACAAAATCCAAAAGACTCAACTCACAGAAGTAGGAAATGCGGGGAGTTTGAAGTTAGAAAAGATTGTAGAATTATCGCCTGATTTGGTGACGACCTATGGCACTGGCAATCCCCAAACAGATGCTCACCCGAAGCTATTAGAGGCAGGGGTTAAGGTTGCGATCGTGGCCGAGTATATGGAGTCTACACCGCTGGGACGGGCAGAGTGGATGAAATTCTTAGCCCTCTTCTTTAATCGGGAAGCGGAAGCGGAAAAGAGTTTTGCGGAAATTCGGCAACGCTATCAGGCGATCGCGGCCCAAACGAAAACAGTCAAACGCCGACCGACCGTGTTTTCAGGCTTTGATCGCAAAGGCACTTGGTACGCGCCGGGGGGCGATAGCTATGTCGCCAAGTTCCTGGCGGATGCGGGGGCAAATTACCTGTGGTCAGACGATCGCAGCCCTGGTAGTTTGCAACTCACCTTTGAGCAGGTGTACGATCGCGCCGCACAGGCGCAATATTGGATTGTCAACGCCCATAATGTTAAAACGCGCTCCGATTTGTTAGCCGCTGATCCGCGCTATCAGGGGTTTGTCGCCTTGCAAACAAAGAATGTGTTTAGTCCTACGGCAAAGGTGAATGCTCAAGGCGGGAACGATTACTGGCAAAGTGGTATCGCCAATCCAGACATTATCCTCGCTGATCTGGTGAAAATCTTCCATCCAGAGTTGGTGCCCGGTCATCAATTTGTTTACTATCGGCAACTTCCCCAATGAAATGGAAAGGGAGCCTATCAGTTTTGCAAGTCTCTGCATTTGCCCTCATCCCCCAACCCCTTCTCCCAAACTTGGGAGAAGGGGAGTCGAAGCTTCAAGTCCCTCTCCCAACCTTGGGAGAGGGATTTAGGGTGAGGGCGCAAAGGTGACATACTCCCAATGGAAATGGCATCGTCCCTTACCCCGCACCGTTTGGCTCGGAGTTTTGCTGGCTGGGGTCGGGTTGATCTTTGTCCTCAGTTTAGCGATCGGCTCTGTCTCCATTCCCCTGCCCGAAGTCCTGAACATACTTCTGGGAGGCATCCCCACCAAACCTGGATGGCGCAATATCATCTGGCAATTTCGGTTGCCCCGATCCCTGACGGCAATGCTGGCGGGGGCTGCTTTAGCGATCAGTGGCTTGCAACTACAAACGCTGTTCTGCAATCCCTTAGCGGGGCCGTTTGTGCTGGGGATTAGTTCCGGTGCCAGTTTGGGGGTGGCGATCGTTGTGCTGGCATCCCAGCAACTGGGACTATTCTATGGTGATCTGGGAATTATCACCGCTGCCTGTATTGGAGCCGCCAGTGTGGCACTGTTGGTGATTGTGGTTGCCCGTCTCGTGCAAAGCGCGATCGCTCTCCTCGTATTGGGTTTGATGTTTGGCTATGCCACGGGGGCATTGGTCAATATCCTGCTCCAACTCAGTTCTGCCCAACAGGTGCAACAGTTTGTCATCTGGACCTTTGGCAGTTTTGGCGGAGTCACCTGGGTGCAATTGCCTCTCTTGGCGACGGGCGTTGGCATCGGTGGGGCGATCGCGTTGATCAGTACCGCTGCCTTAAATGTCATGTTGTTGGGTGAAGTACAGGCACAATCATTAGGCGTAAACCTGGCACGGCTACGATTGCTAGTGTTGCTCAGTTCGTCCCTTTTGGCAGGCATTGTCACCGCATTTTGCGGACCGATCGCCTTCTTGGGCGTTGCTGTACCACACTTGTGCCGGGGAATGTTGCGAACGGCTGATTTGCGCTGGCTATTACCGGGTGTGGTCATTGTTGGAGCCGGGCTGGCACTCGTGGCTGATTTACTGTCTCAAATTCTGGTGCGATCGTCAGTGTTACCGCTCAATTCAGTCACAGCATTGATTGGAACTCCCATCCTGATTTGGGTCATCCTTCGCAAATAACCCCTCCGTCCGCCCACCGTCAGTAATTCCTCAAAACGGGTCAGGCGATCGCCACTCTCCAGGGGAAAATTGAAAGGAAACGGGCAGGTTGCTGCAAGACCATAAGCCATCAAGAGGTGAAAAAAAGAACGTGGATACCTGGTTTTATCATAGTCGGTGAACTCAATAATTCTGGTAAGGGACATTAGGAGAAGGTAATGCTCAAAGGCATTTTTGTTTTAGGTTGCACTGTGCTCCTATGGGGAGTCTGGCGGTTTGATAACAACTGGATAGTTTCTGACATTGCATCCAGCCTGGGACAATCCAGGATAGAGCACGATTATTTCCGTGCAGTGGCGCTTCAACCAACCCTTCCCACCGAAACACCAGAGCAATGGGTAGAACTGGGGCGACGGGTGCATGGTGGGTTTGGTTCCTACGTCGCGCTGGGAATTCAGATTGGGTTGGATGCCATGCAACGGTTGGAAGCAACACCCCGCACCCTGGACGTTACCTACTACAGTGGGGCGATCGCACCGTGTCCCTGTGTGGCAGATGGCATTATGATTGCAACCACCTCAACTCCCGGACAAAACCTGTTGCGCGTTGCAGCAACTCCCAGCCCAGAGGGGACCTTTGGTGTGGCTGAGATTCGTAATACGAGAACAGGCAAAAGGCTGCGCTACTCAATTCCCGCCACGGCGAAAGCCCAATTAGATGACTGGAATCGAAACACTACCGGGCTGCAACGCTATGATGCGGTCATGAACGCTTCAGAAAAAACTCTTTTCAAGGTAGAAGCTATCGACTGACGGAGTGCCGCAACGCAAAGAAGCACGGAATGCAGCTATGCTTTTGCCCTTTCACTTAATAACTTTAGGAACTTCCTAATTCGGATAGAATTTGAAACTCCTCTAAAAGTTTGTTTTTCAATAATTGTTTTGATTGTGTAATCGTTTCCTGGTTAACTTTTTGCACCGAACCTGAATCGAATGGAAGATATGGATTATCCTCGATTGCGATTAATACAGGACAAAAGTTTGCAAAGGAAGAAAGGAAAGGGTTTCACAAAATAGCTTTAATCGTATGAAACCCTTATGTATCGGATGACTCGAATGTGCTAAATCTTGCAGCCTCAATTAGTGCCCGTTATCAGTGAATATTGATCAGTTCCACTACAAAGTTGCGCCCTCCATCATGCTTGAAGCCAGCCATCGGTAACGGTATTGGATTGCTCCAACCACTGGGAAATGCTTGCAACCAAAGTGGAACTTCGGCAACTAGATAAGCTTTTTCGCCCGCATTCGCCGGAACCACTAAAGAGAACTTGCATCCCAGCCCAATGTGGTTACCCGTTGCCTGCACGGTAACTGGAGCGTAGCTATCAGGAAATTTGGATTTAGACGGTTGACCAAGGACGGAGACCACTACATCATTAGGGCGTTGCATAATGGAGGGATGAATTGAGGTTGGTTGTGATGCAATGCCCAGAGTGCGAATCTACACATACTCGAAAGAATGGTCATCGAAGAGGTAAACAAAATTACATCTGTGTCGGTTGTGGACGACAATTCATTGAACACTATACCCCTCAGCCAGGCTACAGCGATGAGGTCAAACGCGAATGTCTGAAAATGTCTGTCAATGGTTCAGGGTTTCGAGCGATCGAACGAGTTAAAGGCGTACATCACACCACTGTCATCACCTGGGTCAAACAAGTGGGAGAACTGCTGCCTGATGCCTATGCGCCTGAGCGTCAACCGGAAGTGGCAGAACTCGATGAATTGGAGGCATTTATCGGCTAAAAAAAACAAAGTCTGGCTGTGGACAGTAGTAGACCACTTCAAAGCAGGAATTTTAAGTTGGGTAGTGGGAGACCATAGTGCTGAAACATTTACACCGTTATGGAACTTAGTGATGTTATGGAACTGTTACTTCTATGTCAGTGATGGCAATCGAGTTTACCCGCTGTTTATTCCAGATGAAGACCCTATTGTGAGCAAAACTTACATGACACGGGTGGAAGGAGAAAACACTCGATTGAGACACGATCTAGCCCGATTGCATCGCAAGACGTTGTGCTACTCAAAGTCAGTAGACATGCTGAAGCATTCAGTGCGATTACTACTTCACTACCGCAAGTTCTGGGAAGTTACTGTTCCAGCATGATTCATACCTTCATTCAGCAACCCCATGCTGGGCGCACACAAGCGCAATGCATCGAAACTTTGGGATATGATGCTCTTTGTAACCGGAGTCGTTTGAGTCCGGTGATTGCAAACGTTAGCTGGCGTTAACGTTCTATGCGAATCGCCCAAGTAGCCCCTTTGTATGAGAGTGTTCCACCCAAATATTATGGGGGAACCGAGCGAGTCGTCTCGTACCTGACGGAAGAGCTATGCCGAATGGGCCACCAAGTGACGCTCTTTGCAAGCGGGGACTCAGTGCCGTCAGCCCGACTTGTGGCCGCATGCCGGCGATCGCTTCGCCTGGAGAAACACTGCGTAGATCAGATGGTGCATCATATCCTCATGCTAGACCAGGTATTCCAGCACGCGGATGAGTTCGATGTGGATCACTTCCACGTCGATTACCTGCACTTCCCGATCTCCCGCAGGCAGGAATTGGCTCACGTGACCACCCTGCACGGTCGGCTCGACATCCCTGACCTCGAGCCGCTTTATCAGGAGTTTCGCGAGATTCCGGTCGTATCGATCTCTGATGCCCAGCGCGAACCGTTGCCGTGGGTCAACTGGCAGGCGACGGTGTACCACGGCCTGCCAGACGGCCTGTACCGGTTTCGGCCCGAGCCGGGAAAGTATTTCGCCTTCCTAGGGCGGATCTCCCCGGAGAAGCGCGTGGACCGCGCCATTGAGATCGCCAAGCAGGTCGGCATGCCGCTGAAGATCGCGGCTAAGGTGGATCGTGTGGACAACGACTATTTCCAGGCGGTCGTTGCGCTGCTGCTTCGCGATCCGCTGGTAGAGTACGTCGGAGAAATCGGCGACGGCGAAAAGGACGAGTTCCTGGGTAGTGCCTATGCCCTGCTCTTTCCGATCGACTGGCCTGAGCCTTTTGGGCTGGTCATGATCGAGGCGATCGCCTGCGGAACCCCAATCATTGCCTATCGCCAAGGTTCGGTCGCCGAGGTGATGGAGGACGGGCGCATGGGCTTCATCGTGACGACGCTTGAAGGTGCCGTGGAGGCGGCGCGGCGCGTCCCGGATCTCAGCCGCAACCGCTGTCGTGAGGTGTTTGAGCAGTGCTTCACTGCGCGGCGCATGGCTGCCGACTACGTTTGCGTCTACGAGCGTCTGGCCAGCAACAAGAATCTTCTTCGGGAAGCATGACCCCCATGGCCCAGGAAGTCATTTCATTTCATAAGCATTTCTACATCATTATTTTCAGGAGGCATAATCCACATGGCCCAGGAAGTCATTCCGGTTCATGAGCATTTCTATATCATTTCCACGTCGGAGCGTATTGACGACCGGACGCGAGTGCTCAAGCACGGCGATACGTTCGCGGTGTTCGACCGGTTCGGCGACATCGAGGGCTACGGGGCAGGTGAGCTTGGCATTTATCACTGCGATACGCGGTTCGTTTCGCGGCTCAGCATGAAACTGGCAGGCGAGCGTCCGCTCCTTCTGAGCTCGTCCATCAAGGACGATAACGCCGTCCTCGCAGTCGATACAACCAATCCCGACATCGAAAGGGATGGCTCCCTGGAGATTCCACGCGGGACTGTGCACATCTTCCGTTCCATACTGCTGTGGAATCAGACTTGCTACGAGCGCATTCGGATCCGCAATTACGGCCTCCAAGAGGTGCGCCTCGGCTTCTCGATCGAGATAGGTGCCGACTTCGCGGACATCTTTGAGGTGCGCGGGGGCAAGCGATCGCAGCGAGGCCGGCGGTTGCCCGCGGAGGTGCAGGCGACTGCGATCATCCATAGCTACGAGGGGCTGGACGGGCGGCTGCGCAGGATGCGGGTGACATTTGATCGCTTGCCCGACGAACTCACCGACAAGGAAGCACGCTACGAAGTGACCCTTGGTGCTGGCGCTGAGGAAGAGTACCGGTACGCGATCGCCTGCGAAGTGGATGGCCTCGTCAATACTGGAACTCCCCCGACCTGGGCCGCCCTGGGGTACGACGAAGCTGCCCAGCAGTCCGCTGCCGCCCTCCGCAGCGCCCACGCGGACACGGCCGACATCTTCACGGCGAATGAACAGTTCAACGACTGGCTGAACCGTTCGCTCGCCGACCTGAACATGATGCGGACAGACACGGACTATGGCGCCTATCCCTATGCTGGCGTGCCGTGGTTCTGCACGGCATTCGGCCGCGATGGCATTATCACGGCGCTCGCCTGTCTGAGCTTCAACACTACGTTCGCCCGAGGCGTTCTAGCCTACCTCGCCGCCACCCAAGCGGAGGTGGTGAACGCCAACCAGGACGCCGAGCCAGGAAAGGTGTTGCACGAAACACGCGACGGCGAGATGGCCGTCGTCGGGGAAGTGCCGTTTCACCGCTACTACGGAAGCGTCGATGCGACGCCGCTCTTCGTGGTGCTGGCCGGCGCCTACTACGAGCGCACTGGCGATCTGGCGTTCTTGCGATCGCTCTGGCCTCACATCGTACGCGCCGTAGAGTGGATTGACCAATACGGGGACCGGGACGGGGACGGATTTGTGGAGTATGCCCCGCAATCGCACCACAGCTTGATCAACCAGGGATGGAAAGACTCCGATGACGCGGTATTTCATGCCGATGGATCGCTGGCCCAAGGGGCGATCGCCCTGTGCGAGGTGCAGGGGTACGTGTACGCCGCCAAGCGGGCAGCCGCGAGTCTCGCCGCGACGCTCGGAGACGCGGATTGGGCGTGCGCCCTGACCAAGGCGGCGGATGCCTTGCACCACCAGTTCGAGCAGGCCTTCTGGTGCGAAGATCTCTCAACATACGCCCTAGCCCTAGATGGCGACAAACGCCCCTGCCGCGTCCGTGCATCCAACGCCGGACATTGCTTGTTCACTGGTATCGCCACGCCAGAGCACGCGCGTCGCGTCGCGGCGACACTCATGTCCGAGGCGTCGTTTTCCGGCTGGGGCGTGCGCACCGTCGCTGCCGGAGAGGCACGATACAACCCCATGTCCTATCACAATGGTTCAGTCTGGCCGCATGACAATGCACTGATTGCCGCTGGTTTCGCGCGCTATGGGTTTAAGGACGAAGCTGCCCAGATTCTCACTGGCCTGTTCGACGGGAGCATCTTCTTCGATCTACACCGCCTCCCCGAGCTATTCTGCGGCTTTCCGCGGCGCCCTGGGGAGGCTCCGACATTGTATCCTGTCGCCTGCTCGCCGCAGACCTGGGCCTCGGCGGCGGTGTTCCTGCTCCTTGAGAGCTGCCTTGGCCTCAAAGTGCAAGGTGCCGAGCGCCGGGTTCTGCTGTCGAAGCCGTTTCTGCCGCCATCTCTGACCCAGGTCACGATCCGAAATCTGCGACTCGCTGATGATACGTCGATTGACTTGGTGGCCACGCGCCACGATGGCGGTGACGTGAGCATAAACGTCATGCGGCGCAAAGGTGAGCTGGATGTAATCGTGAAACAGTAGATACCCACTGATACCAGCGCCAGCTAACAGCCCAGCAACGAGTCCTTAGGTAATCGTTCAGGGGGTTGAAGCAAGGAATTGAGGAAAATGGGAGGTACTGGTAGGCTAACAGAATGGACGAGAAACAGCCCAGTTCGATTGCAGGCATTAGCCCAGAGGACTGGGCAGCAACGCCAAAGAGTGTGAAGCGGCTGGTGGGAAATCTAATGGGGCAAATTGAGCGATTGGCTGAGTTAGTCAGTCGAGTCGAGACGTTAGAGCAGCAACAGGAAGCATTAAAAGCGGAAAACCAATTGCTCAAAGAGCAGGTGCAGCAAACTAGCAAGAATTCATCAAAACCGCCATCACAGGATATGAGTAAAGGCTTCAAAGCCAAACCGAAGGAAACAGCGAAACGAAAGCCCGGCGCACAACCGGGACATGAAGGACATGAGCGGCGGTTGTATCCTATCGAGCAATGCCAGAGCGTAGAGAATCATTATCCTGAGCGTTGTATCGAATGTGGAGCGAGGCTAACGGGCGAAGACGCACAAGCGCATCGGATACAGATCGTCGCAATCCCCCCCATCAAGCCCCAGGTGAGCGAACATCGATTTCACTGTCGCCAATGCGAGCAGTGTGGAGCGCTGACTCGTAGTTGGGATGATGCCATTATCAATGGCAGTGGCTATGGAGAACGACTGGCAGCGCATGTGGCCGTGCTGAGTGGACAGTATCGCCAATCGCATCAAATGGTGCAAGCGCTGTTGCATGACTTGTTTGGTGTCCAGATTTCGACGGGCAGCATCTATCGACTCAGGCAGGAGAGTTCCCAAGCGGGGGTCGATGCGGTGCAAGCGGCTTACGAGTATGTGCAAGCGCAGGGCAATGTGAATATGGACGAGACCAGCTTTGCCCAAGGCAATGGGGATGGCAACAATCCGAACCATCGCAAGGGTTGGTTATGGGTGATGGTCACCCCTCTAGTCAGTTACTTTGCAGTGCGCTTATCGCGCTCTCAAAGCGTTTGCCAGAATCTCTTAGGCACGATGTTTACAGGCATTGTCAGTAGCGACCGGTACAGTGCCTACAACGAGGTGCCGTTGGAGCAACGCCAGATTTGTTGGGCGCATCTCAAACGCGACTTTACGCGCATTGCTGAACGCACAGGTGTAGCAGGCGACCTCGGTCAAGCCCTATTAGCGCAGCAGAGGTTATTGTGCGAGCATTGGCATCGCGTGCGCGATGGAACACTGACTCGAAGTGAGTTTGCAACGATCTAAGCGTAAGTTGCCCTGAGCGCAAGAAGTGGAGGCGTGAGACTGGCTATCGCTATCATCGTCGTCCAATTACAGAAATGACGATGTTTCGCTGCAAGGTCATTTTTGATAGCAATCTGAGTTCACGCAAATTCGATCATCAAGCCGTTTAATTATTCATCAAGTGTGTCGCACTCAACTGCATGATTCAAGTCACTAAACCTGATAGCTATGAGGTTCAAGCTTAATGATCAAGTTGCCTAAACCAATCTTGATCTTTTTCTCAATCATGCAACAAAGCTAGTATTTACTATAAAAATGATAAAGGTAGGAGTTAGCAAGAATAGACTGAAAGCCATCTGCTTGAGCAGCCAATTTTTAAACTGGATCACACCCGCTCAAGATTTTCTCATTTGAAAACCTTGAATGGGTAAGATTACGCCTTCATGTCTCCATTCCATCAGAATAGTGTCATACTCCAGTGTTTAATCTAGTTGACCTGTGCTAAAAAATGCGGGCGGAAACAATTTATGGAACGAAGCAATAGTTCTTTCATAAATGTTCCGAGATGTGTCTAATAGAGGTTTTGATGCCACTAAAAATCACCAGTCCTGATTTGCGTTTGACTGCGATCGCAGGCGAACCAGCCATTTCCCTTACATCCATGCCAGACAGTTGGCAGCGTATTGCAGGGGGAACCTGGATGACTGAACCACAGGTCTACACTGCAATGGCACAAGTGTTCCTAGGGCGTGTTTTAAAACCTAAAGCCAAAAGAGAATAGCCGCAAGGGTGAGCATGGCAAGATAGTTCTGCGCCCGTTTCTCATAGCGTGTAGCAATGCGACGAAACTGTTTGAAGCGGATTAATCGTTCGTTCAATGCGATTGCGCTCTCGGTAAGCCTGACGGTCAAAGCGCGTCCCCTGTCGAGATTCATTGGAGTGACGGGGAATCACAGCCCTAATCCCACGTCGCCGTAAGTAGAGCCGAATCGGTCGTCCCGTGTACGCTTTATCGCCTGCCACTCGTTGTGGTCGCATTCGGGGTCGTCCCCGTCCCACTCGTTTGACTTTGCCCTGCTCCATCAACGACTCGAACATCACCGCCTCGTTGCGTTGTCCCACGGTCAGCAAAAAGGTCACAGGTTTGCCATTGCCATCACACCGCAGATGAATCTTGGTGCTAAACCCACCCTTGCTATATCCCAGGGCTTCTGAGTCAGCATCACGGCCGCTTGCACCCGCTGCGTGTTGATGGGCTCGAATCACACTACCATCAACAAAATGAAGCTTTCAGTCAAACTCACCCGCGGCGTCCGCCTGCTGCTGCAACTGCTGAAGTATCTGCTGCCACAACCCTCGCTTGCGCCAAGCATAAAAGCGCCCTGAAACAGTTTCCCAGACCCCATAACGGTCAGGTAAGTCTCGCCAGGGAGCACCCGTGCGAAGAATCCAAAGAATGCCATTGATGATGATGCGATGATCATTGGCAGGTCGTCCACCTTTTGGACTCGGTTTGGGCAACAGCGGTTGTAATCGTTGCCATTGTTGATTGGTTAAGTCTTTGCGTGAAATGGGATTGCGTGCGACCAATGTCTATTCGTTACCTTTGAAATACGGCTATGCCTATTCTAGCTTGGGGTTTTAAAACAGACCCTAGCCATTTCTACTCGACAACTGGTGCTGATTCAGCCAAATGGATCAGGGCTTGGCCTGTGACTCGACAAATCCGCCAATCGAGTAAAATATCGGCTCCCACGCGCTGATAGAAGGCGATCGCGGGTTCGTTCCAATCCAATACGCTCCACTCAAACCGGCCACAGCCCTCGGTCACGGCCCGCTTTGCCAGATAGCTTAACAGTGCCGTTGCAATTCCCTGACGACGATAGGCCGGCAAAACAAACAAATCCTCCAGGTAAATACCTGGTTTTGTCAAAAAGGTCGAGTAGTTATAGAAAAACAATGCAAACCCGGCAGGAGTGTTATCCAACTCTGCCAGAATGGCCGCAGCATAGGGGCGATCGCCAAACAGATGGGCCTTGAGTTGCGCTACACTTCCTGTGACTTGGTGGCTTAGTTTTTCGTAATCGGCCAAGGCCTGAATCAGTTGAAACAAGGTTTCAGCATCCTCAACCATAGCCGGACGCAATTTCAACTGGGAAGCGGGAGTGTTCATATCCGTTTGATAGCACTACGTGAGCGTGTCAGAACCTTTGGGCAAAGGGGAAATCTGGGGATTTCTCCGCCAGCCAGGAGTTCCACCCATGGCTCCCATCCTAACCTTAGTTTTTTACTGCCATATCAGGGCAATGGATCGGCTCTATCGCCTGGGAGGTTATCAAACGTTTACGCTCTACCCGTCCTCTCACCGAACCACAACTGGCTAACGCTCCAACATCACCTGAATCTTGAGCACCCCAGAACTCCCATCGCGCCGGTCTGGGTCTTCAATGGGTTGAGTTTCTCGTTGGGTGATGGCGCAGGCCATAATCGTGTGGTGACCCGGTTGCTGAGGTTGCCATCGGTATTGCCATAGTGTCCACTCATGGGGGGTGGGCGGCTGGTTTTGTCTAGCCTGATGCCAGGTTTGCCCACCATCCGTACTTACCATCACGGTTTGAATCGGTAAGGCTCGATCCAGAGCAATCCCCGCAATTAGCACCCCCTGCCGCCAACCAGATTCCCCACTGGGTTTGAGGCTAGCAGTTGTCTGTCGATTCCAAACGCGCTGGGTTTGAATCTGGCGTGTCATAGCATGGGTTGGGATTTCCGCTCGATTCGACCAGCCCTGACGTTCCCAATACCCCTGCTTCGATCGGGTGATGGCTTCCATTTTCACCAACCACTTGGGTTGCTTTTGGCCATATCGCCCTGGAATCAAAATTCGTACGGGGTAACCATGAGCTGGAGTCAGCGGCTGGCCATTCATCTGGTGCACCAGTCGCACATCAGGACGCAGCACATCCGCGATCGGTAGGGTTGTTTCATAGGAATCTGCTCCATGCAACACCCACTCCACCGCTTCTGGCTGCACCCTGGCTTCTTGTAAAAAGGGCAACACGGAAGTGCCTCGCCATAGAGCATTACCGATTTGATCCCCGCCGGTGGCATCGCCAATACACTCCAGCGTTAGGTAGAACTCCTCTTGAGCAGCCTGGAGGATATCTGAAAGCGTGAGTCTCAAAGGATTTTGCACTGCTCCAGTAATTTCTAACTGCCACTGCTCACCGGTGAGCTGGGGTGGTTGGGCGTAGGACTGCACATAAAACTCCCCCACTGGAATTACCAGGTGCTCTGGCAACGGCTGGTTCAACTGCTGGGGATGGAGGGCAAACAGGGGTTCTTCAGTCATCGTTTGACAGCCCGATAGCAATCGAGCGGCAATTATTCCCCCCGTAACCGAAGAAAGAGGCTGAAGCAGTTGACGGCGTTTCATTGGGTTTCAGTTTGAAGAGCGCAGCAGCATTGCCTCAAAGACTGGTGGCCAGGTCATTATCATAATCTGTTCTAATCACGCGGCTGGTGTGGAAGCGCTGAG
>Ga0272446_1003164_pt1 | contig 21238 bp, 21 predicted proteins | sample YNPCB0061_FD_194587 | JGI IMG/M metagenome (GOLD analysis project Ga0272446, IMG submission 194587) | Hot spring microbial mat communities from Yellowstone National Park, WY, United States - YNP-CB-006-1 | ecosystem: Environmental > Aquatic > Thermal springs > Hot (42-90C) > Sediment | place...
TTGGATGACAAAAAATGTAGTGACAGTGAATGTAAGCGACAGCCTACAGCATGCGATTAACACGATGATAGACAACCAGGTCAGCATACTGCCGGTATTGGAAGACGGGCGCTTGGTAGGCATACTCACCGATCGGGACGTGAAGAGAGCGTCGCCCTCCAGCGCAACGCTCCTCGACATACAACAAGCGCTCTACCAACTGGCGCGTCTTGAGGTCGGCGCGGTCATGAGTCCGCATCCTATCACCGTAGCGCCCGATTTCACTCTTGAGGAAACGGCGGCGATTCTGTTGGAACGCAGGATCTCCGGGGCGCCCGTGATTTCGAAAGAAGGGCTGCTTGTGGGCATCATCACCAAGAGCGATGTGTTTAAGGCGCTCTTGTCTTTGAGCGGCTCGACGAACAAGGGCTTGATGTTTGGGTTTCTCATCGAGGACCGGCCTGGTTCCATCAAAGAAGTGACGGATGTGGTGAGAAGCTATGGCGCGCGGCTCGTCAGCATCCTCACGTCGTATGATCGCGCGCCGCAAGGCTACCGCTATTTGTACATAAGGCTTTTCAACGTCGACAGAGGATCTCAGCAAGAAATGAAACAGGAGCTTCGCGGCCGTTTTAAGGTGCTTTATTGCATCGATCAAATCGAGAACAAACGAGAAATTTATTCGGACTGAACGCCGCATGGGACGCTTTGAACAGGCTATGATCTTTGCAGACGCTGTCGAGAAAAAGGTGATCAATTATCGGGGACGCTCCTCAATTTGGAGTGCCGCAAGGATTGCAACTCATAATCCGATGGCTGCCCTTGTCGCAGTTCTCGAAGACCAACGCAAATTCCACAGAGCCGCGTCTGCTCGATTGATGTGAGCTGAGATTGCCTCGTCGCCTCGGGCGCCTTGCAACGACAAAAAAGTCATTGACGCCTCCGGTCGAACCAAGTGAAGCGATTTCGCAATAAACTTTGAGAAAAATTACATGCCGGCGCCTGAAAAAGGCGATAGTTTTTCCTGGTTGAATCTCTGCCTTTACGTGGCAAACCTTGCGAAAGGAGGATGAATATGAAGGAAAAGATACAATTATTGCAGGGAGATATCACAAAGGTGGACGCAGACGCCATTGTCAACGCAGCAAATCGCTCGCTCCTTGGCGGCGGAGGTGTTGACGGCGCTATTCACCGGGCGGCCGGTCCAGAATTGCTCGCTGAGTGTCGAACGCTGGGCGGGTGCGATACCGGCGATGCGAAGATCACCAAAGGGTATAAGCTCAAGGCGCGGCATGTCATTCATACGGTAGGGCCCGTATATCGGGGCGGCGCTTCGGGGGAGGCGCAGCTCCTGAAGAGGTGCTATATGCGCTGTTTTGAGGTCGCTCATGAAAACAATGTGCGATCCATTGCATTCCCGTCTATCAGCACGGGCGCTTATGGGTATCCCATCGAAGAAGCGTCCAAAATAGCCATCCAAACAACCCTGGAGCAGCTTGAGCGGTTCCCTTCAGTTGAAAAGGTCATTTTCGTGCTTTTTTCGGAGCGCGATCTGGAGGTGTATAGGAAAAACCTCGAACTGGTGAGCTCCGCTAAAGTCACGAAAGAATAATGATTGCGGCGCCTAGGAATACCGCGAGACCAAACACGGCTATGGCGCCGCCCGAGACCTCATTGATGAGTCGCAGCCTCCTTGGCGTGATCCTTTTGCGACACCACCCCACCGTGGCGCTCAAGAAGAGCCACCAAAGCGCTGAACCAGTGAACACGCCCGCGACCAGAAGAAGAGGGACGAGGCGTGTAACCGCCGCATGTTCCATGCCTAACGTGGCAAAAGCGGCTGCGAACGGAAGCATGGTGAGCGGATTGGTGAGTGTGAGAAAGAATACAGACACGAAGTCTCCTAAGAGACCCTTGTCGCTCAGTCCTTTCGTATGACTAGGAGGCTTGGTCAGCGCTATATGAAGTCCCACCAAGACCAAAACCGCGCCGCCAGCGAGTCTCAACAACACTTGGTGGCTCATCAAGAAGCTAGAAATGTAGGTGACGCCGAACCCCGCGACAAATGCGTACACAGCGTCCGCGGTCGCTGCGCCAAGACCGGTAAATACACCGGAAATGCGCCCTTTTGCGAGGGACCGAGTAATACAGAGGAGTCCGATTGGGCCAACCGGTATGGCAAGTAAAAAGCCTAGCAAGAGCCCCTTGGCAAAAAACGTCAGCGCCATGCGAGGCCCAATAACCGTGACCGTCGGCGGAATGCGTCAACAGACCTTATCGCTGCATAAACAAATCTGCTTGGCGGCGCCGCAGTCCTGCCTCGAGAAGGCCATTGCGGCCTCACGCCTTCCCTTGTCGATGCGCCAAACAGGCATTTTATAGCGTTTGCCACGAGTATTGTCCTCTTGAAAAATGTCGTCGTGGTGAAAAGGTTCTCGAAGAATACCGCGCATTGGAAGCGCCGTTCTCGACGGTTGATGTGAACTGACATGGCTTCGTCGCCTTTGGCGTCTCGCAGACCACTGAAGGCCATTGACGTGTCATTGCAAGGGAATAAAGCAATCTCGGGAAACATTTTTTGGTAGAGATAAAAGTCAGGCCGTACATTCGACTTGTCGTCCAGCTCAGAGACTGCTTTCGAGCCGCCTGAGAGCCAACAACGTTACCGCTGTCAACGCCCCTTCCAAGTCGGTTGTCGTTTTTCCAGAAACGCTCTGACGCCTTCATGCGCATCTTCGGTGGAACAGAGACGAGCAAAAGCCTCGTTCATAAAATCAAAGGCCTGCCGATAGTCCATTTCTGCCGCAGTATAAAACGCCTGCTTGCTGATTTGAATGGCCAGGGGACTTTTGCTCGCAAGCCCTTGGACCATACGCCAGGCTTCATCTTCCAATTCCTTGAGGGGTACGACCTTGTTGACGATGCCCAAGCGCAATGCCTCTTGAGCGCCTATTAATTCCCCTCCGAGAAGTAATTCCAAGGCCTGTTTTCGTCCCACAAGACGCATCACGGGGATCACTGGCCCCAAACACGAAAGCCCAATTTTAATGGCAGTCAGACCAAAGCGGGCGTCGTCCGATGACACCGCCAGGTCTGCCGCGGCCACCAAACCGGTTCCATTGGCCACTGCGAACCCATGAACCTGAACCACCACGGGCTTGTGCAATTCAGTGATCGTGATCAATGGCTTCTCCATACGGTGCACCCAATCGCGGTATTCTGAGGGCGCCTTCCCGAACATCTCATTGACGTCAATGCCTGCGCTCAAACCTCGGCCCGCTCCCTTGATAAGGATTGCACGAATCCCCGGGTCAGCGTCCATGGCTAATAATGCGTCATCCAGTTCTTGAGCCATGTGGGTGCTGAACGTATTCAAGTGATCCGGCCGGTTCAGCGTTATACAGCTGACATGCGCGTCTGACTTCTCAACGATGATTGTCCCATAGGTCATGAGATTATCTCCTTGCAGATGCTTTTTGCCGCGTATGCAAGATCATAGAGCAGATTGGCGTCCTTTGCACAGGATTTTTTCGCCTGGCAAGCTTTTACATGACCTTTACCTGTCGATCAGTGTGGTTCTCGTAAGCATACTGGTTTCCGAAAATAAACGCGAATTCCATAGTGGTTAGACTCATTGATTTCTAAGAGTTCAGATTGCCACGTCGCCTTCGGCTCCTCGCAATGACAATGTCTTCTTTCGTGTCATTGCGAGCGAAGCGAAGCAGTCTCGTGGTAACTTTTGAGAACGACTATAAACGCGAATTTGATACGGGCGTGATTGGTTGATCCAGACGAGCGGAGATTGCCCCATAGCCTTTCCCCAACGTCAAGAAATCGATCAGGTCGAAAAATACTTTTTGACTTGCGAATCGCAGCGTCATAGTCTTGTTCCCATGACATTTTTTGAGCATCAAAACGCAACCGGTTTCAAAAACGAAGAAAGCTATCTTCCTGAATTCATGGAAAAAAGCGGAGGAGCATTTTTCTTTCACCGCAATTGTCTGTGGCGATGTATGGGGCTTCGTTTTTATGTTCCCACTCCCAGTTGCTTTCCAATTTCTCTCACGACAGACGATCTCGATGTAATCGATCTCTCTCCCCTAGATTCGTTGCACGATGGGCTTATCCTACACGGAAATTGTTTCGGGTCTTGACCATTGGGGTCTCGCAGACTAGAATTTCTCCGAGAACCTGAGAAGCTCTTCAGGAGGAGCAACTATGAACAAATCTGACATTCTTAAAGCTTTGGAATGGGTTGACCAGACGGCCCGCGATGGCGACGCAGCTCGTCTGGCTCAGGCAAAACAGGCCCTAGAAAGGGAACTAAAATCGAAAAAGAACGTTTCAACCCCTGAAGCAGCGTACAAATTAGCTTTCGAGAGTTTCGTGAGAAAACATGGCAGGGAACCCCTTGAAGACGTCGCGGCGACAGACTGATTCAAGGAAGCAAACCCCAGCCTTGCCTCAGCGCCGCCCAGAAAAGGGATCAAAGTCTGTGTCGAGGTTTTGAAGAATCGCTTGTCGCGTTTGTTCCATAAGCGCGGGCACGTCTTTGGTCGTCAGACCCTTTGTCTCGATGGGGTCCCCGATAACGACTTCGATATGGCCCGGTTTGAAAAAGATCGTTTTCTTGGGAAGGACCCGGAATGCGCCGTTGCAGGTTACTGGCAGTATGGGTATGCCCGTTTGCACAGCCATCATAAACGCCCCTTTCTTAAACGGCTGCAACTGTTCATCTGATCCGCGGGTGCCTTCCGGATAGATCAATACAGACCAGCCATTTGCAAGTTTTTTCTTGCCTTCTTCGAGGCTCTGAATGGCTTTTCTGGGATCAGAGCGGTCGATGGCAATGGCGCCTGTGCGTCCGAGGGCAGGGCCAAAAACTGGTATCTTGAGAAGCTCTTTCTTTAAGACCCACCGGAACGGGATAGGAAAAGTCCTCAGAAACGCAAGGATATCGGCGTTGCCTTGATGGTTTGGCGTAATGATGTAGGAAACCCCGGGAACGATCTTTTCTTTGCCCCGTATGGAAAACGTCAATCCCATGCAGCGAGAGACGCCGTAGGCCCACCATTGCGTGATACGATAGGCAGGCATGCCGGAAGAGGTCAAAAAAGAACTTATTATGAGTGGAGGGGCCAACACTAAGGTCAGTATTGCCAGCGCAAGGGCAGTCAGCACGAGCCTCGGCAGGATGCGGATCGAAAACCTTCCTCGCACGTCTGGTTTGTGAGGTTCTAATGTCTTGCCGCGAGTCATTGCATCACATCTCGGCCTGTGGAAAGAACTCATCTCAGCCCACTGAGAGCTTATTTTGGCGCTGATGGACGCCGTGAGAATGATAGCACGAAACAGGGAGGATCGGAATGCCCAGCATGATACGGAACGCGAAAATCATCTTTCTTGTGAGACGCCCGGGCAAGGTCAAGCGATCACGCCTTGCCTTTGCTGCCTGTGAGATGGCTGTGATATAGTTTCCGAAGCTCGATGATCTCACGCATCAGAAGGTGTTGGGCCTTTGCCGCGACCCTTAAACAAATTACTTGCATCTGGATAGGGCAGGATATTTCCGCTGCAGGTCTTGACTTGTCACGCCAAAATCGATCTGAGAGCCGAAAAGTAAACCCTGTGGAGCCATCCGGATGGCAACACCCGAAAACGGGCGCGTCGCGCAAACCGGGACGACCGTTGTGAATCTTTATTCTGTCAGAAAGCCTTGAAGATGCCCCAAGAAGACCTCAGCAGACTGAGAATTGGTTCAGACGAGCGAACCGCGTCTTCCTGGTTTCGACGAAGAAAGCGTTTTACCCTGACGATAGCGGTCGCGGTCGCGCTGTGTGCTCTCGCAGCGATTTTAGGGGTGACCGACAGACTGCGTCCGGCTCTCCCCGTGTCAGTCGCGAAGGCCGCCTTCACCTTACCCTCACGCGCCCTTACTGAACTGAACGCCAGCGGATACGTGGTGGCGCAACGCAAGGCTGCCGTCTCTTCCAAAGCCACCGGTCGGATTCACAGACTTTTCATTGAAGAAGGCAAAGTCGTGAAAAAAGGTGACGTATTGGCGCAACTGGAAAACGAGGACTTGGCGGCGTCGCTGGAGGAAGCGCGAGCGAGTCTTCGGGTTGCTCGGGCGGTCCTGAATAACGCCGAAGCGGAACTTGCAGACGCCACGCTTAATTACAATAGGCTCAAGGCCTTGAAAGAGGCTAGTGCAATCTCGGAACAGGCGTTTGACGCAGCAGAAGCGCGGTACAAAAAGGCCGTGGCAGGAGAAACTCAGGCTCGTTTTGCCATAGGCCGGGCCGAGGCTTCGCTCAAGCTTGCAGAGGTCAACCTCGAATATTCCTATATCCGCGCCCCCTTTGACGGCGTAATCCTCACCAAGAACGCCGATGAAGGAGAAATAGTGGCCCCGTTCGGCGCGGCCACCAACGCCAAGGCGGCGGTCGCCTCCATGGCGGATCTTGGTTCCCTTATGGTGGAGGTGGATGTGTCAGAGGCGAGTCTGGAAAAGGTGAGGCTGGGCGGCGCGGTGGAAATCCGCCTCGACGCGCTGCCCAACGAACGCTTCACGGGGACCGTGCATACCATTGTCCCCACCGCCGATAGATCAAAGGCGACGGTGCTTACCAAGATCAAATTTGATGCGTTGGATCCCAGAATCCTGCCGGAGATGAGCGCGAAGGCTGCATTCTTGAGCCGCGCGTTGCGAGAAGACGAGCGCGCCCCCGCGCTCGCTATCCCGGCGAAAGCCCTCGTTTCCCGTCATGGCAGCCAGTCGGTCTTCCTGGTAAATGACGGAAGGGCTCATTCTGTCGCCGTGCAAACAGGAAGGCAATGGGGAGATCTCGTGGAAATAGTCTCCGGGCTCAAAGAGGGCGATCTCGTTGTCACCCAGCCCATAGACAAGATCACGGACGGCCGTCGGTTGCAGTTATCGCAATAAGCGTTTTGGCAAGGCAGCGATGAATAACGCTGTTATCCATGAAACAAGTCAGGGGTCATGATGCGCGGCAAAAAACGCATTCTGAAAGCGTTCCGAGACCTTGTATAGTTGCGAGCCGTGTCCGATGGTAGATTCTTCTCAACCTATCGTACGCCTCGAAAGCGTATCCAAATCATATCGTCGTGGAACACAACTTATCGAGGTATTGCGGGATATTTCTCTCATGCTCTTTGAGGGGGAGTTTGTCGCGCTGATGGGCCCATCGGGTTCTGGCAAAACGACGGTTCTCAACCTCATTGCCGGCATTGACAGGCCCGACACAGGGAAGCTCATTGTGGGAGGAACAGACATAGCTGGCCTGAACGAATCGCAGCTCAGCGCCTGGCGCGCAAACCACGTCGGCTTCATCTTTCAGTTCTACAACCTCATTCCCGTGCTGAACGCGCTAGAGAACGTGGAGCTCCCACTTCTTTTGACATCTCTCTCGAGAGCGGATCGGAAAGACCACGCAGTTGCTGCCCTTCAAGCCGTGGGACTGGCCGATAGGATGGACCACTACCCCGGCCAGTTGTCAGGAGGACAGCAGCAGAAAGTGGCCATTGCCCGCGCAATTGTCACCGATCCATTAATCTTGGTCGCGGATGAACCCACTGGCGACCTCGACAAGGTCAGCGCGCACGAGATCCTGGGCCTGCTTGCTCGGCTCAACACAGATTTTCAAAAGACCATCTTGATGGTCACCCATGACCCCCGTGCAGCAAACCGCGCGGGAAGGATCCTGTACCTCGACAAGGGAGTCTTGGCAGATTCGTTACGAGACGAGTTTTGACGACTCCCATAGGATTATTGCAAATGGTTCGCGTGGAAGAGAGAGTGAGGGCGACGGGCCCCTTATAACGGGTCGCCAAAGTTTACTGGTTCCCGAAAATAAACGCAAATTCCATAGTGGTTAGACTCATTGATTTCTACGAGCTCAGATTGCCACGTCGCCTCCGGCTCCTCGCAATGACAATGTTTTCTTGCGTGTCATTGCGAGCGAAGCGAAGCAATCTCGTGATAACTTGTGAGAACAACTATAAACGCGAATTCGCTAGGGTCTTGACTGCTCGATTAATAGTGGTTGAGATTGCCACGTCGCTTTCGGCTCCCCGCAATGACAGTGTTTTCTTGCGTGTCATTGCGAGCGAGGCGAGAAATCTTTGCCCGAAGACCAAGATTTGTGAGTCGCAGCCTCTCACTTCGTTCGAGCTGAGCCCCTTTCAAATGACAAAAGTTCACTTATCCGTGAGTCTCCGATGTTCTCGAAAGCGCTCAAGAAATACACGATGCGGACCCCACTGCGGCAGAAATTTCGAGAACTGCTGTGCATCGCAACAGGATTGTGGCGCAATGAGGTTGCAAGGTGAGCGCTTATAATGGGAGGGTATTGACATGCGGGGCGGGACATTTTATTATTTTATCAGTTGGTAAACTGGAGGCCGAACATGGAAAAAACTGAAATGGAAAGGTTGCGCCTCAAAGCAGAGGTCTTCAAAGCCCTGGGACACCCCATACGACTTGGCGTGGTAGAGTTTCTCGGCGATGGAGAAAAATGCGTCTGTGAGATAGTCGATCATGTGGGTACCGGGATGTCCAATGTGTCCAAGCACCTGGCAATACTGAAAAAGGCAGGGGTGGTTGCGGACCGACGCGATGGACTCAACATCCTTTACCGCGTCACCATGTGCTGCTGCCAGGACTTTTCCCGCTGCATCGAAGGGGTTGTCATCCAACGTCTTGAGGAGCAGCGATCGATCATGGTGGCGTGAGCGGCGGAAGCGGCAAGGGGTTAGCGGCCGCATGGAGCCACATCGGCGCGAGTATTTGCTTGTTTCGTAAAAAAATAAAACATAAAGACCGCGCCCGATAAACGAACAAACTACGAAAACAAACCGCGGCAGCGTTCGCGGCAGTGCATATAGCTGCGCGGCAAAAGAGAACTGATCCTCTATACGGAAGGAGAAGGCGATGGAAAAGGATCACTCAACAACATTAGGCGGCCTCGAAAGCCATGCCGACATGCCTGGCCGTTCCGCCTCTTGGCTCGAGCGAGTCGGGCAAAGCGTGTTCATCTCATACTGGCGGGATCAATGGAAGGCGTTGGCGCTCTTAACGGGCGGCTTTCTCATCTGCTACTATCTCCCAGTGGGCCACCCACGCTTTGACAATGCGGTGACTGAATCTTTTGAGCTGGTGAAGTGGTACGCGCAGGAACACGTACTGCTTTGCCTGGTCCCGGCTTTTTTCATAGCAGGCGCTATTGCGGTATTTGTGAGCCAAGAAGGGGTGATGAAGTACCTCGGTCCAACGGCGTCTAAATGGATTTCGTTTCCTGTCGCGTCAGTGTCTGGAACGGTGCTGGCGGTATGTTCATGCACCGTGCTGCCTTTGTTTGCCGGCATTTGGACAAGGGGCGCGGGACTCGGGCCTGCGACCGCGTTTCTGTATTCTGGACCGGCAATCAATATACTCGCCATCATATTGACTGCGAGAATTTTGGGCGTGGAACTAGGGATTGCCCGCGCCGTGGGCGCGGTATCCATGAGCGTTCTCGTGGGGCTGCTCATGCATTTCATCTTCCGCAAGGAGGAAGAGGAGCGCACCAAGGCGACTCTTGCCGCCATGGCAGGCATGCATCAGGAGCCGAAACCTTTGTGGCAGACCAGCATCTATTTTGCGTTTATGATCGGCGTCCTGGTCTTTGCCAACTGGGGAAAACCCGATGTGACAACAGGGGCGTGGTATGCGATCTATTCCTCCAAATGGCTCATTACGGCCATTCTGGGGGTTGGGTTCGCGGCTTCCCTTGTGCTGTGGTTCGGCATCTCCCTAGGGAAAATGCTGCTGGGTGTGGCAGCGGTTGCGGCCTCTGCGGCCATTTTCCCGGGCGAGCCTCTTATCCCCTTCACGGTGGGAGTCATCGCGTTGAGCATCATGACAACGACGGCTGAGGGAGAGGCTCAGGACTGGTTTAACGAATCGTGGGGCTTTGCCAAGCAGATCATGCCCCTGCTGCTCGCGGGCGTGTTGGTCGCAGGCCTTTTGTTGGGTCGGCCCGGCAAAGAGGGTTTGATTCCAAATGAATGGATCTCATGGGCCCTTGGCGGCAACTCTTTGGCGGCCAATGCGTTGGCGTCGGTCTCCGGAGCATTCATGTATTTTGCGACGCTGACAGAAGTGCCCATCGTGCAGGGCTTGGTGGGCAGCGGCATGGGCAAAGGCCCTGCCCTCGCGCTCTTGTTGGCGGGCCCAGCGCTTTCTTTGCCGAGCATGCTCGTCATCAACAGCGTCATGGGTTTCAAAAAGACGTTCGTGTTTATCGTGCTTGTGTGCGTGTTTTCGACCATAGGGGGGCTGGTCTTTGGCGCCATCGCCGGTTGAGGCCCCTGACAATCTTGTTCATACCATTGATGAAAAAATAGCGCCTTTTCTGAGAAGAGGAGGCGAATACCGAGAAAGGAGAGACGATGAAAATAGAAATTCTAGGAGTAGGATGCGCCAAGTGTAACAAGCTGTACGAGCTTGTGAAAGACGTAGTGAAAAAAGAGGGCGCAGACGCGGAAGTCGTCAAGGTAGAAGACATCAATGTATTCGGAAACTACGGGGTATTCATGACGCCGGCGCTGGTTATCGATGGAGAAGTGAAGATAGCGGGCAAGGTCCCCAAAGAATCCGAAGTGGCGCAGTGGATCAAGAAATGATCCGTAGAGTGAGGCGCCCTGCAAGGCGCCTTCCCTTATTCCCTTGATCCGCGGATGCCGCCAAATTGACGCAACCTCGGCTCTGTTATAAGTAGCGTTTGAAAACTGCGCGTTAAGGAGAGGAGTCAGAGGGAGAAACGAACATGAAAATTTTGAATCTGTATTATTCCAGCACTGGCAATACTGAGAAGGTGGCCCAAGAAATCGAGAGAGCATCGAGGGAAGCGGGTCATGAGATCGAAACCGTGAAAGTCAAAGCTGACAGCGAAGTGGATATTCTGGGATTTGACCTCGTGTTCATCGGCTCTGGCGTCTATACATGGCTTCCTGGAAAGCCCATGCTGGATTTTTTGGACAAGACGCGGCAGCGTTACTCTCAGGCTGGGGAGATTAAACCTTCATCTCCCAGGAGGCCGGGGAAGAAGGCGGTGGTCTATTGTTCCTTTGGCGGCGCTCATACGGGCGTCAATGAGGCGCTCCCTGCCGTAAAATATATGGGACAGTTGTTCGATCACCTCGGCTACGAAATATTGAGCGAATGGTACTTCGTAGGGGAATACCACGGAAGACTTGCGCCATACTCGACGACTGGGCGAATGGGGGATATTACGGGACGACCCAGTCGTGCGGACCTGGACGACGTTGCGCAGCGAGTCCACGGGGTGCTCCGCGTCTAGAGGGACGCAAATCATCGCGCGCTTTTTTTCCATTTTTTTCTGCAAACCACTAGCATGTCTGGGACTATGGGTGCTATACTGAAGTTTTTCTGATCACTCAAGGAGAGATCAGAGGCCGCATGCTTCGGCCCATAAAACCCAGAGCTACGCACATGACAATCGAGAATCGATCCCCTGATTTAACGGCCTCTCTCCGGGCTCAAATCCTGGTCGAAGCGCTTCCCTACATCAGACAGTTTCGCGGCAAACGTATTGTGATCAAGCTTGGCGGAAGCGCTATGACCGACGAGTCTCTCAAGAGAAATTTTGCCGAAGATATAACGCTTGTCACCTTTGTCGGCATTAAACCCGTTATCGTGCATGGAGGCGGGCCCCAGATAGGGGCGTTGCTTGAAAAGCTGGGCAAGGAAAGCCGCTTTGTGCAAGGGTTACGTGTCACTGACGAGGAGACCATGGACGTGGTGGAAATGGTCCTCGTGGCTAAGGTGAACAAAGACGTAGTTTCCATGATTAACCACCTCGGCGGCAGAGCAGTGGGGCTTTCCGGGAGAGATGGCCGCCTTATAAAGGCTCGGAAAGCGCAGCCTGCGCATTTGGCGGAATTGGATGAAGACCTTGGCCTCGTAGGAGAGGTTGAGCGCATCAACCCTGAACTCATTTCATCCTTGGAAGAGCATGGGTTCATTCCCATCGTTGCGCCTGTGGGCGCAGGGCCTGGGGAGAAACCGTACAACATCAACGCCGACACCGCGGCCGGCGCCCTCGCAGCCGCAGTAAACGCGGAAAAGTTTGTCTTGCTGACCGATGTGCCCGGCGTTCTCGACGCCAACAAGCAGCTCATCTCGAGCCTTTCTGAAGACGAAGCAGAGGAGCTTTTGCGAAGCGACGTGATTTCCGCCGGCATGATCCCCAAGATTCGATGTTGTTTGTCAGCGTTGCGAGGGGGAGTGCCGAAGGCTCATATCATAGATGGACGCGTTCCCCATGCTATTCTCCTGGAACTGCTCACTGACCAGGGCATAGGGACGGAAATCGTTCGGGAAACCATTCCGGGATTGTAGCCTGGTCGGGACGCGAGGTATCGCTGCGCTGTGGAAATGGGGCCACAATGGCTGCGCCAGACGCCTTGTCCCACTTATGTGAGACGACTGACGCTGCCTGCTGAGGAATTCCAAGAAATCGGAGACATTCCATGGAACCTAGCAATTTTCTCGAAATGAGCAAGAAATATGTTTTCAATACCTACGGCAGAGCGCCCATCATGCTGGTGTCTGGCAGCGGCTGCAGGGTCTCCGACAGCGAGGGGCGAGAGTATTTGGACTTCATTGGAGGACTGGCGGCCTGTCCATTGGGACACGGCCACCCCAAGCTCGCGGACGCCATCGCCTCCCAAGCCAAAAAGCTCATCCATGTATCCAACCTCTTCCATATCGAGCCGCAAATCCATTTGGCAAAAGCCCTTGTGGAGAGCACCTTTGCTGACAAGGTCTTTTTCTGCAATTCTGGTGCGGAAGCCAACGAAGGGGCCATAAAGCTGGCAAGAAAGTTTTTCCATGACCGCGGAGAACACCACCGGTACCACATTATTACCATGGAGAATTCTTTTCACGGACGCACGCTGGCCACCCTCGCGGCAACGGGTCAAACCAAATATCGCAAAGGATTCGAACCTGATACGCCCGGTTTTTCTCATACGCCGTTCGGGGATATAAAAAGCCTGCGCGACGCGGTGGACAGCCGCACGGCTGCAATCATCATCGAGCCCATTCAAGGCGAAGGCGGCGTGAGGATGCCGTCTGCCGATTTTCTCCCTGCAGTGCGTCAGCTTTGCGACGACGCCGGCTGCCTGATGATACTTGATGAAGTGCAAACCGGCATGGGGAGAACCGGGAAGCTCTTTGCCCATGAGCACTATGGAATAGCCCCGGACATCATGACTGTGGCAAAGGGACTCGCCGGCGGCGTGCCCATGGGGGCTGTGTTGGCGGTGGAGCAGGTTGCGTCTGCCATGACCCCGGGTACGCACGCCACAACCTTTGGCGGTAACCCTCTTGCAGCGGCTGCCGGTCTTGCCGTTCTTGGTGAAATCCTCTCGGACGGCTTCCTGGATGCAGTGGCTGCCAAAGGGCAGTATCTTCGCAGCCGCCTCGAAGAGCTTGCCCGACGGAGATCAGTCATCAAAGAAGTCCGGGGGCTCGGTCTCATGCAGGCCATTGACCTCACTATACCTGGCGCTGAAATCGTTGCGGGGCTGCGGGAGCGTGGTCTTCTGGTCAATTGCACGTCGGAGACCGTACTCCGATTCCTGCCGCCCCTCATCGTCACCACGGAGGAAATAGACGAGATGATCTCGATTTTGGATGCGCAGCTGATGACCGCAGGGGGTGGTCGGTAACATGAAGACGAGGCATTTCCTGTCCCTGGCCGATTTTACCAAAGATGAATTGCTGTCGCTCATCCACCGCGGCCGGCAGATGAAAAAAGGCGTCGCAGGCGAGAAAGTCCCCCCTAAGGTTCTCGAGGGAAAATACATAGGCCTCATTTTCGAAAAACCATCCACAAGAACCAGAGTTTCTTTTGAAGTTGGCATACGCCAATTAGGGGGGCAATGCATTTTCCTGAGCCGTCGCGACATACAATTGGGACGCGGGGAGCCCGTCAAGGACACCGCCAGAATCCTTTCGCGATACGTGGATGGCCTCGTAATCAGGACCTTTGGTCACCACATCATCGAGGAGTTTGCCGAGTGGTCGTCGATTCCAGTGGTGAACGCCCTGACTGACCTGCTCCACCCATGCCAGGTCCTCGGCGATCTCATGACCCTTCAGGAGAGAGGGCTTGACATTACGAAAATGAATGCGGCATGGATAGGCGATGGAAACAATATGGCCAATTCGTGGATCAATGCGGCCAAGGTCCTTGGGTTTCGTTTGTCGCTGGCCTGCCCGGAAGGGTACGACCCGGGAATCGATTTCAACGCACGCAATGTAGAGTTGACTCGTGATCCAGCGCAGGCGGCCACGGGCGCAGACGTCATCTCAACCGACGTATGGGCGTCCATGGGGTGGGAAGACGAAGCGGACCAACGCCGAGAGATCTTTCGGAACTATCAGGTGAACGGCGCCTTGCTCCAAAAGGCAGCCCAAAACGTCTTCGTGCTGCATTGTCTTCCTGCCCATCGGGGAGAAGAAATCACTGACGAGGTCCTGGAGTCGTCATGCGCCCTGGTCTGGGATCAGGCGGAAAATAGGCTCCATATACAAAAAGCTATCCTGGAGTTGTTGTTCAGATAACGGAGCGTTCTGCAACGCAGTATGGACCTTGATCTTGTGAACAAAAAAGTCGCAATTGATTCCATATGTGCGTTGACAAGGGCTTCGTGGCAAGGAGTTCTTTCGGCGCAAACAAATACAACGTCAACCAAAAGCGAGGTCTCGTGAACAAAAAGAAGTTTCATAAAATCGTATTGGCGTATAGCGGTGGACTCGACACATCGGTCATCTTGAGATGGCTCATAGAGCAATACGACTGCCCAGTGGTGGCTTTTGCAGCAGATGTTGGTCAGGGAGAAGAACTGGCCCCGCTTCACGAAAAAGCCCGTATGACAGGCGCAGAGTCCCTCCGGGTAGTGGATTTGAAAGAAGAGTTCGTGCGGGACTATGTATTTCCGATGCTCAGGGCCAATGCGGTGTACGAAGGCTCGTATTTGCTCGGCACGTCCATCGCCAGACCGTGCATCGCCAAGACGCAGATGGCCATTGCGGAACAAGAAGGGGCTGATGCAGTGAGCCACGGCGCAACAGGCAAGGGAAACGACCAAGTTCGGTTTGAGCTTACTTATTTGGCCTTGAATCCTGCCATCAATGTGATTGCCCCTTGGCGAATCTGGAACATGAAATCCCGCTCCGACCTCATAGCCTACGCGAAGAGCAAGGGCATTCCAGTGACCTCTACGGCTGAAAAGCCTTACAGCATGGACCGAAATCTCCTTCACCTGAGTTTCGAAGGGGGAATCCTGGAAGACCCATGGGCCGAACCGCCCGCGGATATGTTCATCCTTACGCGCGACCCGAGACGGGCTCCCGACGAGCCGCAAGAGATGACGCTCACCTTCGAACAGGGCGACCCTGTTGCCGTGGATGGAACCAAAATGACGCCCGCTTCGTTGTTAGGTCATCTCAACGCCATAGCCGGTTTGCATGGTATTGGACGAGTCGATATGGTTGAAAATCGGTATGTGGGTATGAAGAGTCGTGGAGTCTATGAGACCCCGGGCGGTACTGTTATTCACGCAGCCCGACGAGCGCTCGAATCCATCACCCTGGATCGCGAAGTAATGAGATTGAAGGACGAATGGATCCCGCGTTATGCCGCCTTGGTGTACAACGGGTACTGGTTCAGCCCGGAAAGGCGCATGTTACAGGGGGCCATAGACGAGGCCTCGACAGTGGTTTCCGGCGACGTGCGCGTCAAGCTTTATAAAGGCAGCGTCACAGTAACCGGCAGACGCTCTGACAATTCGCTCTACGACAGCCGTTTTGCGACGTTCGAAGAAGATCAAGTCTATTCGCAAGCAGACGCTGAGGGGTTTATTCGGCTGAACGCCCTGCGTTTGAGGATCAGAGCGATGCTCGAGCAAAAGAAGTAGGCCCAATGAAGCGCAGGTCAGGAACAGAAAGTGATGCAGAGACAATGGCGGCGAATTCCGGCCAAAGACAACGAAAGCGACCCGATTCTCCCCAGGATGAAACGATGACTTCGCGTTCCGGCTGCGACAAATCCAACGAATCGGCGGCCACAGGCGTTCGTCGGGGCCGTTTCGACACAGAGATGGATCAGCTTTTTTCTGCGTTCAACTCGTCTGTGTCTTTCGACCAGCGGCTCTATCCGGAAGATATTGCCGGCAGCATTGCGCACGTGAAAATGCTCCGAATGCAAAAGATCATTTCAGCCAAAGAGGCGCACGTCATTGAAAAAGGACTGCTGGAAGTCCAGAGAGACATTGAAAATGGTAAGATGATTTTCCGGGACGACCTGGAAGACGTACACATCAACATTGAGGAGGCGTTGCGGAACAAAATAGGAGACGTCGCGGGTAAACTCCATACCGCCCGGAGCAGAAACGACCAAGTGGCGCTTGACCTGCGGCTGTACCTCAAGAAAAAAACCGAGGAAATCAAGGCGAGCCTTGTAACGCTCATGGCTGCGCTGACCGCCAAAGCAGACGAGACCAAGCGCATAATAATGCCGGGCTACACGCATTTGCAGCGCGCCCAACCAGTTCGTCTCGGGCACCATCTCATGGCCTATTACCAAATGTTCAAAAGGGATTGGACGCGGCTCACAGACTGCGGCGCCCGTTGCGATGAGATGCCGCTTGGCGCGGCAGCCCTCGCGGGAACAACGTTCCGAATTAATCGGGAATATGTAGCGGAAAATCTGGCGTTCTCATCTGTGTGCGCCAACTCCATGGACGCGGTGTCTGATCGCGATTTTGTGGCAGAATTCGTCTTTTGCGCCGCTATGATAATGATGCACCTGTCTCGCCTATCCGAAGAACTGATATTGTGGTCATCTTCAGAATTTGGCTTCTGCGCGTTGCCCGACGAATTTTGTTCTGCTTCCAGCATTATGCCCCAAAAGAAAAATCCTGATGCATGCGAGTTAATACGCGGAAAAACCGGCCGCGTGTACGGCGATTTGATGGCAATCCTGGTCACGCTGAAGTCGCTGCCCCTCACGTACAACAAAGACTTGCAAGAAGACAAAGAGCCTCTCTTCGATGCAGTGGACACCGTCGAGTCGAGTATCAAGATTATGGCGGGTTTGATGCCGGGCGTGATATTTTCTCAGGAGAGAATGTGGGAAGCGGCTTCAGAGCCTGCCATGACGGCTACCGACATCGCAGACAGACTGGTTCGTTCGGGCATGTCTTTTCGAGACGCGCACGCGTTGGTGGGCGGCCTCGTGAGGGAGGGCAACTTTACGGAACTCGAAAGGCTCGCAGGCGGCGCGGGGCTGCCCAGTCCCGAGGATATGGTGGAAGCGAGAAAGCACACAGGCGGAACCGCGTTGCGCTCTGTGGAGGACCAAATTCGTGCAGCCAGGTCTTTTCTCAAAGAGCATATGCCGCCCAGGAACGCCAAGAAGAGGGAGAGAGGCAACAAAAGCCGTCGGTGAAGACAAATGCTCTGGGATACCTACTCTTGTCTTCGATCTTCGTGATCGTTTCAGCCTGCGGATACAAGACCAATCCTCGTCCCGCGACAGCCGCAGTTCCAGCGGAAGTAGGGCTGGTGCACGCCCAGGCCTACAAAGATCGCATCGTCTTGAAATGGGACATACCTACGAAGAATACTGATGGATCACGGTTGACCGACCTTTCGGGGTTCAAAGTGTATAGAGTCGTCAAAAAAACAGGTGAAGACTGCGACAACTGCGAAGACAAAAAAACTCTCCTTGCCAATGTCGATTACCAAAACCCTTCCAATGCAACAGTAGAAAAAGGAGTCGTAACCTTCACCGACAACGCAGTCTCACACGGAAATGTTTATTATTACTTCGTGAGCGCCTACAACCTCCGAGGCGAGGAGAGCAGGCCGAGTCAGGAAGTGGCAGTCGCCTTCGAAAAAGCCCCCGATGCGCCTGAAAATCTCAAGGCGAGCGTGGATTCAAGGGGCGTTCATTTGGAATGGTCTGCCCCACCCAACGATCAGGCCATCAAAAATTACAGGATCTATCGCAGCGACGCGTCAAATCCCAGCGACATGAAGCTTATCGGAAACGCCAAATGGGGAGAAAATTCTTTCCGTGACAAGACTGCAGAACTGGGGAAGACATACCAGTACGCGGTGTCGTCTCTCACCATGAACAGAGGAATTTCAACCGAATCTGATCCCTCCGCGCCGGTCACAGTGTATTATTCGGCCATTCATGGAATGCCTCCTGAAAATGTGAATACCCTCGTCACCCGTGATGGTATTCGCATCTACTGGGACCCTGTAAAGATCCCGGGGGAAGAGACCCGGTACAATATCTATCGAAGCGAAGGACGAAAAATGTTTGAAAAGATCAACACTCAGCCCCTCGCCAATCCTTTGTATTTCGACAAGAAAGTGGTCAAAGGCCGGGAATATCGATACGCAGTGACCGCGTTCTCGAAAAACAGACCTGAACAGGAATCCAGTCGATCCGGTACGTCGGCGATTATATTCAAACCATGAAATTCTGCAGATTGTTGACGCGAAGGAAGCCATGAATTTTTTTCACTATGAGAACGGAGAACTTTACTGCGAGGAAGTCCCTCTAGGTAAAATCGCCGATGAGATCGGCACGCCGGCTTATGTGTACAGCCGCCGAACGCTCGAAAGACACTTCAAGGTATTCCAGGAGCCTTTCTCGCGGCTCAGTCACCTCATTTGCTACTCAGTGAAAGCCTGCTCAAACCTCGCCGTGCTAAAAGTCTTTTCACGACTTGGCGCAGGCATGGATATTGTCTCCGGCGGCGAACTTTATAGATGCCTTCGAGCGGGCGTCCCTGCCTCGAGGATTGTCTATTCAGGCGTGGGCAAGAAGGCCTCAGAGATTGACGAAGCCCTCCTCGCGGGAATACTTATGTTCAACGTGGAGTCTGAGGGGGAGTTGGAGCTCCTGAACGCGAGGGCCAAGAGCCTCGGCACGCAAGCCCCCGTCGCGCTCCGGGTCAACCCCGACGTGGATCCAAAGACGCATCCTTACATATCCACAGGCCTGAAAAAGAACAAGTTTGGTATAAGCGCGTCCAGGGCCATAGACCTCTACCAACAAACCCGTCAGATGTCCAACGTTCAGCCAATTGGCATTGACTGCCACATCGGCAGCCAACTCACGGATTTGTCCCCTTTCTTGGAAGCCATTGAAAAGCTCATTGCGCTGATCAAAGAGTTGCGCTCCCTTGGAATAGAGATACGCTATCTCGATGTCGGCGGCGGCCTCGGCATACCCTATGATCAGGAGGAGCCGCCTGTACCCGAGGCGTATGGCAACGCCATAGTCGATCGCGCTTCGGACTTGGGGGGTACGCTTATTCTCGAACCAGGACGCCTCCTCGTCGGAAACGCGGGGATACTGCTCACGAGCGTGCTCTATGTCAAGAAATCCGAGCAGAAAAACTTCGTCATTGTGGATGCGGCCATGAATGATCTCATCAGACCTACTCTGTATGACGCCCATCATCACATTCAACCTGTGTTCCAACGGGGGGACGCTGACGGTAGCGGCCTGATCACCGCAGACATTGTCGGCCCAATATGCGAATCCGGCGACTATCTAGCCAAATCACGCACATTAGGATATGTTGATGCAGGCGACATTCTGGCTGTGATGTCCGCAGGCGCTTATGGCTTTACCATGTCGTCGAACTATAACTCCCGCCCTAGGGCGCCCGAAATCCTTGTGGACGGCGACAATTACTATGTCGTTCGGGAGAGAGAAACATACGCCGACCTGGTGAGAGGGGAACGCATCCCCCCTCATCTACTATGACCTGATTGGAGGATTGTTACTATGTTTCCGGGAACGTTTACTGCAATCGTCACCCCCTTTAAGAACGGGCAACTAGACGAAAAAGCCTTTAAGAGGCTGATTCGATTCGGCATTGACGGCGGCGTGAGCGGTTTTGTGCCGTGCGGCTCCACTGGTGAATCGGCCACTCTCAGCTACGAGGAACACGAAAAAGTCGTGGAATTGTGCGTCAAAGAAGTAGCTGGACAGGTCAAGGTCATTGCAGGAACCGGATCAAACAGCACGCAAGAGGCCATCGAATTGACTCGCCACGCAAAAGAGGTCGGCGCTGATGGGGCCCTGTTGGTCTCTCCATATTATAACAAACCTACCCAAGAAGGATTGTACCGACACTTCAAGGCTATCGCGGAGGCTGTCGATATCCCCATTGTCCTCTACAACATTCAGGGGAGGACTGCAGTGAACATCGAAAACGCCACTATGGAAAGACTCTCGCGCATCCCTAATATAGTCGGCGTAAAAGAGGCCTCGGGATCGATTTTGCAAATGAGCGAGGTGATTCGTCTTTGTGGCAGCAATTTCTGCGTATTGTCAGGGGACGACCAGATGACATTCCCCCTCATGGCCCTTGGAGGGCAGGGGGTCATTTCGGTGGTCACCAACATTGTACCAGACAAGATGGCGTCGTTGGTCCAAGCTATGCACGATGGCGACATCGCAACAGCGAGAACAAAGCACTTTGAAATCTACGAGCTATGCCAGGCGATGTTTTTCGAGACGAACCCCATACCTGTCAAAACTGCATTGGGATTGATGGGAATGATCGAGCCCGAATTTAGACTGCCGCTGTGTCCTATGGCTCAACAGAATGAAGAGAAGCTCAAAAATGTCCTCATCAAATACGGGCTCATTTGAAAAGGGGCGAGTCATGGATATAGCAGTTTGTGGAGCTGCCGGGAAAATGGGGAAGCGAATCCTCGCGCTGGCCCATGAAAACCCAAACTTCAGGATTGTTGGAGCTGTGGAATCGCCGGATCATCCAGCCCTGGGGAAGAACGCGGGCGAGATTGCGGGCATAGGACCACTCGAAGTCAGCATCGTCCCCAAGTGCGAAGATGTCGTAGCTCTTGCGGAGATGATCATCGATTTTTCATCGCCCAAAGCTTCCGTGCACAATATCGGAGTGTGCGCGGCCAGTGGGAAGGCCATAGTGGTCGGCACGACAGGTTTCACCGCGGAGCAAAAAGAGAAGATCGCCTCTGTCGGTCCAAAGACGCGGTGTCTGGTAGCTCCGAACATGAGCCTAGGGGTGAATCTCTTGTTTCGGCTGGCGGCGCAAACCGCTCGCATCCTGGGCGGAGAATATGATGTCGAGATCGTGGAAGCGCATCACA
>Ga0272446_1003165_pt1 | contig 21238 bp, 9 predicted proteins | sample YNPCB0061_FD_194587 | JGI IMG/M metagenome (GOLD analysis project Ga0272446, IMG submission 194587) | Hot spring microbial mat communities from Yellowstone National Park, WY, United States - YNP-CB-006-1 | ecosystem: Environmental > Aquatic > Thermal springs > Hot (42-90C) > Sediment | place...
TGCCGGCTGCCTCCTGCCCGCGATGCTGGAGCGCGTGCAGCCCGAGGTAGGTGATGTTGGCGGCCTCGGAGTGGCCGTAGATGCCGACGATGCCGCACATGGGGTAGGACGCTCCGGACTCGGTGGAGTCCCCCTTTTAGCACGCGTCCGGCGTGAAGACGACATTTCCGTAGGCGGAATGATTTCGGTTGGTTACGCCTGTTGATAAGCCTGTGCACAGAGCTGTGAAGTGTCCGCACGGACGACAGGGTCTGTGGACAAGCGGTGGATAACCTTTGGGCGCTAGACGGAAAATGCTGTGGGCGCGGGCAGTTGGCCCGGCGCTGTCTGCACACAGGTCAGAGGTAGGTGGGTGTCGGGATCAGAGGCGGTCGGCCGCGGCGGCGCGGCGATCGGCGAGCTCGCTGACGAACTCGAGGACCTGCGGGTAGGTGACCGCGATCTCGGTGAAGTCGCTGCGTCTGAGCTGGAGCGCCCAGCACTTGGTGAGGGTCGTCACGGTGGCGTTGGCGGGCGCGGGGCGAAGGAGCGACATCTCGCCGAAGGCGTCGCCGGGGCCGAGGCGCGCGACGGAGCCGCCGTGGGCGCGCGTGACCTCGGTGGAGCCGCACAGGAGGATGAAGAGGCCGGGGGCCGGCTTGCCCTCGACGACGACGGGGAGGCCGGGCTCGAGCTCGAGGAAGCGCAGGCGGGCGACGAGAGCGCGGGCGTCGTCCTCGGAGAAGTGGGTGAAGAGGGCCGAGCTGTGAAGGAGGCGATCGATCATGCGATCGCGGAAGAAGCGCAGGAGGACCTTGAGGACGTCGGGCGACGAGGCGATGACGCGGGCGACGAGGTCGCGGCCGATCTCGAGGACGTCGACGGGGGTGAGGGCGACGACCGAGGCGGAGCGCGACGAGTCGGTGAGGAGGCCCTGCTCGCCGACGAAGGCGCCCTCGCCCAGGCGGGCGAGCGAGCGGCGCGGGGGGCCGGCGAGGTAGACCTCGACTTCGCCGCTGGCAATGACGAAGAGCGAGGTGCCGGGCTCGCCTTCGCGGAGGAGGTGCTCGCCGGGGGCGAGCGAGCGGACGGTGAGGCCCTCGATGAGCTGGCGGAGCTCGGACTCGTCGAGCGACGAGAAGAGCGGGATGTGTGGGAGCGCGGGGCGCGGCGGCGCGGGCGGCGGGACGCTGTCCGCGAGGAGCTCGCCGAAGTCGAGCTCGTCGGCGATGCTGGCGACGGCGGGCTTGGCTGGCGACGGTGCTTTCGTCGTCGGCGCGGGCGCGGGCGCGGGCGTGGGCGTGGGACGCGACGGCGGCGTGAAGGCGCTCGCGCGCGACGATGGCGACGATGGCGACGGTGGCTGCGACGGCAGGCTCGGCGACGAGGCGCGAAGCCCCGGCGGTGGCGTGCCGGTCGCGTGCAGGCGGCCGCCGGGCGGTGGGGTCCCGGTCGCGTGCGGGCGGCCGCCGGGCGGTGGCGTGCCGGTCGCGTGCGGGCGGCCCCCCGGCGGCGGCGGATCGAGGTGCGGCGTGGATGGCGACGGCGCGGCCGGGCTCGCGGCCGGGGCTACCGAGGCCTCGGCGTCGCGGATGGCGGCGGCGAGGGCGTCCTCGTCGTCGCTGGCGTCGTCGAGGACGAGATCGCCGAACGACTCCTCGGGCGCGGGTGCAGGCGCGACGGCGATGGGCGCAGGGGCCGGCTTCGGCGGCGGCGGGTCGTCGAGCGCGTCGAGGCCGGCGAACGAGAGCTCGTCGTCGACGGGAGCAGCCGACGGCGCCACCGGGACCGGCGCAGGCGACGGCGACGACTCGGGCTCCTCCTCGAGGAGCATGTCGTCGTCCTCGAGCGGGATCTCGTAGGCCGAGGCGTCGGGGACCAGCGAGACCGCGTCGCCGAGGCGCGGGATCACCTCGGAGCTCTTCTTCGCCGGCAGGACCGTCCGCAGGTTGATCGAGTCCATCGGCGCGCCCGGCGCGAGCTGCGGCGGCGCGAGCTCGTCGAGGCTGACGGTCGCGATCTCGATGAGCTCGGGGTCGCCGCCCTCGGCGGGGCGCGCGGCGAAGGGGACGGGATCGAGGTCACCGACGGGCGCGAGCGCAGGGCCTGGCGGCGGCGGCGACGGGCGCGGCGGCGGGACGAGCGGCGGCGCCGCGCGCTGCGCCGACAACACCGACGGGGAGGCCGCGGGCGTCGGCGAGGGAGTGGGCGCCGCCGCGTCGACCTTCGGGATCGACGTCGACGAGGGGCGGCGATCGCGAACCGCGTAGAGGCGCGCGAGCTCCGACTGCGTCGCGGTGTGCTGCGGATCGATCTGCAAGATCACTTTGCAGACGGCGATCGCCTTCAAGAGGAAGCCGGCGTTGGCGTACCCCGCGGTGGCGAGGCCGAGCTGCTCGATGGCGTCCCCTGCTCTCCCCGCCTTGCGCAGCGCCTCGCCGGCGCGCTGACGCCAGTCGGGATCGTCATCCTGCTCGGCGATGGCGACGTAGAGCTCCGCCGCTTTGGCGTAGCTCTTCTTCTCCAGCGCCTTGGCGGCCTGATCCTTGAGCTTGCGGAGGTCCTCGGACTTCGCGGCCATGGAGGGGCTCTCCCACCATACCAGAGCCCGCTGAGCAGGTCTCATTCGTGCACTTCCTCGTCGGTGATGCGACCGCCTGCCTGCTCTCCAACCCGGAGGGAACGCGAGCTCCGTCGCCGTTCCCACAGCGCTCCACTCCCTGCGACCGCCGTCGCCCTCGCGGCCGCGCTCGTCGCTTCAGCGACGGTGACGCGCGTCGCGCGCGCCGACGTGCGGGTCGTCTCCGCGATGGTGAAAGTCATGCCCGATCGCCCGCCGCCGGCGGGCGGAGCGGTGGCGCGGCTCGAGGCCGCGCGCGGCGAGTGGGAGCCCTTCCAGATCGCCGTCGACGGTCCCGCGCGCGCGGTGCGCGCCGAGGCCACCCCGCTGCGCGGTCCGGGCGGCGCGACGATCGCGGCGCCGCGCCTCCAGCGCGTCGAGCTCCTCACGGTGACGACGCCGTCGTCGATCGAGGGGCGCGCCGGGCGCTGGCCCGACGCGCTGGTCCCCGACGTCGACGCCTACGTCGGCGAGCGGCGCGCGGCCTTCCCCTTCGACGTCGCCGTCGGCGAGGTGCGGTCGATCTGGGTCGACGTCTTCGTCCCGCGCGGCACGCCGCCGGGCGCCTATCGCGGCGAGATCGTCCTGCACAGCGACGGACGCGCGCCGGCGCGGGTGCCGATCGCGCTCCTCGTCCACCGCTTCACCCTGCCGGCGACCTCGTCGCTGCCAGTCACCTTCGGGATCTCCTTCGCGGCGATCGCGCGTGGGCACGGCCTCCTGCGCGACGGGGCGGCCGTCGCGGCGCTGGGGGCGCGCTATGGCGTCGCGGCGCTGCGCCACCGCGTGAGCCTCCACGGCGGGAGCATGGATCCGCCGCCGTTCCAGCGGCGCCCCGACGGCGCGATCGCGCTCGACACGCGCGCCTACGACGCCGAGGTGGGGCCGCTCCTCGACGGGTGCGCCGATCGCGGCGGCCCCGCCGAGGGCGCGCGCTGGACGCTCGTCGATCTGCGCGTGCCGGCGCGGATCGACGGTGAGACGCGCGACGCCTACGTGCGGGCGATGGTCGAGCACCTCCGCGCGCGCGGCTGGCTCGATCGCGCGTTCGACTACACCGTCGACGAGCCGAAGCCGGAGCGCTTCCCCGAGGTGCGGCGGCGCGCCGAGCGGCTGCGCGCGGCGACGGCGGAGATCCCGCGCCTGGTCACGCACGTCCCGACGGCGGAGCTGGCCGGCGCCGTCGACATCTGGTGCCCGGTCGTCCAGCACGTCGATCCGAAGCCGGGGCTCGACGCGCCGCCCTTCGCGCGCCCGCCGTCGGGGCAGCGCCTCTTCTGGTACCAGTCGTGCCTCAGCCACGGCTGCGACATCGTCGGTGGCGCGCCCTTCACCGGCTGGCCCAGCCTGGTCGTCGACGCGCCGCCCGTCGCGCACCGCGTCCTCGAGTGGCTGACCTGGCGCCAGCGGATCGGCGGCGAGCTCTACTTCAACACCGTCGAGGCCTGGGCGCGTGACGGCGTCGACCCGTGGCAGGATCTCCACCGCCACGGCGGCAACGGCGACGGGACGCTGTTCTACCCCGGGACGCCGGCGAGGATCGGCGGCAAGACGCACGTCCCCGTCGAGAGCGCGCGCCTGCGGCTGATCCGCGAGGGGCTCGAGGACTACGAGTACCTGCGACTCTACGAGCGCGCGGCTGGGCGCGCGGCGGCGGAGGCGCTGGCGGCGCGCATCGCGCCGCGGGCCTGGCAGTGGGAGCACGACGGCGAGCGGCTGCTCGAGGCGCGGCGCGAGATGGCGCGGGCGATCGACGCCGCCGTCGCCCGCGGCGCGATCCCGGCGGACGCCAAGGAGGTGACGCGATGCGCGCTCGCGACGCACTGACCGCGATGGCGCTCGGGCTCGGCGCGTGCGGGGGCGGCACGCCCGTCGTCGGGGCGACGCTCGATTGGCAGGCGTCGCTCGGCGGCGACGTGGTCGTGGCGCCGCCGTCCGGCGACGGCGTGAGCGCGCGACGGCAGGGGCTCACCGTCGGGGACGGCGCCGGGGGCGCGCGCCTCGTCTACCTCCATTTCGACGGCATCACCCTCGGGCCCGGCGCCGACGATCCGCGCACCGCGCACTCGGTGATCGTCGCGCACACCACCACCATCCCGCCGTTCGACCCCCGCCCCTACGCCGCGGCGCTCGACGAGAACGAGGTGCGCGCCCGCATCGTCGCGCGCGCCAAGCAGCACTACGCGCCGTTCGCCGTCGAGGTGGTGCGCGAGCGGCCGCCGGCGGGCGCCCATCACACGATGTGCATCGTCGGCGGCCTGCCGTCGCTGGTGGGGCAGCCGGCGCGCACCGCCGGGCTCTCGCCGCTCGACTGCAACGACGACCAGCCGGACAACGTCGTGTACGTCTTCAGCGAGGTGCTGCGCCCGGAGGCGACCGGCTCGATCGACGCGTCGATCGACGCCATCGCCATCGCCTGCAGCCACGAGGCGGGGCACTCCTTCGGCCTCGGCCACACCGCCGAGCCGCGCGACGTGATGGCGCCGCGCATCTCGCGCGCCGTCGAGGGCTTCGCCGGCGAGAGTCCGGTCGCCGACGACGGGTCAGCCACCTGCGTACGCGACGGGCGGCAGGACTCGCAGCGGCTGCTGGCGACCACCGTCGGGCGATCGCTCGCGGTCGCCGCGCCCGACGTGATGTTCCTCGGGGTCGAGGAGAGCGCGCGGGTGCCGCCGGGGAGCGAGGTGACCGTGTCGGCGGTGGTGCCGGGCGAGACGGTGCGCGCCGTCGAGATCTGGGCCGACGGGCGGCGGGTGGGGGCGCCGGAGTGGCCGCCCTATCGCGCGCGCATCGACGCCAAGGCGGGGCGGACGGTCGAGCTCTACGCGGCGGCCCGCGGCGACGACGGCCTGCTCGGGGAGGCGCGGCTCCAGCTGCTCGTCGACGAGAGCGCCCCGGCGCCGCCGAAGGAGCCGTGCCGGGTCCACGCCGACTGCGCCAGCGACGCCTCCTGCGTCGACGGCGGCTGCAGCGCGCCGTCGCTGCGCGGCGCGACCGCCGCGGGCGGCGACGGGGGCGGCGCCGGTGACGGGCCGCACCGCGGGGCGCTCGGCTGCGCGGCGGCGGGGCCGGGCGCAGCGCACGACGGCGCCCCTCGTGCGATCGCCGCCGCTATACTCGCGGCGTGCTTCGCCCTGCTCTCGCTCCGTCGCCGCCGGCGCGCCTCTTCGCTCCGTCGCTGATCGTCACCACCCTCGTCCTCGCGCTGGCCGGCTGCGAGGCCGCGCCGCTGCGCCTCCGCTTCGTGTCGTCGCGGCCGGCGGCGGCGAGCTGGGCCTTCGCCATCGACGATCGCGGCCAGGGGGCCGAGCTCCTCGTCGACGATCGCCCGCGCCAGGTGGGCTGCTGGCGCGCCGGGCGCGAGCAGCGCTGCGAGCTGCGCGGCCTCTTCCCGGGCGGCCACACCGTCGAGGCGCGCGTGGCGGGGGCCTTCCTCAAGCGCTCGGCGGTCGTCGGCAAGCCCTGGCCGGCGCGGCCGCTCCTCGTGCGCGCGCGCACCGTCGACGAGGTGTCGGCGGCGGTGACCGCCGGGGCCGACGGCGTCGTCGTGCGGGCGCGCGACGCGCTCGCCGAGCTGTACGACCTCGCCGACGCCGCGCACCGACGCGGGGCACGCATCGTCATCGAGGGCGCCGAGCCCGAGCAGGCCATCGAGCGCGCCGGCGCCGACGCGGTCCTTGACGCCGAGCTGCCGCCCGACCTGGCGCGCCGCTTCCCCGAGGCGCGCGCGCTGCGCGTCGACGCCGCCGCCTCGCGCCGCCTCGCCGCGCTCGCCGACGGCGGCCCGCTCAACGGCGCGCGCGAGCTCCCCAGCGCCACCGCGCTCGTCGAGGCCCCGCGCGGGGTCGTCGCCGCCGCGCTCGCCCTCCTCGCTCCGCGCGGCGCCATCCTCCCCGAGGCGCCCGCGGCGATGCTCCCGCCGCGCCGCTCGCACGCCGCCCTCCGCGACGGCGCCGCCCGCGTCACCACCGTCGAGAACCGCCGCCTCGCCTTCACCCTCTCGACGGCAAAGGACTCGGTCCTCGTCGCGGTCAACGCCGACGCCGAGCCCTGGACCTTCGCGCCCGGCGTCCCGAAGCCGCTCGATCTTCTCGGCTCGACGGCGAACGGCGAGACGCTGGTCATCCGCCCCGGCGACGCGGCGATGATCGTCCCCATGCCCGCCAGCGACAAGCAGCGCTTCTAGGCTTCGCGCTACAGGCGCTGGATCGGGAAGCCGAGGTTGAAGTGGATGCGCCCCGGGAAGCGGTAATAGGGCGCGTCGATCTTCCAGCGCTCCTCGGCGATCGACTGCGACAGCGGGTAGGCGTACTCGACGGAGAGCGGCCCGAACGGCGTGATCAGCCTGAGCAGCGAGATGCCGATCGAGTGCTTGAAGTCGCTCCCCTGCAGGAGGTCGGGCGAGTTCGCGATCGCGCCCATGTCCCAGAAGACCGCGCCCGACCACTGGAACGGCAGCCCGAAGAAGGTCTTGGCGATCGGGAAGACGAACTCCACCGTCGTGAGGATGCGCATGTTGCCGCCCTGCGGGACGACGCGCAGCCCGACCTGATCGCCGAGCGGCGAGATCTCCGTCCGCACCAGCTCGGTCTTCAGCTGGTCCTGCGCGTACCCGCGCGTCGCCGTGTCGCCGCCGGCGAAGAAGCGCTCGACGATCGGCAGCGCCGGCGCGCCGATCGGGATGCCGTAGTCGATGCGCAGGTTGCCGACGAGCCACAGCCGCGACTTGCGCACCGGGATCGGCAGGATCCCGAGCGCCTGCCCCGAGAGCACCACGAAGGAGTTGTTCGTCGGCGCCGGGGCGTAGGCGGCGCCGAGCTGCAGCATCCAGCCGCGATCGGGCGCCAGCGGGTTGGGCGTGCCGTCGAGGGCCACGCGCCGATCCCAGATGAGCCCGGTGATCAGCTTGGCGATGAACGTATCGTCGGTGACCTCGCGCACGTCGAGGCCGGGGGTGCGGATGAAGGGCACGCCGACCTGCGCGAGGTAGGCGTCGACGCGCATCACCAGGCGCAGCGTGTTGGTGAGCAGGCGCGTGAGCCCGATCGAGCCGAACACCGACGTCACCGGGCCGAAGCGGACGGTGAGCTCGTGGCGGTAGAAGAAGGTGAGGTCGAGGCGCCACTTCGGCCCGAAGGCGCGCAAATCTGTATAGCGCAAACTCGCGCCGAGCGTCGTCTCGTCGAAGCTCGACGCCGGCGAGTAGTCGAGCCGCAGCTCGAGCTGCGAGCCGAAGCCGGCGAAGTTGTTGAACTGCAGCCCGCCGGCGATGACCAGGTAGTAGGGGATGCGATCGGAGTAGACGCCCAAGCTCAGCGTCGGCGACACCCACCCGAAGTAGCGCTCCTGGACGTGCACCACGACGGGGATCTCGGTGCGGTTGGTCTTCTCGTCGGCGAGCGCGGTCACGCGCGCCGAGGTGAAGATGCCGTGCGTCTGGAGGTTGCGCTCGCCCTCCTCCAGCTTGCCGACGTCGAAGGGGTCGCCCGGCTTCCAGGGCAGGTCCTGCAGGATCGTGCGCGTGCGCGTGCGGAAGTTCCCGCGCACGATGATCTCGCCGAACGTCGCGCGCGGCCCCTCGGTGATGGTCATCCTGAGCGCCACGCGATCGTGCGTCGCGTTCCACGTCGGGGCGTAGTTCACCTGGATGTAGGGGTGCGGCGATCCGCGATAGAGGCCAATGATCCGCTGCTGGTCGGCGATGAGCGCCGTCGGGCTGTAGGGGCGCCCCTCGGTCATCTTGAGGACGCGGCGGATGTCGGCGTCGCTCTTTCCGTGCTCGCCGTTCCACACGATCTCGATCGCGCCGATGTACTCGCGGCGCCCCTCGTCGACGGTGAAGCGCACGAAGAGGTCGTTCTTGTTCTCGATCGCGCCCGCCGCCTCGGCCCCGATCGCGCCGAGCGCGCCGAAGGCCGCCGGGTCGCGCGCCACCTCGGGGCGCACCTTGGCCTCGGGGAAGCCCTCGCCGCGATAGACCTCGGCGATGCGCTCGGCGTCCTGGTTGAGCTGCCCCGTCGTCGCGTAGCCGCCCTGCCCGAGCCCGATGGTGCCGAGGCGCGGGAAGACCTTGGTCTCGAGGGCGGCCCGCTGCTTGAGGTCGTCGCTCGAGAAGGTGAGCGGGCGCCCGCCGTCGCCGACGATCTCGACCTCGCGCACGCGCAGCTCGGGCCCTTCGACGACGAGGAACGACACCTGGTCGACGGCCTCGGCGAGGCGGCGGCGCGTCCAGGTCACCTTCGCCTCGAAGAAGCCGCGCTGCTGGTAGGCGCGCTGGATGGCCCGCGCGCTCTCGTTGAGCTCGATGTCGTCGTAGGCGCCGCTCGCGAAGATGGTCAGCTGCTCGCGCAGATCGCGATCGGCGACGGCGCGGTTGCCGACGAAGCTGACCTCGACCTTGCGGCGCTCGACGACCTTGATCGGCAGGCGCACGCGGTAGCCGTTGCGATCGAGGTCCCGCGCCTCGTCGAACTGCGAGGTCACGCGCGCCGCCGGGAAGCCGCGCGCGTGCAGGAGCTCCTCGGCGCGGCGGGCGTCGTCGCGCAGGTCTTGGAGGCGGAAGCGCCCCCAGAAGAAGCAGCAGTGATCGAACAGCCGGAAGAGCTCGCCCGAGCCGACCGCCTTGCCTCCGTCGACGCGGAGCGAGCCGAGGCGGTAGTACTTACCGAGCTCGAGGTGGACGACGAGGTTCAGCCAGTCGCGGCGCTCGGTCTTCTCCTCCTCGATGCGCACCTTGGCGTCGAAGTAGCCGTCGCGCGTGAGGAAGCGCCGCAGGTGCTCGGCCTCGTCGAGGAGGAAGGCGGCGCGCTCGCTGTCGGGGGGCAGCGGCAGGCCGGTGCGCACGCGCAGATGGCGGAGGATCTCGTCCTCGAAGAGCGGGAAGTTGCCGTGGACGACGACGTTGCGGACGACGGTGACCGGCTCGAGGCGGAGCGTGTAGCGGCCATCGGCGGAGATCTGCTCGTCGAGGACGCGGTAGCCGAGCTCGCGCTCGAGGTGGTCGCGGACGCGCTTCTGGACCGACTCGTCGAGGGCCACGCCGGCGCGCAGCCCGAGGAAGCGCAGGAGCGCCTCCTTGTCGTCGACGAGCGTGCCCTCGAGCGCGACCGCCGACAGCGTGCGCGCCGGGGCAGGCGGCGGCGTCGCGGGCGGGGGCGCCGTCGCCGCGGGCGGTGGCTGCTGCTCGCCCTCCTCCGCCCGCGCCGACACCACCCCGAGCAGCGCGAGCAGGGCCGCGACGGCGGCGACGGGGAGGCGGCGAGAGCGTGCGATCATGCCCGATCGGGACGCACGATATCAGTGCCCGAGCTGGAACTGCAGCTTGAAGATGTCGAGGCGGAGGCGGGTCACCGAGTCCTGGATCGTCTCGGTGTTGCGCCCGTTCAGGTAGAGGAGACCAGCCTCGGTCTGGACAATATCTGTCCAGCGAAAACGAACGTCGACCTCGAGGCGGTAGTTGCCCGAGAAGGCGAACTGCCCCTTGCCGCAGCCTCGGAAGTTGCGCCCCAGCTCCTTGCAGAAGTTGAGGTCGAAGGAGCTCGTGCCGAACGACAGCGACACCGAATCGAGCCGCAGCGCGCGCTGCAGCGGATCGGCGAGCGCCTGTCCGACGGCGAGCCCGGTCAGCACCTTGGTCACGTTGTCGCCCGCCGAGGTCCCTGCCCCGGCCGTCCCATACCCCGTCCCGAAGCGCGTCTGGTCGGGGCTGCCGACGCCGATCTGCTGGCGGACCTGCTGCGGCGAGATCCCGAAGCCGAGGTACGAAAGCGTCGTCGCCTGATCCCACCCCTCCGACGACGACAGCTGCAGGAGCGGCTGCCCGAGCGTCCCGGTGATGAGGAGGTCGATGCGCACCGTGCGCTGCGTCGCCGCGTCGGTGACCTGCGCGGTCGCGCCGACGTTCAGGGTCGGTGTCTCCGTCGGGATCGCCCTCTTCGCGTCGAAGGTCACCGACCCGCGCTGCGTCTGGAACGGCACGCGGATCGGCGGCGTGAAGGCGCCGCCCTCGTCGAGATCGATGGTCCCGTCGACGGTCGGCTCGGCCAGCGTCCCGCCGATGTCGAGGTTCGCCGACATCGTGATCTGCGCCAGGTTGTTCTTCACCTGGAGCTGGCCGCTCGACTCGGCGCGCACCGCCAACTTGAGGTTCTCGAGGAGCGGAATCCCGTCCCAGAAGGACGGCTCGCGCTCGACGGTGCGTTGCGCCTTCAGCACGTAGCCGAGGAAGTCGTAGTTCTGCCGGTAGGTGCCGTCGTTGATATCCACGCGCCCGCGCACCGCCAGCTGCCGCCCGTCGCCCGAGAAGACGAGGTCGGGCGAGAAGGTCACGCCCCACTCCGGTCTGCGGTACTCCCACTCGGTGCCCTCCACTGCCACTTCGACCCCGCGCAGCGAGAAGCCGCTGCCCAGCTCGACGCGCCCGTTGAGCGCCGCCGGGTGATCGTCGAGCTTGCCGACGAGCCGCCGGCACCCCGCGGGCGGGCAGCCGACCGCAAGCCGCGTCCCGTCGAGCCGGATGGTCCCCTGCTCAATCGCGATCTCGTATGGCAGACGGCGCAGCCGCCCGGTGACGCCCTTCACGTCGGCGACGCCGGTGAGCTGCGGCCGATCCCACGTCCCGCCCGCGCGCAGCTCGACGGCGATCTTGCCGCCCGCCTCGGCGAGCTGCTCCTTGAACAGCATCTGGAAGAGGCGCGGCGAGAGGTCCCCGCGCAGCTGCCCGCTGATCTCGCGCGGGCGCCAGCGGTCGAGCTTGATCGCGCCCTCGGCGCGCAGCGTCTGCCCGTCCATCGTCACCGCCAGCGACGCGAGCCGCACCGAGTCGCGGGCGAACTGGATGCGCCCGACGGGGACCAGCAGCCGCTCGGGCACCCCGCGCGGCACCAGCACCGCGTTCGACAGATCCACCCACCCGTCGAGCTCGGGGCGCTCGAGGTCGCCGGCGATCTTCAGATCGAGCCGCGCGCGCCCGTGCGTGTGATCGAACGCCCCGCGGAAGAAGTACTCGAGGAAGACCAGGTCGACGCGCCCGTTGACGCGCACGTCGGTCTTCTTCGCCCCCACCTGCCCCTCGATGTAGAAGTCGCCCACCGTCGACGTGAGGTGCGCGCGCTCGAAGCGCAGCACTTTTCCGTCTGTCGATAACAGGACGTCCTCCTCGTTGCGGACGGTCTCCTTCTGGATGTGCCCCGCCTCGTCGGTGGCGCGCACCACCAGCGCGAGCTTCTCGATGCGCAGCCCGGCGTAGGTGAGGCCGTTCTCGCCGTCGAAGGTGACGCGCGCCGTCCCGGTCGCCCGCCCCTCGAGCTCGGCCACCTTCTTCAGCTCGGGGATCAGCCGCTCGAGCTCGAGGTCCCGAAAGCGGACGTTCGCCGTGACGGTGAACTTCGGGAAGAGCGTGAGGTACCCATCGACCTCGACGTTGCCGAAGAGCTTGCCCGAGATCTGGATGGCGTCGCCGCCGGGGACCAGCTTCACGTTGCCGTCGCCGAGCAGCGTGTCGCGGACCTTGAAGCCGAACAGCGACAGCACCGCGCCGACGAGCGGGTGCTCGGTGTCGCCGCCGAGCGAGAGATCGCCCGAGAGCCGCCCCTCGAGCGCCACCGGGAGCGCGCGCAGCGACGGGACGGCGACCAGCGGGAAGTCGCGCAGCTTGAGCGCGAGGTCGAGCCCGCCGTCCCAGCCGAGCCGCCCGCTGCCCGAGAGCCCGCCGCCGCTCTTGCGCTCGAGGCGCAGCTCGGTGAGGCGCGCCCCGCCGCCGCCGAGCTCGACGCGCAGCCGCCCGCGATCGTAGGGGTCGCCCTGCCAGGCGAAGCGCTGGAGGTCCATCTCCAGCCGCCCGACGGGGTCCTTGAGCGGGCCGTCGATCTGGAGCGTGAAGTCGGTGCTGCCGTCGACGTCGGAGCGCAGCAGCGCCCGCTTCATGTCGAGCTCGCGCCCGACGAGCTCGGCGTGGATCGTCGGCGCGGCGTCGAAGAGGCCCACCTCCGCCTCGCCGCGCAGCTCGCGGAACGGCCCCTCGCCGCGTAGCCCGTCGACGCGCAGCCGCCCGGCGGAGAGCCCGAGCCGCGCCTCCAGCCGCTCGATCGGCCGCCCCGCGACGAGGAGCCCCTTGGTGACGAGCTGTCCCTCGACGGTGGGATCGCGCACCGTGCCGCCCACGCGCGCCTCGGCGTGCGCCGCGCCGATGAGGAGGCCGCGCGGTACGCCGAGGTCCTCGATCCAGCGCCCGCCGTGGAGCCCGTCGAAGGTCACCCGCGCGTCGACGCGCCCCGTCTTCGGCGCGATCGTCCCCGAGGCCACCAGCGCCGCGCCCGACCCGGCGACGCGCACGTCCTTCAGACCGACGTCGCGCGGCGTCACGTCGAGCGCGCCGCCGAGCTCGATGCGCCGCGGCAGCCGCCCGCCGCCCTGCCGCTCGAGGACGGCGTCGATCGCCGAGACCTCGATGGTGTCGCTCCCCTTGGCCAGCGACCCTGCGACCCGCACCGTCCCGTCGAGCCGCCCCTTGAGGAGCCGCGCCAGCGACGGCGGCAAGAGCGCCGCCTGCCCCGGGTCGACCCCGCGCAGCGCCACCTTCGTGCGCCACCAGCCGGGCCGCGCCTTTTTCCGATTGACAGGATCTGCGGCCCGCGGCAGCTCGACCTCGATCGACGCCCGCGCGCTCCCGCCCAGCGTCTGCCCCGTCGTCGGGTCGAGCTCCAGCCGCCCCTCGGCGAAGGCCAGCTTGGTCGCCAGCTTGGTGACGGCGATGCCCTCGACCTTCGCCTCGGCGTCCTCGATGCTGCCGTCGATGCGGACGCCGCTGAAGGGGCCGTTCACGCGCACCTGACCGCGCGGGCTCCCGCCCAGCCACGCCGACAGCGGCTTCGGCAGGAGCGACGGCAGCTCGCGCCCCTCCTCGAAGCCGAGCGTCAGCGCCACGCCCGGCTTTTGACCGTAGACATCAAGCATCTTCCCGCGCGCGTCGACCTTCGCCCCCAGGCCGCGCGCCGTCGCCGCGAACAGCACGTCCTGCCGCCGCGGCTCGCGCGAGCCGAACTCCGCCACGTGCAGCTCGGACAGCGCGATGGTCTGCTCGCCGAGGCGCAGCGCCCCGCGCGCCGCGTCGAGCGGCGCCACCTGGAAGAAGAAGTAGGGCCCATCGGCCGACTCGAGATCGGGGCGCGACGAGTAGACCAGGCGCGCCCGCGTCTTGCCGTCGTCGACGCGGGTGGCGAACAGGAGCTTCGTCGGCGGCGTCGGCCCCGTCGCCGGCTTGGCCGGCGGCGTCTCGTGCATGACCAGCCCGAAGCTCAGGTGGTCGACGACGAGCTCCTCGAGGACGATCTTGAACTCGCCCCCCGACGGCGGCGTCGGCTTCTTCGCCGCGAACGAGGCGTTGATGTTGATCTCCGGCTTCCCGGTCGGGCTCTGCCCGGCGAGGCTCGATCGGGTGTGCGCGATCACCGCGAACGCCTCGGGCGCGTGGGCGCGCTTGAAGTGCAGCGTGAGCGAGAACGCCTTCGGGTGGGTCGCGTACTTCACCAGCGAGACGATCAGCTCGCGCAGGTGGATCTCGGTCTCGACGACGGGGACGCGGAGGACGATGTTCCCGTCGGGATCGTGCTCGGTGTAGTCGGTCCCGTACGCCGTCACCGGCGTGTTGAAGAGGATCGACGCCATCCCGCCCCAGTAGGAGTAGTCGACCGAGCCGAGGTGGAACGTCCCGCGCTTGACGTTGGAGACCCGTGCCGAGATGAACCTCCCGAGGGCCGGTCCGGAGAACTGCGTGAAGTGGGCCCCGGTGTAGCCGAGGAGGAAGATCACCGGGCCGTAGAGCAAGGTCGCGCGCGCGACGCGGAGCGGCAGCCGGAGCACCCACCAGATCAGGCGGACTGGAACTGACCGCCTGTGTGTTGGTGGGCGCCCTTGTTGCATTGACCTTCCTTGTAGCACCGGTTCGCAGAGGACGCGCGTTGACGAACCGGTTCACTGGGAAATACGATTCGCGCGCCGGAACTATTCTCGAACACAGGAGAAACAATGCGGCGGCTGCTCAGCGTGATGACGGTTCTCCTAGCCTTCGGATGTGGTCCTGAGCAGGGTCAGGTGACCTCAGGTGGGAAGGCCGACAATGGGGCCAGTCGACCGCAGTGCACGTCGACCCCGCCGGACACCGACAACGACGGGATCTCGGACGCGGACGAGGGCGCGAGCGACAAGCCGCCGGTGGACACCGACAAGGACGGCATCCCCGACTTCCGCGACACCGACTCCGACGGCGACGGCATCCCCGACGCGGTCGAGGCGCGCAACCAGGGCGCCTGCACGCCGCCGGCGGACACGGACAAGGACGGCGTCCCCGACTTCCGCGACCTCGACTCCGACAGCGCGACCAACTCGACGGTGCTCGATCGCGAGGAGGCGGGCGCCGACCCGACCAAGCCGCTCGACACCGACGGCGACGGCGTGCCCGACTACGCCGACGACGACAACGACAACGACGGCATCCCCGACGCCATCGAGCTGGCGGTGCCTGGCGGCGCGGCGGCGACCACGCTGGCGCTCGCCCCCGACACCGACGCCGACGGCACGCCCGACTTCCGCGACAGCGACTCGGACGGCGACGGCATCCCCGACAACGTCGAGGGGGCGATGGACTCCGACGGTGACGGCGCGCCCAACTACCGCGACACCGACGCCGACGGCGACTGCATCCCCGACGCGCTCGAGGGCGTGGCCGACGGCGACGGCGACACGGTGCCCGACTTCCTCGACCGCGACTCCGACGGCGACGGCCTGGCCGACAACGCCGAGGACAAGAACTGCAACGGCGCCCTCGACCCCTGCGAGAGCGATCGCCTGAAGGCCGACACCGACGGCGACGGCGTCACCGACCTCGTCGAGGCGACGGCCTGCTCGCTGAAGAGCCCCGCCGAGCAGGCGCAGACGATGTGCGCCTGCGACGCGTCGAGGGCCAACGTGAGCCCGCGCACCCGCGGCGACTTCGTCTTCACCGTCGACTACCAGCAGACGCCGGTGCCGACGCGCGACACGCTCAACCTCTCGACGGACGTGAGCCAGGCCGACGTCGTGTTCGCGCTCGACACCACCGGCTCGATGCAGAAGTCGCTCGACAACCTCGCCGGCTTCCTCGCGTCGAAGATCCCGACGATCAAGGCGCGCGTCCCCAACATCGCCTTTGGTGTCTATCAATTTAGGGACAACGGCGACTCGCCGAACGTGCAGTACGTGCACCGCATCATGACCGTGAACACGCAGGCGGCGATCAACTCGGTGGTCAACGCGCTCGACGCGCTCACCGCCGGCGGCGGCGGCGACTCGCCCGAGAACGGCTTCGGCGCGCTCTACGCCATCGCCGGCGGGCCGACGATCAGCTTCTCGAACTACACGAGCGCCATCGGCGCGATCGCTCCGGCGGCGCCGTTCGCCGGCGAGTCGTTCGGGTCGCTCTATGGCGCCGGCTTCCGCCCCGGCTCGGTCCCGATCATCGTCGCTGTCAGCGACGCCAACTTCCAGGAGTACGCGACCGGCCGCGCCAACACCGAGGCGCGCCTCAACGCCATCGGCGCCAAGGTCATCGGCATCGCCGGCGACCGCGGCTATCTCTCGTCGGGGACGGTGGCCAAGACGAACCTCGTCGACATCGCCACCGCCACCGGCGGCGTGGTCGCGCCGGCCGACTTCGGCCCAGTCGGCACGCGCACGTGCAGCGTCGGGATGTGCTGCACCGGCATCAACGGCAGCGACGAGAGCCCGGTCAACGGCGTCTGCCCGCTCGCCTTCAGCTACTCGAACGACAACGGCTCGGGCGTCACCGACGGCGTGGTCTCGGGCATCGTCTCGCTCGCCCGCTCGCTGCGCTTCGACATCCACGTCGAGGCGAGCGACGTCGACCCGATGACCATCGACAACTTCCTCGATCGCCTCGAGCCGAACGTGAGCGGCACCGGCGCGGCGGCGGTCTGCGTGACGCTGAACCCGGCGTCGCTGGGCGACAACTTCCGCGGCCCGAAGTCGGCCCCCGGCGCCGACGGCATCAAGGACACCTTCCCGCAGGTGCAGAACGGCAACAAGGTCTGCTTCGACGTCGTGCCGAAGATGAACACCGCGGTCCCGCACACCAGCGACCCGCAGGTCTTCCGCGCCCGCCTGCAGGTCAAGGGGCAGACGGCCGCCGGCTCGGTCAACCTCGGCACCCCGCGCGAGGTCTTCTTCCTCGTCCCGCCCGTGATCGAAAACGGCCCGATTAACTAAATACCTCTCCCGCCGAACCGCGGCATACTGCGCCGCGGCCATGCCCGATACCCTCTATCTCGTCGACGGCAGCGGGTTCATCCACCGCGCCTACCACGCGCTCCCGCCGCTGACCACCCGTCGCGGCGTCCCCTCGGGCGCGGTCTACGGCTTCACGCAGATGCTGATGAAGCTGGAGCTCGACTACAAGCCGTCGCACCTCGCGGTCGTCCTCGACGCCGGCAAGCGCTCGTTCCGCAACGACCTCTTCCCCGCCTACAAGGCGAACCGCGTCGAGCCCCCCGACGATCTGCGCCCGCAGTTCGGCCTGGTGCGCGAGGTGGTCGACGCCTTCGGCGTGCCGCGCCTCGAGTCGACGGAGATGGAGGCCGACGACCTCATCGCCGCGCTGGTGCGCCGCGCGCGCGAGGCGGGGATGCCGGTGGTGATCGTGTCTAGCGATAAAGACCTCATGCAGCTCGTCGAGGAGCCCGAGGTGGTCCTCCTCGACACGATGAAGGATCCGCCGAAGACCTACGACACCGCCGGCGTCGTCGAGAAGCTGGGCGTGCCGCCGTCGCAGGTGCGCGATCTCCTCGCGCTGATGGGCGACTCCGTCGACAACATCCCCGGCGTGCGCGGCGTGGGGCCGAAGACCGCCTGCGCGCTCATCCAGCACTTCGGGTCGCTCGACGAGATGTACCGACGCCTCGACGAGGTCGGGCAGCTGAAGACGCTGCGCGGCGCGGCCAGCGTGATGGCCAAGCTGCGCGAGGCGGAGGGCGACGCGCGGATGTCGCAGAGGCTGGTGTCGCTCGACGCGAGCGCCGACCCCGGCGTCGACATCGAGGCGCTGCGGCGCAAGGAGCCCGACTTCGCGCGCGTCGAGGAGTGCCTGCGCGCGCTCGAGTTCGGCCGCCTCATCGACCGGCTGCGCGCCGCCGGCAAGGGCGGCCCGGCGGCGACGGCGGACGCGACGCTGCCGCTGCCCATCCCGGCGGTGCCGACCCCGGCCGCCGCGCCGGCGGTGGCGCTCGTCGAGGGGGCGCCGACGATCGTGCTAGACGAAAAGTCCCTGGCCGACGTGGTGGCGCGGCTGCGCGCGGGCGGCGAGGTCGGCCTCGGGGTCGAGCTGGCCGGCGGCTCGACGCTGACCGGCGCGCTCGTCGGCATCGCGCTGGCCGGCCCGGGGCTCGCCGCCTACGTCCCGGTCGGGCACCGCTACCTGGGCGCGCCGGCCCAGCTCCCGCTCCAGCGCGCGCTCGACGGGCTGCGTCCGCTCCTCGCCGACGCCGCGGTCAAGAAGAGCGTCCCCGACGCCAAGGACGTCGAGCTGGTGCTCGCGCGCCACGGCGTCGCGCTCGCCGGCGTCGCCTGCGATCCGCTGGTCGCCTCCTACCTCCTCGACACCACCGAGGCGCACGACCTGCCGGCGCTGGCCGCCCGCCGCCTCGGCGCCGCCGTCCCCGCGCGCGCCGAGCTGACCGGCACCGGCAAGCGCGCGCTCCCCTTCGACACCGTCGAGGTCGAGCGCGCCGCCGCCTACGCCGCCCGCGCCGCCGATGCCGCGCGCGCCCTCGCCGCCCCGCTCCTCGACGAGCTCGACCACCGCCAGATGCGCCACCTCCTCGACGGCCTCGAGCTGCCGCTGGCGCACGTCCTCGCGGTCATCGAGCGCCACGGCGTCCGCCTCGACGTCGCCTGGCTGCGCACGCTCTCCGACCGCGTCGACAAGCAGTTGACAGAAATCGAGACCGAGGTGCGCGCGCAGGCGGTGGAGGCCGCCGGCCCGGCCTTCGCCGACCTCAACCTCGGCTCGCCCAAGCAGCTCCAAGAGCTGCTCTTCGACAAGCTCGGCCTGCCGCCGCAGAAGCGCACCAAGACCGGCTACTCCGTCGACGCCGACACCCTCGAGGAGCTGGCGCCGCTGCACCCGGTGGCGGCGCGCATCGCCGAGCACCGCACGCTGGCCAAGCTGAAGGGCACCTACCTCGACGCGCTGCCACTTCTTGTCGATCAGAAAACCGGGCGCCTCCACACCAGCTACCGGCAGACCATCGCCGCGACGGGGCGCCTGTCGTCGGTCGAGCCCAACCTCCAGAACGTCCCCATCCGCACCCCCTTCGGCGCCGAGATCCGCAAGGCCTTCATCGCCGAGGAGGGCTGGCGCCTCGTCGTCGGAGACTACTCGCAGATCGAGCTGCGCGTGCTGGCGCACCTGTCGAAGGACGACGTGCTGCTCGACTCGTTCCGTCGCGGCGAGGACATCCACGAGCGCACCGTCGTCGAGATGTTCGGCGCCGACCGCCGCCACGACAAGGCGCTGCGCAGCGTCGCCAAGATGATCAACTACGGCATCGCCTACGGCCTCTCCGACTTCGGCCTGGCGCAGCGCCTCGGGATCGAGCGCGACAAGGCCAAGGAGTACATCGACGGCTATCTCAGGACCTACCGCGGCGTCGCCGCCTACATGGACGGCCTCGTCGCCGACGCCTATCGCGACGGCGGCGCCCGCACGATGTTCGGACGTTTCCGCCCCATCCCCGAGCTGAAGCAGAAGGCGCGCATGGTGCGCATGCAGGGCGAGCGCATGGCGAAGAACACGCCCATCCAGGGGACGGCGGCCGACATCTTGAAGTACGCGATGATCGCCGTGCAGCGAATGCTCGACGAGCGCACGGCGTCGACGGGGAGCCGCGCGCGCATGCTGCTCACGGTGCACGACGAGCTGGTGCTCGAGGCGCCGGAGGCCGAGGCGGACGAGGTGGGCGCCGCGCTGCGACGGGCGATGGAGGGCGCGGTGGCGCTGGACGTGCCGCTCGTCGTCGACCTGGGCGTCGGTCGGACCTGGTCCGACGCGAAGTAGCCCGGGCTTTGGCCTGTCGCCGGCCGGCTGCTAGAATGGCCCTCGATCGATGCGCCGGCTGGTTGGGCACACGCTCTCGCTGCTGTTCTGCACCACGATCGCCGTCGCTGGCGTCGGGTGTCAGCGACGGGCCGCTGCGCCGGCGGCCGCCGCCGCGGAGGGCGAGTCGCCGCAGCGCTCGGCGATGCGCAGCCCGCAGCACGGCGAGCCGGCGACGAAGGACCCGCGCGATCGCGACCGGAAGAAGCCGGCGTCGGGCGTGGCGGACGAGCCGCGTCCGCTCGTGCGCTGCTTCCCGAGCGACGCCTCGGGCGCGCCGCCCCGCCCGCTCGAGGCGCTGCTCGATCGCGCCGCCGATCTCTACGACCGCAGCGACTTCGCGGGCTCGCTCGCGTGCGCCGAGGAGGCCGCCCGCGTCGAGCCGCGCTCCGTCGAGGCGCACCACGATCGCGCCGCCGCCCTCGAGGAGCTGAAGCGCCTCGACGAGGCCGCCGTCGCCTTCCAGCGCGCGCTCGCGCTCGACCCCGACGATCCCGAGACGCTCGCCGGGGCGGCGGACCTCTACATCAACCGGCTCACGCCGTCGAACGACCACACCGAGATCGGCCTCGAGTACGCGCGCCGCGGGTCCGAGCGCCTGCGCCGCCCGCGCGTGCCGATTTATGGGAAAGCAAAAAAGCCGGCGCGCGACGCCCACGTGAGCCGCGCGCTGGTCGCGCGCCTGGCGCTGCTCGAGGGGCAGGCGCTGAACGACCTCGGCCGCTCGCGCGAGGCGCTGTCGCGCCTGGACGCCGCCATCGCCGCTGCCCCCGACGACGTGGGCGCGCGCTACGAGCGCGCGGTGGCGCTGTTCGACCTGTGCCGCTTCGCCGACGCCAAGCGCGGCTTCCTCGACGTGCTCGAGCGCAGCCCCAGCGACGCCTGGGCGCACCACCACCTCGGCCTCGCGCTCGAGCAGCTCGGCGATCACGCCGGCGCCGAGCGCGAGCTGAGCGCGGCGCGCGCCGCCGCCCCCGACGACTTCCGCGCGCCCATCGAGCTGCCGCCGTCGGAGTTCCGCGCGCTCGTCGACGCCGAGGTGAAGAAGCTGCCGCCGGCGCTGAAGGCGGACCTCGCCAAGGTGAAGCTCGAGACCGCCGACCTCCCCGACCTGCGCGATCTCACCGCCGAGGAGCCGCCGCTCGCGCCGACCATCCTCGGCCTCTTCCGCGGCGCGCCGCTGTCCGAGGCGCTCCTCGCCGACGAGCCCCGCACGATCGTGATTTACAGAAAAAACCTCGCGCGCGCCGTCGCCAGCCGCGAGGAGCTCGTCGCCCAGGTGCGCACGACGCTGCTCCACGAGCTCGGCCACCTCCGCGGCGAAGACGACGACGCCCTCCGCGCCCGCGGCCTCGAATAACAGAACGGATTTTTTACAGGAGCAGCCGTTACCTCCGTCAAGCCTGAAGCGCGCGCCAGGGCGTGTTCGTTCGCACCATCGCGTTCAGGATCGTTAGAAGCTTTCGCATGCACGCGGTGATGGCGACCTTCGGTGG
>Ga0272446_1003166_pt1 | contig 21237 bp, 16 predicted proteins | sample YNPCB0061_FD_194587 | JGI IMG/M metagenome (GOLD analysis project Ga0272446, IMG submission 194587) | Hot spring microbial mat communities from Yellowstone National Park, WY, United States - YNP-CB-006-1 | ecosystem: Environmental > Aquatic > Thermal springs > Hot (42-90C) > Sediment | place...
ATCTGCATTCCCCGCTGCGCGACGCCGGGCTTCACCTGCTGGCAGAACACCGTCTGCAACGCGGCGAGCGGGTACTGCATCCTGGTCGGGCCCTGACGTCACTCGCCGCGAATGCGCAGCCCGTAGATGGTGTCGTTGCGCGCGCCCAGCACCACGCGGTCCTCGAAGACGGCGGGGCTCGCCTCGATCTCGCCAGGCAGCTTCAGGCTCGTCACCTCGTGCCCGTCGCGCGCGTCGAACAGGTGCACCACGCCCTTGATGTCGGCCTGCAGCAGGTAGCTGTGCCCCTCCGGGTCCTTCACCAGCGTCGGCGAGGACCACGCGTAGTTGGGGAGGTCGACGCGCCACGCCTCGGCGCCGGTGGCCTTGTCGAGCGCCAGCACCTTGCCCTCCTCGAAGCCCGGGCAGCGGGCGAGGGTGAAGAAGACGAGGTGCGCGACATCTCCCGTGCCGACGGCGGGCGTGGCGAAGACCCCGGCGTCCACCTTCTTCGGCGTGCGCGCGCCGGTGCAGGCCTGCGTCACTTCCCACCGCTGGGTGCCGGTGAGGCCGTCCAGCTTGCGCAGGTGCGTCCTGCCCCTGGGCCCCGTCTTGTCGACCTCGCAGCCGGTGTAGAGCATGGGCTTGCCGTCTTCGAGCTCGAGCGCCAGCGACGCGTCGGTGTCGTCGCCGGCGTCGAAGCGCCAGACCGGCTGGAAGGTGCGGAGGTCCAGCGCCTGAATGTTGCCGCCGTTGTCCGCGAAGAAGGCGAGGTTCCGCGCGATGGACACGGAGTTCTCGATGCCGAAGTACTCGTGCTGCGTCTGGTTCTGGTAGCGGTAGCGCGTCACCTCGGGCTTCACGTCCAGCGTGAGCGCCACCGGGTCGAACACGGTGTTGAGCTTCAGGAAGTAGAACAGCCCATTCTCTCCTGGCGCGAAGTAGGTGTCCGTCTTTCGGTTGAGCAGCCCGCTGGAGTCGAAGGCGCCCCAGTCGCGCGGCGCGTCGGGATCGTGCCCCGGCAGGAGAAAGACCTCCGCGTGGTTGATGAGCTCGTACACGTGCAGGCCCAGCTTCGGGTTCTCGGGGATGCCCTGGCCCACGAAGAGCAGCGGGTAGCCGCGCGGATCGACCGACACGCTGCCCTTGATGGGGTTGCCGGTGTTGATGGGCGGCCGCGTCTTCTGCCCGGTGTAGAGGTCGACGAAGTACACGTGCCCGTCGAGGCTGCCCTGGATGACCTCGACCAGCGCGCCGTCGCGGCGGAAGCGGCCCAGCTTCGGCATCGAGTGACGGATGACCGCTGGCCACCGCACGATGGACGGCTGGCCGGTCCACCCCGCGCCGCCGAACCACGGTGCCTTGCTGCGACCCGTCTTGAGCTGCCAGGTGAGCTCCAGCTTCGTCGGGTTGCGCGGAATGGTGCCCCACGCGCCGCCCGCGCGGTGCGGCCCGCCGCGGAACGTCAGCACGCCGTCCACCAGCGCGTAGTCGTCCGGGAAGATCTGCCACGCCACGTCCGCGTCGCCGGGGCGCACCACCTCGGTCGCGATGCGCTCGAGGCGCTCGGGGTTGGGCGCCACCTCGAACCAGTCGGGAGCGCCCGCGTCGGCCTCCACCGCGCCAGCGTCTTCGGGCCCCGCGTCCGGTGGACCCGCGTCGACGACGGGCGGCACGTACTGCACCGGCTCGCGGCAGCCGAGCGCGGCGAGACACACGGCGGTGAGAGCGAGGCGTCGCACGCGGAGGAAACTCGAAGCCTACTCCCGCGCGCGCAGCGTTGAGGCTATGGACGCGCGCATGGTCGAGGCCTGGTGGCGGGAGCCGACGCGCGCGCAGTGGGCGACGTTCTCCGCCGCGTGGCTGGGCTGGGCGCTCGACGCCTTCGACTTCACCCTCTTCGTTCTCGTCATGCCCGCCATCGCGCGGGAGTTCGGCGTCACGTACGTCTCGACGACGCTGTCGCTCACGCTGACGTTGTTGGTGCGGCTGCTGGGCGGCCTTACCGCCGGCTGGGTGGCGGACCGCTGGGGCCGCAAGCTGCCGCTGATGGTGAGCATCGCGTGGTTCGCCGCCTGCGACGGGCTCGTCTCCATCGCGCCCACGTTCGGCGCGGTGCTGGTGCTGCGCACGCTGTTCGGCTTCGGCATGGGCGCGGAGTGGACCGCCGGCAGCGCGCTGGTGATGGAGAGCTGGCCCGAGAAGAGCCGCGGCATCGCCTCCGGGCTGCTGCAGGGCAGCTGGGCGGTGGGCTACCTGCTGGCGGCGGTGGTGACGGGCTGGCTCGAGCCGACGCTGGGCTGGCGCGGGCTGTTCCTCCTCGCGGCGGCGCCGGCGCTGCTCGTCGTTCCGATTCGCCTCTTCGTGACGGAGTCGCCGCGGCCGCCGGTGGAGAAGTCCGCGCCCGTGCGCCTCGACGTGGCGAGGCTGGCGTGGGCGTCGGGGCTGCTCGCGCTGGCCTTCGGCGGCTACTACGCGCTCTTCGGGCTGTACCCCACGATGCTGCAGAAGGAGCTCGGCTTCACGGTGGTGACGCAGGCGTCGCTGGTGTCGGCCTTCAACGTGGGGATGCTGCTCGGCGCGCTGGCATGCGGTGCCGTGGCCGCGAGGTGGGACGTGCGCTGGGCGCTGGCGGTGCCGTCGGCGTTGGTCGTGCTCGCGGTGCCGCTGTACGTGGGCTGGGCGGGCGTGGCGTGGCTCACGCCCGGCGCGCTGCTGGCGGGGCTCTTTGGCGCGGGGACGTCGGGGGTGACGCCGCTGCTCCTCACGCGCCTCTTCCCGACCCAGGTGCGCGCGCGGGCGATGGGGCTCGCGTACCACGCGGGGGCCTTCGCGGCGGCCTTCGTGCCCGTCGGCCTCGCGCTCGCGTCGAAGGAGCTTGGCGTCTCGCTCGGCGTCGTCATCGCCGCGGGCGCCATCGCCTGCGAGGTGGGCGTGGTGGCGTGGGTGCTGTCGTCCGGGCGGCTGCTGGCAGCGCAGTCGAGCTGAGCGCGCTCGTCACCAGACGAAGGGCACGAGCGCCCACGTCCGCGCGCGGTAGGCGGCGAAGGCTTCACCGAAGCGCTGCGCCAGCAGCCGCTCCTCGGCCGGAATCCGCAGGGCCAGGAAGACCGCGGTCTCGCCGAGCGGCACGGCGGCCGCGAGCCACGAGTCGCACGCCAGGCCAATGCCGGCCAGCATGAGGACGTACCCGGTGTAGCTGGGGTGGCGCAGCCAGCGGGTACGGCCCCCGGACGACGAGGGCGTGCTCCCTCCGCAGGCCGAGCTGCATGGTGAAGAGCCGCCCAAGCACCCGCACCGCCCACAGCCGCAACGCGAGCCCGCCAGCGAAGACGACGGCCGCCACGAGCGAGCGCGGCAAGTGCTCGGCGCCCCACGTCTGCCGCACGCCCCACGCCTGCGATGCGAAGAGCAGGCCGTACGCCGCGACGACACCGCCCAACGAATAGAGCGAGTCTTGTCGGTCGTCGCCGTCCTCGCGCCCGAGCCGGTCGCGGGACGCCAACAGGCCGACCACCGCGGCGACGTGCGCGACGACCAGCAGCGCGGCGATGAAGAAGGACGCGGTCAAATGTCGCTCGTGAGGATGGCGGTCCAATCGCTCTCGGGCATGCGGTGCTGGATGAGGCTGGCGGTCGCCGACGGGGCGAAGCCCCGCGCGAGCAGGTCGCGGTGCAGCGGGTCCGACTCCGGCGTGCAGAACATGTGGGCGTGGTCCGCGCGCGGCTCGCGGCTGACCCCTTCGCCGCGCTCCGCGGTGGGGCCGAACTGCACGTGCAGCAGCGGCATCGGCGCCCCCGTGCTCGCCAGCAGCAGGTCCTTGCGTCCCCGCAGCGACAGGTAGCCGAGCGCTCCACGGTGCTGCGCCACGAGCGGGGCCACTTCCGCCATCGCCTTCGCGTCCAGGCTGTAGAGCTGGAGCTGCGCTCCGACGGAGGAGCGGGCCCAGCGGAACTTCGACACCAGCTTGACCACGCGATTCGGTGAGCCGTCCCCCGGGTTCATCGAGATCGCGTAGCCGCGCGGGCAGCGCAGGTACCTGGGCCGGAAGACCCGGCTCAGCATGCGCAGGGGGATCCGTTCCCCGCGACGATCGGGCCGCACCTTCAGGTCGCAGAGGTACCAGCAGCGGCGCGGCAGCTGACGGAGGATGCCCGACGCCACCGCGAGGACCTCGTCGCCTTCCACCGCCACGAAGGCGTGGTGCTCGCCCAGGCGCCGGAAGAACGCGAAGTAGTCAGGGCCGTGGTCGATCGTGAAGAAGTCCTGGCCCAGCGGGTAGCGCACCTTCGTCTCGAGGGCGACGATCTGCTCCATGTAGCGCGCGCGGTTGCTGTCGGTGACGCGGACGACTCGCACGGCTCAGGCTCGCTTGCCGGCGAACAGGCGCCGCGCGCGGTGCCGGTAGAGGTCTTCCCAGAGGCGGTCGAAGGTGACGGCCCCGAGCCGGAGCCCCTGCTCGATGGTGTCGCGGTGCTCGGCGCCCGCGTTCCACGACGGCCGCACGACGTCGAAGAAGTCCTGCGCGTGCCGCACGTCGAGCACCTCGTGCACCGTGTAGTGCACGAGCTCCTCGGGGCGCAGCCAGCCGCGCGCGACGACGGCCCGGCCGATCCACGCCGACTGCTCGCAGAACGTGCGCTCGATCATCCCCAGCATCGCGGCGCCCACCCGGTAGTCCTCGAGCACGCACGCGCCCGCCAGCGCCGTGTTGAACAGCCGCACCTCGGGCCACACCGTGCGCGCCTCGATGTCCGCGAGGCCGATGCCCGCCAGCCGCTCGAGGAACGTCGCGAAGGTGCGCGCGTGCATGCGCCCCGGGTTTCCTTCTCCGTGCTCTTCCCAGACGTTCCGCACCACCTCGACGCGGAGGTCCGGCGTCGGGATCTTCGCGGCGAGCGCGGCCATCGGGCGGCTGAAGAAGACCACCGCGCTGTAGAACTGCACCTGCGTCTCGACGAAGTCGTCTTTGGTCAGGTCCCCGGACTGCAGCGCCCGGAAGTACGGGTTGTTCGCCGCGGCGACGTCGGCGACGATCTCGTCGATCAACCGCTGCAGCGTCGCGTCGTCCGTCACTGCTTCGCTCCGATGTTGAGCCGGGAAGAGAACAGGCTGCGATCGGCGGTCAGCAGCTCCGAGGCCCAGGCGTCGTCGAAGGCGAACTCCGGGGCGAAGAGGCGCTGGAAGTCCGTGGCGTGGTTGAGCTGCCGGAGGACGAGCCAGGCCCCGCGCTTCATCCCGCGGGCGAGCTGGCGGGCGACCTCGGCGGCCTCCGCCTCCGACATCCAGTCGAAGAGGTTGGACAGGCTGACGAGATCGAAGCGCGAGACGTCGGTGAGCTGCGCGATCGGCCGCTCGAGGTACTCGAGGTCCACGGCGTGGGGCGGGTGCGCGAGGTAGCGCGGCTGGGCATCGGGCGCGTCGAGGTAGTGCCCCAGGAGGATGTGGTGCAGGAAGTAGTTCCGCCGTGCGTCGGGGCGCTGAAGGCCGCGCTCGATCGCCTCGCGGAAGTACCGCGGGTACGAGCCGGGCGGAGCGTGCTGGGTCGCCGCCCGACCGAACATGGCGTTGAGGAGCGCATCGGAGAAGTACAGCTCGAAGGCGACGGGCCAGTACGCGTGGGCGAAGACGTCGGCCCAGGCCTCAGGTGGAGCGCCGGCCTCCAGGCGGGTCAGCAGGTCCGACCGCTCGATGACGAACTCGTCGAGGAAGCCCCGCAGGCCGCGGAACAGGGACTCGAAGTTGCCGCAGCCGTTGAGGCCGCGTGGGTCGTCCCTGCCCACGTTGAACAACTCTGCCCGCTCCTCCGCGGACGCTCGAGCGAGGGCGTCCACCTTCCGCCGCACCAGGGCGAGCTGCGCCGGGTTTGCGTCGAGCAACGTCAGTCGGAGCGCCGGCGAGAGCGACTTCAACGTCAGCGCCGTACACCCGCCGGACGCGATGAGCAGCGCGTGCTGCACACCGCCGCGGCGCACGAGCGCCGCCTCGACGTCGGGATCCTCGCGCACCACCGCGAACTGAACGGGATTCGCGCGCACGGACGGTTGAGCTTGCCCGAGCCCCAACGCCCGCGCGAGTTCCGTCCGGACCTGCGCTCAGCCTTGCCGCACCACGAGCTTGGCCGAGGCGTGCGCTGTCGCGCTGCGGAACGCCGACGCCTGCGCGTGCTGCAGGAGCCGGTACGACCGCCACACGGTGGCGTGGCCAGCGCTGCGACAGCACGGAGCGGAGGTGCTGATGGCGTCACAGCTCTGGATCGAGGGGGAATGCCTGCGCGCTCGCCTCCGCCGGCGAGGGCTTCGCGTCCTTCGGGCGCACCTGCTTCGGGTCGAAGGCGCTGAGGTCGGTCTTCACGAGGAAGCCAATGCCGCCCGCGACCTCGTCGCCTGTGCCCGCGTAGCTGAGCAGCACCAGGTTGGCGCCCGCGGACCACGCCAGCGTCTTCGCCGCGTCGATGGCGTCGGCGCGGCTCATGCCGCCGGACGCGAAGCACGGCCAGTAGCTCGGCACCACGGCCCACACCATCAGCGTCAGCAGCACCAGCGGCGTCTGCGGGTAGCACAGGCCCTTGCGCCAGCCGTCCTTGTAGTCGGGGAAGAGGCCACCCCTGGTGCCGATGGCGAACTTGCCGACCAGCTCGTAGGGCGCGCCGTCCTCCACGCTCAGGGTGTTGTCCTTCAGCGACAGGCCGACCGGCACCGTGTCCACCAGCACCTTCACCTCGGGCCGCGGCGTGGCGGGATCGTCGGCGAGCTTGTCGAAGTTCTCGATCACCGACTTGTCGCGCGCGGGGTCTGCTTCGCCGAAGGCGGTGTAGCTGGTGGGGCGGGGCTGCAGCGCCGCGCAACCGGTGGAGACGACGGCGAGGCAAAGGACGAGGACGGTGGATCGCATGGGGCTCCGTGAGGCCAGGCCGGCGACGTGCCGACGTGCAGGAGCGTGTGTGGAATGACTCGCCGGCATTTCTGATCCGACGAGTAACTTCGCGCCCCGCTGACGGCAGGGCGGGGCGCCCGCGGGCGGCCGGTGCTATGAGCGCGGCGCTTTCATGAACGAGCCCTTCGGCAACACGCTCGGCCTCAAGCCGTCCGAGCTCAAGCACCTGCGCAACACCTTCCGTCGCCGCGTGTCGCCCCACGACATCGTCAGCCCGGAGCTCGCCCGCCACCTCACCGAGTTCTCCCGCGAGACGAACCGGCAGGTCGGCGTGCTGGTGTCACGCAAGGGCGAGGTGCAGCACGTCATCGTCGGCAACGCGCACCAGCTCGAGCTGCCCGACATCGGCCGCGCGCGCGCGGGGCAGGTGCGCCTGCGTGGCCTGCGCCTGGTGCACACGCACCTGAAGAGCGAGCCGCTCACCCGCGACGACCTGACCGACCTCGCGCTCCTGCGCCTGGACCTCGTCGCCGCCATCGGCGTGCGCGACGACGGCCTGCCGGGTGTCCTCCACTACGCGCACCTGCTGCCCGAGAACTCCGGCGGCGAGCTGTGGCGCACCGAGTCCGTCCGCGACGTGCACGAGCAGCCGGACTTCGCGGCGACGGTGGAGGCGCTCGAGGACGAGCTGGCCCAGCAGTCGCAGGTCCGCCGCGTGTCGGGCCGGGAGCGCGCGGTGCTGGTGGCGGTGTGCCTCGACGGGCGCCGCGCCGACTCCGAGACGTCGCTCACCGAGATGAAGGAGCTCGCCCGCACCGCCGGCGTCGAGGTGGTGGACGCGCTGCTGCAGATGCGCCGCAGCGCCGACCCGAAGTACCTCATCGGCCACGGCAAGCTGGACGAGATCAACCTCCGCGCCATGCAGCAGCTCGCCGAGGTGCTCATCTTCGACCAGGACCTCTCGCCCTCGCAGGCGCGGCACATCGGCGAGGCGACCAGCATGAAGGTGCTCGACCGCACCCAGCTCATCCTCGACATCTTCGCGCAGCGCGCGCAGTCGGGCGAAGGCCGCCTGCAGGTCGAGCTGGCGCAGCTGCGCTACCTCATGCCGCGGCTGGTGCAATCTGACGCGTCGCTCTCACGCCTCTCGGGCGGCGGCGGCGTGGGCGGCCGGGGCCCCGGCGAGACGAAGCTGGAGCTCGACCGCCGGCGCGTGCGCGACCGCATCGCCTTCCTCGAGAAGAAGATCGGCCAGCTCTCCACCGACCGCCGCGTGCGACGCCGGCAACGCACCCGCCGCGAGCTGCCCATCATCTCCATCGTCGGCTACACCAACGCCGGCAAGTCCACGCTGCTCAACGCGCTCACGAAGAGCGAGGTGCTCGCCGAGGACAAGCTGTTCGCCACGCTGGATCCGACCAGCCGCCGCCTGCGCTTCCCGCGCGAGCACGAGGTCATCATCACCGACACGGTGGGCTTCATTCGCGACCTGCCGAAGGACCTGGTCGCCGCCTTCCGCGCCACGCTGGAGGAACTGGAAGACGCGTCGCTCCTCCTGCACGTCGTGGACGCGGCCGACCCCGCGCGCGACGCCCAGGTGGAGGCGGTGGAGAAGATCCTCGGGTCGCTCGAGCTCTCCCAGCGCCCGCGCGTCCTGGTGTGGAACAAGGCCGACCGGCTCGCGCCCGGCGAAGCGCAGGCCCTGGTCCGCGCCCGCGGCGGCGTGGCCATCAGCGCCGTCGCCCGCGCCGGCCTCGAGGACCTGCTGCTCAAGTGCGAAGACACGCTCTTCGCCGAAGGCACCCACCAGCTGGACCTCTCCCCGATCAGGGAGCCCGCCGCCGACGGCGCTGACAGTCCCATGACGTAGCGGCGGTTCATTGCCGGCATGGACATCGCCGTCGTCGTGAACCTGTCCGCGCGCAAGGGCTCTCCACACTTCGCGTCGTGGGCGCAGGCGCAGCTGCCGAAGGCCAGGGTCGTCGCCACCCGCTCGTTGGACGAGCTGCACCGCTTCGTCGACGAGACCTCGCGCAAGGGGCCGCCACGCCTCGTCTTGTCCGGCGGAGGTGACGGCACCGCCATCGCGCTCCTCGACGCCCTGCGCGCCCGCGAGGTCGCGTTCCCCGCGTTCGGCTTGTTGCCGCTCGGCACCGGCAACGGCTGGGCCATCTCCACGAAGGCGCCGAAGCCTCGCGCCGCGCTCGCGCAGGTCGCCTCCATGGTGGAGCAGGGCGTCGTGCACCCGCCGACCAGCGACTACTGGCTCGTCGAGGTGGAAGGCCGCCTGACGCCCTTCGCCGGCACCGGCTGGGACGCCGAGCTGCTGCACGACTACAAGCTGCAGCGCGCCGCGTTCCCGAAGCGCCTCGCGTGGCTCGCCGAAGGCTTCACGGGCTACATGGCCAGCATCTTCGGCCGCACCATTCCGCGGAACCTGGTGCGCAAGGACCGCCCGCGCGTGCGCGTCGTCAACCTCGGCGAGCCGGCGATGCGCGTCGCCGCCGACGGGCGCCTCGAGCCGGTGCCGGGCGGAGAGGCGGGCGCGGTGCTGTACGACGGGCCCTACGGCGTCGCCGGCGCGGGCACCACGACGGATCTCGGCTTCGGCTTCAAGGGCCTCCACCTCGCGCGGCACGTGCCGGGGCGCATGCACGTGCGCGTGTACGCGGCCACCGCGGGTCAGGCCACGCTGCACCTGCCGAAGCTGTGGCGCGGCTTCCACCCGCTGCCCGACAGCCACGACTTCCTCCTCACCCACTGCCGCATGGAGTTCGACCGCGAGGTGCCCGTCGAGGTGGGCGGCGACGTCATCGGCCTGCGCCGCCAGGTGGAGTACCGGCTGCACGAGCAGATCGTCCCCGTCGTCGACTGGACCCGCGTCGCCGCCTGACGAGGGCGTCGAAGAACGCACCCGCCGGGTTTGCTGCTAAGACGCACGCCCGATGAGCGGCCCCGGCGCGAGCGAAGGACGGCGGCTCCTGGAGGCGCTCTTCCACGCGCACTCCGGCGTCAAGCTGCTCATTGACCCCGCCGACGGGCGCATCGTCGACGCCAACCCCGCCGCGGTCGCCTTCTACGGCTGGTCCCGCGAGCAACTGCTGGCGATGAGGATCACCGACATCAACGCCGCGCCCCGGGGCGAGGTCTCGGCCAACCTCGCCCGCGCCGCCAGCCGCGACACCAATCGCTTCGAGTTCCGCCACCGCCTCGCCACGGGGGAGATCCGCGACGTCGGCGTCGACTCGAGCCCCGTGGAGATCGACGGGCGGACGCTGCTCTTCTCGATCGTCCACGACATCACCGACCGCAAGGAGGCCGAGCGGAAGCTCATGAACGCGCAGGCTTACCAGCGCGCGCTGTTCGACGGCTCCCAGGACGCGATCGTCGTGGCCAGCGAAGACGGGCGGATCATCGACCTGAACCGGCGCGCCCAGGAGTTGCTCGGGCGGACGCGCGAAGAGGCCCTGCGGCTGTCCCATGCCGACCTCTACGACGACGCCGACCGCGAGCTCGCGCGCGCGCGCTTCCACGCCCGGGCCGTGGGCGCCCCGGTGCCCGGTGGCGAGCTGGCGGTGCTGCGGGTGCGGCGCCCCGATGGCACCCGGGTGCCGGTGGAGATCGCCGGCAGCAGCCTCGCGCTGGGCGACGGCAGCCACGTCATGCTCGCCCACTTCCGCGACCTCTCGCAGCGCGTCGCCGCCGAGGCCGAGGTGCAGCGGCTGTCGCAGATCATCGAGCAGTCGCCCGTGGCCATCCTGGTGACGGACGTGAAGGGCGCCATCACCTGGGTGAACGCGGCGTTCTGCGCCCTCACCGGCTACTCCGTCGACGAGGTGATCGGCCAGAACCCGCGCCTCTTCAAGTCCGCCGACACGCCCGGCGACGTACACGCGCACCTATGGGCCACCATCGCCGCGGGCCGCACCTGGCGCGGGGAGATCGTGAACCGCCGCAAGAACGGAGAGGCGTACCGCGAGGCGATGGTGGTCTCGCCGCTGATCGGCCACGACGGGCGGCCCACCCACTACGTGGCCATCAAGGAGGACATCACCGAGCGCCGCGCGCTCGAGGAGAACCTGCGCCGCGCCCAGCGCCTCGAGGCCGTCGGCCAGCTGGCCGGGGGCGTGGCCCACGACTTCAACAACCTGCTCGCGGTGCAGCAGATGAACACCAGCCTGCTCTTGCGGCGGCGCGACCTGACGCCCGAGGCGCGCGAGCTGGTGCAGGAGCTCGAGCAGGGCGCGCTGCTCGCCGCCGACGTCACCCGCAAGCTGCTCGCCTTCAGCCGCAAGCAGAGCCTGCAGAAGCGCCTGGTGTCGCTCGACGCGCTGGTCGCCGACATGGTGAAGCTGCTCACCCGCGTGCTGCCCGAGACCATCGCCCTCGAGCACGCCCGCGCGCCGGGCCCCACCTGGGTGAACGTCGACGCCGGGGCCGCCGAGCAGGCGGTGATGAACCTGGTGTTGAACGCCCGCGACGCGATGGCTACGGGCGGGCGGCTGAGGCTCGAGACGCGGCTGACCGACAACGGCCGCACCGTGACGCTGACCGTGTCCGACACCGGCCACGGCATCGAGCCCGCCGACCTCCCGCACATCTTCGAGCCGTTCTTCAGCACCCGGCCCGGCGGGCGCGGCACCGGCCTGGGCCTCGCCACGGTGTACGGCATCGTCACCCAGCACGGCGGCGTGGTGGAGGTGGACAGCACGCCCCGCGTGGGCACGACGTTCCGCCTGCGCTTCCCCGCGTCCGCGCCGCCCGCGGATGACCCGACGCTGGTTCCGACGTCGCGCGCCCCCAGCGCGCCGCACCGGCGCCTGGTGCTGCTGGTGGAGGACAGCCCCGACGTGCGCCGCGCCTTCTCGCGCATGCTCAGCACCCTGGGCTGCGACGTCGTCGAGGCGCACCACGCCGCGGACGCGCTCGAGAAGTGGTCCGGCCTGCGCGACGCGGTGGACGTGCTCTTCACCGACGTGGTGATGCCCGGCGAGCTGTCCGGCGTGCAGCTGGCGCGGCGCCTGCGCGGCGAGCGGCCCGATCTCTTCGTCATCATCGCGTCGGGCTACAGCGGCGGGCAGGCGCACGACCTCGAGCCCGACTTCTACTTCCTCTCCAAGCCCTTCACCTCCGAGGCGCTGGCGCAGCTGCTGACCCAGGCGCCCGTGCGCGCGCCCCGCCCGGCCTGACGCTCTGCTCGGGCCTTCGCGCGCCGCCGCGGTTAGAGTCAGGCCCGGGGAGACGACGACGCGATGCGACTGGTGAAGGTGGGCTTGGGCGCAGTCAACACCACGGTGGGCGCGTTCGGCGCCAACGTCTCTCGCGCGCTTACGCTGGCGAAGGAGATGGCCCAGGCCGACGTCACCGTCGCCGTCTTCCCCGAGCAGCTGGTCGGCGGCTACCCGCCGGAAGACCTGGTGCAGTGGCAGGCCTTCGTCGACCGCCAGTGGGTCGAGCTCGAGCGCTACGCGAACGAGACGGCCGCGCTGCCGCTGGTGTCGGTGCTGGGCGTGTCCGTCGCGCACCAGGGCCTGCGCTACAACTGCGCGGCGGTGGTGGCCGGCGGCCGCGTGCACGGGCTGGTGCCGAAGGAGAAGCTGCCCACCTACAACATCTTCTACGAGGGCCGGACCTTCTCGCGCGGCTACCCGGGCATGGCCCAGGTGCACCGCGGCGTCCCGCTGGGCGACCAGGTGTTCGAGTTCGACTTCGGCGTGCTGGGCGTCGAGGTGTGCGAGGACCTGTGGAGCGCCGACGGGCCGATGCGCCGCCGCGCGTACTCGGGCGCCGAGCTGATCTGCAACGTTTCCGCCTCGCCGTTCCGCGTGGGCGTGGAGGGCACGCGCAAGGAGCTGGTCTCGACGCGCGCCGGCGACCACCAGTGCACCGTGGCCTACGTCAACCAGGTGGGCGCGCAGGACGGGCTGGTGTTCGACGGCGGGGGCTTCGTCAACCAGAACGGCCGCATGGTGCTCGAGTTGCCGCGCTTCCGGCAGGCGTGGGCCGCCGTGGTGGTGGACCTCGACCGCACGCTGCGCCTGCGCGCCGAGAACACGACGTGGCGCGACGACCGCAAGGCCTTCGCGACGAAGGAGGCCCCGGTGCGCTGCCTGCGCGTCGACGTGCCGACCCGGCGCGGCGCGCTGCAGTACCCTACGCCGCCCAACCGCAGCTTCTTCCTCCCCGGCGCCGCGACGCCGCGCAGCCCCCGCGAGCAGTACTGCGAGGACCTGCTCGACGCGCTCGCCCTGGGCGTCGGCGACTACTACGAGAAGACGAAGGGCTTCCGCTGCATCGGCATCGCGCTGTCGGGCGGGCGGGACTCGCTGCTGACGCTGCTCATCGCGCACCGCTACGCCGCGCGCGCCGGCGTGCCCATCGAGACCTTCTTCATGCCCACGCGCTTCTCGTCGGAGGGCACGGCGAAGGCGGCCGAGCTCATCGCGAAGGAGCTGGGGGTGAAGTTCACCGTGCTCTCCATCGACGAGGCCTTCGAGCGCGAGCTCGAGGCGACGAAGGCGATGCTGGGGCCCGGCCGGGAACCGACGCCCATCACCGTCCAGAACATCCAGGCGCGGCTGCGCGCGCAGCGCATGTGGAACTGGGCGAACACCTCGGGCGGGCTCTTCCTCCAGACGGGGAACATGTCCGAGAAGGCCGTCGGCTACACCACCATCGGCGGCGACCTCATGGGCGCGCTGGCCGTCATCGCCAACCTGCCCAAGACGGTGGTGATGTACCTGCTCGAGTACCTGCGGGAGAAGCACGGCTACCAGGGCATCGCCGCCGTCACCGCGCGGCCCGCCGGCCCGGAGCTGGCCCCCAACCAGGTCGGCGAGGACGAACTGATGCCGTTCCCCATCCTCGACGCGTGCTTCCACCTCTTCGCCGGCGAGAAGCTGGGCCCCGCCGAGGTGACGGTCGCGATGAAGGCGCTCTTCCCCGAGGTGCCTGCCGCCATCATGGAGGCGCACGTGAAGAAGTTCGTGCGGCTCTTCACGCAGAGCATCTACAAGTGGGTGCAGTCGCCCATCTCGCTGCACGTGGGCAACCTGGATCTCGACCGCGAGCGCGCGCTGCAGCTGCCCGTGGTGACAGCGACGGACTGGTGAGGCGGGAGGCGTGATGAGCGGCGTGGGGACGGGCGCACGGCCGGTGCGCGTGGCGGTGGTGGGGGCCGGGCCAGCGGGCTTCTTCGTGGCCGAGGCGCTGCTCAAGCGCGACGGGCCGGTCTTCGAGGTGGATCTCTTCGAGCGGCTGCCCACGCCCTTCGGCCTGGTGCGCGCCGGCGTGGCGCCCGACCACCAGAAGATCAAGTCGGTGACGCGCACCTTCGAGAAGACGGCGCAGCACGGCCGCTTCCGCTTCCTGGGCAACGTCTCCGTCGGGCGCGACGTGACGCACGCCGACCTGCTCACCCACTACGACCAGGTCATCTACGCCATCGGCGCCAGCGGCGACCGTCGCCTCGGCATCCCCGGCGAGGAGCTCACCGGCTCGCACTCGGCCACCGCCTTCGTCGGCTGGTACAACGCGCACCCCGACTTCCGCGACTTCCCGTTCGAGCTGAACACGCAGCGCGCCGTGGTGGTGGGCGCGGGCAACGTGGCGCTCGACGTGGCGCGCGTGCTGCTCCGCGGCACCGACGAGCTGGCGAAGACGGACATCGCCGCCCACGCCCTCGCCGCCCTGCGGAAGAGCCCCCTGCGCGAGGTGGTGCTGCTGGCGCGCCGCGGCCCCGGGCAGGCGGCCTTCACCGCGGGCGAGCTGGAAGACATCGCCGCGCTGCCGGGCATCTCGGTGGTCGTCGACCGGGCCCAGCTCAAGCTCGACACGGCTCGCCTGGACCGGCTGCCGGCGCCCGCGCGGCGCAACCTCGCGGTCCTCGAGGCGCTGGCCATGGCCGGGCCGCCGAAGCACGAGCGCGTGCTGCGCTTCGAGTTCCTCGCCTCGCCGGTGGAGGTGCTGGGCGACGGGCGTGGCCACGTGCGCGGCGTGCGCGTCGAGCGCAACGCGCTGGTTCCCGACGGCGACGACTTCAAGGCGAAGGGCACCGGCCAGCACTTCGAGCTCGACGCGGGCCTGGTGTTCCGCAGCGTCGGCTACTTCGGGCAGCCGGTGCCGGGCGTGCCCTTCGACGCGAAGGCGGGCGTCATTCCCAACGTCGACGGGCGCGTGACGGAGGCGCCGGGCGGGGCGGTGGTGCCGCGCGTCTACGCGGTGGGGTGGATCCGCCGCGGCCCGCTGGGCGTCATCGGCACCAACAAGGCCGACGGCGTGGCGGTGGCGGAGAAGGTGGTGCACGACGTGGCGGCGCTGCCCGCCGAGGCGCGGCCGCCGCGCGAGGCGCTGCCGGTGCAGCTGTCGGCCCGCGGCGTGAAGCTGGTGACGTACGCCGACTGGCTGGCGCTGGACGCGCTCGAGCTCGAGGCGGGCCGCTCCGCCGCGAAGGTGCGCGAGAAGCTGAGCCGCATCGAGGAGATGATGGACGCGCTGCTGCGCGCGCGGTGAAGGCGGGCACTTCAGCGCTGGCGCCGCTGGCGTGGCGCGTGTAACTCGTCGCGGGTGCTCGGCCGCTTCAGCGTGGCGAAGCTCGTCGTCGTGACGCTCGGCTGCGCGGCCGTGGCAGCGGCCTGCTTCGCGCTGGCGGTGGCCTTCGGCGAGGAGCCCCTGTCGTGGGCGGGCCTCACCACGCCCGGCAGCACGGACCGGCTGATCTTCTTCTCGCTGCGCCTGCCGCGGGTGGTGCTGGCGGCGCTGGTGGGCATGGCGCTGGCCGCGTCGGGCACCGCGCTGCAGTCGGTGCTGCGGAACCCGCTCGCGGATCCCTTCGTGCTCGGCGTGTCGGGCGGCGCGGCGCTGGGGGCCACCATCGCGCTCGCGCTCGGCCTGTCAACCGCGGTGCTGCCGCAGCTGTCGGCCACGTCGGCCTTCGCGCTCGTCGGGGCGGTGTCGGCCACGCTGTTGGTGCTGCTGGTCGGCCGCCTGGCCGGCGGCGCGGCGGCGCACACCACGCTGCTGGCGGGCGTCATCTTCAACGCCTTCGCGCTGGCGGCCATCACCTTCATCAAGGCGCTGGTGGCGCCGGATCGCCTCGGTGAGATCCTCTTCTGGCTGGCCGGCGCGCTGGGCCACGAGTCGTGGGGCACGCTGGGGGCCACCGCGGCGGTGGTGCTGGCGTGCGTGCTGGCGCTGGTGGCGCTGGCGCCGCGGCTCAACCTGCTGGCGCTGGGCGACGAAGACGCGCAGAGCCTGGGCCTCGACGCGCGCCGGGCGCGGCTCGTGCTGCTGGTGGTGACGTCGGCGGCGGTCGCGGCGGTGGTGTCCCTCTCGGGCCTGGTGGGCTTCGTGGGCCTGCTGGTGCCGCACCTCGCGCGGCTCCTCTTCGGCGTCGACCAGCGCGTCGCGCTGCCGGCCAGCGCGCTGCTGGGCGCGGCCTTCCTCATGCTGGCGGACCTCGCGGCCCGCGTGCTGTTCCGCGTCTTCCACACCGAGCCGCCGGTGGGCGTCATCACCGCGCTCCTCGGCGGGCCGCTCTTCCTGGCGCTGATGGTGCGGGCTCGCCGCGCGTCGGCGCGACGAAGCTGATCCGCCCGCGCCCGGGCCGGGCTAGAACTTCGCCTCCGTGAGCCGCGAACCGAAACGTCCCGAGGGCGTCCCGGCCAAAGCCCGCTGGGTGGCCGAGGACAACGAGTGGGAGCTGGGCACCATCGACGCCCAGGGGCGGAAGCAGGGCGCCTTCACCTACTGGCGCCCCGACGGCACGAAGGTGAACGAGTGCGTCTTCAAGGACGGCGCGCCCCATGGCCCGTTCAAGCGCTTCCACGAGAACGGCGAGGTGTCCCAGGACGGCGAGTTCCAGGCCGGGCAGCTGCACGGCACCCGCCGGTGGTTCGCCTGCGATGCGCCCACCACCGAGCGCATGCACGAGGGCGGCGTCAGCGAGAAGGTGCGCCGCAGCGAGATGGACTACGTGAAGGGCCGCGTCGTCGGCGTGCGCCACTTCGACGCTCAGGGCCGCCGCGTCGCGCCCAACGGCGAGCCGTACCCCGACCGCCCCGCGACCGTCGAAGCCGGCGCCGAGTTCCGCCCCGACGAAGACATGTGGACGAAGGGCGAAGCCGACGCGGAGACGGCCGAGCGCGAAGGCACCTGGCGCATCTGGACGCGCGCCGGCGAGCTCGAGGAGGAGTCCACCTGGTCCGGCGGCGAGCGCGAAGGCCCGGCCACGCTGTACCTCGTCGGCGAGTCGCCGTTCTCCGACCAGCGCGTGGTGGCCCACCGCGGCGCGTACGTCGGAGGCCTGCCGTCGGGCTCCTGGCAGCTGCTGGACGCGAAGGGCGGCGTGGTGCGCACCGTGGACTTCGGCGACCCGCACTGCCTCGACGACGCCCCGCGCCTCGAGGCCTTCGCCGACGTGGGCCGGCCCGCCGCCGAGTGGAAGCAGCTGGCGCAGGCGCGCTTCGGCTCGGGCGCCGTGGCCGAGGGCCTGTGCCTCCTCGCCCGCGCGGCCGCCGCCGAGAAGTCCGCCGCGGGCTTCCTCGAGGCGCTGGCCTCGCGCGCGCGGCCGGCGAAGCGCGAGGTGGCCGCGGGCCTCGCCGAGGAGGCGGAGAGCGAGCTGCCGGTGCTGGGCCTGGCGCTGTTGCGCGGCGCGGAGCCGTCGGCCGTGCTCCGCAAGATGGCCGTGGTGCTGGACCAGAAGTTCCACAGCCGCGCGGCGCTCGACTTCGTCAACGCGGCGCTGCTCGTCTCGCCCGCGTCGACGGAGTACCTCTTCACCCGCGCGCTCGTGCTGATGAGCCTCGGACTGAACCAGCAGGCCGAGCGCGACGCGTCCGAGCTCGCCTCGTCGCAGCCGGAGCAGGCCGAGTTTCTCCTCGACTACCTGCGCTTCCTCTTCCCGCGCTTCGACTTCTGGCCCGCGCGCGAGAAGCCCGAGACGTACTACTCCGGGCTGCCCGAGAGGCCGGCCCGCGAGCTGGACGAGGTGCGCGCCGTCGCCCAGAAGTACGCCACGCGGCTGTCGTTGCTGCGCGAGCGGATGCTGCAGGTCATGACGACCGACGCGCCGTGGCTGGTGCCGGATCTCACGGCGCTGCTCCCCGACGGGCCGGTCCCCCTCGAGTCCGGCAGCATCGAGCCCGGAGACGACGCCGAGGAAGACGCCGAGTCCATCGACTACGACGAGACCCTCGACGTGGGTGACGCCGACGTGCCGACGCTGGTGCGCCTGGCCCGCGCCGACTGGAACGCGCTCGCGTGGCTGTGCTGGAGCGCTGGCCTCGACCGCGTGGCGCTGCCGGAGACGCTGTCGCCCCCGAAGGACTTCGACCTCGCCGCCGGCATGTCCGCGCAGCGGCTGTGGCGCGCCCGCGACCAGCGCCTCTTCGGCGGCCGCAACGCGCGCGCGCAGAACATCGCCTCCTTCCAGTGGGAGGGCGCCGACGTCGGCGAGCTTCACCCCAACCTGGCCAGCATCGCCGAGCAGCAATACGCCGAGATGAAGGCCCTCTTCCTCTGGTTGTCCGACGCGGCGGTGAAGACGCCGTGGCAGGACGGCCTCCGCGGGAGCTGAACCGCCATGAGCACGCAGGACAAACCCGTCGCCATCGCTCCGCACCTCTGGCGCGCCCTCGAGGTGATGGGCCGCGACATGGCCGTCGAGCCGCAGGCCCTCGTCAACCAGGCGGTCTTCGCGTGGCTCCGCATCAACGGCTATGTGCTGCCCGGCACCGTGCATGAGGTGGCGTCCACGCCGGCCGCGCCCGCCGTGCCGCCCGTGTCCCCCGAGGTCGCCACCGTGGCGGCCCGGCGCGCCCTCGTCGACGCCCAGGCGCGACCGACCGCGCCGGAGCCGCCGCCCGCGCCGCCGCGCGTGGAAGCCGCGCCTGCCGCTGCGCCCGCCGACACTTCCCCGGGTTCCCCGCGCGTCGAGCCTCCGTCCGCCTCCGCGCGCACGGAAGCGCGTGCGCCTGTCGCCGCGGAGCCCGCGCCCGCCGAAGGCGCCGCGCCCGACGCCGAAGCGCTGGCGGCCGTCGTGTCACGCATCGCTGACATCGAGGCAGACCTCGCGCGCCTCGCGCGCCCGCGCCCCGCCTTCAAGGACGAGCCCGCGGAGGACGAGGGCGCGGCGGCGGGGTCGGATAACGAGGAGGCGGAGCGGGAAGAGGAGGAGGAGGCCGCGGCGTCCAGCGCCGACGAGGAGGAGGAGGACGAGGCCCCGCCCGACGACGAGCCCGAGGCCCCCGTCGAAGGCACCGTGGTGGTCCGGAGCGCGCCGGTCGTCCTCTACATCGAGCGCGAAGGGGAAGACGTGGTGCGCGTCGAGGCTGAGCAGTTCATCATCGGCCGCGGGCCCACGTGCGACCTCATCATCGACTCGCCGCGCGTCTCGCGCGAGCACGTGCGCCTTTCGCGGCAGGGCGCCCGCTTCATCATCGAGGATCTCGGCTCGTCCAACGGGACGTGGCTCGGCGAGGAGCGCGTGCAGCAGCGTGAGGTCGAGAGCGGCGAGGAGTACCTGCTCGGCAACGAGCTGGTGCGCCTGGTCCTCCGCGGGGAGTGACGGGCGCTACTTCTCGTCGGGGTAGTGCGCCTCGAGGCACTCGGCGCACAGCGCGTGGCTGAACTTCGCGCCGGCGCGCTTCTCGAAGTACGACTCCACCTTCTCCCAGATCTGCTCCTGGTTGCGGATGCGCTTGCAGTGGATGCAAATGGGCAGCATGCCCTGCAGCTCGTGCACGTGGTCGACCGCGGCTTCGAGCTCCTGCAGGCGACTGGCCAGCGTGCGCTCGAGGCGGACGATGCGCTCACCCGTGCGTAGCCGCGCGTGCAGCTCGTCGGGATCGATGGGCTTCGAGACGAAGTCGTCGGCGCCCGCGTCCAGCCCGGCGACCACGTCGGCCTTCGCCGCGCGCGAGGTGACGATGAGCACGTAGGTGTACTGCCCCGCCTCCGCGGCGCGCAGCCGGCGGCAGATCTCCACGCCGTCGAGGCCCGGCATGCCCCAGTCCAGCACCGCCAGCGACGGCGCGTCCTTCGACTGCAGCACCTGCCACGCCGCCAGGCCGTCCGCGACGCTGACCACGTCGTAGCCGAAGCGCGCGATGTGCCCCTCGAGCAACCGCTTCGTCACCGGCTCGTCTTCCGCCAGCAGCACGCGGAGCCGCGAGGCCGACTGTTCTGCTGGCAGCGCCATCGTCATCCCCCGCCCCGGGATGTTTGGCCGACGACGTCGGCGCTTCGCCCGGAGACACCCCGAGTATTCCGCTGCGCAACGCATCGCGCAATTCAACCGCTGGGGACCCGCGATTCGGGCAGTTGGCCACGGAACGTGGCTTGAAGCGCGCCACGCGCATGCTCTGTCCTTCGTGCCTGCGCGAGAGTCCGACGCCCGCCCACTTCTGCCTCGCCTGTGGGGCCCGGCTGGTGGAAGGCCAGGAGGCGCTTCGCCGCGATGAGCTGGGCCGCGTGCGCTGGGTCATCTCGCAGACGTACGACTGGCCGGCCGACCTCGTCACCGATGCCGCGCGCCACGCGCTGCGCGACCACTACCGCGCGCGCGAGGCCGTCCTGGTCGAACAGGTGGCGTCTCGACGCCGGCCGCCCGCGCCGGCTGCCGTCGCCACGCCCGCACCGCCGCCGCCCAGGCACGCCGAAGCCGCGGCCCCGGTGCCGACGCCCAGCCCCGTGCCCTCGCCGGTCGCCGCGGAGGCAGCGCCGCCGCCCCCGCCACCCCGTCCACCCGAGGGGCCGGTGTACGGGCCGCCGCGCCCGACGGTGTGGGAGCGTCACCTGCGGCCCTTCCTCGGAGAGTCGGTTGGCTGGTTCGTCGGCGCCTTCCTCATTCTGAGCGGCACGCTGTACTTCGTGGCGGACGCGTGGGCCGGTATGTCGTCGGCCGTCCGCGCGCTGACGGTGTTCGGCCTCGCCGCGGGGTGGACGCTCGTCTTCGCCGCGTGGGCGCGCTTCCTCTCGCGGCGGCCGGGCACCGAGACGGCCGCGCGGGCGCTGTGGCGCATCGCGGGCGCCGTCGCGCCGCTGGCCTCGGTGGCGCTGGGCGCCGCCAGCGGGCTGCCGGCCTTCACCGCGCCGCTGCTGGTGGGCTGGAGCGCCGTGACGGGCGTCGTCGGCTGGCGCGTGGGCCGCGACTCCGACGAGCGCGGCGCGCCGTGGCTGGGCGCGTCGATGGCGATCGCGACGGCGGCGCTGGGCGCGGCGCCGTGGCTCACCGCGCTGGGCGCGCCGGCCGCGTGGCTCACTGGTGTACCTCCCATGCCTGAGGGGCTGCGATGCTCCGCACCGCAGTGCCCTCTCTTCCGTGTGCCTCCCACGACAGCCAGCGTCGCTCGCCGCTCGACGGCCCGCGTGAGACCCGCTGCG
>Ga0272446_1003167_pt1 | contig 21233 bp, 15 predicted proteins | sample YNPCB0061_FD_194587 | JGI IMG/M metagenome (GOLD analysis project Ga0272446, IMG submission 194587) | Hot spring microbial mat communities from Yellowstone National Park, WY, United States - YNP-CB-006-1 | ecosystem: Environmental > Aquatic > Thermal springs > Hot (42-90C) > Sediment | place...
AGTAGCCCGAGCAGTCCGGACCCATGACACTCCTTCGCGATCTCCATCAAGCCCTAGCAGAAAATGCCATCGAACGGGCGCAGGCCATCGGGCGACAGATCCTTGCGGTCCAGCCTCCCTACCCGCGATCCCTGATCGCCTATGTGGAGGGGCTTCTATCGAACGCCGGCCCGCAACGGCAGGACGGCATGGCGCCGGCCTCCGGCGGGCCGCATCCACCGACGCCTGTGCCGCGGGTTGTGGCGCCCCACGAGGGACCCAAGGCGAAGCCCGCAGCGCCCGATCACCCATCGGTGCATGAGGCCGCCAACCATAGCCTCACGGCCGACATCACCTGTATCGCCTCCTCCGACCTCTTCGACCGGGCCTGGTACCGATCCCGGTATCTGGCCGACGCACCTGACACTCACAACGAGGTCGTCCATTACTGCCTGACCGGGTGGCGGCTCGGTTACGATCCAAGCCCCAGGTTCTCGACCTCCCTTTATCTGGCCTCGAATCCCGACGTCAAGGTAGCAGGGTGCAACCCACTGGCTCACTACCTGACTCAGGGCAGGAGAGAGGGGCGTAGTGGTGTTCAGCACGAATTCGGCGACACCTCGCTGCTGCAATCCCAGATCGATGCACAGTATGTCTCTTGGCACGCCAAGCGGCTCGATTTCATACCCATTCCACATACGTCGATCGCGTTCTATCTACCTCAGTTTCATACCATCCCCGAGAATGACAACTGGTGGGGCCAAGGCTTCACCGAGTGGTCGAACGTGCGACCAGCCCGTCCCCTGTTCCCGGGGCATCATCAGCCTCACGAGCCGGGGGAGCTTGGCTACTATGACTTGTCCCGCCTGCAGACCTTGGAGCGTCAGGTCAAGATCGCCAAGAATTATCTCGTCGATGCCTTCTGTTTCTATTTCTACTGGTTCAACGGCAAGACGTTGCTTGAGCGGCCGATTCAGCTCTTTCATTCGAATCCCAGCATCCACTTCCGCTTCTGCCTTTGCTGGGCGAACGAGAACTGGACAAGGCGCTGGGATGGTCTCGACGAGGATATCCTCATCGCTCAGAGCCACAGCGAGGCGGACGACCTAGCGTTCATCGCGCACATCTCGCCCTACCTCAGGGACAAGCGCTACGTGCGCCTGTCTGGCAGGCCGCTCCTGATCGTCTATCGCCCGAGCCTGCTCCCCGACCCGCAAGCGACCGCCCGGCGCTGGAGGGATCACTGCGCCAAGGCGGGCATCGGCGACATCTACCTGGCCGCCACGCAATCCTTCGAGACCAACGATCCAAGGACCTATGGGTTCGATGGTGCCATCGAGTTTGCCCCAAACAACATGGCGCCTCCGCGGATCACGGACCGCGTCGAGGGGCTGCCGGCGGAGTTCCAAGGACACATCTACGATTGGCGCGGTCTGGTACGGCGCAGCGAGTCCTATCCTCAGGCCCCATACCCTGTGTATCGCTGCGTCAACCCAGGGTGGGACAATACGCCCAGGAAGAAGCTCAACAGCTCGATCTTGCTGCACTCCTCGCCGAGGGAGTTCCAGCGATGGACCGTGAACGCCATCTCCGATGCCACACAACACTTTGGAGAGCAAGGGCTGCTCTTTGTCAATGCCTGGAATGAGTGGGCGGAAGGTGCCCACCTGGAGCCATGCCAAAGGTATGGCTACGCCTACCTAGAGGCATTCCGCCAAGCGCGGGTGCGGGCAGGGGTGGCATTGCACAGAATGGTTGACGTCCGCAACGAACCCGACCCGTTACGGGTCGCCATCGTGATCCACGCCTTTTATCCGGACCTGCTGCCGGAGATGTTCGATCTGCTCCAGCGCGTTCCTGAGCTAGGGCGGGCCAAGGTCGTCATCACGACACCCTATGACAGGCTCAGCGACTGCGCGCGCCGGGCGGAGGCTTACCAGGCCCATATTGACCCACTGGTCATCGGCGTTGAGAACAGGGGCCGCGACATACTCCCCTTCTTCACCGCCTTCGAGTACGTCGCCCGCGCGGGCTACGGTATCGTATGCAAGCTACACACCAAGAAGTCACCACACCGGGAGGATGGCACGACCTGGAGGGGGAGACTGCTCGGTTCGCTGCTCGATCCAGCGCGCGTGCCCGAGATCTTGGACAGGCTGGCGTCAGACCCATCGGTCGGGATCCTGGGCCCGGACGATCACCTGCTGCCCATGTCAACCTATTGGGGAAGCAACCGGAGCACCGTGTTGGGCCTCGCCGCGCGGCTGGGCATCGAGGCCAAGGAGGTGCTGGCTCTGCCCCTGGTGGCAGGCTCCATGTTCTGGGCGAAGACAGAGGCCCTGGTGCCGCTCTTTGCCCTGGTCGACCCGGCCGATTTCGAGACCGAAAGCGGCCAGACCGACGGCACCATGGCACATGCCATCGAGCGACTGTTCTCGGTGAGCGCCCACAGCGTGGGTCTGCGCTGCCTCGATGCGTCCATGCGCCCCTTCGACAGCAACCTCGACGTCGACTTCCCCTTCGCTGACAAGGGTTGAATCGACCATCCGGCCATCTTGACCCCACCACCCGCAGCCCCAGGGTGGCGGGGTCGGGCTGGGTCAATCCTCGGCGCGCTTGAAGGCGTCCGTCAGGCGCTTCTGGATGTTCCCCGGGACCGCCTCGTAGTGGCTGAGCTCGATGCTGTAGGTCCCCTCGCCGCCCGTGAGGGCGCGCAGCCGCGGCTCGTAGCCCTCGAGCTCGGCAAGCGGCACCTCGCCATCGATGGCGATGCGGCCCATGGTCTTGGACTCGCTGCCGTTGATGCGCCCACGCCTGCCCGACAGGTCGCTCGCCAGGTCCCCCATCGCGCTGTTCTGGGCGACGATGCGGATCTTGACGATGGGCTCCAGGATCACCGGCTTGGCCTTGTCGACCGCCTCCAGGAAGGCCTTGCGCCCCGCGGTGGCGAAGGCGATGTCCTTGGAGTCCACGGGGTGGTACTTGCCGTCATAGACACTGACGCGGATGTCCTGCATGCGGTAACCCGCGATGGCGCCCTCCTCCATGACCTGTCTGACCCCCTTCTCGATGGAGGGGATGAACTGGCCGGGGATGGAGCCGCCCACGGTGTCGTCGACGAACTCGAAACCGGCGCCGCGCTCCAACGGCTCAACGCGCAGGTAGACCTCGCCGAACTGCCCGGCGCCACCGGTCTGCTTCTTGTGCCGGTGGTGACCCTCAGCCTTGGCGGTGATGGTCTCGCGGTAGGGGATGCTCGGCGGGCGGGTCTCCACCTCGACGTGGAACTGATCGGCGAGCCGCCGCAGGATGACCTTGAGGTGCAGCTCGCCCAGGCCGCGGATGACGGTCTCGTTGGCGGCGGCGTTGTGCTCCACGTGCAGGCAGGGGTCCTCGGCCTGGAGCTTGTGCAGTGCCTCGCCGAGCTTCTGCTCGTCGCCGCGCTTGGTCGTGTTGACCGCCAAACCAAACAGGGGCACCGGACACTCGATGGGCTTCAGGTGATGGTGGTCCTCGTCGTGGGAGTCGTGCAGCACCGCGTCGCGATAGATGTCCTCGACGCGCGCCACCGCCAGGATGTCCCCAGGGACGCCCTCGTCCACCTCGACCTGCTCGGCGCCGTGCAGGCGGTACAGGTGACTGACCTTGAAGGGCTTGCGGGCGTCGCCGATGAACAACTGGCTATCCGGCCGGATGCGTCCCTGATGGATACGGAAGATCCCCAGCTTGCCCCGGAAGGGGTCATTGATGACCTTGAAGACATGGGCCAGGACGTGGCGGCTGGGATCTGCGCTCACCGCCACGGGTTCCATAGTGCCCCCCTCCCCCTTCATGAAGGGCGGGGGGTTGCCCTCGGCGGGGTTCGGCATGAGCCGCGCTAGGATCTCGAGCAGCTCCGCGATACCAGCCCCCGTCATGGCAGAGACATAGCAGACGGGGATCAGGTGCCCCTCGCGCAAGGCCTGCTCGAAGGGGTCATGGAGCTGCTCGGGCTGAAGCTCGGAGCCTTGCTCCAGATAGAGCTCCATCAGCGCCTCATCCACCTCGACCACCTGGTCGACGATCTGGCCGTGGGCCTCCGCGACGCTGGAGAAGTCCGACCGCTCACCAGACGGCTGGAAGAAGCAGTCAACGACGCGCCGGCCGTGCTCCGCCGGGAGGTTGATCGGCAGGCATTCCGCACCGAAGGTCTCTCGAATCTGCGCGGTAACGGCCTCCAGATCCACCCCGGCCGCGTCGATCTGGTTCACGATGACGAGCCGGCAGAGCTTGCGGTTGGCCGCCGCCTTCATCATGCGCTGGGTGACCGGCTCGACGCCGGCCTCGGCGTTGATCACCACCGCTGCGGTCTCGACCGCTGGGAGCACCGCGATGCTGCGCCCCAGGAAATCGGGAAATCCCGGAGTATCAATCAGATTGACGTGCTTGCCCGCGTAGCTGAAGCTCGTGATGCCCACGTCCAGCGAGTGCATCAGCTCCTTCTCCAGGGCGTCGAAGTCGCACACTGTGGTGCCCTTGTCGACCCGGCCCGGTTGGGCGATGGCCCCGGTGGCGGCGAGCAGGGCCTCGACGAGGGTGGTCTTGCCGGCACCCGCATGCCCGACCAGGGCGATGTTGCGGACGTCCTCTGCGTTGTAGTCAGACATTCGGTGGACCTTCGATCTGCGGTTTCTTCACGGGTAGTGCCCGGGCGCCGGGCGGGGTTGACGGACGCGTCATTGTACCGTAAGCGGACCTTCACGCAGCCGAACCGGCACGGATGTGGCTGGAGCTGGGCACCAGCGGCAGGGCGCGGCGAGCCGCGACCTGCTAAAAATGAACAGGGCAATGAACGAAGGAGCTTCCCATGAGCCTGCAACTGACCTCGACTGCCTTTGCCGACGGCATGGAGATCCCAAGGCGCTTCACCTGCGAGGGGGAGGACTGCTCGCCGGACCTGGCGTGGGACGGCCTGCCGGAGGGGACCCGGAGCCTGGTCCTGATCGTCGATGATCCGGATGCCCCGGACCCCGCTGCACCGCGCATGGTCTGGGACCATTGGCTGCTGTACAACCTCCCGCCCGACGCGGGGGGCCTACCGGCCGGGGTGGCATCCGCCGATCTGCCGGCGGGCACCCTGGAGGGGCTCAACAGCTGGGGCAGAACCGGCTATGGCGGCCCCTGCCCGCCGATCGGGCGGCACCGCTATTTCCACCGCATCTATGCCCTGGACTGCCTGCTCCCAGACCTTGAGACGCCGGACAAGAACCGCCTCCTGGTCGCCATGGAGGGGCATATCCTGGATCGCGTCGAGCTGGTGGGCACCTATGAAAAGCCGCTCTGAGGGACGTAATCAGTCAGCGCCCACAGGTGAACCGAGCTGAGGCCTCCGAGCCACATCAGCGCCCAATCCGCCCGGCGCAGATCGCCGCCCAAGGCCCGCTCTTGCGGCGGCCACCGGTGACTGGCCTATCCTGTGGCCTTGGCTCGGACGCTAGCCCTCGGAGCAGGGCGCCGGGGCTGCCCCCGGAGGCGACCCCAGAGTGGCGTTTGTGGTTACTGGCACGGCCTCGGGCTCGGCGCCGCCCTCGTCCACCCGCCAGGTCTCCTTGCCGAACAGCAGGGGTAGAAGCAGGTACAGCGAGGCAATGAGCAGGCCAGCGAGGGAAAGGTTGTCCAGGATCATGATACGTCTACGACAGGATTGGACAGATCAATAAGCGCGCACAGGCTACAGGAGTCCTCGGAAAATTCAAGGTACCTGGGCGACGCCCGGGCGAGGCCATCTTCTCCCGCGCCCGTGCACTTGGGTTCAAGGGCAAACGAAAACCGCGAGCCCCGTCTCGCGTCGTGAAAGGTCCCGGGCAGGGGCCCTCCTAACCCAGAAGAAAACAGCTCAGCGCCACGTGATCGCACATCAACGCGCATCATCCGGTGCTTACGATCAGGCCCGACGCTCCTGGAAGGCTACCTGCAGAAACGGCAGAACTGACTGAGTCATTTCTGAAAATTGGCATTCATTGGCGGCCAACTGACAGATCTAGGATCAGAGGCGACGGGCCCAACCGCATGCCGGTTCTCAAAGGCCAAGAGACGCACGGCTGCGGGCGCGGGCTCAGTCCCGGGTTGGAGGGCGCAGGGCTGAGTCTGGCCCTTGAGGGCAGAGCGGCCGCGGCATCGGATGCCGCGGCGACATGGACCTGGCAGGTTGGACGCCTAGCCGCGCGCCGGGTCAATTGGCTCGTCGCCCTCCTTCTGGCCCCTAGGCATCGGCGCCACCGACCGGAGCCTCAGATGCAGGGCAGCGCGGGACAACAGGTGCGCGCTCACCGGTGCCGTGATGAACAGGAACAGCGTGACCAGGACCTCATGGGCGCTGATCGTTCCGGCTCGATGGCTGAAATACAGGGACGAGGCCACCAGCAGGCTGCCCACCCCGAGTGTGGTCGCCTTGGTCGGGGCGTGCAGGCGCGTGTAGAAGTCCGGCAGCCGGGCCAGACCCAGTGAGCCGATGAAGGTGAACAGGGCGCCGACGAGGATCAGGAAGGAGAGCAGCAGGTCCAGCATGGGGGTCACTCGATGATGTCGCCCCGCAGCAGATACTTGCAGAAGGCCACGGTGCCGACGAAACCCATGAGCGCGATCAGCAGGGCGGCCTCGAAGTACAGGGCGCTGCCCAGGTGGATGCCGAGCAGCACCAGCAAGGCGATGGCGTCGATGTAGAGCGTATCGAGGGCCAGGATGCGATCGGGCAGGCTCGGACCCCAGACCAGGCGCCAGGCGCTGAGCAGCCCCGCGGCAGTCACCAGACCCAGGGCGATGGGGACCGCGATGCTCAGCATGGCTCGAAGACCTGCTGCAAGGGGGCCTCGTAGCGCGCGCGGATGCGCTCCACCAGGGCCTGGGGGTCGTCCACGTCCAGGGCGTGGATCAGCAGCTCCCGCTGGTCTGGGGAGAGTCGGGCCGAGACCGTGCCTGGGGTGAGACAGATGGTGTTGGCGAGCAGGCTGATGGCCAGGTCCGTGCGCAGCCGCAGGGGCATCACCACGAAGGCGGGACGCACCGGCCGCCAGGGGTTGAGGATCACCCGGGCGACGACCAGATTCGCCGTCACGATGTCGTAGGCGACCACGGCGAGCAACCACAAGAGGGTCAGGGGCCGGTGCACGACCGTCCGCTCGGGCCAGAAGGGCCTGGTGGCCAGTGGGATGACCCAGCCGAAGGTGAGTCCGAGCAGGAGCTGGCCCGGCGAGGCGCTGTTGACCAGCAAGAGCCAGACCACCGTCACCGCCAGCGACAGCATGGGATGGGGAAACAGGCGACGCCTCATCGCACCCCCTCGCCCAGCACCGCTTGCATCTGGGCAGCAGGCTGCAGCAGGTCCGCGGCCATGCCCGAGGTCAGCTCGGTCAGCGGACCGGCGAAAAAGGTCAGCCCCAGGATGAGGAGCACCAGCCCCGTGACCAGGGCCTGCGCGACTGGGTCCGGACCCGCGGCGGCAGGCACCGCCACGCCTTGGCCAGAGCCCGGCCGGTAGAAGATCAGGCTCCCGGAGCGTGCCAGGGCGATGAGCCCGCACAGCCCCCCGAGCAGGACCACGGCAAAGACCCCAGGCATCCAGGGGTGGGTCAGGGCCGCCCTCAGGGTCAGCGCCTTCCCGAGGAAGCCCGAGAGCGGCGGCAGGCCAACCACGGCGATGGCCAGGGTGAAGAACAGCAGCCCGAGGGCCACCGCGCGGGGGATGGCGGGACCGGGGTCGAGCCGATCCCCCAGGTCGCCCCGGCCCCTGGCGATCAGGTCCGCCAGCAGGAACAGGGCTGCGGTTGCAAAGGTGCTGTGGGGCAGGTAGTAGAGGCCGGCGGCAATCCCCGCCGCGTTGCCAAGACCGAAGGCGGTGAGCAAGGAGCCCACGGAGCCAATCACCAGGTAGGCGACCTGGCGGCGCAGTCCGCGTGCAGCCAGGACGCCGAGGGAGCCGAGGGCCAGGGTCGCGAGGGCCAGGGGCAGCAGCCAGGGCCCAGTCAGGTTCGCCACGGGCCCCGCATGCGGGCCGAAGATGGGCACGAAGACGCGCAGGATGCTGTAGGCGCCGACCTTGGTCATGACGGCGAACAGGGCCGCCACCGGCGCAGTGGCCTGGGCATAGCTCGCCGGGAGCCAGAGGTGGAGCGGAAGCAGGGCCGCCTTGAGGGCGAAGACCCCGAACAGCAGCAGCCCGGCCGCCCGCACCAGGGCCACCGACTCGGGCGGCGTGCCTGCCACCTTGAGCGATAGGTCCGCCATGTTCAGGGTGCCCAGGATGCCGTAGAGGGTCCCCACGGCGATCAGGAACAGGCTCGACCCCACCAGGTTGACCACCACGAAGTGCAAGCCCGCGCGCGTGCGGCCGGGGTCTGTGCCGCCGTGCAGCACCAGGGCATAGGAGGCGATCAGCAGGATCTCGAAAAAGACGAACAGGTTGAAGAGATCCCCGGTGAGGAAGGCCCCGTTGAGGCCGAGGAGCTGCCACTGGTACAGGGGATGGAAATGAGGCCCCGCCTGATCGTCCCCCCGCACGGCATAGCCAAGGGCGAAGAGCGCCACCAGCGCCGTGATGACCAGCATCCAGGCCGCCAGGCGGTCCGCCACCAGGACGATGCCGAAGGGCGCGGGCCAGGCCCCGAGCGCATAGACCAAGGCCGTCCCGTCCGACACTTTGGCCATCAAACCGAGCGCCAACCCCAATTGCGTCAGCACGGCGGCGACGGCGAGGGCGCGCTGCACCCCTCGGCCGCGGAGCACCAGCAGGACGGCCCCTGTGACCAGGGGCACCAGGACAGGGGCGATGGGCCAGTGGCTCAAGGCCGCTCACCCCGAGAGGGTCCGGAGAGGTCCTGGCGCCTGTCCACCCGGTCGTCCCCGAGATCCGCCCTGGCCTTGAGCGCCAGGACGATCACGAAGGCGGTCATCGCAAAGCCGATGACGATGGCCGTCAGCACCAGGGCCTGGGGTAGCGGATCCGCATAGCCATGGGCCCCTGGGGTGATGACCGGCGGCCGCCCCAAGGCAAGCCGGCCCATGGCGAAGAGAAACAGATTCACCGCATAGGAGAGGACGCTCAGCCCCAGCACCACGGGGAAGGTCCGCGCGCGCAGGACGAGCCAGACCCCCAAGGCGGTCAGGACACCGATGACGATGGCGGTCAATGTGTCCATCAAGGCCGCGGCTCCGCCTCGTCCAGGGCACTGACCAGGCCGAGCCCGACCAGGATCACCAGGCTCGCGCCCACCACCACCAGGTACACCCCCAGGTCGAAGGCCATGGCCGAGGCGAGCTCCAGGTCCCCCAGCAGGGGCAGGTGCCAGTGGCCAAAGGCGGACGTCAGGAACGGATAGCCCAAGGCGAGGCTGGCCATTCCTGTCCCAGCGGCCACCAGGAGCCCCGCGGCGATCACCGGTGCCAGGTCCACCGGCAGGCGGGTGCGGGTCCAAGCCACACCGTTGGCCAGATACTGCATGGTCAGGGCGACGGTGGTCATCAAGCCCGCGATGAAGCCTCCCCCGGGCAGGTTGTGCCCACGCAGCAGGACGAAGATGGCGACGGTCAGGGCCAGGGGCAGGAGGAGTCTGGTCAGGAGCGCCATGATCGCCGGGTGGGGGTCCGGGTCCCAGGGGCGTCCGGCGGGGTCGTAGCGCGGGCCATGGAGATGCAGTCCGCAGAGCATGGCCGAGATGCCAACGGCGGCGACCGCGAGCACGGCGATCTCGCCCAAGGTGTCGAAGCCCCTGAAATCGACCAGGATGACGTTGACCACATTGGCACCGCCGCCCCTGGGGACGCTGTTGGCGAGGTAATAGGGCGAGATGGAGGCGAAGGGGCGGGTCAGCACACCCCACACCAGGGCGCCGGCCCCGATGCCAGCGGCACCGGCGAGGGCCAGATCGCGCCCGGCGCGCAGCCAGTCCCTCGGGCGCCAGGCTGGCAGAGGATCCTGCTGGGGCAGGAAGTACAGGGCCAGCAGGAACAAGATGACCGTCACCACCTCCACCGACAGCTGGGTCAGGGCGAGGTCAGGGGCGGAGAAGGTCACAAAGGCCAGGGCCGTCAGCAGCCCCACGGCGCCCAGCAGGATGACGGCGGTCAAACGGCGCCGGTAGAGCGCTACGGCGGTGAGGGCTACGGTCAGCAAGACCAGTGCCCCGGCCAAGGCCACCGCGTGGTCCAGAGGGTCCTCCCCAGCGGGCACCAGGGGCCCAGTGAGGCCGCCGCGTGCCGTCTCGGGCCCGGCCCAGTACCCGGCATACCCGAGCAGCAGGACGAAGCCGATGAGCAGGGCGAGCATGCGCCTCAGCGAGTCGTTGTCCAGGCCAATGGTCACCCATCGGGCAAGGACGACGAGCCACCGCAGGGCGGCGTCGTAGACAGAGCGGGCGGACCAGCGTCCGCCCCAGGCGGCGTTCAGGGCGAACAAAGGACGGCGGCCCGCATAGAGCAAGGCGCCGCCGATGAGGGCGGTGACGCTCATCCAGACGGCCGGGCTCAGGCCATGCCAAATGGCCAGGTCATGGGGCGGCACCGGTCCCTGGAGCACCCCCTGCGCCGCAACTGCCAGGATGGGCTCGACCGTGACGGCGGGCAAGACGCCCACCAGCAGGCACAGGGCCACCAGGATCTCCACCGGGACCTTCATCCAGTGCGGCGGCTCGTGGGGGGTCTTGGGCAGGTCGACGGGCTCACCATTGAAGAAGACGTCGTGGATGAAGCGGATCGAGTAGGCCACGGCAAAGATACCGGCCAGGGTCACGGCCGCCGGCAGGGCCCAGCCGTAGCGGACGAGTGACGCGGCACCCACCGTCTCGGCAAAGAACATCTCCTTGGAGAGGAAGCCGTTGAACAGCGGCACCCCGGCCATGGCCGCTGAGGCGACCATGGCCAGGGCCCCCGTATAGGGCATGTAGCGCCACAGGCCGTTCACCCGTCGCATGTCGCGGCTGCCCGCCTCGTGGTCGATGATGCCAGCGGCCATGAACAGCGACGCCTTGAAGGTCGCGTGGTTGATGATATGGAAGACCCCGGCCACGGCCGCCAGCGGCGTCCCGAGGCCGAACAGCAGGGTGATGAGCCCCAAATGGCTGATGGTCGAGTAGGCGAGCAGCCCCTTGAGGTCATGCTGGAACAGGGCGATGAAGGCCCCGAGCAGCAGGGTCGTCAGGCCAGCCCCGCCGACCAGCCAGGACCACTCGGGGGTACCCGACAGGGCCGGGAATAGACGGGCGAGCAGGAACACGCCCGCCTTGACCATGGTCGCCGAGTGGAGGTAGGCGGAGACCGGGGTCGGTGCCGCCATCGCGTTGGGCAGCCAGAAGTGAAAGGGAAACTGGGCCGACTTGGTGAAGGCCCCGAGCAGGATGAGGATCAGGGTCGGCAGGTACCAGGGGTGGGCGCGGATCGCGTCCCCCGAGGCCAGGATCACCGTCAGGTTATAGCTGCCGGCGATCTGGCCGAGCAAGAGCAGCCCGCCCAGCAGGGCGAGCCCCCCAGCCCCGGTGACGGTCAGCGCCATACGGGCACCGGTGCGAGCGTCCGCCCTGCCCTGCCAGTAGCTGATCAGCAAGAACGACGACAGGCTGGTCAGCTCCCAGAACAGCAACAGGAGCAGGACGTTCTCCGCCAAAACCACCCCGAGCATGGCCCCCATGAAGAACAGCAGGCTGGCGTAGAAGCGCCCCATGTCGTCGGCGGGCGCGAGGTAATAGCGGGCATAGAGGATCACCAGGAGCCCGATGCCGAGGATCATGAGGGCAAACAGCAGCCCGAGCCCGTCCAGGCGCAGCGCCAGGTCCAGGCCAAGGGATGGGACCCAGGGCAGGCTCCACACCAGGACCTGCCCGGCGAAGGGCCCCGGGACCTCCGGGGCGAGCCAGACCAGGGCGAGTAGGGTCGTGAGCCACGCCTTGAAGGCGAAGCGCAGCCGCCCGCGGCGCCGGCTCCAAACGATGAGGATGGCGCCGAGGAAGGGCGTGACAATGGTGATGAGCAGGTTCACCGCGTGGAGTCACCTTGCGCCTGGCCGGGGCTGGCGACCAGCATGTGCAACAGTTCCCCGATCCAGGTCTTGGCCTCGGCATAGATCCCAGGCGCCCCAGACTCCCTGGGGCCGGCGCAATTGAGCACCCGCACACCGCGCCGACGCACCCACTGCGCTGCTGCAGCCGGATCGGGTGCTGTGCTCAGGTCGAGGAGGAGCACGGGACGTCCGAGCCGCGCGGCATACTCCGCCGTGAGGGCGGTGCCGCCCCGCAGTGGCCCGCGGTAGAGGATCAGGGTTGCATCGGCGTCGCGCACATTCCACTCGGTGCGCTGGGCAAAGGCACTGGTCGGGGTCTCTCGCAGGGGATAACGGGCGTCGATGGGCCCGTCCTCTGCCAGCCGGCCCGCCGGACACCAGCCGCCCACCCGGAGGCCGGCCTCCAGGGCCGCATCCAGGGCAGCCCGGTCCACGCCGCTCTGGCCGCCGGACACCACCTCGATCCCGGCATGCGGCCGGTGCAGTGCCTCCAGCAGCGCCCGGTCGCGGCGGGCGAACCAGGCGTCCTCGTCGGCCTGCTCCTTGAGCCGCAGCTTGCCCGGGAAGCTCGTCATCCGCCCCTCGTCGTCGCTTTACCAGACACGGCTCAGGCGTGCAGAACCAGTTAAGCCCCGGGGCCGACCCCGTCCCCCGCCGAGGGGCAAGCGCCGATCATACCGCACAGCCAGGGCCCATACCCGTGGAAGCGGCCCGCCAGGGGGACCCCCTCGCACGGGTCCGGAACGCCGGGCGGCCCAGCCTCCGCTCAGCCTGCCCCCTCGCTGCGCTGCAGCCAGGCGATGCCGAGGCGCATCCCCAGCAGGATCCCGATGACGGCCAGGAGCGACCCAAAAGACAAGGTGGACATGCCGCTGAGGCCCTGCCCGATGTTGCAGCCGCCGGCCAGGATGGCGCCCACACCCATCAAGGCGCCGCCTGCGAGGTTGTGCCGGACATGCCCGGGGTCCGGCGGCACCCAGCGTCGCTGTCGGGACAGCAGACTGCTCAACCAGGCGCCCCCCAGAGCCCCCGCCGCCAGGGCCAGGTCGAAGCCGCTCCCGGAGTCACGGCCCGCCAGCAGGTACTCGCTCACCCGCGCCACCGGTCCCGAAAAGGTGAGCGAGGCCGGGCGCGTCGCTGAGAAGGCATCTTGCGCCGCGTAGCCGGTCAGCCACCAACCGGCGACGACCAGGGCACCCACCGCCGCACCTGCGCCGAGCAGTCCCCCACCCCGGTGGTCGGCCGCGGATGCAACGACCAGGGCGACCCCCGTACCGGCCACCAGGACGGCCAGCGCCCAGGCGGGCACCCCGAGAAGCGCCGCCAGCGATGAGTCCCCAACGGGCGACTCGACGGCGCTGGCTGCCAGGAGCCAGGTCCGCAGCGGCTCCAGGGCGCCGAACTGGGTTGCCGTCGCGGCCAGGGCGAAGGCCAGGAGCGCCAACAGTGCGCCGCCGTTTCCCTCGGCCGCACCGACTAGGGTGCGCGCGGCGCAGCCCCCGGCCAGGGTTGTACCGAAGCCAAACAGGAGCCCGCCCAGGGTGGTGCCGAGCCAGTCGATGCGTGCCCCGCGGTAGGAAGACTCGGCGATGGCGACCCAGCCCCCCGAATCCAGGGCCTGGGTGCCGAGGATCGCGACGGCGAGGGCCACCAGATAGGCATTGAGCTGCCGACGATCGCCCATCAGGACCTGGTTGCTCACCGCGGCCAGCAGACAAAAACGCGAGCGTTGGACGACGGCGCCGAAGACCAGCCCGAGGGTCAAGCCGCCGCCCACCAGGATCAGGTTCAACGACTCACCCATGCGTCCATCCCCCAAGCTCGAATCAGCCCCGCTGGACCAGGGCAAGGGCACGCCAGCAGGTCACCGCGGATGCGCCCTCCTGCTGCCGAGGGTGCAGGGCCCGGGGCAGTCTATCCCCGAGGGGCGGGGTATCAAACCGTTGCCGCTAGGGGAGCGCTGATTGATTGCGCTTCCCGTGCGGGCCAGGGATGGCCCGCCCGTTTCGAGGGCCTAAAGCCCTTGAAACGGGAGCGTCCCGCGACGCGCGCGTCGCGGGGCGCGAGCGGATCAAATGCCGGGAGGGCATTTGATCCGCCTCTCCCTAGCGCATTTGCCGATGGACCTGTGCCGGCGCGGCGGGGTCCGCTGCGAGCGGGTATCAGGCCGCAGCGCGACCATTTGGGCCCAGGCGTGCAAACCGCTAGAATGCCGCGCCCCCCATACCGACGATCGCGCCATGCACCACAGCGACCCCCTGCCCCTGCCCGTCATCACGCCCCAGACTGCGAGCGCCGCCGCCCCGGAGATCGACCTCGACGCCCCCAGCCTGTACCTCAACCGCGAGTTGACCTGGCTCGCCTTCAATCGGCGGGTCCTGCACGAGGCGGACGACCCGCGCAATCCGCTCCTGGAGCGGGTCAAGTTCCTCGCCATCGTGAGCAACAATCTCGATGAATTCTTCATGAAGCGCATCGGCGGTCTCAAGCAGCAGATCGCCGCCGGGGTTCACACCCCCTCGCTGGACGGGCGCACCCCGGCGGAGCAGATCCGCGAGTGCCAGGCGGTGATCCGCGCGATTCAGGTGGACCAAAAACGCATCTTCGACGAGCTGATGGCCCTCCTCGAGACCAAGGGCATCCGCCTGGTGAAGGTCCAGGACCTCGGTCCAGCTGCCCAGGGACGCCTGCGAGAGTCCTTTTCCACCAACATCTTCCCAATGATTACACCGCTGGCCATGGATCCGGCCCACCCCTTCCCATTCATTTCCAATCTCGCGCTCAACCTCCTGGTCACCCTGCGTTTCCCAGGCGGCGGCGAGAGCTACATGGCCAGGGTCAAGGTCCCGGTGAGCAAGGACGTCTCCAAGCGCCTGATCCAGGTCGACGGCCAGAACACCTTCGTGACCTTGGACGACCTCATCGTCAACAACCTGGACATGCTCTTCCCCGGGATGGAAATCGACACCTGTGCCCTGTTTCGGGTGACCCGCAACGCCATCGTCGAGCCTGCCCAGGAGGCCGCCAATGACCTGCTGGAGCTGATCGAGACGGAGCTGCGCGAGCGCCACTTCGCCCCCATCGTCCGCCTCGAGGTCCAGGCCGGGATGGACCCGGTGCACCGCGGCATGCTGGCGGCGGAGCTCGGCCTGAACGAAGAACAGGATGTCTTCGAGGTCGACTGCATGATGGGCATGCGCGACCTCTTCGAGCTGGCCGCCCTGGACATCCCCGAGCTGCATGACGCCCCCCACAGACCGGGTGATCACCCGATGCTCGCCAACGACCGGCGCAACATCTTCCACATCATCCGCGAGAAGGGCCCGCTCCTGCTCCAGCACCCCTACGAGTCCTTCTCCACCACGGTGGAGCGCTTCCTGCGCACCGCGGCCGAGGACCCCAAGGTCCTGGCCATCAAGATGACCCTCTATCGCACCTCCGGCGGCGCCATCCTCGACTCCCTGGTCGAGGCGGCGCGCAACGGCAAGCAGGTCGCGGTCCTGGTAGAGCTCAAGGCCCGCTTCGACGAGGCGGCCAATATCGGCTGGGCGCGGCGCCTGGAGGCGGAGGGCATCCACGTCACCTACGGCGTCATGGGGCTCAAGACCCACAGCAAGCTCATCTTCATCGTGCGGCGGGACTATTCGCAGCTGCGCCGCTACTACCACATCGGCACGGGTAACTACCACGGGGGGACCGCCAAGCTCTACACCGACTTTGGCATGCTCGGCTGCGACGAGGCCATCGGTCAGGACCTCACGGAGCTCTTCAACTACCTCACGGGTTACTCCCCCCCGCCGTCATACCGCAAGATCCTGGCCGCGCCCTACACGCTGAAGAGCGGCATCCTGGATCGCATCCACCGGGAGATCCGCCACCAGGAAAAGACCGGCGACGGTTGCGTGCAGATGAAGATGAATGCCATCGAGGACAAGGACGTCGTCCGCGCCCTCTACAAGGCAAGCCGCGCCGGGGTCAAGGTGGACCTCATCGTGCGCGACACCTGCCGCTTCCGCCCTGGAATCCCAGGCTTGAGCGAGAAGGCGCGGGTGGTGAGCATCGTCGGGCGCTTCCTGGAGCATGGCCGCATCATGTACTTTAGGAACGGTGGCGATGAGGAATACTTCATTGGTTCTGCCGACATGATGGGCCGCAACCTGGAGAGCCGGGTGGAGGTCCATGCACCGGTGGAAAGTCCGGAGCTGCGCCAGGAGTTGCGCCTCATCCTCGACGTGCAGCTCGCCGATCAGCGCTCGGCCTGGGACATGCAGCCGGACGGGACCTATGTCCAGCGCCGTTCCCCGGACGACTCCGCCAAGGGGGCTCAGGAGACCCTGATCAGCGTCGCGGAGCGGCGCGTCGCGGCGGCGGGCAAACACAAGGAGAAGAAGATGCGCTCCCGGCTCCTCAGCCACTTTCAGTGGCGGGCCAAGGGCGTGAGTCAGGACTGATCAACCTCGGCGGCCGGACGGGGCGTGTTCCAGGCCCGACCCCACTCTTGGATCGGCATCGGCTGGCCGAACAGGTAGCCCTGATAGCGGTGGCACCCGCAGGCCTTCAGGAAGGCGAGCTGGGCCTCGGTCTCCACCCCCTCCGCGACGACCTGAAGCCCGAGCGTGCCGCCCATGGCGATGATGGCCCGCACGATGGCGGCGTCGCTGGGGTCCCGGGTGACATCGCACACAAAGGATTTGTCGATCTTCACCTCGTCGAGCGGCAACCGCTTGAAGTGGGAGAGTGACGAGAAGCCAGTTCCAAAGTCATCGAGGGAGAGTGTGACGCCCAGGGCCTTGATCGCGCGCATCCGCCCGACGGCCTCGTCGAGGTTCTCCAGGACCGCGCTCTCGGTGAGCTCCAGCGTCAGCAGGGACGGGTTGGCAACCGAGCGGCTCAGGGCATCGCGCACCTGGCCCACGAAATCGGGCCGGCGGAACTGTCGGGCACTGACGTTGATCGCAATGCCAAGGCCGCGGGTCTCAGGGCTTTTGGCCCAAGCGCGCAGCTGAGCACAGGCCGTGCGCATCACCCAGAGCCCGATGTTCAGGATCAGTCCGGTCTCCTCCGCCAGCGGAATGAACTCGCCGGGCATGACCGGGGGTCCATTCGCCGGCAGCCAGCGCAACAGGGCCTCGGCCCCCCTGACCCGGCCATCCCGATCCACCTGGGGCTGATAGAAAACGCGCAGCTCGCCGCGCGGCAGGCTGTTGCGCAACGCAACCTCCAACGCGGAGCGGGCGTCCATCGCCGCCTGCATGGCGGGATCAAAAAACCGCACCGCATTCCTGCCCGCCCCCTTGGCCTGATAGAGGGCCAGGTCGGCCTGTTTGAGAAGGACGTCGATGGAGACATCCTGGCCGCGAAACAGGGTCACGCCGAGGCTGATGGTGGTGTGGTGGGTATGCCCGCCATCCGACAGGAGATAGGGCTCTTTGATGGCCTTGCCGATCTTTTTCGCCACCAGCCGGCACCGGTTGACCGCGGCCGTCGGCTCCGGCCCCAGGCCCTCCAGCACGACGACGTACTCGTCGCCGCCCAAGCGCGCAACCGTGTCCTCCTGGCGCAGGGTCGCCACGAGCCGCCGCGCCACCTCGATCAACAGCCGGTCACCCACGTCGTGACCCTGGGTGTCATTCAGGATCTTGAAGTTGTCCAGGTCCAGGATCATCAGGGCACCGAGATCCTGGCTGCGCGTGCTGGCAATCAGGGCCTGCTCCAGGCGGTCCATGAGCAGGCGGCGATTGGGCAGTCCGGTCAGCGCGTCGAAATAGGCCAGGCTGCGGATCTGCTCTTCGGCCTGGCGGCGCTCCGTAATGTCAACGAAGGTCACCACCGCACCCGCCAATTCCCCGTTGCGGTACACGGGGTGCGACCAATATTCCACCGGAATGCTGGTCCCGTCGGCCCGCCAATGGACCTCGTCGTCGGCGTGGACCGGTTTGCCCTCGCGTGTCATGCACCGCACGCGGCATTCCTCGACGGGGTAAGGCCGGCCGTCCGGGTAGGTGTGATGGATCAGGGCGTGCACCGACTTGCCCACCAGGTCCTCTGGACCCTGGTAGCCCAGCATGCTCAGGCAGGCCGTGTTGACGAAGGTGCAGATGCCATTGGTATCGATGCCGTAGATCCCCTCGGCGGTCGAGTTGAGCAGTAGCTCGAACTGCTCCTGATGCTCCAGGCGCTCCGCCTCGGCGCGGGCCCTTGCTTCGCGCAGCTCTTGGGTATGCAGGGCGTAGGCCGCCTCGCGCGCCAGGGCCTCGATCAGGGTGAGGTCCCGTGCGCTGTAGTGCCGCGGGCCATCGCGGGTCACGGCCATGATGACGCCGATCACCGTGTCCTCGAGCCGCAGTGGCGCGGCCAGGGCCGAGCGCACCTTGAACTGCCGTAACATGCGTTCACTGACACGTGCATCGGCCAGGGCGTCATCCACCGCGGCGGCCTGCCCATGACGGAAAACCCAGACCGCCAAGGAGGTCTCACCCAAGGCGAGGCGGAAATGGCCGCCCGGACGAAACGCCGAGCCGGATTGGATGACGCCGACCAGCTCACCCGCCTCGCGGTCCAGGATCATGGCAAAGGCCTGGCAAGCATTGAAGGCCTGGTGGCAGAGATCGACCACCTGTTGCAGCACTGCTGCGGTCCCGCCGTCCCCGCCCGCGCTGCGCAGCAGGCGGTTGGTGAGATCGAGGATCTCGCTGTGCAGCCGCTGCTCCTCCAGCAGGCGGCGGTAGTCGGCCGTCAGCACGCCGAGCTCGTCGGTGGAGCGCGCCTGCAGCGCGGCAATGCTGGCCGCTGGCAGCGGCCGCCCCAGGTCGGCGAGGGCCTGGAGGGGCCCCAGCGACCGGCAGAAGCTCTGGGCGAAGATCAGGCTACCGCCAACCGCGAAGGCCGCGAGCAGCAGCCAGACGCCGAAGGTCTCGGCATCGAAGAAGCCGGTCCGCGTCCAGTAGTACTGAACCAGCACGGTGTCGATGAGCAACGGCACCAGGGCGCCGATCAGGAAGACCTTGGTGCGGATGCTGACGATGGGCCGGGTGAGCCGCATCGCGCCCATGGCCTGCCCGAACAGGTCGAACATCAGGAAGAAGATCGGCAGCCCGACCGTGATGCAAACGATCACGGCAACCAGCTCGATGCGCAGCCAGTCGTAGGGTGTTGACTGGAAGTCCGCATAGGTCTCAGCGGAAAAGATCACCGAGGCTGGCGCCGCGGCAAGGTAGATCAAGAAGGTCGCCCAGAAGACCAGGGGGAAGCGGCGCACCGCCTTCACGGCCGCCTCCGAGCGAACCGCCGGATTGCCGTCCATCCACTCGGCGAGTGGACGCATCTGGCGGGGCATAAACCAGACCGCGAAGGCGAGCCAGCCCAGGATGTAGGTCGGCTCCAACGGGGTGGTGAGGATGGCGAGGATCTGCGTCGGCTGCAGGACGCCGATCAGCAGGATGAAGCTCAGGCCGAAGACCGGCGGGATGCTCCACGTACAGAACATGAGCAGCCGCAGCCGGCGCAGAAACTGCTTACCGCTCAAGCGTTCTTCGCTGGTCGTTCCAGCGCTGGCCATGCCATGCCCCCGCAACAGGTCCTTCTTGGGCGCGACAGGCCTCAATGCGCCCGTGCACGGCTGGACCACCCGCCGTCGTGACGTCCTCGAACCTTGACAGAACCGAGATTGATGGATTACCAGAGAGCCCTGGCACCCCCGATGGGCGAAGAAGATACCGAATCATCGGGCGCTCCGCCACGGCGTGGTGCAGCGGAGCCGGGACCGCAGCCGCGGCCGAGGCCCTTCCGGTGGGCCTCGGCCATGAGCCTGCCGGCGGTTGATCCCGGCCAGACCCGAAGCAGTGGAGCAAAGAGCAGGTGTCTGACGTCAAGGTGCCCGCCAACAGCCCTCGCACGCCGACCCCCACCGAGTACCGGGAGCTGTGGCTCGCCATGCTCCTGGGCCGCCTGCCGCCGGCCTGGGCCTCGGCCGTGGGTGCCTGGCTTGGGGCGCAGCGCGGGCGACGGGGGATCGCCGCCAAGCGGCTGTGGGTCGAACGGCTCGATCGCAACCTCGACCGGCTTGGCGCCCCGCTGCCCCCGGGCGGCCGCGACCAGCGGGTCATTGCCTATACAAGCCGCATCGGGCGCCTCTACGCGGAGTACCCGGTGCTGCACAAGCTGGCCCGCGAAGGCCGCTTGGAGCTGGTCGGGCGAGGTCATCTCACCGACCTGCCCCGTCCGGCGATCCTGGTCAGTTGCCACCTCGCGAACTGGGAGCTGGTCGGGCATGTCTTGGCCCTGCTCGATGCCCCCGCCTCCGCCCTGCACGACCCGCCCGAAAACCCCGTCCGCCGGCGCCTCGCCGCCCGCGCCCGCCTCGGCTGGCTGCCGGACTCGCAGCTGATACCGCCCTCGCCCCAGGCCCTGCGCCAGCTTTGCAGGGCCTTGGCGAATGGCCGCAATCTCCTGCTCTACATCGACGAGGTTCGCGACGGCCACCTCTGGGCACCGAGCCTGGGCCGGTGTCTGCCCGAGCGCGGCAACCTTTGGCTTGCCGCCCGACTGGCGGTGCGATACCGGGCGGACCTGCTGCCGGTGCACGTCGAGCGAGTTGGAGCCGCACGCTTTCGAATCGTGATCTCGCCCAAGCTCGCGCCCCCCGGCGGCGGCGAGGCGGAACGCACACGGTCGCTCGCTGACCAGTTGGATCAATGGCTTGAGACCCAGGTCAGGGCCCATCCGGAGCATTGGTACGGACTCTGGGAAGTCGATCTCGCCGTCCCGCTGCCGAGATAAGGAATCGGCCAAATCGGCACGGTAGAGCTCCACGATTGACCTCGCCCGGATCGAGCAACTCGGAATCAGGGACCCTGGCCGCCCTGGAGCACGCGATAGCCCCGACCCGCAGGTCGCGCGGAGCGATGTCCCCAGCGCCTCGGCCACCTTCGTCTTCGGACACTGACCACGCGACATCGTGTTGGTGTTCGCGTCTGGTCCGAGCCCCACATCGAACCTCTCCCCTTTGAAATCTGCTCAACTGAGCGTATTCTATGTTCCATGTGATTCATTCACGGGTCCGAGCCACCATGACCGCCCTTGCCCGACGTTACGTCCCTGACGAGATCCAGGAGACCGACCAACCACAGGCAGGCCCAGCAGCCGATGACCCGCTCTCGCTCATGGGTCTGCCCCGCGAGCCCGACCTCGACGCCGTCGCGCGCGTCCGCAGCGGGCTGCCGACGTCCGT
>Ga0272446_1003168_pt1 | contig 21233 bp, 15 predicted proteins | sample YNPCB0061_FD_194587 | JGI IMG/M metagenome (GOLD analysis project Ga0272446, IMG submission 194587) | Hot spring microbial mat communities from Yellowstone National Park, WY, United States - YNP-CB-006-1 | ecosystem: Environmental > Aquatic > Thermal springs > Hot (42-90C) > Sediment | place...
GTTCGTGCTGTCGATGGTGGTTCTGGCTGGGGCCGCATTGTCGTTCGCGCCGGCGCGCAGCGCCTGGATCGGGCAGACCGTGCCGCTCGCGCTCGGGCAGGCGATCGTACTGGTTGCGCATCCGCCGCCGCTGCGCGACGTGGTCGGTCTTGCCTGGCTGCTGACTGTCACGCTGTCCGCGGTAGCCGCCTATTGGTGGCGGCGCGTGCTGGTCGAGAACCTCGCGCTGCGCGAGCGGGCCGACGCAGCGGCGCGGGCGCAGGAACAGGCCGCGCTCGAGCTGCACCGCAGCCGCGAGCAACTGCGGCTCGCGCTCGATGCGATCGACGCCGGTGTGGCCGACACGAATCTTGTCACCGGCGAGCGCTTCTTCTCCACGCGCTATGCCGAACTGCTCGGCTACCGCGACCGCACGGAATTTCTCCTTGCGCATCGTTTCTCGACGGCGCTGCATCCGGACGACCGCGAGCGCGTGCTGCTCGCGCGCCGGCGCCACCTCGAGGAGGGCGCACCGTTTCACGAGGAGTTCCGGCTGCGGACCGCCGCGCACCAGTACGTGTGGGTGCAGGCGCGCGGCGAGTCGGTGCGCGATGCCGCGGGCCGCGCCACCCGCTTCGTGATGTCGATCGTCGACATCACCGAACGGCGCGAGGCCGAGCTGCGGCTCGCCGCCAGCGAGCGGCGCTATCGAGCGCTGGTCGAAGCCTCGCCGTCGCTGATCTGGACCTGCGATGCGGCGGGTCGCCTGACTTTCGTCTCGGCGCGCGCCAGCCGCGAGCTCTACGGCTACGAGCCGCGCGAGATGATCGGCCGGCACGTCGTCGAGTTCAACGCCCCCGAGTTCGGCCGGCGCGAGTTCATGCGCCGCTTCGCGCCGGTGCTGCGCGGGCGCGCGGTGTTCGACGCCGAAGCGATCCATCGGTCGCGAACCGGCGAACGGGTGTACGTCGTCGTCAGCGCGCTTCCGGTGCGCGACGAATCCGGCCGCATCGAGGCCGTGTTCGGCATCTGCAGCGACATCACCGCGTTGAAGCTGCGTGAGCGCGAGCTGAACGCCGCTTTGCGAAATCAGCAGGTCATCTTCGAGGCGGCGGGCGAAGGCATCGCGTTCGTTCGCGACGACCGCATCGAAAGCGCCAACGGCGCGCTCGCCAAGATGCTCGGCGTCACCCGCGATCGGCTCGTTGGCCGCGCAGTTGCCGAGTTTCTCGCGCACCCGGAGCAGTGGCAGACCGTGCGACGCGCGTGCCTGGAAGCGGCGGCGCGCGGCGAAGCGGCGATTCACGAGGCCATGCTGCGTCCGCCCACCGCAACGGGCCACAGCGCCTGGTGTCAGGTGACCGCGCGGCAGATCGGCGACGACCCCGGCGCGACGATCCTGGTGCTGACCGACGTCACGCTGCTGAAGCGGCGCGAAGAGCTCGCCTGGCATCAGGCCAACCACGACGAGCTGACCGGGCTGCCGAACCGCCGTCTGCTGGTCGAGCATGCACGCCGGCTGCTGTCGGTCGCGCTGCGGCAACGGCGGCAGGCCGCACTTCTGGTGCTCGACCTCGACGGGTTCAAGGAAGTCAACGACGTCTTCGGCCATGCCCACGGCGACGCGCTGCTGCGGCGCGTCGCACTGCGCCTGGCAAGCGTGCTGCGCGAGTACGACGTCGTCGCACGCACCGGAGGCGACGAGTTCGTCGTGCTGCTGCCCGAGATCGACGAAGCTGCAGTCGCGGTGCGCGTGGCCGAGAAGCTCGTCGGCGCCGCGCGCGAGGACCTCGAAGCCGCCGGCCGCAGCCTGCGCATCCATGCCAGCGTCGGGGTGGCGCTGTTCCCGGCCGATGGCACCGACTTCGAAGCGCTGTTTGCGCGCGCCGACGCAGCGATGTACGCGGCCAAGGCGTCCGGCAAGAACTGCTTCCGCTTCGCGTCGGATCTCGGCGCCGAACCGGCCGGCGGGGCGTCGGACGCGTTGGCGGGCGCCGGCCATACCACCGAACCGCGCCGACTGCACTAGCGACAGCCGGGCGGTCCGGTCGGTTTCGGCGCAGCCGGGTATGCGTCGGCTCGGCGCGATCGGCTCGCCGTAAAGATCGGCCGCGGCGCGCCGACCCGACCGCGCCGCGGCCCGGGCTGCGGACCGTGCGCGATCCGACACCCGGCGATTGCCGCGCCAAGGGCGGATCGCTAGCATGCCGCCGTACCTCGAACTTGGTACGGAGTCGCCCCGGGTGCGTGGATCGAGCGCGGCCAAGGACATGCAGCAGAACGAGCCCAGCCGACAGGCCTCAGGCACCGCCGGCGCAAGCCAGTCAACCGGCACGCCCGCCGGGGTGGATCTGCGTTCCGCGTTCGGGCTCGAGCGGCGCTTCCTGCTGGCGGTGTTCGTGTTCGGCGCGATCGCGGCACTGTCGGCGCTGGACCGTGCCCCGGCGATCTGGTGGTGGCTCGCGGCCTTCGCGCTCAATGCCGGGCTGCGCTTCGTCGTCGCCTCAGAAAACGCACGGGCGCGTGCGCCGATCACGCCGGCGCAGCGCGCCGCCCAGTTCTACTTGCTCAGCTATGCGGCCGAGTTGATGTTGTGGGCGGCGCTGCTCGGCTCGATCGTGCCGCCGCAGCGGGCCGGCGCCAGCGCGATCGCCTTTGCCGCGGGCGGCGCACTGCTGCTGTCGGCGCTGGCGCTCGCCGGCTGGTGGCGCGCCTGGACCCTGTACTTCACCGGCTGGGTCGCGCTCGCGCTGCTCGTCGCAAGCCGCAACGGATTCCGGGTCGATGCCTTTTCCGTCGGATTTCCGGTTTGGCTTGCCGCCATCTGGTGGATCGGACGCGCCAATGCGGCGCTGCGCCTGCGTCGCGCCGAGCATCCGGCGGGCCCACGGCGCGACGCCGGCACGCGCCCCCGGATGGAGCGGGCGGGCGCAGGCATCGGCTGGACGATGGCGATCCGCGCCGTGCCTTCGCCGGTCATCGTCGTACGCAAGGGTCGGATCGCCGAACTCAACAGCGCCGCCGCGCAGGTTCTCAGGCGCACCGAGCGCGAACTCGTCGGCCTGCGCGTCGAAGAATGCATGCGCGTCGAGCCGCTCGAAGCGCTCGATCCGTTGCGCACCGTTGCCGACGGCCGCGCGGTCGAGGTCACGCCGCTCGCCGGACCGCGCGCAGGCTGGAGCGGGCGCGTGCGCGTGCTGCAGCCGGGCCGCGCCGACTCCGCGCTCGTCATCGCGCTGACGCAGCCGGCCGCGATGCCGCCGCCGCAGCCGAGCCTCGCCGATGACGCGCATCGTCTGGCGGACTGGATCGCCGGCCAGCAAGGCGAGCCTTGGTACCGCGACGGCGAAGGGCGCCTGTTCCTGCCGCCCGGTCTGATCGCCCCCGACGCGCCCGCCGCGGGGCCGCAGGAGTTTCCGTTTCTGCATGCCGTCGATCCGTCGCAGCGCGCGCGCGTTGCGGCGGAATACGCCGCCGCGTTGCGCGCGGGCCGCGTGTTCGATCAGACCATGACCCTTGTCGATTCCGCGGGCACGACGCGCGAACTGCGCGTCGTGTGCGTCGCGCGAGCAGCGGCGTCGGCATGGCCGCCGCTGATCGGGACGATCGCGCCGGCTGGCGTGCAGCAGACGGCGGCGGCGCTCGACACCGACGCGGAGCTGCTCGCACGGCTGCCCGTGCTGGTTTGGATGATCGACGCCAGCGGGCGCATCGCCCAACTCCGCGGCAAGGACCCTTGGCGCTGGGGCCTGGTGCAGGAGGCCGAGGCGCACCCGCGCTGGCTCGACGCCTTCGGGTTCCGCGACAGCACGCGCGACGACCTGACGCAGGCGGTGGCGCGCGCGCTGAAGGGCCGGCCGACGTTCGACCTGATCAACGCCAGGCATACGCGCGCAGGCGGCCGCATCGTTCTGCGCAGTCATGTGTTGCCGTACGTGCCGCTGGCCGAATTGACGCGGGGGGCGCCGGATGCACCGGTCGTGCTCGTGCTCGACACGATCGCTTCGCCGCAGCAGCTGTCCGAGATCGACCGCTTGCGCCGGAGCAAGGCGCATTACAAGGCGCTGGTCGAAGCGTCGACCAGCCTGATCTGGGCGTGCGATGCGCAGTTCAACTTCACGTTCGCAAGCCGACGTGCAGCGCGCGAGATCTACGGCTACGAGCCGAACGAGCTGATCGGCCGCCCGATCGATACGCTGCTCGCAGCGAACGTCGACCAGACCGCCGCGCGCAGCGCCCTCGAAGCGCTGCGGCGCGGGCAGACGCTGCGCGACGTCGAGATGACGCACCGGGCCAAGGACGGACAGCGGCTGATTGTGTCGGTCAGCGCGGTGCCGTTGAAGGCGGGCGACGGGGCATTTGCCGGCGCGATCGGCATGAACGCCGACCTGACCATGCTCAAGCAGCGCGAGCGGCGGCTCGCCGAGGCGCTGCGCATCGAGCGGACCGTGCTCGATTCGGCCGGGCAGGCGATCGCGGTCGTCAAAGACGGCTTGGTCGTGCGCTGCAACGACGCTTTCCTACGGCTGACGCAGACGTTGCCGGCGGTGCTCGCGCGCACGCCGATCGTGGAGTACTTCGTCGTCCCGGAGGAGTGGGAGGAGATCGCCGCCGCGGCCGACGCCGCGCGCGCGGAGGACCGTGCCGCCGCGCGCGAGGTGCAAATACGGCGCAGCGCGCGCAGCGCGGGCTCGCCGACGGCGTGGTGCCAGTTGACCGCGCGCTCGATCGCACCGCGCGAGTACGTGCTCGTGCTGACCGACATCGATCACATCCGCCGGCGCGAGGCCGACGCGCTGCACGACGCGCAGCACGACGAACTGACCGGACTGCCGAATCGCCGGCTGCTGGCGGCACGCGCCGCAGCGGCGCTGTCGGCCGCCGCATTGCGCAACTCGCAATGCGCGGTCATCGCGATCGACCTGGACGGGTTCAAGGAGATCAACGACCTGTACGGCCACAAGGTCGGCGACACCGTGCTGCGCGAAGTCGCGTTGCGGCTGGCGCGCGTGCTGCGGCCGCAGGACACGGTCGCGCGCCGCGGCGGCGACGAGTTCGCGATGCTGATCCCCGACGTCGGCACGCGCACCGACATCGAGCGCATCGCCGTGCGCATCCTGCAGGCGGTCGCACAGCCCGTGCTGCTGGCGGGCGGCCAGCCCGGCAATGTGTCGGCGAGCCTCGGCATCGCGCTCGCACCCGAGCAGGGACGTGATCTGGAGCGGTTGCTGCAATTGGCGGATCTGGCGATGTACGAGGCGAAATTGAAGGGCAAGAACCGCTACGCGTTCGCCACGTCCGCGCGGACCGATGCGGCGGGTGGACCCGCGCCGCGCGCCGCGCAGGGTTCCTGAGTTCACCGGGTCACGCGTCGCGCACATCGCCCCGGCTGCGCTCGGTCGGCCCTCGGATCAGCGCGGCGCCGGTGCGTTTGGCGCGACGGATCGTTCAGCTCGCGGCCGATGACCGCGCCGTCGATTTGAATCAAGATGCTGTTTTTTGCGAGGGGCATGGCCGCCCCCTGTAGAGGTTCGCGCGAACCAGCGTCTTGCGGAGAAGAAACGAAATGATCACCCTGCGTCGCAGTGCCGAACGCGGCTACGCGGATCACGGCTGGCTGCGTTCCTTCCACAGCTTTTCGTTCGCCGATTACTACGATCCGCGCCACATGGGCTTCGGCCCGCTGCGCGTGATCAACGAGGATCGCATCGCGCCGGGCACCGGTTTCGGCATGCACGGCCATCGCGACATGGAGATCGTGAGCTACGTGCTCGCCGGCGAACTCGCGCACAAGGACAGCCTCGGCAACGGCTCGGTGATCCGTCCCGGCGACGTGCAGCGCATGTCAGCGGGCACGGGCGTGCGGCACTCGGAGTTCAACCATGCGCAGGATCGCGAAACGCATTTCCTGCAGATCTGGATCGAACCCGCCGTGAGCGGCATCGCGCCGAGCTACGAGCAAAAGCACTTCGGCGATGCCGAAAAGCGAGGGCGGTTGCGGCTTGTCGCCGCGCCCGACGGCGCAGACGGCGCGGTGACGATCCACCAGGACGCGCGCGTCTACGCGGGGATGTTCGACGGGGACGAATCGGCCGAGATCGCGCTCGCACCGGGCCGGCGCGGCTACGTGCATGTGGCGCGCGGCGCAATCACGGTCAATGGGTATGCGCTCGCTGCCGGCGATGCTGCGATGATTGCTGCCGAACCCAGCGTGACGCTGCGTGCAGGCAAAGCCGCAGAGGTGCTGGTGTTCGACCTGCCCTGAACCGATGAGGACTCGCGATGAACACGCTGCAGGACCTGTTCGCGCTGATCGGACGCATCGCGATGGCCGGGATTTTCGTCAAATCCGGGATCGCGAAGATCGGCGGATTCGCGGCGACCGCCGGCTACATCGCATCGAAGGGGCTGCCGCTGCCCGAGGTCGGCGCCGTGATCGCGATCCTGGTCGAAATCGTCGCCGGCATCGCGCTCGTCATCGGCTGGAAGGCGCGCTGGGCCGCGCTGGCGCTGGCGGTCTTCACGCTCGCGACGATGTTCCTGTTTCACCCGTACTGGACGCTGCCCGCCGATAAACAGTATCCGGAGATGCTGGCGTTCTGGAAGAACCTGGCGATCTTCGGCGGCATGCTGATGGTCGCGGCTTTCGGTGCCGGCAGGTTCAGTGTCGACGGCGTGCGGCGATGAAAAAAAAGCGGGCGGCGCGCACGCCGCCCGAGACTTCTCTCGAGGAGGGAGAAAGCCGTCTACGCGAGCGCCAGTTCCATGCGCCGGCCGAACGTCGCGCCGGCTGCAGGTGCAGGCAGCGCTTCGCGTTCGCGGCACATCGCGAGCCAGTCGCGTCGGCCCAGCTCGTGCAAGGCGTGCGGCCGCGCGCATCCGGTGGCGCGATCGACACTGCCCGCCGGCGCCAGCTCGATAAAGCCGGCGTCGTTCAGCGCGCGCTCCACGGCGGCGTGACCCGGTGGGCAGCTCGCCAGCAGCCGCTGCGCGTCGAGCGCCGAGAACATCAGGTCGGCGGCGGCCGTGACCGCCTCGCCGGCGATCGCCGTGCCGGCAAAGCGCGGATGGACAAACCAGTCGAGGAGCCAGGCGCCGCGCTCGGCGGTCGCGCGCAGTTCGACCCATCCGACGAATTCGTGCGTTTGCTTGCGCACCAGCGCCATCGCGTAACGCGCGCCGCGCTGCCAGTCGGCCTGCGCAGCGCGCACGAACTGCGCGACGTCGTCCGCGCTGCGCGGCGCAGCCATCGTGCCGCAGCCATCGCACGCAGGATGCAAGGCGGCTTCGAGGATGCGCGCGACGTCCGACTCGTCGAGCTGGCGCAGCACGCAATGCTCGGAGAACCAGCGGAAGTAGCGCGGCAGCTGGGTGTATCTGCGCGGATGCCCGCGCGCGACCGGCTCGTTCATGTCCTGACCCCCACAAGGTCGCGTTTCTGGATGCGGACGCTTCGTCGATGCGGCGTCCTGCGAATGGTGTGCATTTTGGACGCGGTCCGCCGCGCGTAGCGGCCGGATAAGCCGGCCGCTGCCGCGGCTTACCCGCGCCGCGTGTCGGCGCGTTTCTTACATGACGGTGGCAGGCCCTTGAATTGCCGCCTGCGCGCCGCGCAATTCGCTCAGCGCAGGACCTCGCGCAGGAACGCGGCAATGTCGCGGATCTGCTCGGCGCACACCGAATGCGGCATCGGGTATTCGTGCCACGCGACCGGATGGCCGAGCGCGGCGAGTCGATCGCGGGCGGCGGCGCCGCGCGCGACCGCAACGATTGGGTCTGCGCTGCCGTGCGCGAGGAACACCGGCACGCGTGCGCTCGACGGATGGCGCTCGGCCTCGAAGCGGTCCGCCAGCGGCAGGTAGCACGACAGCGCGACGAGCCCCGCGAGCGGCCTTGGCCGTCGCAGCCCGGTTTGCAGCGTGATCGCGCCGCCCTGCGAGAACCCGGCAAGGACGATGCGCGACGGTGGCGTACCCCGCGCGACTTCGCGCTCGATCAGGCGCTCGACGGCGGCCTGTGAAGCGCGAATACCCGCTTCGTCTTCGCGCCGCTCGAGATCCGTGCCCAGGATGTCGTACCAGGCGCGCATCACGTAGCCGCCGTTGATCGTCACCGGCCGCATCGGTGCGTGCGGAAAGACGTAGCGCGCCGGCGGCGCGCCGAGCGACTCCAGTTCGCGCACGACGGGCACGAAGTCGTAGCCGTCGGCGCCGAGACCGTGCAGCCAGATCACGGTGGCCGCCGGATTCGTGACGGTCTGCAGTTCGACGGCCTCCAGCGGGGCCGGCTGCTGTTCGCCGGGCGCGGAATGCGGGTTCGTGTTCATCGGTCGGCGCGATCGGGCAAAAGGGCTGTGCGGGTTGCGGTTCGGCTCGCGCGTGGCCCAGTGCGGCGCAATCGACGAGGCGGACCGTCAGGCGCGCAGCGCCGCCTTGGGCCGGAACGCCTTGCACACCGCGTCGTTCGTTTCGACGTACGGTCCGCCGATCAACTGGATGCAATAGGGAACCGCCGCGAAGATGCCGGCGACCTTGACCGTGCCGTCGGCAGCTTTCAGGCCTTCGAGCGTTTCCTGGATCGCCTTCGGCTGGCCGGGCAAATTGATGATCAGCGCGGCATGGTCGGCGGTTTCGCGCAGCGCGCCGACCTGGCGCGACAGAATCGCGGTGGGAACGAACTCGAGCGAGATGCGCCGCATCTGCTCGCCGAAGCCGGGCAGCTCGCGCGTGGCCACCGCGAGCGTCGCCTCGGGGGTAACGTCGCGCCGCGCAGGACCCGTGCCGCCGGTGGTCAGCACGAGATCGCAGCCGACTGCGTCGACCAGTTCGATCAACGTGGCCTCGATCTTCGCGCGCTCGTCCGGGATCAGACGCTCGTGCGCCTGCCACGGCGACTTCAGCGCGCGGCCGAGCCATTCGCGCATCCCGGGCAGTCCCTGATCCTCATAGACGCCGGCCGATGCGCGGTCGGAGATCGACACGAGGCCGACGATCAGTTCGTCCGGTTGCTTGCGCTGTGCTCTCATCGGGTGGGCTCCGCGCTCAAGATGTCGTGCAGCCAGCGATAGAGCAGCCGTGCGTGCTTTGGCGGCTTTTGCGAATCGCGTTCGCGGCGCGCGGCGCGGATCGTCGCGCGCAGCCGCTGCGCATCGGTTTGCGGATGTGCGCCGAGGAATTCGGTCAGCGCGCCGTCGTCGTCGAGCAGTCGGTCGCGCCAGCGCTCGGCCCGGTGCATCAGCGCGACCGCCTCCTTCGAGTCGCCGGTGGCGCGGCCGATCGCCGCGCGGATCGCATCGGCGTCGACCGAGCGCATCAACCTGCCGATGTACTGCATCTGCCGCCGGCGCGCCTCGAAGCTCGCGATGCGGTCGACGAAGTCGATCGCATCGCGCAGCGCGTCGGGCAGATCGATGCGCGCGCGCTGCTCGGGCGCGAGCCTTATGAGCTCGGCGCCGAGCGCCTGCAGCGCGTCCATCGCCTGCTTGCGTTGCGTCTTGCTCGGACGTTCGTCGAGGGTCGGGTCGATCATCGGCGGCTATGATAGCGGCCCGCTGCGCTGAGGCGCGGCAGCGACGAGGTGTCGATGAGCTCGATCTTTTCCCTGTCCGACGATCAGCTGCGCGAGCTCGCGCTCGCCGCGCTCGACCACGCGAAGCGGCTGGGCGCGACCGACGCATCGAGCGAGGTCAGCGAGTCTGTCGGCCTGTCGGTGACCACGCGCAAGATGAAGGTCGAAACGATCGAGCACACGCGCGACAAGGGGCTCGCGGTCACCGTTTACATCGGCAAGCGGCGCGGGCATGCGTCGACGTCGGACTTCGCGGCGCAGGCCGTGCGCGAGGCGGTCGAGGCCGCGCACAGCATCGCGCGTTTCACCGCGGAGGACGACGCGGCCGGACTGCCCGACGACGACGATCTGGAGCGCGCGCCGCGCGACCTCGACCTGTTCCATCCGTGGGATCTCGACGCCGACGCCGCGATCGAGATCGCCCGCCGTTGCGAGCAGGCCGCGTTCGATGTCAGCCCGCAGATCGTCAACTCCGAAGGCGCGAACGTCTACACGTCGTCGGGCCACTTCGTGCTCGCCAACACGCGCGGCTTCGTCGCCGGTTATCCGTACTCGCGCCACTCCATTTCGGTGGCGCCGATCGCGAAGGGGCGCAACGGTGGCATGCAGCGCGACGACTGGTACACGTCGTCGCGCGTGCCCGGCGAGCTCGCGGCACCGGAGGCGGTCGGCGCGTACGCCGCGCGGCGTGCGCTGGCGCGGCTTGCGGCGCGCAAGCTGGCCACTCGCCAGTGCCCGGTCCTGTTCGAAGCGCCGCTGGCGTGCGGACTGCTCGGCAACTTCGTCCAGGCCGCCAGCGGCGGCGCGCTGTACCGCAAGGCGTCGTTCCTCGTCGACGCGCTCGGCGCGCCGCTGTTCGCCGAGCACGTTTCGATCCACGAGGATCCGTTCGTGCCGCGCGCCCTGGGTTCGAGCCCGTTCGACGAGGAAGGCGTTCGCGGCCTGCAGCGCGACGTCGTCGCGCGCGGCGTGTTGAGCGGCTACTTCCTGTCGAGCTATTCGGCGCGCAAGCTCGGCATGAAGACCACGGGCAACGCCGGCGGCGCGCACAACCTCGAACTGCGCTCGACGCGTACGTCGCCCGGCGACGACTTCGAGGCGATGCTGCGCAAGCTCGGCACCGGACTGCTGGTCACCGAGCTGATCGGTCAGGGCGTCAATTACGTGACCGGCGACTATTCGCGCGGGGCCTGCGGGTTCTGGGTGGAGGGTGGCCGCATCGCCTATCCGGTCGAGGAGATCACGATCGCCGGCAATCTGCGCGAAATGTTCCGTCGGATCGAAGCCGTCGGCGCCGATACGATCGTTCGCGGCGCCAAGATCGCCGGCTCGGTGATCGTCGATGGCATGACCGTCGGTGGCGCGTGAGTTCGTCCGAGGACGGATACAATTCGCGCCCGTGGAGCGGCCGTTCCACGGGCGCAGCCTGCGATGCTCGGTCCGATCAACCGGCGACAACAAGGACCGCACGCTTGAATCGTCCGCCACTTTCACCTCGAGGAGAACATATGCAACGACGTGCATTCTTACGCAAGGCAGGAGTCGGTACCGGCGCAGCCGCGGCAGCGCTGGTCGCGCCGGCGGTCCACGCGCAAGCGGCGATCCGCTGGCGCCTGGCGTCCAGTTTTCCGAAAGCGCTGGACACGATCTTCGGTGCCGCGGAGGTGTTTTCGAAGTTCGTCAAGGACGCCAGCGGCGGCAAGTTCGAGATCAGCATCCATGCGGGCGGCGAACTGGTGCCGCCGTTCGGCGTGGTGGATGCGGTGCAAAACGGCACCGTCGAGTGCGCACACACCGCGCCGTACTACTTCTTCGGCAAGGACGAGACCTTCGCGTTCGACTGCGCCGTGCCGTTCGGCCTGAACTCCCGCCAGCAGACGGCGTGGATGTTCGACGGCAACGGCATGAAGCTGATGCGCGAGTTCTACCGTAACTACAACATCGTCAACTTCGTGATGGGCAACACCGGCGCGCAGATGGGCGGCTGGTACCGCAAGGAGATCAAGTCCCTTGCGGACATCAGGGGCCTCAAAATGCGCATCGGCGGTTTCGGCGGCAAAGTGCTCGAACGCATCGGCGGCGTGCCGCAGAACATTCCCGGGGGCGAGATCTATCCGGCGTTGGAAAAGGGCACGATCGACGCCGTGGAATGGATCGGTCCGTACGACGACGAGAAGCTCGGGTTCCACAAGGTCGCGAAGTACTACTACTACCCCGGTTGGTGGGAGGGTGGCGCGCAGCTGTCGTTGTACGTGAACGCCAAGGCATGGGACGCGCTGCCGGCCGAGTACAAGCCGATGGTCGAGGCGGCCGCGACCCATGCGCACGTGGTGATGCAGGCGCGCTACGACGCCCGCAACCCGGCGGCGCTGAAGCGGCTGGTGGCGGCCGGTGCGGTCCTGCGACCAATGCCGCGGCCGGTCATGGAAGCCGCGTTCAAGGAGGCGCAGGCGTTGTACTCGGAGCTGTCGGCGAAGAACCCGAACTGGAAGAAGGTCTACGAGGACTGGTCGAAGTTCCGCGCCGACCAGGTGCTTTGGTTCCGCGTGGCCGAGCGCGAGTTCGACAACTTCATGTCGGCGCAGAAGCTGTAGGCAGGTCCTGCACCGGAAGAAAAGCCCCGCCACGGCGGGGCTTTTCGATCACTTTTTCTGTTCTTCGAGCGCGCGCAGGATCGCTTTGGTCGGATCTTCTTCCTGCACCGGCGCCTCGGCCGGTTTGTCCTTCGGCGCCTCCAGCCCGGGCTGCTGCTCGTAATCGGGGCTTGCCGGGATCTCGATCCTGATTTTGTCGATGTCGGTTTTCGGTCCCTGGTCGAGCGCGCCGGTCACAAGCCCGGGGAAGGCGATCACGAGCGCGACCATGACGATCTGAATGCACACGAACGGCACTGCACCCCAGTAGATCTGCCCGGTCGTGACCTTGGCGATCCGCTTGCCGGTGACCGTGTCGGTGTAGTCATCGTGGGCGGCCACGCTGCGCAGGTAAAACAGTGCGAAGCCGAACGGGGGGTGCATGAACGAGGTCTGCATGTTCACGCCCAGCAACACGCCGAACCAGATCAGATCGATACCCAGCTTTTCGGCCACGGGTGCAAGCAGCGGGACGATGATGAACGCAAGTTCGAAGAAATCGAGGAAAAACGCGAGCACGAAAACGAGCACGTTCACGACGATCAGGAATCCGAGCTTCCCGCCCGGCAGGTCCGACAGCAGATGCTCCACCCAGCGGGTGCCGTCCACCGCCTGGAACGCCAGGTTGAACACGGTGGCGCCGATCAGGATGAACAGCACGAACGACGAAAGCTTGGCGGTCGTGTCCATCGCCTGCTTCAGCAGCGACCAGGTCAGCCGCTTGCGCGCCAGCGCCATGATCAGCGCGCCGGTCGCACCCATCGCGCCGCCTTCGGTCGGTGTCGCCACGCCGAGGAAGATCGTCCCGAGCACCAGGAAGATCAGTGCCAGCGGCGGGATGAGCACGAAGGTCACCCGCTCGGCCATGCGCGACAGCAGGTTCAGCCGCAGCAGTTTGTTGATCACGGCGAGCGCAAACGCCGCGCCGATAGCCGCCATCAGCGTCAGAACGACCACTTCCTCCGTGCTGGCGTTCGGGTAAATCCCTCCATACCAACGTTCGAACAGGTATGCGACCAAAATGGAAAGCACGACGAGCGCGCCGAGCGACTTCAGGCCGCTCGAGCCGTCGTCCTCGCGGATCGTGCGTGCCTCGGGCGGCAGTGCCGGGACCCATTGCGGCTTGAAAAGCGCAATCAGCAGGATGTACCCGGCGTACAGCCCGGTCAGCACGAAGCCGGGCACGAACGCACCGCGGTACATATCGCCGACGCTGCGCCCGAGCTGGTCGGCCAGCACGATCAGCACCAGCGAAGGCGGGATGATCTGCGCCAGCGTGCCCGAGGCGGCGATCGCACCGGTGGCGACGCGCCGGTCGTAGCCATAGCGAAGCATGATCGGCAGCGAGATCAGCCCCATCGAGATCACCGAGGCGGCGACCACACCGGTGGTCGCAGCCAGCATCGCGCCGACGAAGATCACCGCGAAGGCCAGCCCCCCGCGCAGCGGACCGAAGAGCTGTCCGATCGTGTCGAGCAGATCCTCAGCCATCCGGCTGCGTTCGAGGATCAGCCCCATGAACGTGAAAAACGGCACCGCGAGCAGCGTGTCGTTCTTCATGATGCCGAACAGTCGCAGCGGCAGCGCCTGGAACAGCGTCGCGGGCAACAGCCCCAGTTCGATGCCGACGAATCCGAAGAACAGGCCGCAGGCGGCGAGCGAAAACGCCACCGGAAACCCGAGCAGCAGGAAGAACACGAGCCCCGCGAACATGATCGGGGCGATGTTGGCCGCGACGAACGAGCTCATTTGGCTCTCCCGGCTGCCTCGGCCTCGGCCTTGATCGCCTCGGCCAGCTCTTCCTCAGCCGTTTTTTGCTGTTTGCGCGCGGTCGGGTCCGGAATCAGCCCTTGCAGAAACGCCACACGCTTGATCAGTTCCGAGATGCCCTGCAGCACCAGAAGGAAAAAGCCGATCGGCATCAGCAGGTACGCGGGCCAGCGGATCAAGCCGCCGGCGTTCTCGGACATCTCGCCGGAGACGTAGGCTTTGACGAACAGCGGCCAGGCGAGCGAGCCGATCAGCGCCGCGGCGGGCAGCAGGAAAACGACGATCCCGAAGACGTCGATCCATATCTGCGTGCGCTTGGAGAAGCGGTGCAGCACGACGTCGATGCGCACATGTTCGTTGCGCAGCAGCGTGTAGCCGGAGGCGAGCAGGAAAATCGCGGAGAACAGATACCACTGGACTTCGAGGAAAGCGTTCGAACTGACGCTGAACACCTTTCGCACGACCGCGTTGGCGGCGCTGATCAGCACCGCCACCAGCACCAGCCACAGCACGGTGCGGCCGACGCGTTCGTTCAGCGCATCGATCGCGCGCGAGATGCGCAAGAGCAGTTCCATCGTCGTCTCCCCCTTCGGCCGGTCGTCCGCGCGGAGCCGGCATGATATTCGCGGCGGCCGACCCGCGCGCTGCGTAGTTCTCCTTAACGCGCAGCCAGCCGAGCGCGCCAGCGTTCGACTTGCTCGGCGACCCGTGTCGGTGCGGTACCACCGACATGCGCCCGCGCGGCGATCGACCCCTCCGGCGTCAGAACGTCAAAGACGTCCGGACCGATCACCGGCGCGAAGCGTTGCAGCTCCGGCAGCGGCAGCGCCGCCAGATCGCATCCGCGCCCGGCCGCCAGGCGAACCGCGCGGGCCACCGCCTCGTGCGCGTCGCGAAACGGCATGCCTTTCTTGACCAGGTAGTCCGCCAGGTCGGTGGCCGTGGCATGGCCCTCGGCGGCTGCGCGGCGCATCGCCTTCGCGTCGACTTCGATGCCCGGCACCATTTCGGCGAACGCGCGCAGCGTGTCGAGCACCGTGTCGACCGCGTCGAATACCGGCTCCTTGTCCTCCTGGTTGTCCTTGTTGTAGGCGAGCGGCTGGCCTTTCATCATTACGAGCAGCGCGGTCAGATCGCCGTAGACGCGCCCGGTCTTGCCGCGCGCCAGCTCCGGCACGTCGGGGTTTTTCTTCTGCGGCATGATCGACGAGCCGGTGGTGAAGCGATCCGGCAGGCGCACGAAGCCAAAGCGCGGGCTCATCCACAGCACGAGTTCCTCGGCCAGTCGCGACACATGCATCATCACGAGCGCGGCCGCGGCGCAGAACTCGATCGCGAAGTCGCGGTCGCTCACGGCGTCGAGCGAGTTCTCGCACAGGCCTTCGAAGCCCAGCCGCTGCGCCACGAACTCGCGGTCGATCGGAAACGTGGTGCCGGCGAGTGCCGCGCTGCCCAGCGGCAGTCGGTTCACGCGCCGGCGCGCATCGAGCATGCGTTCGCGGTCGCGCTCGAACATCTCGACGTACGCGAGCAGATGGTGGCCGAAGGTGACGGGCTGCGCCACCTGCAGGTGAGTGAAGCCGGGCATCACGGTGTCGGCGTGCCGCGCGGCCTGCTCGACGAGCGCCGACTGCAACTGCGACAGCACCGCGACGATGCGGTCGATTTCGCCGCGCAGATAAAGCCGCAGATCAGTCGCGACCTGGTCGTTGCGCGAGCGGCCCGTATGCAGCCGCTTGCCGGCGTCGCCGACCAGCTCGGTCAGGCGGCGCTCGATGTTCAGGTGCACGTCCTCGAGCGCGAGCTGCCAGGCGAACTCGCCGCGTTCGATTTCGCCGCGGATCTGCGCCATGCCGCGCTCGATGTCGGCGAGATCCTGCGCCGACAGCACGCCGACCTTGGCGAGCATCGCGGCGTGCGCGAGCGACCCCTCGATGTCGGCGAACGCCAGACGCCGGTCGAAGCCCACGCTCGCCGTGAACCGCAGCACGAACTCTGCGACCGGTTCGGCGAAGCGCCCCGACCAGGCATTGTCCTTCGTGTGCAGAGACGAAATCGCGTTGTCAGGTGTAGGCGGCGTCACGGGAGGCTCTGACATAATCGGCGCGCAGCGGACGCCGTGGATGGTCGAAATCGCTGCCGAATCAAAAGTCTACGTGAAGAAGACGCCCCCCGCGTTGGGCTCTGCGATCGAGTCGCGCGCCGAGGCCGCGGTCCCGACGCCGCGCCACGTGATCCCCGACGGTTGCAACATGGGCGTTCTGCTGCGCGTGGCGATCGGCGCCAATGTCGCCGCGCTGGTCGTCGCGGTCGTGGCCAGCGTGAGGCTCGACCAGGTGTTCGGCCTGTTTCTGAGCCTCGCTGCGCTGGTCGAACCGGTCATGCTGACGACGCTTGTGACCTGGTGCCTGCTGCGGCGCCGCCTGCCGCCGCTGCGGCCTGCCGTGCAGCGGGGCATCGCGTGGAGCGTGCCGTGCGTGCTGACGGCGCTGCTCATGCAGATCTTCGGCGCGATCGGTCCGGCGGAGTCCGGCTGGGTGCGCCTCGCCTATCCGCTGGTGGCGCTGGCCGCCGGCATCAGTACGCAGCACTACCTCGAACTGCGCGCGCGGGCGTATTCGCCGGCGGTGATCGAGGCGAAGTTCCAGGCGCTGCAGTCGCGCATCCGGCCGCACTTCTTCTTCAACAGCCTGAACGCCGTCCTGTCGGTCGTGCGAACCGATCCCCCTCGCGCCGAGCGGATGCTGGAAAACATCGCCGAGCTGTTTCGCGCGGTGATGGGCGACGTACGCAAGCTCGTGCCGCTGGAGCAGGAACTGGACCTGTGCCGCAAGTACGTCGAGATCGAGCAGACCCGGCTCGGCGAGCGGCTGCAGGTCGACTGGCAGATCGGTGCCGTGCACCCGCGTGCCCGGGTCCCGCAGCTGCTTTTGCAGCCGATCATCGAAAATGCGGTGCGATACGGGGCCGAAAAGATGGCTGGCCGCTGCGACATCGTGGTTAGGATTCGTCAGCACGGCTTCAACCTTGAGATTTTCGTCAGCAATCCGATAGCCAGGGAGCCGATCCAGCGCGAAGGCAACCAGATCGGGCTCGCCAACATCCGTGGCCGGCTCGCGTTGATCTACGACCTGGAAGCGCGGCTGCAGACGCGCGTTCGGCGCGAACGTTTCGAACTGCTGATGAGCATTCCGGTGGAGCACAAGGCGCAGGGATAGGGACCGAAGATGCTGAACGTCCTGATCGTCGACGACGAACCGCCGGCGCGCGCGCGCATGGCGCAACTGCTCGGCGACTGCGCCGGACAGGTTCCGCTGAAGCTGGTCGGCGAGGCCGAAGGCGGCGTGCACGCGCTCGCCGCGGCCGAACGGCTCAAACCCGATGTCGTGCTGCTCGACATCATGATGCCCGACATGAACGGCATCGAGGTCGCACGGCACCTGGCTGCGCGTTCGACCGCGCAGCATCCGCCGCCGGCGGTGATTTTCGTCACCGCGTTCGACGAGCACGCGCTGCAAGCTTTCGAAGTCCAGGCGCTCGACTATCTGCTCAAGCCGGTGCGCGCCGAGCGGCTCGTGGGCGCGCTCGCGCGCGCGCAGCGGCTCAGACCCAACGAGCCGCGGCTCGAGCAGGTCGCGCGTACGCTCGGTGCGGCGCGCACGCACCTGACGGTCTCCGAACGCGGCAAGATGATCCTGGTGCCGATCGACGACGTGATCTACCTGCGCGCGGAACTGAAGTACGTGACGATCCGCACGCCGACGCGCGAACACCTGACCGAAGAATCGCTGACCTCGCTCGAGCGCGAATTCGGCGAGCGCTTCGTGCGAATCCACCGCAACGCGCTGGTCGCACGCAAGTCGATCCTTGGTTTCCAGCGCGTCAAGGGCACCGTCGATGCCGACGGCGAGGCGAGCGAAGGGCACTGGGAAGTGCTGCTGAAGGACACACCCGAGCGGTTGCCGATCTCGCGGCGGCAGTGGCCGACGGTCAAGGCGGCGGCGAAACCGGCCTGATTCGCTTCCCGGCCCCAAGGCGCCGCGCCCGATTCGCCGTGGGCGGGCCGCTGCCGGTCACCCGGTGTTGCGCAACCCCGCCGATATTCCGTTGATCGTCAGGTGGATGCCGCGCTTGATGCGCTCGTCGGTCTGACCCTCGCGATGGCGCTTGATCAGCTCGACCTGCAGGTGGTTCAGCGGGTCGAGATAAGGGATACGGTTCTTGATCGCGCGAGCGAGCTCCGGGTTGGATTCGAGGAGCTGCTTCTGTCCGCTGATCGCGAGCCAGTGTTTCATCGTCAGCTTCCACTCGTCGCGGATCGCGGCGAAGATTTCCTGACCGCGCTTCTTGTCGGCAGCGAGCCGCGCGTAGCGGCTCGCGATCGCGAGGTCGCTCTTCGCGAGCACCATTTCCATGTTCGATGCGAGCGCGCGGAAGAACGGCCAGCGCGCGAGCATGTCCTGCAGCAGCTTCAGCCGCGAGCGCTTCGCCGCCGCGCCGGCAGCGTCGGCGAGGTACGCCTCGATGCCGCTGCCGAAACCGAACCAGCCCGGCAGCAGCAGCCGGCACTGCCCCCACGAGAACACCCACGGGATCGCGCGCAGATCTTCGATCCGGCCGGTCGCCTTGCGCGACGCCGGGCGGCTGCCGATGTTCAGCTCCATGATCTCGGCGATCGGCGTGGCGCTGAAGAAAAACTCGGCGAAGCCCTCGGTCTCGTACACCAGCGCGCGGTAAGCGCGATGCGCGTGGTGCGCAATCTCGTCGAGCGCTGCCTCAAAGTCGGCGTGCGCGTCGCGCGCGCCCGGGTCCTCGAGCAGGCTCGCCTGCAGTACCGCGGACACCAGCAGTTCGAGATGCCGCCGGCCGATGCGCGGGTCGGCGTACTTGGCCTGGATGATCTCGCCCTGTTCGGTCAGCCGGATCTGCCCGCGCACGCTGCCCGGCGGCTGCGCGAGGATCGCCTCGAAGCTGGGGCCGCCGCCGCGGCCGACCGTTCCGCCGCGGCCGTGGAACAGCCGCAGCTGCACGCCGTGCTCCTCGAACACGCGCTGCAGCCGCTTGGTCGTTCGATAGAGCTGCCAGTTCGACGCGAGGAAGCCGCCGTCCTTGTTGCTGTCCGAATAGCCGAGCATGACTTCCTGCAGCGCGCGGCTGCCCCCCGCCTGCGCGGGGTCAGGGTTCGCCGGAACGAGGAGGTGGCGCAGGCCCGGGTGCACGAGCAGGTCACGCATGATCACCGGCGCGCGTTCCAGGTCTTCGATCGTCTCGAACAGCGGAACGACCATCAGTGCGCAGCGGCGCACCTCGTTGCCGGCGAGCAAGCCCGTTTCCTTCTGCAGCAGCGCGACCTCGAGCAGGTCCGACAGGCTCTCGGTGTGCGAGACGATGTGCTTGTCGATCGCGCGCACGCCGAACCGCCGCCGCAGCTCGCGCGCGCAGTCGAACACCGCGAGCTCGCCGCGCGTGCGCTCGGAGTAGGCAAGGTGCGGGGACACGAGCGGCCGCGTGTGCGCGAGCTCGCGCGCGAGAAGCTGCACGCGCTCGGCCTCGGACAGTCTTCCGTAGTCCGGACAGACTTCGGCCGCCGCGAACAGCTCGGCGACGACCGCTTCGAACACGTCGGAGCTCTGGCGCAGGTCGAGCGTGGCGCCATGGAAGCCGAACACGTCGACCGCGCGCGCGAGCGGCGCCAGCCGATGGCGCGCCAGCGGCGCGTTGCGGTGGTGCTCGAGCGAACGCGCGACGACGGCCAGATCGGCAGCGAAGTCCTCGGCGCGTTCGTACGGCGGGGCTTGCCCGAGCGCTGGCCGAACGCGAAGTTCGATACCGAAGTCGCGCGCGGTGGCGAGGAGCCGCGCATACACGCCGGTCAGCGCGCGGCGGTACGGTTCGTCGGCGCGCTGCGTCGATCGATCGGGGCTCGCTTCGGCGAGCGCCTGCAGCGCGGGATCGACCGGGCACAGCAGCGCCGACATCGACAGCTCCGCGCCGAGCGCGTGCACCTCGTTGGCGTAATGCTCGAGGACCGTCTCGCACTGAGCGCGCAGCGCCGCGCGCATCGTCTCGGCGTTCACGTGCGGATGGCCGTCGCGGTCGCCGCCGATCCACGAACCGAGCGCAAGAAAGGGCGGTAGCGTGTCGGCGCCGAGGGAGGCTTCGAGGTCCGCGTACAGCGCCGGCAGCTCGCCGATGAACGTCGTGCGCCAGTACGACAGCGCGTTGACGATCTCGTCGAAGACCGTGAGCTTCTGCGGGCGCAGCATGCGCGTCTGCCACAGTGTCGCCACCAGCGCGAACAGCCTTTCGTCGATCGCGACGCGATCGGCGTCGGCCGCTTCGCGGGCGTCGATCAGCCGCGCGATCTCGCGCTCGGTGTCGAGGATGCTCTTGCGGCGGACTTCGGTCGGATGCGCGGTCAGCACCGGCATCACCGTCGAGTTCGCCAGCAGCTCGCGCACCCGCGCTGCGGTGACGCCGCGCGCGCCGAGCACGGTGACCGTCTGCGCGAGGCTGCCAGGCGGCGCCTCGCCCGCGCGCTTCAGCCGGCGCAGCTCGCGCACCTGGTGCTGATCCTCGGCGATGTTGGCCAGATGCGAGAAGTAGCTGAACGCGCGCACCACGCTGATCGTCGCGTCGCGCGACAGCCGCTTCAGCAGCGCGTCGAGACTGCGGGCGTCCTCGGGGTTGCCGTCGCGGCGAAACCGGGTCGACGTCTGGCGGATGCTTTCGACCGTCTCGAACATCGCCGGTCCCTCATAGCGGCGCAGCACGTCGCCGAGCAGCCGCCCGAGCAGGCGGATGTTCTCGCGCAGCGCAGCGTCATTGCCGGTCGTCATCGCGCGGCACGATAGCAAACGCAGTGGATGAGCCGGAAAGGCGCAAGAACGACGTCAACCTACGTGCGGAGAGCGCCCGGTGCGGCGATTCGTTGATTCAGAGTGACGCAAGCTCGTGGCACCGCGACCCCCGCAAGCTCGCGTCGCCCGTGTGGGCACCGGTTCCGTCATCCCGAGCAGCGCAAGGGATCGCGGCGTCGCGTGCGGCGAGAATCCTCGCCTTGGCTTGGAATGACTCCCCATCGTCATCCCGAGCGAACGCGAGGGATCCCGGCGTTGCGAGCGGCGGAGATTCCTCGCCTGCGGCTCGGAATGACAATTGGGGGGTTGAGGCTCGGAATGACAATGGGGGCGTTGCCGCTCGGAATAGCGAAGCCAGGCCGGGGGAATGACGCTGGCTTGTCATCCAGAGCGGACGCGAGAGATCTCGGCATTGCGAGCGGTG
>Ga0272446_1003169_pt1 | contig 21225 bp, 21 predicted proteins | sample YNPCB0061_FD_194587 | JGI IMG/M metagenome (GOLD analysis project Ga0272446, IMG submission 194587) | Hot spring microbial mat communities from Yellowstone National Park, WY, United States - YNP-CB-006-1 | ecosystem: Environmental > Aquatic > Thermal springs > Hot (42-90C) > Sediment | place...
ACATGGAACGGGGCACCCTGAAAATTGATCACATTTCTCATCTTATACTGGATGAAGCAGACGAAATGCTGAACATGGGATTTGTGGATGACATTGAGACAATTTTAGCAGAAACACCCAAAAACAAGCGTGTACTTCTTTTCTCAGCTACAATGCCTTCCAGAATTTTAGATATTGCTAAAAAATACATGGGCAAATATGAGCTGATAAAGGTTACACCACAGGTTTTAACAACTGACCTTACGGAACAGGTATATTATGAAGTTGCCGGAAGGGACAAAAAAGATGCCTTGTGCCGGATCATTGATTTTGCCGGAGATTTTTACGGCCTGGTGTTTTGCCAGACAAAAATTGAAACGGATGAAATTGCCATGTATCTTCATGAACAGGGATATGCTGCCGAAGCCATTCATGGCGATGTATCACAGACCCAGCGTGAAAAAACCCTGGCTAAATTCAAAAATAAGCGGATTAATATACTAGTGGCAACCGATGTAGCGGCCCGAGGTATTGATGTTAAAGATCTAACCCATGTAGTAAACTATTCGCTGCCTCAGGATGCCGAAACGTATGTACACCGGATTGGTCGTACCGGCCGAGCCGGAAAAACAGGAACAGCCATTTCGCTGGTTAGCCCATCTGATGCAAGAAAGTTTGCTTTGGTAAAACGGGTGGCCAAAGCAGAAATCAAGCGTATGTCGTTGCCTGATCCACAGAAAGTGGTTCGGAAGAAAATTGAAAAACTCAAGGCTCAGTTATTCCAATTAATTGGGGATGGTGAAACCGAACCGTATTTTGAACTGGCACATGAGCTGCTGGGCGGTGTTGATCCAGAAGAAATGGTAGCAGCATTGTTACGTCTGCACCACAAAGATGAATTCAATCCGGAAACCTATAAGCCCATCAAGGAGGTTCGGACTGAACATAAACCAGAAAGCCGTTTTGACAGAGAACGCGGAGAGAGCAAACGGTTTCGTAAGTCGTACGATGAAGACGGAAATGGTGTTCGTCTTTTTGTAGCCAAAGGCAAACTGGACGATATGACTCCTCGCCGACTGGTTGAAATGTTACAGGAAGAAACTAATGTACCGCAGCGCTTAATGGATCAGGTAAAAGTGATGGAAAAATTCTCCTTTGTTACCGTTCCTCAAAAAGAAGCAGATACCATTGTAAGGCATTTTAGAAGAACAGCCGGAAAAGGAAAACGATCGCTGGTAGAAGTAGCCAAAGACTAAATTAAAAAAGCCCTGATTACACAGGGCTTTTTTAATATGAATATGGTTTGAATTATCCGTTGCGTTCGATTGCCTTTACCGCTTTTTCGCTATGACCAAAGGTAGGGCAATTGCAGTTGCTTTTGCTTTTACAGGAAACTGCGAAAAACATCATACCGAAAAGAAAAATAATAGCTACTCTCATAGTTTTTTAAAAATCGTCCAGTGACGGAAGCGGGGCTTTTTCATAGGCTTGCTTTTTGGGCAGCAGATGATTAATGAATATAACATTCACCAACTCATCATCTACCGTTTGCATCGTTCTAGAAATACCATTCGTAATGGATATTTTTTGATCGTACTTATATTTAGGCAAATAGGGTTCATATCTACCATCTACAAACTTGATGAAAATATCTTTAATATCCCCCTTTTCTACCTGTACCTTGGCCGTATAACAATCGTTACGGCTACCGGTACGAATAGAAAGTACTACCCCGTCATGCCAGCCGTCTTTAATTTCATGGGCACCACGTATTTCAAAGGCTTTGGCCCACATCGTATAGCAACTCTTGTCTTCACGGTCTGAAGAAGACTGGGCAAACAGCCCGGCTGAAGTGTAAAAAAACACAAAAGCGTATAAAAGATGTTTCATGGGAAGAATGCTTCAGTTAGTTTTCAAAAATAATACTATTCGCCTGATTTGCAAACGATGTACCATAGTACAACAGAAGTTTAACATTATTTCTTCAGCCCGATTTCTGCCAAGCGTTCATCCAGGTACTCTCCGGCAGTAATATCATCATAGGCTTTTGGATGATTCTCATCAACACAGGAATCCAAACATGCCAAAGACATGCTGCTTTTAGGATGAAGGAAAAAAGGAATGGAAAAGCGGCTGGTATGCCACAATTCGCGGGGAGGATTAACTACCCGGTGCGTAGTAGAACGAAGTTTGTTATTGGTTAGCCGCTGAAGCATATCGCCAACATTTACCACAATTTGTCCGGGGAGGGCTTTCACATCTACCCATTCGCCCTGTTTATTCATTACCTGTAAACCATCGGCAGATGCACCCACCAGCAAGGTGATAAGATTAATATCTTCGTGTTGTTCTGCCCGGATGGAAGACTTGGGCTCGCTGGTAATCGGCGGATAATGAATGGCACGCAATATAGAATTACCGTTGTGCGTAAAGGGTACAAAATAGTTTTTATTCAGCCCTAAATACAACGCGATGGCTTCGAGCAAATAACTACCGGATTTTTCAAATTCGCGGTAAGCAGCTCTCAGGGTAGGCACAAAATCGGGGGCTTCGGCTACTTCAACATTGGCTGGATATTCACTTTTCACCGGGTCATCATCCAATACTTCCTGTCCATACTGATAAAATTCTTTCAGATCTGGAGCATCACTACCCTTGGCATGTTCTTTACCAAACGATGTGTAACCGCGCTGACCAGCCAATCCAGGAATTTCATATTTTGCTTTTACATCAGCAGGAAGTTTAAAAAAACGTTCTACTTCGCGATATAACCGGGATATTAATTCATCTGGTACTCCGTGATTTTTAACAGCAACAAAGCCAACTTCCTCATAGGCTTTACCCAACTGCTGAACAAACTGATGCTGTTGCTCGGAAGTTCCCTGTATATACAAGGCCAGATCAATACTTGGTATTCCAACTTCGTGACTCATTTTTTGGCAATTTTAGGCGGGTAAAATAACAAAAAATCCGGCGTATGAAAAAGATTCATCACGCCGGAAAGTTAAATTTACTGGTGCTATTAATGATGATGTCCACCTGGACCATGTGCATGGCCATGATCCAGTTCATCTTCCGTTGCCGGGCGAATGGCAACTATTTCACCGCGAAAATGCAATGCTTTGCCGGCCATCGGATGGTTGAAATCAAGGGTTACATTTTCCAGACCACGTTCCTTCACTATTCCAATGAGCGGATTACCATGCTGATCTTGCATACGGATAGGCTTACCTACCACAACCAGGTCATCGGCAAACTGGCCGTTAATAAAAAACGCTTCCACCGGAACTTTCACAATGGCATTTTCGTCCACTGGACCATAGGCGTCTTCGCTTTCCAAAATAAAATCAAATGCATCTCCTACGGATAAGCCCATAAGTTGCTGTTCAAAGGCCTCCAACAAATTGCCGGCACCCATTAAAAATACAAACGGATCTTCGTGTGTAACTTTTTCTACAAGTTCATCCGATCCTTTTTCTGTAAGCTGATAACTAATGCTTACTACATGATTTGAAGCTGTTTTCATTCAATAAATAGGATTTGTGAATACTGAATTCTATCGAAGGTAGGTTCTTGAGGGGAAACTGCCCGCGGCAGAAAAATCTATGCGAAGATACAAAAAAGAAAGATGGACATGCAACAGAAAGCGTTAAGAAATAAAAAAGGGATAACTTGCATTATCCCCTGAATGAAAGGTTTAGGATTGATTATTACAAAGTACCGCATTTATCCGGTTACAATCAATAATGCATTTGACGTATTTTAATAGCCTAGCTCTTTTCGAAGCCGAACCGGTAAACTTTTTACAACCAGTACATAGGAATGGTCTATTAGTTCATAAATGAGGTTTTCTGGCAACTGTCCGTTAATCAATACCGTGTTCCAGTGGGTTTTATTCATATGATATCCCGGGGTAATTTCCGAATATCGCTCTCTTAGTTCAACAGCATATTCCGGATCGCATTTCAGATTGACAAACAACATTTCTTCATCCAGCGGAATCAATGCAAACATTTTTCCTTTTACCTTAAAAACCAGCGTGTGCTCATCAAACGGAAAACATTCTTCCGTTCCAAACTTATTCAGGCAATAATTACGCAGTGATTCTATATTCATGAAACAACAGTTACTGGATACAAAACCGGCTTTGAAGGCGATGCATCATTATGGAAAGATGCCATCTGAAGATTAAGCAAATAGATTCCGTCTGGAACATGATCAGGCACAAAGATCAGCTCAGTTATCGTAGCATCGGTAACCGGATTTTGCGGATAATTCCAAAACGCATGATGGGCTGCCAGTACCCCGTCGTCTTCTTCTCTGTCAACCGAAGGCAAGTCTGTAAGCCAGTGTTTTATACCCTGTGTTCTGAGCCATTCTCCTACGGCATGTTCAAAATATGGCGGATTGGTGTTGGAATAATTTCGGGTACGTTTTTCTATGTCGTTGGGCAGTGTTCGAATGATGAGCGCTTTAACCCCGGCCATATCACCTGCCTTTGCTATAACTTGTTCGAGCGAAATGCGGCGATCGCCTTCAGGAGTCAATTCGGGTTCAATACTTATCACCCTGGCCAAAAAGAAAAAGGTTTTCAGGCTTTCATTGACTGAATAAAACTCACGGGAAATATGCCCCACACATTCGGTATGCGTGCCATGTCCGTGCGGATTAAAGAATACATCCCGAAAGTTCACGCTGCCACCCCGGGTTACATCACCCACAAAAAATTCATTTTCAACCGCACGAATCACTACCGGCCCGCAATACCAGGCAGTAGGATTGGAAGTACCATTTTGTAGAGGCAGAGAAAGGTCAAAGGGCCTGGAAAGATCTGCCTCAAAAGATCTTATATTATTGTTTATGTGAACTTTAAATTCATTCATGAAATAAATATCTAGAATTTGAACTACTAAATTAACATTGTTTGAACAGCCCGTGCAACCCAATTCACTATATTTACATCAATGTATTGTATTTTATGAAGCTAAGTTTGGCATTTGTATTTGGATTGTTTTTGTTAAAGTGTGATCCTCAGCAGGTTAAAGACTGTAAGGGAGACCCTAAACCTGATCAGATGTGTACCATGGATTATAATCCGGTATGCGGTTGTGACGGAAAAACATATTCCAATGCCTGCCGGGCTGATGCCGAAGGAATAAAAAAATGGACGAAAGGAGAATGTAAATAGAATCTGATTGGAAAGTCTGGAAGAAATAATCAGCGGATGCATAGCCGGTAAACGATTGGCTCAAAACACCTTTTACAAGATGTTTGCGCCTAAGATGTATGCGGTATGTCTGCGATATGCCAAAGACTCAACAGAAGCAGAAGATATTTTACAGGATGGTTTTATTAAAGTATTTCAACACATGGGGGCCTTTAAACACGAAGGATCGTTCGAGGGATGGGTGCGACGAATCATGATCAACACTGCCTTGGAACGATTCCGTAAGAAAAACCCCTTGCTTCCGGTGGGGGATATATACCCTGTGGCAAAAAACCTGAAATACGATGACATAGAAAGTAATATTTCTGCTGACGAACTGCTTGCGCTGGTTCAGAAGTTACCTCCGGGTTATCGAACGGTGTTTAACCTCTATGCTATAGAAGGCTATTCACATCAGGAAATAGGAGAAATGCTGAACATCAGCGAGGGAACATCCAAGTCACAGCTGGCAAGAGCCCGGGCTGTTCTTCAGGACGAAATAACCAAACTTTACAAACCGGTTCAAAAAAAAATAGTTAGCTAAACTGAATGGAAAAGAAGTTTACTCATATTGATGAGCTGTTTAAAAACAAGCTGAATAACCACCGGGTAGAGCCTCCGGCTCACCTTTGGAACAACATCAGCCAGGAGCTCGACAATGCCGGCAGCATTGATGATGTATTTAAAAAATCACTCAGCCACAAAGAAGTGACGCCTCCGGCCTATGTTTGGGATAACATCAACTCGTCGCTGGATAAATCAGAAAACAAGCGCAAAGCCAGAATCTGGTGGATGCTTGGCTCCGGAGCTGCAGTAATTGCCGCCTTTATAGCCGGCTATTTTATAGCTGACACTGTTCAAAATGAAGGCAAAAATCAATCTCTTGCCATTACTCAACAAGAGCAAATATTGACTGAAAATGAACGGAATTCGATTGAAGAAAGTACCGTAGCCAATATACAGAAAGAGAATAACAGCTTGAATCTCTCTTTGGTTAAAAGTACGAATGAAAATGCTTCCTCCAATGCAGAAACCACCTCTTTGTTGACAACCAACGAAAGTAAAAACTCAAATTCAAACATATCAGGCTTTAAAAATACCGGTAAAACTGAAAAACCTGTATTGGCTGAAACAACAAAGGTGACACCTGGAAACAACGGAAATAATAAGAAGCCATCAGATAAATCTTCCGGAAAACAATCGGAAGAAAAAAACAATCTGTTATTAGCCGATGATAGCAACCATGATATCAAACTGACAGAAGAATTGCCATCTGTAAATGAACAGGCTGTAACCGAAGCTAAAACAGGAACTACTGAAACAACCAAATCAAATCAGACCACTCATAACGATCAGGCCAATGCGAAAAAAATTCAGGAAGATGTTGTAAAAACTGAACAAACTATTGATCTGTATGAAGGTCTCGATCCTGTTAGCAGCTACTATCCGCTTTTCAGCATTAGTCCATTCTTTTCACCTATGTATGCAATACGTAATTCTTTTAATGATGAAAGCAAGTATGATCCGATTACTCCCGGCAGTGATGACCGGTTTAATCATACCACCCGCTTTAGTTATCAGGCAGGAGTATTGCTGGGATATAACTTTACAAGAAACATTAGCTTGCATATAGGTTGCAGCTATAATCAGATCACCCATTCTACCGGTAGAGGACAATTGCAAACCATACCCTTCAGTCAGGCCAGTATTTACGACTCTGCCTTGACGGTGCAAACCAGTGCCGGCGAACTTACAGGCATTAGTGTTGATCCTAATTTAGACAATCCGGAAGTAGGACCAACCATTGATATTGAACAAACCTTGTTGCAAAGTCCCATTCAGCGAGTAGTTCAAACCATTGGATTTGTTGAAGTTCCTGTGCTCTTTAAATACAGAATAGCTACATCCCGCGTAGGGTTTCTGTTTACCGGTGGGTTCGGTACCGGATTTGTTGTGCGGAATGATGCCTTTGCTGAAAATCAAACAGAATATGTTCGCTTCGGAGAAACAGCCAACATCCGGAATGTGAATTTCAACTTGGTGCTGGGAGCCGGATTGGATGTACAAATAACACCCTGGATGTATTTTACATTTGAACCTACCTTCCGCTACTCCCTGATGAACTGGAGCATCAAAGAAGATGTAAAGATCAATCCGATCATGATCGGAGCCAATACCGGCCTTTCTTTCCGGTTCTGATAAGATATAATAAACTTGTACCTTTGCAGTTAGATTTTAATCATGACTGCGAAGGTTTTTTGTTTTTTATTCGGGATATTGCTGATGCCATTCATTATGGCCCAGCGGGGAATTATTTTTGATGAAGTAACCGTAGATTTTGGTAACATTAAATCGTGGGATAATCCTCCGGCAGTATTTAAATTTGAAAACACTTCATTTGATCCCCAGTATATTTTAGCACCTAAAACCAGCCGCAAGGTATCCGTTGACTATCCCAGAAACAAGATTGAATCGGCGGAAAAGGGTGAAGTGCGGATTTTTTATTACACCGACCAACCCGGCCCTTTTTCTGAAGAAATTTTGCTGTATTACAGTGGTAGTAACACCCCGGTAAAACTTACTGTAAAAGGAAATATCAAATCGCTGGCTAATAATGCACTGACTCAATGCCCCGATTTTAATCAAACTACAAAAATCGAGGCAAAAGACAGTTGGGTGGAAGCAAAAGTGATTAATAAAATCACCAAAGAACCTATTCAACTGGTGTTGGTAAACATCGGGCGTGAAAAATTCTATTCACAGAAAAACGGAGAAGTAAAAGTAAAACTGTATCCGGGAGTATATGGTATTTATGCTCAGGCTGACGGTTATCACCCGTTTTCAGAATTTGTAGGGATAAAAAAAGAAATGGGAACCCTGGTTATTGAGATGACTCCCTTGGATGTACCGTTGGAAAAAGACTATATCTATGTGGAGGAGCCGGTTGTAAAACCAGATAGTATTCCAATTCTTCCGGATGAAAAGCCAGATTTTTCTTACCGGGAATTTAAGGCCAACCACATTGTACTTTTACTGGATGTATCAGGCTCCATGAAACAAGGTGGAAAAATTGATTCGCTGAAACTGGCCATTCGAACCCTGGCAGAAAATCTGCGGAGTGTTGACCGGGTGACATTGATCACCTTTGCATCTAAAACCAACGAAGTGTTGATGAACATACCGGGCGATAACAAAGATCTGATTTTGCCTGCTATCGAATCGTTAACAGCCAAAGGCACTACCGATGGGGTGCTCGGCATTGAGAATGCTTATCAACAGGCCTTTACTCATTTTATTCAAGGTGGAAATAACCAGGTAATTGTAGCTACCGATGGGATATTTAACAGCCCTAATTATTCTGAATCACAACTTTTACTAATGATCAAATCATTCAGAAACAAAGGAATCAAACTTTCTGTAATCGGTTTTGGAAAAGAAAAAAATGCCGTAAGTACCATGCAAAAAATGAGCAGTGAAGGTGGAGGAAATTATATTTCTTTCAGTGAGAAAAATAATCAAATAAGAAATCTTATTTTTGAAGAAATAAAAAAGCAGTCAAAACGATAATTGATAAGCATATGTTAATTCGATTCATTTATTTATTTATTATCCTTGCTTTTTTTACATCCTGCAAAAAAGAAATAGTAATAGATGAAAATGATTATTTTCATGTTATGGTAGATAATTATTCTATCGAAGATTTTGATAGTTATACACTTTGCAGGGTTAGCTGTTCAAGATTATCTAACAAAAAAATCATCCGGTTATTTAAAGATATATATCATCAGGAGATTGAGTTAGGTGCCGGAAGTACTTTTGCCAATGTTTCGGTGTATGATGAGCTAACAGATACTCTGAAATATGAAAAGATCATTGATTTTGGTACAGATAATAAAAAAGCCAAAGAGCTTTTAAATTTACTTGAAAAAGAGTGCGAAGACGGAGTAATAAAAGAATAAACTTTTTTACTTCAATAAAAAATCTTTGTCTTTTTTCAGGTATTCTTCATACATCTGATGAATTATACCATCTGAAAGCCCAATTTTAGGAACTATGATAGATTTTATTTCAGCATTTTTACAAATATGCAAGTAAATTTCAGCAGCCGGAACAATCACATCGGCCCTGTCGGGATTTAACCCATACTTACGCATACGTTCTTCATAGGTTATAGAAGCTAATTCATGATATACTTGTTTTAATTGGGCACGGCTAAATGGTGCGCCCTCAGGTTCTCCGCTTAGTTTTTGAATTTTAATAATATTTCCACCGCTTCCGATTCCCATGATGTTGGAATACATTTCAGCCAGTTCCTTACATTTTCTTTTCAACCGCTGCCACTCTTCTTCTGTTACCTTTTGATGTAGCATCCTTACGGTACCTACATTAAATGATTCTGAATATCGCTGTTTGCCTTTATAAAACAAGGTAATTTCAGTGCTTCCTCCACCCACATCAATGTAAAGATAAGCCCTGGACTCACTCATGTTCTCTGCCACATGATTGCTGTATATAAGATCTGCCTCGGTATTACCGTCAATGATTTCTATTTCTATTCCTGATGCATTTTTAACTTCCTGTATTACATCTGCAGCATTGTGAGCTTCTCTCATGGCAGAGGTAGCACAGGCCCTGTAAGCAATTACTTCATGCACTTCAATCAGATTTTTAAATGCAATCATTGCCTTTTTAAGCTTCTGAATTTTGGGTGCTGAAATGTGATTATTAACAAATGAGTCTTCTCCCAAACGGATAGGAACACGGGTTAAAGCCACTTTTTTAAAAACAGGTTGGTTGTTTAGATCCAAATAAATATTGTAAAAAAGTAGCCTTACAGCATTACTTCCAATATCTATGGCTGCAAATTTATGGGCTATTTGTTGCATGTAATGAATATTTTAGATGATGCTTAACTATTTCCGGAAATGAATCTTTTAATATTTTTTTTATTTTGTAGTGCTTAGAAAAAACTTTATCAAATTGTCGTGCAAAAATAAAAGGAACAGATCCATATACTGCAATGGAATGAGGCACAGCAATGTGATGATTTTTAAAATATGATTCATGCGCCTTCATTAAATCCTTAAATGAATCTTTTACCAGCTGTTTCATGTAAGGATGCTTTATATTTTCATAAACAAAAGGTACAAATGAAGCTAGAAAACTATTAGGCTTAGATGATTCATAAATTTGGTGTATAATATGCTCATAATTAAGTTTAAAAGTTGTATTGAACTTTAGCACTAATTCTGATGGAAGATTATTTCGGATTATATCTTTCAATAATTTTTTACCCATATAAGCACCACTTCCCTCATCTCCTAAAATGTATCCACCGGAAGGAACCTGAAAAGTAATTTTTTTTCCGTTCCATATACAAGAATTACTACCCGTACCACAAATAACAACCCAAATCTTTTTTTTTAAACCCGTTGCGATACAAGCTCCTTCTAAATCGGAAAAAAATTCCATTTTGGCTTTAGGAAGTAAAGGCTCAAATATATTGTGTAATCGTGATTTTGTTTCTATATCTATACAGCCTGTTCCGTAATAATACAACTGTAATATGTTATTGGATAATTTATCTAATTGTAACCTCTTAAATGAATCCATTAAAGATTGCTGAATTTCAAAATCAGACTGAATAAGAGGGTGAATCCCCGATGATTGGTAATTACTAATCATACCATCATCCTTTATCAACGCCCACATGGTTTTGGTACCACCGGCTTCTGCAATTAACATCATGGGATAAAAATACTGTTTACTTTACTAATTTAATTTTATTCAATTTAAAAATTTTTGTCATTTTTATCATTAGTAATAAGTGATTGATTTTTTTAATATGCTAGTGTGAATAACATATTTTTCATCAGGCATAATTCAGTGATGAATTAGCCTATAACCTTCCATAAAAACTAATAATTCAGTTAAAATTAAGATTTAATGATTAGTTTATTATGAATAAATAGATCAGAGATTCTCTTATTAATGATATTCAGAACTAAGATAATAAATACTAAGTTAAATCAACAGAGTAAGCAAATACTAACTCTACTTAAATCTTAAAGAAAAATACGACATTGTGAATTAACAGAGTAATTTCATTCAAGCGATTAACTAGCCGCCTGATTAATTTCTTGCCATTTCTTTACCCGCGGATTCATTAAACCAAACCATAGCGGGGGAATAAGTGCCACCACCATGCTACCCGGATAGCCAAGAGGCAACTGCGGACTTTCATCAAAGTGACGCAATACTTGATATTTTCGGGTAGCCTTGTAATGATGATCGGAGTGTCGGGTAAGTTCATAAAGCATAATTCTTCCCAATGTGTGGTCTGAATTCCACGAATGGGTGGGCTTTACTTTTTCAAAAATACCAGGCTCAAGTTCTCTTCTTCGTAAGCCGTAATGCTCAATATAATTTACTGTTTCCAACAACAAAATACCGATGATGGCGGATGAAATAAACGCCAGAAGTCCTACCGGGCCAAATACTAAACCTATCAATCCCATAAAAAGTACTTGATATACTTGAAATCGTATCATTTCGTTTTTCCAAGACCATACGGGCAATCCACTGCGTTCAAGTCGGTTTTTTTCTAAATGCCAGGCAGAACGAAAACTACCAATAATAGTTCGGAAATAAAAAGCATAGATTATTTCACCATAACGGGCAGATGCAGGATCAAGCGGAGTGCTTACGTTTTTATGATGACCCCGGTTGTGTTCAATAAAAAAATGCATATACAAGGATGTTAATAGCAATACTTTGGATAACTGCTGCTCCCACTTCGTTAACCGATGGCCCAGTTCATGCGCTACATTAATTCCCAACACACCGCAACTAATTCCCATCGCTGTAACCATTCCAACCTTTTCCCACCAAAAAAAATCTCCCCAGGTTACCTGATACAGCATGTATCCGAGCAGTGCAAACTGAATAGGTACATTAAGATAAAGTATTACATCAAAAAAACGGTTTTTTAACCGGCTTTCTTCTTCTGCAGGGGTGTAATTTCTGTCAGACTGCGGCAAGATTACTTCCAAAATAGGAATCACTACAAAGGCATAAAAAGGAACAATAAAGCTGTATCGTCCAGCCCAGTGAAGGGTTACAAACGTACCAAACGGAATAATATATCCGAGTAGATACTTAATTTCACTCCAAACTTTTCGCATAAGTTTGCAAACTTGTAAGTTCAAAAATACAAAAAGTCAGTAAATTTGTAAACTAAAAAATGAAATATAGTTTATTATGGGTCGTAAACCAATCCTAAAATACAGAAAAAAAGACGATTCCATTACCCTTAGCTGGATAGAAAAAATACTTCCACACTTTCAGCAGCATGGATTCAAAAAATTCAGCATGGACGAGGTGGTAAAATTAGCGGGGGTAAGCAAAGCCACTTTTTACAAATACTTCTCATCACGAGAAAAGCTACTGGATGGTATTATTTCGCACAAATTAAGTGAAATAGGCCAATTTAGAGATGCATTGTTCAATAATGAACTATCCTATTATGAACGATACTATTATGCTATACGTATCTCATCACAGGCCATGTCGCAAATTTCTGGAAAATTGCTGGAAGACATTAAAAAGGTTTATCCTGAAAAGTGGAAGGCAGTAGAAGAATTTAAAAGCTATGCAGTTTCTGTACTGGAAGAGTTTTATGAAGAAGGGGTTCGTGATGGTTATTTAATGAATATTCATCCAAGGTTGATGGCCGTGAATGATCATTTGATTTTTACCCAAATGACCGATCCGGAGTTCCTTAAAAAAAATGGACTTAGTCTGCAAGAAATGTTTGAACATTACTTCTGTATGAAAAACGAAGGGGTTATCAGCCAGCGTGAAGAATTTCAAAAGATCATTCAAAATAAAAAAGGAGAATAAACTTGTAATCATTGAATGCAATAGTCTAAGTTATTCAAAGCGAATCTTTGCTTTTTTCACATCTTTTCCGGTGCCCGGCATCATTACAGGTTTTTTTGAAAGAAACAGATCTGCCGTAGCTTCCCACTTGCCCATTACTTGTTCAATACCAAAATAATCAATTCCTACCAATTCAAACAATATTTTATCGCTCGGGAATAAACTCCAACCTTTAGTGGTAATAAAAAACGATGCTTTACCTTTTGGAATGGTATCACTGTTGGCAATACGTTCACTTCCGTGGAAAAACCGAAAATAAAATTTTTCCATGTTCTTGTTTTTATTGGCCGTTTCTATACGAAGGTTGGGAACTTTAACTAATGCAGGGGCAACATAAGTAAACGATTGTGAATAATCTCCCAATGCTACTGAAGGTTCACGAAGTTTTGCATGAATTTGGGCTGTAACCTGAATTTGGGGTGAAGTAGATTGCATTTTGTAATATGGTATAAAAAAGACTATCTCTTTTTGGGGACGAATTAACTCAAACTTAGAAAATTCAAAACGACGGATGGAAGTAAGCAAATCCAGCCAGGATGTGAGATCATTGCCCTGATTATCGGTAAAACGTATTGCATAGGATATATCCAGCGGACTGAGATCATCAAAATACATTTCAGGCACATCCACACCAATCACCAGTTTAATACCATGAATTCCTTTTAAAACTGACGGCTCGCGGGAAACTATCTGAAACTTTACATCAGCAACAGCATTCCTGGGAAATTTGAAATCTGATTTCACTTGTTTCAACAACAAACCATATCCTTCTAAATAGTATTGTACTGCCGGAAACATCTCCGGATTTACTGCATAATGGGGAATAAATAATCTTATGTAACCACCTGATTGATTAGAAATACCAATCATTCCACTAGCTACAGGAATAAGGGATCCTGAAACAAACTTTACATAGCGAGGTACCTGAATGGATGTAAAAGTGCTGTTAGTAAAAACAGGACGAATAGAAAGTTGTTGCATTGTTTGAACCGCCTGTGAAACATCCAGGAATATTCCACTTACTCCATCATGCATAGCTTCTGACACATTCAATTGTATATCCTTGATAACCGGGATAGAAACTTTGGATACTGAAAAATCAGCCTGAATAATTTTACCAAAAGACAATCCTTTGTATGTATGCTGATATTCCCCACTGCCGTGTTGAATGATATATTCCCCAATCAACTCATCAATAGAAAAATCATCATTATCTACGATAGATAATTTAACCGGATCAGTATCAGAAATCCGAAAAGATGCCGACCCTTTTTTGGCAGAAAACTCATTGGTGGCTTCTTCCGATTCAAATACATATTCATTGCCTACCTGAATGTTCCAAACAATATCAGGCCTTCCTTTTCCGGATTTGGATTTTCCACTTAGAAAAAGCCCTAGGAAAGGAATTTTCATACCCGCTTCATCATATTCTCCTTGTGCCGCATCTGCTTTCTCCAAATCCACTTTCATCACATATCCCTGAGGAATTTGAATAGCTGATGATTGAGAAGCCACCGGCGAGGTAACCACTCGTTTATACCTATCACAAACCACCAGATTAAATGTATAATTACTCAATCCCGGGTCATCCATCACCCGGCGGTAAGGAATAAAAAACTCATACTGCAGAGAGTAGTTCTTAATAATGGGCAAACGAACATACTCTCCTTTGGGAGCTACCGTTTTATAAACCTCGGGCATGAGCTGCGGAGTGTATATAAGCTGGTTATTTGTATTACGGATTTCTGCAAACAAATACCATTGGGTAGTATCCATATCCTCCGGAATATCTTTCAATCTAACTGCAGCTTTCAAATAAATTCCTGAAACTCCGTGCTGCTTAAAATTATCAGTAATTTCCAGCTGCTCCACCGAAACAAATTTTTCAACCTGAGCATTCAGGGAAAAATTTAAAAGAAAAAGTATCAGAAATATGATTTTTCGCATTTAACGGATCAGGTTTTGAGTAGCCCTTAATTTATCTATGACAATATTACCAAAAGATTGCGAAGCCATCATAATCATATCGTGTTCTGATGGAAAGGGCATGGGTTTTTGTTGAAGCAACCGCAGGGATGCCTGAGACAGAGCGCGGTTGTCGCCGGTGGCAAACCCGTATTCATTGCGAAAAGTAGCCGAACCAAATATCGGCTCATTGTACAGCGGTTGTTGTCCGTCGGTAGGATAAATCATCAATACCCCCCGAATGGTACCTTCTTTGATCTGCTCAATTTTGGTAATCTTGGCAGTAATATCTCTGTAAATGATTCTTTTAATTTTATTTCCCAGACTATCTGTACGAATACTACCGTCGGGGTTTTTCTCCCATTCCCAGCCATCCTCTATGGTTTTGGTTTCAGTATATACCATTTGGTTTGTGCGGTCTGGCCCTGCCAAAGCATCGGTAATAATTATTTCAACAAAATAATGATACACCATATTTTTTTCATCAATCCACGTATATCGAATCCAGTTTTTATTAAACTGCTGTAAATTGATTGACCGCAGATAGGGCTCCAGTTCAACCGGAACCGGACGGGGCGACTGATGGGTAACCGTTACCAGCACCCGGGTAAATGATGCATCATAGGCTAGTTGTAAATTTTGCTGCAGATCTGGGAAGGAAGCATTATAACCGGCAGCACGCTGAAAATACTGATATGCCTGTCGGGCTGAAAAACGGTCACCCTGTTGTAAATAACGCAAGCCTTCCTGATAAAAATTCTGAGCAGCCTTTTCCCTTGAATTGGCCATTTCCATGGAATAATCCCGGAACTCAAATTCAACATTAGTAAGCGGATTCGTTGGCCGGAGAGTTGGCAATGCTTTCATTACCTGCTGCCGGTGCTCCAACCGCCGGTAAATCTGGTATATTTTTTCCCAGTTTTTATCGTTATTTTCTCGTTCTAATTGAGCGATGGTGTACAAATCCTGCTCATTGGCTATACGGTATGCATCTACAATAATATCAATATGCTTTTGATCGGATGGATTTTTCCGAAGCTTCCGGGCTGCAAGGTCAATGGCTCTGTCGTAATGTTGTTTCTCAAAGTGTTGTCGTGCCGAAGCACAAGATAAAAACATCAAACCGGCAATAAGAAATACAGGTACAAGATTTTTCATAGCCTTCAAAGTTAGCAGTTTCTTCACAACCAATTTCAAAACCAATACCATAATTTACAGGCAAATAAGCCTATCTTCAACCTGGCAAGTTCAGAATCGCATGGTTTGTTAAGCCCGAAACCGTATCTTTGAGCGTTATTTGAATGTATGATCAGCAACGGACACATTACCATCACCGATCCAGTTTTTGTAAAAAAGGCGAATTACAATGCTATTGAACGGTTTTTTCTCAAATATATCAACGATGAAAGAGATTTGCCTTTTGTAAAACTTTCCATTTTACTTATGCTTATTTTTCCGCCATTAGCATTATGGTTGTTTATTGATTTTAACTGGTGGGTGGCTGCTGTTTACCTGTTTCTAAACTGGGCTGTTTTTCTAGGGCCGTTTATTCTTATGCTACATAATACTTCACACCGTTCGTTATTCAAGCATAAATACAAAGTATTTAATAATATTATTCCATGGTTTATCGGGCCTTTTTTCGGCGAATCGCCCGAAACATACTTTGCACATCACGTAGCGATGCACCACCCAGAAAACAACATGGAAGAAGACCTAAGCACTACCATGCCATACCGCAGAGACAGTGTACGTGGATTTACTCTTTATTTTCTGGAATTCTTCTTTACAACCATCGGTCAGTTGGGAAATTACCTATGGCGTAAAAACCGCAAGCCCATCATGTGGAAGATGATCATTGGTGAACTATCGTATTTTGCCATGTGTATTGGATTGAGTTTTATAAATTTTGAAGCCACTTTGGTAACCTTGATTTTGCCATTGATATTTACCCGTTTAATGATGATGGCCGGAAACTGGGCACAGCATGCTTTTGTTGATGCTTCTTCGCCAGGTAACCCATACCGGAACAGCCTTACCTGCATTAATACCCCGTACAATAAAAAAAGCTGGAATGACGGATATCATATCAGTCATCACGAACGGGCAAACCGACACTGGACACAACATCCGCAGGAGTTGCTGGATAAAATTGATATATACATCAAGGAAGAAGCGATTGTTTTTCAAAAAATTGATTTTACCACGGTTTGGCTGTTTTTAATGCTGAAACGTTATGACTGGCTGGCCAATCATTATGTACAGCTGGACCCGAACAACATCAAAAGCAAGGAAGAAATTATTGCTTTGTTGAAACAGCGTACACGCCCTATAAAAAACCGTGAATACGTAACTGCAACTGTTCTTGCATCATGAGCGATCTGTCCATTATAGAATCATCCAAGGCGCCGGAGCCGGTAGGCCTATACCCGCATGCACGCAAGGTAGGCGATTTTATTTATTTCTCAGGCATCGGACCACGCGAACGGGGTACTAAAAAAATTCCTGGCGTTGAACTGGACGAAAACGGCAACATCCTATCCTATGATATTGCTAAACAGTGTCATTCAGTATTCAAAAACCTGCAATATGTGGTTGAAGATGCCGGGGCGCGCTGGGAAGATATAATCGATGTAACTGTTTTTCTAACCAATATGAAAGATGACTTTAAAACGTACAATACGATATATGCCGAGTACTTTAAAAATAATCTTCCCTGCAGAACCACCATTGAAATAAAATCACTTCCTACCCCCATTGCCATTGAGGTAAAAGCGATTGCTTATGTTGGAAGTAAATAATTACACCAGGTCAATGTCAAACTGAACCAGATCGATAAACTCCTGAACACGATCATCGAGTTCCTGCTGAGTAAGCTCTGAAACACGGTCAATACCAAACCTTTCTACACAGAAGGAAGCGATGGCAGAGCCATAAATCACGGCACGTTTCATGTTATCAAAGCTTAAATCACGTGTTCCGGCCAGATATCCGATAAATCCTCCGGCAAAACTGTCGCCGGCACCCGTTGGATCAAACACTTCTTCAAGCGGTAAAGCCGGAGCAAAAAACAACTGGTTTTCGTGAAAGAGCAATGCTCCGTTCTCTCCTTTTTTTATTACCAAAAATTTCGGCCCCATGCTCATGATCTTCTTGGCTGCCTTTATCAGCGAATACTCCTTAGTCAGCTGGCGAGCCTCTTCATCATTTACGGCAAGTACATCCACCTGTTTTAATACATGCATTAAGTCATCCCAGGCTGTATCCATCCAAAAATTCATCGTATCCATCATCACCAGTTTAGGACGCTGATTCATCTGATCGAGGACTTTTTTCTGCAAACTGGGCATTAAATTCCCCAACATCAAGAAATCTGCATTCCTGTAATTTTCTGGAACCACAGGATCAAAGGTTGCCAACACATTGAGTTGTGTGTCCAGCGTATCGCGGCTATTCATATCAATGTGATACCTTCCGGCCCAGAAAAATGATTTTTCGCCCTGTTTCACCTGCAAGCCTTCGATATCAATGCCACGCTTTTTGAACTGATCAATACCGGCAGACGGAAAATCATCGCCTACCACCGAAACCAAACGAATGTCTTTATGAAAGAAAGAGGCTGCCAGTGCAAAATGCGTGGCCGATCCGCCAATAATACGTTCTGCTTTGCCAAAGGGGGTTTCAATGGAATCAAGGGCAACAGTGCCAACAACTAATAAGCTCATATGCTAAGGATATAATATTTTTTGCGAAAATAGAGATATGCCTGCAGAGAAAACGTTGTTCGATGGATATTTTTTAAAATTCTATGAGCTGACTTCTTTATGGCTCAAATCATAGAGGTCATCAAAGCAAATATCTTTTACATCCAGCTCTATGGAAGTTTTACCATTCCAAACATTTTGCCTGAGATTACACACCAGATGAAATTCAGCACCGGCAGCGATCCGCTGAAAATGACGGGCCTGCTTAAAGGCTATGGCACCAAAGATGATTTCCGGTTGATTGGGATGAAATACAAACATTTTTAAATGATTCTCTCCTACTATTCGAGTCCACTGATTGGCTTTGAGATGACGGATCAGAAATACAGGATCCATATTCCCCGGACCAAAAGGAGCAAACTGGCTGATTACTTTAAAGAAATTGGGGGTAATCTGTTCCAATGTAATTTCTTCGTCAATTTCAATCTCCGGAATTCGTAATTCTGCCGGCCAGGTTTCATTAACTACCTGATCGAAACGCTGCCTGAAAGATTCAACATTTTCAAGCGGCAAAGTTACACCGGCAGCATGCATGTGCCCGCCATAATTTTCAAGCAGGTATGCACAGGCTTCAATGGCAGCATGCACATCAAATCCTTTTACCGAACGAGCTGAACCGCTGGCTTTGCCGTTGCTTTCGGTTAAAATAATGGTGGGCTTGTAATGATGTTCTATGATTCTGGAAGCCACAATCCCCACCACTCCTTTATGCCAGTCAGGATGAAACAAAACATGGGATGATGATTGCTGAAAAAGTTCATTTTCCTGAATCATTTGCAAAGCATGTTCGGTAATTTTTTTATCCAGCTCTCGGCGAACGGTGTTGTTATCGTTCAACTGCTGCAGCATGTGAGGTATCTCCGAATCACCGGGCAAAGACAACAACAATTTAACCGCTCCTTCACCGTGCTGAATGCGTCCGGCAGCATTGATACGCGGGCCAATAATAAATACCACATCTTCTACCGTAAATTCTCTTTCCAGCGAAGCAAATTGGCGAATGGCTTTAATGCCGGGTCGAGGATTTTGATTGATTAACTGTAAGCCATGATAAACCAATATCCTGTTTTCGCCGGTTATTGGCACAATATCGCTACAAGTGCTTACAGCCACCAAATCAAGATAAGTAAACATACGATGGGGGTTCAACCGAAGCTGGCTTGCCAATGCCTGTATAAGTTTAAAACCAACACCACAGCCCGATAACTCCTTATAGGGGTATTGACAATCTGATTGTTTAGGATTAAGAATGGCTATTGCCTTAGGTAGATTTTCATCGGGCAAATGATGATCACAAATAATAAAATCAATTCCTTTTTCAGCGGCGTAAGCTACTTTATCGTACGATTTAATACCACAATCCAATGAAACAATCAAATGAAAACCATGCAGAAAAGCATAATCAATGCCTTGAATGGATACTCCATATCCTTCAGTGTATCGGTCGGGAACATAATATCCAATAGAATCATACTTCAATTCATCACGGAAAAACGAAATCATCATGGCCACCGCCGTGGTACCATCTACGTCATAATCACCAAAAAAAAGAATTTTCTGATGATGCTGAATAGCCTGCATAATTCTGAAAACTGCAGCATCCATCCCCTTCATCAGCATGGGGTCGTGCAGGTGAGCCAAATCTGGCCTGAAAAAAATCCTAGCTTCTTCAAAATCTGTAACCCCGCGTTTAATGAGCAGGGATGCAACCGGCATACTCACATTGATAGCGGAAGCCAGCGCCTCCATTTCAACCGTTGAAGGTGCCGTTTTTATAATCCATCGCTTATGCATACCTAATAATCCAGTTTCCCAAAAAACAAAAAGCAATACAAACAGTTACACTCAATAAAATATTCAGTACACCAGAAATATACTGGCCTGTTTCTATCAATTTCAGCGTTTGTGCAGAAAAGGTAGAAAATGTACTCATGCCACCGCAAAAACCGGTAATTAGTAACCACTGGGCATTAGGAGATAAAATTTGTTTTTCCTGAGCCATGGTAATGAGTATTCCCACCAGCATGCTGGCCATTGCATTGATGATCAGTATTGGAAGGGGAAAATCATTTTTGTAGATCCGAGAAATGGCCACATCGGCTAAATAACGAACGCTGCCACCAGCCCCACTGCCTATAAATACGAGTAGTATTTGTTTCATTGGAAAAATAATATCGTTAAAATTAAAAAAACTTGGAAAATAAAAAGGCTTGTATATTGCAGTGGGTTAAATCTTTTTTTGAGGTGCTGAACTGATATTTGTGTTATGGCAAAGAAAGAAAAACCCAGTTCAGAGGAACTATTAAGGGAACTGATAAAAATACATGTTCCCCAAGCATACCTGGCACATTTTGACCTGGTAGAAGTCAA
>Ga0272446_1003170_pt1 | contig 21222 bp, 24 predicted proteins | sample YNPCB0061_FD_194587 | JGI IMG/M metagenome (GOLD analysis project Ga0272446, IMG submission 194587) | Hot spring microbial mat communities from Yellowstone National Park, WY, United States - YNP-CB-006-1 | ecosystem: Environmental > Aquatic > Thermal springs > Hot (42-90C) > Sediment | place...
GGGGCGCGGCGGAGACTGTGGGGCGCGGCGGGGTTCTGGCAACGTGTGGCGATGCGGCGGAGACTGCGGGGCGCTTGGGACGCGGCGGAGACTGCGGGGCGCTTGGGACGCGGCGGAGACTGCGGGGCGCGGCGGGGTTCTGGCAACGTGTGGCGATGCGGCGGCTGACGCAACCTCACCCACACGCGCGGAGAATCGCAGTTGCGAATCGTTCGCAATCGCCCCCGCCGTTCCGGCCGCAGCATCTCCCGCGCGCGCCGAATCGCAGTTGCATTCGCTTCCCGCCGTTTCGGCCGCAGCATCTCCCGCACCTGCTGCCACCACCCGCGCGCGCCGAATCGCAGTTGCGAATCGTTCGCAATCGCCCCCGCCGCACCGGCCGCCGCTCCCTGCGCGCGCCAGGAAGCACAGTTGCGAATGATTCGCAGCCCAAAAGGAAACCGCCCCGCGCCAAACCGGCGCGGGGCGGCCCAGGCGGCCGGGGCGGCTTTCAGTTTTCTTCCGCTTCCGCTTCCTCTTCACGCGCCGCAATCTCCGCGTCGGCTTCCTCAACCGTCATTTCGTCAACCGACCAAAAGCCATCGTTATCCCAAGCGGCAGTGATGGCGCGGCCCCCGCCCGCGTCAATGTAGGCAAAGCCTTCGCAAATGCCGTCGCTGGGGTGCGTCCATTCGCCATCCGCATAGTTGGAAACGAACATCCCCACGTCCCGTTCATCCACAAAGCCGCGCCGCATCAGCCGGAACACGGCTTCAACCGGGTCATCAGCTTCTAGAGCCTCATTGATCGCGCGTTCAGGGTCAGGCTCGACAATCTCCGCGCCGCAATCCTCGCAGCGCAGCCCTTCGGCCGGAGTTTCGTCAGTGTCGAAGATCGGGTGGATCGGGTTCCCTTCGCCATCCCTCGCGGTCAAGGGAATGCCGTGTTCGTCCGCGTCGGCCGCAATCTCCGCCTTGACAAACGCGGCCTTCGCACACTCGGGGCAATGCGTCTCCGCGCTGTAGGTGTAGGCGATAACCTTGGTCATGGTCTTGTTCCCTTGCTGTTGCTGCCACCTTGCGCCCCATGCGCCCGGCTGGCATCCGAAACATAGTGGGCTGCGCGGGGGGCGGCCAATGCTATTTTTGCAACCCTGACCCGCGCGGCCCGCATGGCTTCCCTAGGCGTGAACCTTGCCATCGTCGCCGACGTAGAGATCGAAAGCGCCGAAAGCGTGGGCGGCATCCGTCAGCCGCTCGCCAACATCTCCCGCGCCGCGATCCCAGAAACCCGTGCCGTGGTAGTTGCGCGTCAGCCAAAAGTCATGCCCGATGATTTCCATCGTGGCGTCAGCCTCCGCCATCATCTCGACAATGTCGGCCGCGTTCTCGCGCAGGAAGCGAACACAATCCTCCCACATGGCGCGTTGCGTCTCCGAGTGAATGTCATGCTCCCCAAAGTTTTCGTCCATTGGGTTCCCTTCGTCATCCGTGGATGACCAAAGGGCGCAAGCGACATAACCCTGAAAAAAGTCGAGCATGTCGGCATTGCTGAAAGGCGTGTCCCGCATCGTCCTAACTCCCGTGTTGCTGCCCGGCGCACCATGCGCCGCGCTGGCAAGCCCGAACATAGGGGGCCGCGCGGCGGGGACCAATGCTTTTTGTGCATGGCAGGGTTGCGATCTTGGCATTGGTGCGGCCCGCCAAGATCGCTATCTTCCCGGTTGCCAGCCCGGCGCATGGTGCGCGGGGCGCAGCAAGGGAGAAAAGCAATGCGCATGGGTTTCCCGGCTGGGGGCCTTCCGCTTATTCTGAACGAAACGCGCGAAGGCGCGTGGTATTTCGGCGGTTCGGTTCCCGCCGAGTTGGCTTATGAAACCGACGCGCCGCGCGGTGCGGCCCGGGATGAATTGTTCCAGGCTGCCGCTTTGTGCGGCCCGGGCTTGGCGCGTGATATCGCGGCCCGGCGCGGGTTTACGTTCACGCGCCGGACGTGGCCGACGGAGACGGAGGCTTTGGCGGCTGCGGATCAGGTGGGGGCGCGGGTGATGCAGGTTTGCCCCCGCGACAAGAAAGCGTGGCGGTCTTTGGCTTGAAGGGAGAAAGGAACAGCACCATGAGCAACGGCAACCGTATCTTCGCCATCCGCGTCCGGTATCTCGGGCCGACCAACACGCGCGGCGCTCGCATCCGCGCGGAGGTTCTTTCGCGCGAGGATTTCAAGCCCGTCACCGCGCCCTACGACTACGCGGCGCACAATCATGCCCGCGCGGCGCTGGAAGCCCTGGCGCGGGAGAACGGGCGGGATTGGACGTTCAGCACCCACCCCGTAGGTTCCGATGGGGATCGCGGCGACATTTGGCTTGCCATGGAAGGCGATCCGCCCCTCGGGCTTGGCTGGTAACGCGATGTGAAGCTGCCGCTTGGCGACATTCTCGGGTGTCGCCAAGCGGTTGCGCGCGTCCGGTTGCTCGGGAGCGCCCGCCGACACTCCGACACGTCGGATGGCAGCACCAGGGAGATTCACATATGCGAAGGAATGCGCATAGACCTTTGATTTCAAAAAATCGAAGATATTCCGCACCCGTTCCGATGCTTTCGGGCGGCCGTGACCCCATGGGCCGTGACGCCATGGGCCGTGACGCCAAGGCCCGTGACCCCATGGGCCAGCCCGCCGCCCCGGCCGCCGCGAGTCCGGCGGCGGCGAATCGCGCGGCGGCCGACGGCGCGGCGGCGGGCCGGGCGGCGGCGGGCCGGGCGGCGGCGAATCGCGCGGCGCGGCCGACGGCGCGGCCCTAGGCTTCGGCGGCAACCCAGTAGAGCCCGCGCTTGTCCTCGCCCGCCGGGCTTTCGCCGACAACCCAAGCCACCTTGTTCCGGCGCATGACTTCTTCGGCCGCCGCCCGGCAGTTTCTCTCGAACCCCCAGGCATGATCATAGGTGATCGTGGCGGGCTTGTAGCCCGGCGCGAGAACCTCCGCGCGAATGCGCGAAGGCCGCGTCTCGGTGATGTCGAGAAACCGGGTCAGGACGATACGCATGGCGTCAGCCCAGGACGAAGAACACGAACGCCAGAATGGCGGTCATGGAAGCGCAGAAGATTGACGCTTCCAGCAGCGTCTTGAGGTAAAAGCGCCACATGGTCCTTACTTCCTCCCCCAGCAAAGCGCGTTCCACGCTGCATGTCCGGCCACGGTGCGGCGGTAGAAACCGGGTTGCGGTTCCTCGATCAGCCCTTGTTCGAGCATGCAAGCGATTGTTTTCCGGCGCGTCCATCTTGGACACCTCGCGGGCCATTCCGACGGATACGGCAGGTCCCTCAGCACCTTCTGGAACGCCTTGGTCAAGTTGCGGGTCATGTGCTGTCACTCCCCCCACCAAAGATCGGGCCGCGCGAACGGGACCTTCTCGCCCCGCTGCTTGGCAATCTGTTCCAGTTTCGTTGCGTAGAGCAACAGGATATCCAACGGGCAGATGTTGTTCTTGCTCATGCAACACGCGCTGTAGTGCGAATGGCTCAGCCCGATCATGGGGCCAAGCCGGTCCTGCCGGATTCCCAGGTGGCGGCGCAGCGGCTCAACGTATTCGTCCGTCAGCCGTCGGCGGCGCGCGAACACGGCCGCCTGATTGAAGTCCGGGGATGCCGTCTTGATCCTCATGGCGCGTCGGCCCCCCGCTGCCACCACGGGGGCGGCGGGTAGCCGCGCGCGACTTCCAGCACCCGCCGCGCCGTCTCCGAGAGCCATGCTTGCCGCGCCTCCGGCCCTTCGCTCGCCGCCGGGCAGCGGGGCGCGAACAGGGCGATTCCGTCGAGCGGCAGTTCCTCGGGCGGCGGCCCAAGGGCGACGATGAAGCCGCCGTTTTCCAGAACCCACTCCGCTTCCACCCGGAAGCGCAGGTCGTCAATGACCAAACGCGGGCCGCATTGCGCGGCGCGCGCGGCCAGCGCCAACACCCAGCACCGGTCCCCGAAAGATGCGCGCGCCGCGTTGGCCCAGCAGATCGTCAGATCGCGCGGGCTGACGCCGCCGGGGGCGCGGGGGTGCGGCGTGTCCTTGGCCGGGTGGGCGAACGCGCGCTCCACCGTCTCCCCCAGCGTGGCGGCTACGGCCGTCCGGATCGGATCGGCGAACCCCAGGCGCGCGTAGTGCGGCCTGCAACGTGTCGTCAGCATCCACGCGAGGCTTGTCTTGCCCGCGCCGTTGCTGCCAGTCAGTCCAATAAGCGGCATGCTGTTCCTCACCCGTTCAGCAGTGTTTCAATGTCTTGGCTGCGCATCCCGAGGGCCTGCGCGATGCGGTCCCGGGTTTCGTCGTCCGCGCTCGCAAGGCGGCGGCGGAGCAACTCGGCCAGCGCCGGGCCGATCAGGTCGGGCCGGGCCACGGCGATCTCGGCGTTGTCGCTGCGCAGTTCCACGGTAGTCTCATCCACCGGTGCGCCGTTGGGCGCGATGCCAACGCGCCGCCCGATCCGAACCTCGGGGTCGGACTTGGGCGCGACCGTCGGCAGGTCCGCCCCGCCGTCAATCCCTTCCACGTGCGGCGGGGCTTGGTCAACCCGGCCCCCCGCATGCAGCACGTGTTCGCTCATCAGCATCTCCGCGCCGATCTTCACAGTCTGCGCAATGTCAAGCGCGGCGCGGGGGGCGATCTTGCCCACCAGCGCCCAGTGGATCAGCCGATCCACCGCGCGGCGGTAGGCGCGGATGGAGTCGTAGCGCGCGAAACGCTTGATCTCGGCCATCTCGGCGCTTGTGGTGGGTATGCCGGTCGCGGCGGCCACCAACTCCCCCGCGCCAACTACCAGCGGCCCCCGGAAGGCGGCGGCTTGCGGGTCCGCCGCGCGCGTCAGTTTGGACCGGATGGCCTCTTGCATCTCTGGGGGCACGTCCCTCAGCGCGCGCTCTGGCGGCTCGACTCGGGACGGTTCAGGCGTTTTCTTCGTCATGGTTCAGGATCATCTCCGGTTGCAGGAAAACCCGTTGCGTGTCAGCCGAGAACGTCACCGCCCCCGGCGGCCACCGGCCCAACAGCAGCCGCAACGCTCGCAAGATGTCCGCCCGTTTCGGCGGGGTCTTGGTCGGCGCAGGCATGCACGATAGCACTAGTTGATGTAGCGAGGCAAGCGATATCTCGGGCGCGCTGCCGTTGCGCAGGGCGCTGGCCGCCACCTGTTGCACCGCCTCGCGCACCGCCGCCACCGTTCCCGTCACCGGGGCGGCGGCTTCGCCCGCGCCTTCACCTGCCAGCGCCTCCCACACGGGCACCAGGGTGTCGCCGTCCGCGTCAATGGCAACCGGGCAGCCGCTGCCAATCGTGATCTTCTGCCCGCTCGGGCCGCTGCGCTGTTCGCTGACGCGCATGACGCTAACGCCATTCCGGCCCTCGGGGTCGGGCGAGACTTCAATCGCCGCGCTGGCCGCTGCGAGTAGCGCGTTGCTGCCCCGGATGCCGCGCTCGGCATCCTTGCCCGTGTGCGCCACCACGATCACGGCGCAGCCCAGGGTTTCCCCGAGACGCTCCAACACCTCGGCCGCGCGGCCTTGGTCAAGCGTGTTGTTCTCTTCCGACCCGTTCAGCACCATCAGCCGCGCGTAGGTATCCACGATCACGGCCGCCGGGCGGATGCCTTCTTGCTCCAACAGTCGCGGCAGGTCGCGGGTGATCGTCTCGAACCCCGCCGCCTCCCGGCCAAGCCAAACGATCTTCTCGCGCGTGGCGGCTTCCGTGCCGTCGTAGCGGACGGCCAGCGCGCGCAGCCGGGGGCCGATTGTCTCGGGGGCTTCCAGTGCCAGCAACAGGACCGGCCGCTCCCGGAAGTCCGGGTTCAGTTCCAGGCCGTTGCCGCCAAGCCACCGGTCCCGGCCCGCCGCGATGGCGTGCGCTAGGTCAAGCGCCACAAAGGTCTTGCCGCTCTTGGGCGGGCCGTAGAGCACCGTCAGCCCGCGCGCGGGCAGCCAATCCCGAATGAGCCACTCGGGCGGCGGGGCGTCCATCAGTTCCCCAGCGCGCCGCAGCCGCAGCCCGGCGCGCGGCTTGGGCGGCGGCGCGGGGCTTTCGGCCTCCGCCTGCGCCAGCGTTTCGAACGCCACCTCCGGCGGCGGGGGCGGCGGCTCCCATTTGCCGCCGGACCCCGGCGGGTTCTTGCCGTAGCGGTAGGCATTGCGCACCGCCTTGACCAGCGCGGAGTCCTCGCGCGGGTAGTCGCAACTCAGGTTCCAAAGCCGCAACAGGTTCAGCGCGGTGTCCTCATCCGCGCCTAGGTCGCGCATCTTGCACGCGAGGGTGAACCTTAGCGTATCCTCGCCTTGCGGCGCGTTGTGCTCATGCGGCTCCAATACTAGACTATATAGCCTATCCGCCGCCGGAGTATCCGCAAGACCGCCAGTTTCCGGCGGAACTATTGGACAGTCAGGACCCCGGCGGCCCAGGGAAAAAGCGTGGTGCCGATTTCTTTGGGTTTCGTGATCGCCTTGTAACTGTTGCCTCGGGAGCCGGGGCCGATGACGTAGCCCCCGAACGCCTTGATATCCACCGGCACATCCGCGCCGAACGGCCGCCCGTTAGTCGGCTCAAACTCCAAATCGGCGACGTTGAAATACCAGTGTTGCCCGCCGCTCGGCGTTTCGACCCGCAAGGTGTGGACGCTATCCGCCAGCAGCGCGGGGAACCCGGCCACGACACGATAGGCCGTGTCAAGCCCGCCGTCGGCGTCAGTGTCCAAATCCACCACCATCGCATGGGGCGGGATGGCGACGCCGTAGCCGTCGGCGTGAAGCCATCCCTCTTGCGCCGCGACCTCGGCCGGGGTGCGCGCGGCGATGTCCTGCCACGACACACCCCGCACCGCCGGGACCTTCCCACACGTCGGGAACACCGGCCATCCGAACTTCTCGACAAACCGCGCTGCGAGTTTCTGCGGCGAAAACCGCGACGCGGGCGAGACTGCGGGGGTTTCCGTCATTCGTCGGCTTCCTTGGCTCGGGCAGCGGCTTGGGCCGCCCACTCTTCCACGATCTTCCGGCCGATTTCGTGTGGCGGCGGCTCTCGGCGGGAGTGTTGGAAACGCCGATCCGAAGGCACAAGCCGGTTATACTTGCGGAACTCCAACAGCATCCAAATGTCAACGGCCTGGATGAAGCGGTCGCGGTTCCTGACCGGCTTGGTGATCGTGTAGAACGGCAACCCCAGCCAATCCCGCCAAGCGGTATAGATGGTGTCATAACTGACGCTCAGCGCCTTCGCCGCCGCCGACACCTGCATGTAGCGCGGATACCGCCGCTTGATCTCCTCATCCGAGAGCGGCGCTTGCTGCGCGGCGTAAGCAAACTTCCCGCCGCGCGACCAGGGAATGCCACCGCGCTTGCGGCGAGGCTTGTGCTCGGTTTCGCTCATTTCACTTAGTCCCCTTGTTTTCCACCCGGATCAGCCAATGCGACGTGATCCCATAGCGCGGGTGAGTGAAGAACAGCGCCTGCCCCGCCGGTTCGGGCCGCGCCCGAAGCACCCCCAGGGTATATTCGTCCGGCCCCTTGAGGCTGCCGTTCACCACCACCCCGGGCAGCATCATATGCTGATGCCAGTGCCCCAGCAAGAGGGTATCGAATGGCGTCCGGCGGGCCTCGCAGAAGGCGGCCATCTTCGCCCGCCCGCGCATGATCGGGCCGACGCTGCCAATGATCCCGTCGCCGCCCCGCACCCCCAGGTCGTGCCCGTGCATCGCCAGGAACCGGACGTTATGCACGTCGAAGAACGCCATGTTCTCGCCGGGTGTGAAGATGGTCACGCGCTTGTCATTCGCCAGATCGCGCTCTAGCAGTGTGTAGATCAGCCAATCCAGGTTGCGCCAAAGCATGTGCTTGGCCGTCGGCTTCCGGTCTGTCCGGCCGTGGTTGCCGCTCACGCAGGGACAGATCACCCGGCCGTATTGATCGGCGAAGGCGCGTATCACGGACAGCAGGATATCCCGCGCCGCCAAGACGCTTGGCAGCGGGTCAATGTCATTCGTCCGCGCAAGTTCATCGTGGATTTCCCCCGAGACAAAATCGCCCAACAGCGGCAACACGATCTGCCTCGGCTTCCCGCGCTCCCCGACCGCCTTCCATTGCAGGTTGATCACGTGAAGGGCGTTGACGATCAGGTTGCTTGCGCGCGTGAACACAACCTGCGAGTTGTAGCGGTTGCCCCCGGCGCTGCTAGGATGCACGGTTTCGCCAACGTGCCAGTCGCTCAGCATCAGCACCGGCACACCGGGCGCACCGTCGTCCGGGCCGGTGGCCTTCGGCCGGATGGCCGCGATCACGCGCGGCGGCGCAGCGGCCAGCCCGAAAATTCTCTTGCGGATTTCGGCTTGCGTGACCTGCCCCTGTTCCGCGCGCTTCAACGCGCGTTCCAACAGTTGAATGCGCGCCCGAAGTTGCTTGATTTCCGTGCTCACGTGATCTTCTCCCACATGCGCCGCGCGTAGTCGGCCAACAGCAAAGCCTCCGCGCGGTTGTGGTCGCTGACGCGCTGTAGCCGGTGCTTCATGGCCGGGAACAGCATGGCCGCCTTCTCCCTGGCCGCTTCCTTGTCGGCCGGGACTCCCATGGCCTTCTTCCACGCGCTCGGCCGGGGGCGCACGATCCGGACTTCCAGCATCAGCAGCCCGGCCAGCGCCATGCCTTCGCTCATCCCGAGAGAATGGCACACGCTGCGAGGGGTCTGCGGCATGGCCTGCGTGCGCTCAATGGCGGCACAGGCGATCATGTGCCGGAGCTCGCGCAGCATCTCAACGAACTCTTTGGCATCCACCTCGCCGCCAACGCGCGGGATATCGTCAACCCACTGCGGCGCACCGTTCTCATCAATGACGGCGACGGCCCCGGTCTTGCCAGGGTCAACGCCGACGAACATCCACGTCATTTGCCGTATCTCCTTTCGCATTCAGCTTCCGCATCCAACGGCAGCCCACCCGCCCACGCGGGAGGCGTCCGCATCACGTCTAGCAAGGTCTTGACAGCGGCAGCCCCGCTATTTTCGGGAACCTCACATACGATTTCGTCATGGACGGTGAGCACCACCGGCATGCCGTTTGCTTCCGCCGCCAGCATGGCGTCGGCCATCACGTCCCGCGCGGTCGCTTGCGTGATCCGCTCCAACAGCGCCCCGCCATAGAGCCGCTGGAAGGCCCCACGTTCCGCGCTGCTAGCCACCGCCCGGCCAGCGATCAGGTTCTGTTCCTCGGGGTTCCATTCCACCCCGTGCCAACTCAGCACCCGGCCGCTTGGCAGCCGGACCCGCATCGTGCTCCCGTCGCACCGGAACGCCACCCGCCCGGCCAGGGCTTCCACGGGCCGCCCCATGGCGCTGTAGGCGCGCATGGCCGCTTGCTCCAACTCCCGCCACGCCGCCACCACGCGCGGCCACGCGGTGCGGTAACTTTCCACATACCGCTGCGCGGTGAGGTCGTCCGGGGCGCGGCCCCCAAGGGCTTCAAGGGTCGCTTGTAACTTTCGATAGCCTAGGCCATATCCTGCGCCAAGCGTAAGGACCTTCCCGATAAACCGCTCTTCCTTGTCGGCCTTGGTGATCGGCCGCCCGAACACTTTGCTCGCCATTTCGCAATAGATGTCGGCCTTTTCCCGGTAGAGTTGCAGCGCCCTGTTTTCGCCTGCGAGCCAAAATACCAATCGCGCTTCGATTGCGCTCAGGTCCGCCCGGACCAACACCTTGCCCGGCGCGGCCCACAGCAGCCGCCGAAGCGACGATTTGGCTGCGCCAAGCAGGTCGCGGCCATAGACAGCCTTGATCCCCTCGCGCGGGAGCCGCTGGAAGTCCTCGGGGTCAACGTCCATCTCGGGGCGCGGGAGGTTCTGCGGTTGCACCAAACGCCCGGCCCAGCGGCCGGTAGCCACCGCCCCGTAGTATTGCAGCAGCCCCCGCATGCGGCCGTCCGGGCTGACGCAGGCCAGCATCGCGTCAATCTTCTTGACCGCCGATCCCGCCGCGTCGGCCCGCAACTCCAACACCCGGAGCGCCGCTTCGCTTGCGGACGGCGGCGGGGACTTGAGCACCTTCGCCACCGTCTCGGCCCGGAGGTCCGGCATGTCCGGCAGCCCGTGGCCGCGCAGCCACGCAAGCATCTTGGCGACTTCGCTCACGCTGTTGACCACGCCGCCCGTCAGTTGCGACAACGCCTCTCGGGCCTCGGCGGCTTCGGCTTCCACCATCCGCTTGATCGCCTCGGCCGATGCCACGTCAAGGCCGATGCCGCGCGCGTTGATCTCCGCGTCCAAGAGGTAGATTCGCCGCTCCCGCTCGGGCAGCGGCGGAAGTTTCCGATGCAGCTCGGCCTCTACCTTCACGTCTTGCAGCGCATAGGCCAGCATCTCCGGCGGCGGCTCGGCGGAACCCGTCCGCTCGTAATGCCGCCGCGCCGCTTGGATTAGCCGCTTGCCCGCCGGGTCTTTCTGCGCCTCAAGCCCCATGGCCTCCGCCACGTCGGCCAGCGCCAGCGGGTAGCCCGCGCAGGCCGCGCGCGCCATGGTGCAAGAGATGCGCCCCGGCGACAGGTCGGGCAGGTCCGGCAGATCGCGCCGTAGCACATACCGCCAGATGGCAAACTCGAAGGCGGCGTTGTGCGCCACAAGCCGCCCCTCGCGCGCGGCCGTGGCGACAAGCGCCGGGAACGGCTCGCCGGGCTGCCACACCCCTTCGGCCGCGCCGTCAGCCATCCGCCACGCCATGCACAGAACCCGCGTGGTCTTGTCTTGCGCGTAGGCGAACGCGCCGGTCTTGGCGAGATCGGCCTTGGAAACCGTCTCGAAGTCAATGACCACCTCGGAAGGCGTCACGGTTTTTCTCCCGGTGGATGGGAAGGCGGAAGGGCCGGGTTGCCCCGGCCCTTCCAAGCAGGCGTCAGAAGGCGACTTCCTCGCCGTCGTCCTGGATCAGATCGCCGAACAGCGCCTTGGCGCTGACGTTCCGGAACACGGCCGGAGTGCCGGGGTCCACCACCAGCACCGCTTGAAGCCGCAGAGCGAGCATCTTCTTCCGGGCCAGCGCGGAGTCGTAGATGAACGGCTTCACCAGCGCGCGAATGACGCTACCGGAATACGCGCCGCCCGACTGGATCGGACGGCCCCGGCTGTCGAAAACCGGCGGCTGGAACTTGGTCTTTGCCTTGAACACCAGATGCGTCGGGTCAATCCCCTGATACTTGTCGCCGACTGCCGGGAAGGACTCCGTGATGAGCCTCGCCATCACCCGCGCATCCACGCCAGCGATATTCGCGAACACGGAAGTGAACTTCTCAAACTCATCCGTGTCGGGGTCAACGGCGAACTGAACCCCATACTTGTTGTCCCCGACCACCCTACCATCCTTGAGGGTGCGCGGGGCGTCCGGCTCCCACAGATGTTCGTAGATGATCACACCGCGAGGCGTTGGGACGTTGGCGTTCTTACCGTCACTCATGGTCCTGTTGCTCCTTTGGGTTGCTACGGTTGTCAGTCTGCGGCGAGATAGAGGTGCGAGGGCTTGCGCTGCGCCAGTTTCCCGACGGCCTCCTTCACTCCCGCCGCGTCGCCAAACCTATCGAGCACTTGCGTCGGCGTCAAGAGGGAAAGCGACGTAAAATCGCTCTCCGGGATGAAGGCGGAAAGCGCGGAGATAACCTCCGCATCGCTCGCCGTCCAAGCGAGCGCCCCGGCGCGGCTCTTGGTCCGCAGCCCCGGCACTTCCACCCCGGACTGAACCATGCGGAGGCCGACGCGCTCGGCCGCCGCGATCCAATCCGAGACGCGCTTCTTGAGGCGCACCGCCCGCGCGATCATCTCGGCGTCGGCTTGCTCAGGGGTCACAGTTTCACTCATGTTCGCGATCTCCTCGAACTCGGCGCGGCGGGCCGGGCAGGCCAGAAGCGCCGGGCAGTATTGGCAATGATCCCCAGTCACCGGCGGGTCTTTCTCGGCCCGTTCCAGCCGCCGGACAACCTCCCGCAGAAACGCGGTGACGAAGGCCGCGTCCTCTTTCACCTCATCCCACCCGTCGGGCGACGCCTCGGGGTGGCGCGGCTGGCAGATCGCAAGCCGCACGGTGTGGATCGGGTAGTTGTGCAAGCGATTGCGGAGCAACCCGGCGGCGTAAAGCAGCAACTGCTGATTGCTCTCGGCCGACACCAGATAGCCCGCGCCGTGTTTGTAATCCACGACGTGAAGCACGGTGCCGTCATCCGTGAGCGCCCAGAAGTCAACGGTCCCCCAGATGCCAGGTTCTTCCGAGATGACCACTCGGGTTTCGACCCCCCAGGCCAGCGCCCGCCCCGCCAAGTCGCGCAGCCGTTCCGCCGCCTTGCAGATGGCGCTGCGGCTGTCATCATTGGCGATCAGGTCGAACCCTTCGGCCGCGTCCTCCCGCTGCGCGCGGGCAGCGGCGAAGGCCGCGTCATAGTCGGCCTCCGGCCGCCGGAGCATCTCTTCCAGAACCGCCATGGCGGCGGTCCCGGAGAGCGCGTAGGGCGACGCGCTTTCGTTTTCGATCCCCCGTTGCCGCGCGGCTTCCGTCAGGCGGATGGAAGCCGGGCAGGAAAGCCACCGCTTCGCGGCGCTCGGGCTATAGACTGCATGCGCCTTGGTCATGCCACCTCAACCCCCATCACCTGCGCAAGTTCAGGAAGCAGAGCCTCCGGCGCGCTTTGCAGCCCGCGCGCGCCCCTGTCATGCAAGAACTCTTGCATGATCGGGATCAGGTGCGGATTGGCGACAAGAGCCGCCTTGAGCCGGACCCGCAGATCGGCCGCCGGGATGGTGGCCGGGGCCGGGGCCGCCGGGGCCGCCGGGGCCGCCGGGGCCGCCGGGGCCGCCGGGGCCGCCGGGGGCGGCGGGGGCGGCGGGGGCGGCGGGGGCGGCGGGGGCGGCGGGGGCGGCGGGGGTGCCGCCGGGGCCGGGCGGCTGGAAGCCCCATGCCCAAGCAGGACCTCCTTTGCCAGCCGCCGCACAAGCATCGCCTGCGCGTCGGCGATGGCTTCCTCCGGGGTCTGCCCCGCCGGAACGGGACCGGCCACCTCGGCCGTCCCTTCAACGTGCTGGTAGTCTCCGAGATTGTAGCGCCGCGTAACACTGGCGCGGAACGTCACGATGGGTTCGCTCATGGTGTTCGGGCCTCCTTTCCGCCCGCGTGTGAGGTTCTATCGAATGAACCCGGCGCTGTCAAGCGCGCAGTGTGCCACCCGCGCTTTTTCCACCGCCCGGCGGATGATGCGGGCGGAGATGCTCCCTTCGGCCACCAGGAACCGGGCCAGCACCGGGTTCACCTGCCCCACCCGGTGCAAGCGGTCAATCGCCTGTTCGTTCTCGGCCGGAACCCAGGACGGTTCCAGGATGACCAGGGAGCACGCCGCCCGCTGCAAGCCGTCAATCCCGGTCCCGGCGGCCTGGATGTTCCCGATGAACAGGCGGCACTCCGGGTTTTCCACGAAAGCCTTGACGGCCGCCTCGCGCTGCGACGCGCTATGCTGGCCGATGACGATCTCAGGCTTGTGGTGCGCGAACATGTCCGCCAGTTTCGCCACCACGTCGAGATGCCAGCAGAATACCACGATCTTGCCGTCGGATTCGATCATGTCCTCGATCACGTCCCGCGCGGCCTCGGCCATCTCCAAGCCCATCTCGCGCCGGATCGCGGCAACGGCGGTCTGTTGCTCGAAGGTCAGGGTGTCGAGATGGTCAACATCAATGTCCAAAAGGCGCTCTTGTTGCACAAGGACCTCAAGTTGACGGCTGCCCACATCCAGCACGTCGTAGATTTTCGCGGGCATCTGTGGCGCGGCGGCGGTCTTGTCCCGCCGGACCATGAAGCCGCAACGCAACCGGGCCTGCAACTCTTCCAGCCGCGCCACGCTCTCGGAGCGAGCAAAAGCAACCGTGCCGTCTTTCTTCGTGACCTGAACGATCTCATACTTGTTGAACGCTTCCTTGAACGCATCGAATGACATGAAATCTATGCTCTCCCAATCCAGCGCCCGCGCCAGCCCGTAGATTTCCAGCGGCCGGTTGGGGAGCGGCGTGCCGGTCAAGGCGATCACCCGGCGCGCGCGGCCCAGGATGCCGGGGTGCCGCCCGGCCGCCCAGGACCCGAGAATGTGCTTGGTCCGGGCGGACGAATGGTTGCGCAGGTAGTGCGCCTCATCCAGGATCACCGCATCCCACTCCGCCGCCCCGAGGGCCGCGCTAACCGTAGGCTGCTTGGCGCGGTCGTAAGAGACGATCACCGTCCGCGCTGTCGGGTGAACGTGCGGCCCGCTGACGGTAGCCACGCCATTCGTGGCGCACATGCGCAGCGGCCGAAGCCACCGCATGGCGGCATTCCGCCACTGCCGGGTAATAGCGGCCGGGCATACCACCAAGATGCGCTGCGCCTCGGTTGCGTTGCACACCGCCAGCGCCTGAACCGTTTTCCCGAGGCCCATCGGATCGGCGATCAGCGCATGCGGGCGGCGCAGCGCATACCGCACCCCGGCCGCCTGGAACGGCATCAAGTGCTCCCCGTCCGGTAGCCATAGCGGATCGCCGGGGTCATCCAGGGCGAAGGAAGCGCGGTATTCCGCCAGCAACGGCTCAAGCCGCAGTTGCGCGCTTTCGTCGGCGAACTCCGCCCAGGGCAGCGCGGCGAACGGCAGATACCCAGGCTTGCCGTGCGCCGCCGTAACCCATTCCAATCCGCCGCGTTGGACCTGTAGCCAACAGCGCGCCAAACTCGGCAGGTCCTGCCGCTTGGCGGCTTCGGGGCTTAGCGTGAGACGGAAAGCGGCTTGATCGGCGTCAAACGTCAGGCTTGCCAGCGGCACAATCGGGGACCCCCAGGGCGGTTGCGTCAGGCACCCGATAGCATGTTTTTGAAGTAGGACGCAAGCGCCGAAACTACGGCCGCCACCGCCGCCGCGACCCCCAACAGGTAGTGGCGGGTTCCTTCCAAGACGCGAAGGCGCTGTTCGTGATCGGCGGCCATGGGCGCGAGCCGATCCTCTATGGACCTCACGCGGGCGTGGATGTCCAACAGGATTTCGTCCTTCTTCTCGGGGGTCATGGCGTCAGAACCTCCCTGAACATCTGCGCGTCATCACCACGAAAACCGAGAAACTCGGCAACAGCCTTGGCAAGGCGGCTGCCTTTCTTCACAGCGTCGTCAAACTCCCAATCCAGCCAAGCGGCCTTGTCGGCTTCCTTGAGGAAGCGTTCCAACGCCTCCGGCTCGAAGCGGTTTCTCAGCGCCCAGGACAAAATGTCCTTCTTCGTGAGCGCCTCAACTCCCTCCGTGTCCGACTTGTAGGGGGCGATCTCGACGCCCACCAGCCGGGGGTCGTCGAATCGCAGCGCCCATTGAACGCCGCTTCGATCTGTGGCGAGAACAAACTCGCCGGTGTGGGAACGGGCTTCTACCCGGATAAAACCGTTTGTGTTCATGTTACGGCTCCCTCCGGAGACATATCGCATTGCCGATGTAGTTATACAGGTTCATAGGCCCGGCGGCTACCAACTTTTTCCCCAGAAACCGGAGACGCCAGCCGGTGTTAGGAACCGTGATCCCGTCAAACACCGCCGATCCCCCGCCTTGCCAGAAAAACGTAGTGAACAAAGAGGTCGTGATACTCCGCCCGTAGGCTATATCGTTCGCCTGAATCTCGTTCAGAGAGGCGTCAAGCAACTGAACTCTCAGTTGATAATCAATCTGCGTGCCAGCCGCACCGGTCTGCCCGCCAGCATACCAAGCATTCACCAATATTCTGAAAACGTTGTCGGCGAGCATCATATCAAAGAAAACAGTGTAAGAGGTCGTAAGATCAAAAACCCCGCTCCACCCGTTTGAGTGAACAGAGGACAGGTTCGGGGGCGCGTTGGTCATGACGAACGCGCGCGTGGCCGCGTGGTTGGCAGCGGTTGGCGGCCCCGACAGCGTAAGCAGGCCGGTCATCGTGTCGCCTGCTTTCAGGACGTAGGGACCGGCGGCGATGGTGGAATCCACGTAGCCCTTGGTAGCCAAATGGTTCGCTGCGGTCGGGGAGGCCGACGGCCCCACGATGGGCAACGGGCTGTCGAAAGTGATCTGGCCGTTGGCGCGGGCCACCTGGAACGGCGTGTTGATGTAAGAACCGGTGTCAGAATAGCGGTCTAGCCGCAGATCAGAACCCGCGTTACCGCCGCTTTCCGTGGCCGAATTGGCATAGAATGCCCACCGGGGATTCGCGCCGGTCTGATACACAATGGCGCGGTTGGAGGGCGAGGCGCTGCGTAGAATGACCCGCGCATCCGTGGCGTTGATCTCAAGGTTGCCGGTCATCGTGTCGCCGGTCTTGGCGACTCGGGTGCCAACCTCGGTATCCACGTAGCCCTTGGTGGCGGCATGGTTCGTGGCCGTGGGGGCACCCGAGAGCGTGAGCAACCCGGTCATCGTGTCGCCAGTCTTGGCGACTCGGGTGCCAACCTCGGTATCCACATACGCCTTCGTGGCCGCATGATTCGCGGCCGTCGGCGCACCCGAGAGCGTAAGCAGGCCGGTCATCGTGTCGCCAGCCTTGGCAACCCGGGTGCCGACTTCCGTGTCAACATACCCCTTGGTGGCCGCATGCAGCGTGGCCGTAGGCGCTCCCGAAAGCGTGAGCAACCCGGTCATCGTGTCGCCCGCCTTGGCAACCGCGCCGATGCTCACAAGCCCCGCCGCCGCCGTGGTCTGCGACAGGAACGAAACCGCCCAGGCCGGGGCGACAATCACAGTGTCCGCCAGCAGCGCGGCCTCCGGGTCGCCAGTCGTGGCGTTGAAGTAAAGCACCCGGCCCTTGCGGTTTTCCACCGCCGGAAGCGTGTTGGTCGAAAAGCCCGCATCACCAAGCGGCAGAATAATGGCGCGGTTCTGAACAACGTCGTTGATCTGCTGCAAACCCTTCACGACCTCATCGAATCGCTTCTCAGTCACGACAGCCGGGAACGGCGCGTTGGTCTTGTAGATGTCCGGCTGTAGCAGATCAACAACCCGGAACAGGATGACCCTTCGGCCGTTGGGCGGGGCGGTGGTGAACGTCACCCCGCCGCCCCCGAAGGTGTAATCAGTCCCCAGGACTTGCAGCGTGAGCACGCCGGTCGTGGGGTTGAACAGGTAAACTTTCAGGTTCGTGGAAGTCGCGCCGTCAATAGGGGCGTAGGAAAAGAAAGTCGCCACGCCGTTAGCGGTATGGACAACCCGCGCGACATCCGAGGAAACCGCCATTTTTCCTTACTCCCTCAAAGCCTGCAAAGCCCGCGCGCCAGTCGTGTTCTGCCGTCCCCCGAGGCTGGCCTCTATCATATCAACAGGGTGTCGCAAAAACAAGTTGGAACTCAGGATCGGCATCAGTCTCCGAACCGCCGTGATCTGCCGCTCGGCGACGTTATCGTATGGGCTGATAGCGTTGTAGGGCAGCCACATGGCATCGTTGAACAGGCGCAGCGTCCTGGCGGAAGGCCCGATCAGCCCCTCAAGCCGCTGCCGTTCCTGCCACCGCGTGTAGTCCTCCCCGGTCAGCAGCCGCTTGACGCCGCGCGCGCCGGTCAGCGCGGAGAAGGTCGCGTCCATCTCGGTCAGCCCGGAGACTAGACCACTCATGTCCAAGGAATCCAGAACCCACCCGGCCGCGTTGCGTTCCTTGACTTCGCCCCTGTTGTTCAGGTCGCGCAGCACCGTGGCAATCGCCCCGGAGACAAGAGCGGTCATTCCGATAACAAACTGCTTCCCGGCCGGTAGCTGCATGAACGGGATCATCAGTTGGGGGACTGATGCGATAACGAAACGCTTGAACTGCAACAGCAACCCGGCGAATGCGTTCTGCGTCCACATCGGACTGTCGAGCGCGCCCGGCTGGATCAGCGCCTGCTGCGCGCCGGTGTGCAACAGTAACCGGTAAGCCTCGAAAGCATCCCGGTCCCGGCTGAACCACGCTTCCATGTTGGAATCGAAGAGCGGGCTGCCATAGTCCCTCGCGCCGGGGATTACATTCTTGTAATCCTCGATCTGCCGCCCGATCCGCTCCAACATCTCCGTGCCGATACCCGCCTTGGAGACGATCACCCGGAACTCATAACTCGGTTGCCGCCCGGCGCGCAGGTCCTCCAAGCCCCGGATCAACAGGTCGGATCGGAGCCAATCGTTCCAGAGAGGCATCAAAGTCAGCCTGGAAGCCGTGTTCCCGACGACCGTCACGCCTCGGGACACCGGCCCTTGATGTTCCGGCGGCGCGATTTCGTAGAGCGCCCGCTCACGGCCCAGATTGGCCCACTCCGTCGCCGTCGCAAGACGGGTGAGGTTTTCGTGGGGGATTTTTCGGAGCGTGCCTGTCACACCAGCCGCGAACGACTTGATGCTGTGCTTGACAAACGGCAGCAACCCATACGCCATTACGGAGCGCGTCGTGTCGCCGATCTGCGCGAACAGGCCGGAACCCATGTAGAGCGTGTAGTTATAGGTGGATAGCGTCCGGGCGGCCTCCCGCGCCTTCCGCTCTACGTTGCTCTTGGCCTGATTCCGGACGCCGCGCGCCTCGGCCATCAGGTCCTGGATAAGCGCAGTCTCCGCCTCGAACCTCCGGCGAAGCTCTTCTCGCGCCTTAGGGTTTTCGGTAGTTTCGAGAAGCCGCATGTAGTCATCGTTCAGCCGGGCAATGATGTCCTCGGACTTGACGGACCCGAACTTCTCCATCGCCGCGATTTCGCGGCTGATGACGGAAGTATAGGCTTCCACGTTCTCAACAAAACTCTGCTTGAAATACGGCTCGAACACCTGCGGGTTCAAGTCCACCTCGCGCGCTTTCAAACTGGAACGAAGGCCGTATTCCATCTGCAAGTGCGGGTCAGTCCCGGCCAGCAGCTTGGCGGTTATCTCCCGCGCGCGCTCGCGGATCAAATCGGGGCGGCCCGCTAGCCCCGGCTCTTCGCCGTCGCCGTAGGCCAACAGCCGATCCCGCTCGTAAGACGGTGGCCGCGTCGGGCGGCCCGTAATGGCGTCCGGGAGCGCCTTTCCGGTGAGCGTCCTTATCCGGTCGTTATTCGACGCCGCGAAGATCATGTAGTCGGTTTGAGCGCGCGAAAGATCAGCCTGCGCCTTCCGGTAGTCGGCGATCAGAGCGCGGTCAACGTCAGTAACGGTTCCGGGCCGCTGCTTGCTCTCCCGGCCCGCCATTTCGTCAAGCCATTCCTGAATATCCCACCGGCCTTTGAGGCGAGCATGCGCCCTTATTTCCTCTTCGGCCTTGCTCAGATTTCGCCGCATCTCATAGACGCGACCCGAAAACTTTCGCAGCGACGCGCTAAGATTTTGAGCCTCTTCCCCTCCGATGGACGAAAGCGAATCAGAGATTTCGCGGAACACCACCCTTGAGTTTTCGCTTGCCTTGACGGCCGCGTCGTGCGCATCCACCCGCGCTTTCGCTGCCTCGGCCGCGTCGCCGATTTGCGTAACAAGCAGGTCCTCGAACTCAGTCGGCCGTTCGGCGATCTTGTGAACGTCAAGCTGTTTCGGGAAATACTCGGCATCCAGATCGCGGAGGGGGTTGCTCTTCGCGTCCTTTCCGTAGGTATCCCAAAGCCCCGACTGCCGGATGCGCTCAAGGAAGGGCTTCGAAACCTGTTTCTGCCATTCGCCGAATGCGCGGTCCAAAAGCCGGACCAAATCCGGGTTCTGAACCGGCGGGCCATAGAACCGATGCGGCTCTTGCCGAAACCGCGCCCACGTCGCGGCAAGCTCGTCGAAACTCTTTTGGTCCGGCACAAGCCCCGCCTGAACGGCCTCGGAGGAAATAAGGCGGAAGTCGTCAACGAACTTGTGAAACTGCGACATCATCAGAGCGCGCCGGGCTTCGAAGTTTCCGCGTTCAGTGACGGCCAGCCCGGCCGCCATCTCATCCCGCGCCGCCGCGATGAACTCATCCTCGGATAGGGTCAGCCCCCGCCGCTGCGCCTCGGCGTAGGCCCTCCTCAAGTCAGTGTCGGAAACCTGCCGCATCAGGGCGGCCGTCAGAATGCCGGGGTCCCCGTAGGAATAGACGAACTCCCGCGCCGCCCGGAAGGGCGACGTTGCCAACTCCAAGCCGGGGAAGCGGAAAGCCCCGAACCGCGTCGCAAGTCGGGAGAGGGCGCGGCCAATCGGCCCCAGGTCCGGCTCAAGCAGCGCCTCGCGCAGCAGGTCGCGGACGATCCTGTTGTCATCCACCACCCGCGCCGCGCCAACCGATTCACCTTCTCGATCTGCCACCCGCTGCCCCGTCAGATCATCAGCAAGCCTACCGGGGGCCGTCTCGTTCAGCGCCCGGTTCATGGCTGCCCGCGCCTCATGCGAGGCAGCGGCGGCGGTTTCCTCGGGGATACCCTCGCGCACCATGGCGCGCACGGCCGGGTCAACATCCGGGGTCCGCTCACTTGGCATCAGCACCGCCGTTCGCCGCCGCAACAACGCGCCCATGCCAACCCCCGCCGCGCCGAAGGCCGACCCGAGCGCGGTGCCGAACGCCAAATCTACCAAGGTGTCGGACAGCCCCCGGAAGGGGTCAATGGCGCGGCTGAACGGCTCCATGACAGCAGCGGAGGCAAGGCCCACCGCCGCGCCCTCAACAACCCCGCGCGCCAATGCCGCCCCACGCACGGCCATCCCGATGCGCGCGGCCCACCCGAGCGGCACAAGGTTGATCGGGTCAACAACCCCGGCCAGAAACCCGGAAACCAAAGGGTGCAAGGGACCCGCGCCGATGGTCCGCTCAAGGTCCAATAACTCAGCGCGCCGTTGCCGGAGATACGCAAGTTCTTCGCTTGACCGCGCTTGCGAAAGAACACGCGCCACCTCGGGCTGTTCCAGTTCCTCGCCGGTCAGAAGGCTAACCGGGTCGAATCCTTCCTCCCGCGCGAAGTCCTGACCGGAGTCGCGCAAGAAAGACATCACGCCAGCAACAGAAGAACCGAGGCTGAAAGACGTGCCAAGTTGTTCAAAAAGCCCGACGTTCCGGCGGGCAGCGGCGTCCTCAACAAGAAACCGCGCATCCTCCGGCAAGGTCAGGTTGAAGGGGTTGTTATCCGGCATTCCTCTTATTCCTCGGACACGCCGGTTGAAAACATCTCTTCCATCCCGAACATCATGGAGCCTCTACTGCGCCCGGACCTGCGATCACCGTAGCGCCGTTCAAGATCACGCCTGCGTTCGTCGGTAAGACGGAAGAAGTCGCGCCAAGTGCTTTCGTCACTCAGGTCATA
>Ga0272446_1003171_pt1 | contig 21218 bp, 18 predicted proteins | sample YNPCB0061_FD_194587 | JGI IMG/M metagenome (GOLD analysis project Ga0272446, IMG submission 194587) | Hot spring microbial mat communities from Yellowstone National Park, WY, United States - YNP-CB-006-1 | ecosystem: Environmental > Aquatic > Thermal springs > Hot (42-90C) > Sediment | place...
GAGGTGGCTTGCCCAAGAGCGCGCCGCGCCGCGCCGCTTTTCAATCTGTCAGCCAAAGCAGTGCCACACCGCCCGCGCCACCGAAACAACGTATGGTAATTAAAACAGCGGAACTCACGCTCGAGGTTGAAAAATTCGACACCGCGTCGGCGCAAGCGCAGCGCTTGGCAGAGCGTTACGGTGGCTTTGTCGCCTCGACGAGCATCAGTGCGTCGCGCTATAAGGATGTCAAAGAAGGGGCGATCGTCTTACGCGTCCCTGCCGAATCGTTTGAAACAGCGATGAGCGACCTCAGACGGCTTGGCAAAAAAATCGATAACGAAACCGTCAAAGGTCAGGACATTACCAAAGACTTCTACGACCTTGAAGCACGCTTGGAAAATCAAAAACGACTTGAAGCGCGGTTTCAGGAAATTTTGAAATCGGCGAAAACTGTTCAAGAACTTCTCAACGTCGAGCGCGAACTGTCTCAAACGCGCGGTGCGATTGAGCAGCTCGAGGGACAAAAACGCTTTTACATAGACCGTGCAGGTCTCTCGACAATTACCGCGCGCTTTCACGAACCGTATCCCGAATTTGCAGGCGGCGATGCTCGACCAAGTTTCTTCGGTCTGCTCGGCAGAGCATTGTCAGATGGCGTTTACAACTTCGGGAAAAATTTAGCGAACGTGGTTGAGTTTCTCATTGCTGGCATTCCGATTTTTGCGCTCATCGTGTTGATTGGTTACGTGATGGTATGGTTCTTCAAACGCTTTGTCAAATCGCCGCCAAAAAAATCCGCCGTCGAGAGTGCATTGCCACAAAGCTGATGGTTTATGCGTAACTTCATGCGCTGTTTTCTCAGAAAGCAACAGCGATATAACCGAACCGATTTTAGAACGCATCAATTACAACAGGGAAATATGTCCAACAACAACCTTAAACGGTTATGGACATCACATCTTGAATAAATTGCTCGTTGATTTGCAGGTCATGATTTGATAGAACTCTCCGAGATTCAAGTATCGTTCATCTATAAACTTTTACGACAATGGTTGAGGCCAAATTGCCCAAGAAAAAATCCGCGAAGAAAAAAAAGTCGCTCCTGACAACATTCACCAAAGAGCAGCTCTTGTATTTCTACCGCCTGATGGTAACAGCGCGAAAGATGGACGAGAAGCTGCTCACTATGCTCAAGCAAGGTAAGGCATCGTTTCACATCGGCGTTTCGGGACACGAAGCGGCGCAAATCGCGGTCGCCGCGCATCTAAAAACTGGACACGACTGGTCGTATCCGTATTACCGCAATCTTGCCTATTGCCTAACGATGGGATTTACGATTGAAGAGGCAATGCTGCACTTTCTTGCCAAAGAAGAAGACCCTTGCACGAGCGGTCGACAAATGTATGGGCACTGGGGGCATCAACAGCTTCGCATCGTCTCGCAATCCTCGCCGACAGGAACGCAGTATTTGCAGGCGACTGGCACGGCGATGGGCTGCAAACGTCAAAAATTAGAGACGGGCAAAAATGAAATCGTCTATGTGTCGAGCGGCGAAGGCACAACATCGCAAGGTGATTTTCACGAGGCGCTCAACTGGTCGAGCCGCGAAAAACTGCCGATTATTTTTTTAATCGAGGACAACGGCTATGCGATTTCCGTGCCGATACGCGAGCAAACCACCGGACAATCGGTCTATAAAATGACCGCCGGCTATGAAGGACTCTTGCGGTTCGATGTCAATGGCAACGATTTCTTCGAAGTCTATGAAGCGGCGCAGGCAGCTGTTGAAAGGTGCAGAAACGGCGAGGGCGCATGTCTCATCAATGCAAAAGTGGTTCGACTCTTGCCGCATTCTTCGTCCGACGACCACAATAAATATCGCACCGAAGCCGAACTCGCCGAAGAGCGTAAAAACGACTGCATCGTCAAATTCGAGGAGCGTGTGTTGGACGAAGAAATTTTCACACAAGCCGAGCTTGACGAAGTAAAGCAACGCGTGAAAGAGAAAATCGATGAAGCGGCAACTTGGGCAGAGTCGCGCCCCGACCCGAAAGTGGAAGACGCAACGAAACACGTGTTTAGCGATACGCCTCCGCCAGTGCAATTTGAAACAACCGAGCCGTCAGGCGCACCGATAGTAATGGTCGACGCCATCAACAAAGCGTTAGATGAGGAGCTTGCAGCGAATCCGAAACTGCTTGTCTACGGCGAAGACGTGGCGGGCGGCAAAGGCGGTGTCTTTACGGCGACGAGAAACCTAACGGCGAAATATGGTGCGGATAGGGTATTCAATTCGCCGCTCGCTGAAAGTTCCATTGTCGGCACAGCAATTGGGCTTGCAGTGATGGGATATAAACCCGTCGTTGAAATTCAATTCGGCGATTACATCTTTCCGGCGATGATGCAAATTCGAGACGAACTGACGATGATGCGCTATCGCTCCGCCGGAAAATGGAAATGCCCCGCCGTCATTCGCGTGCCCGTCGGCGGATACATTCACGGCGCGTTGTATCACTCGCAAAACATTGAGGGCATTTTCGCGCATGTAACTGGACTTTACATTGCCTATCCCTCAACTGCCGCCGACGCCAAAGGCTTACTCAAAACTGCTTGTCGAATGGACGACCCTGTATTGTTCCTCGAGCATAAATACCTGTATCGACAAAATTTCGCCAAATCGCCCGAACCCGATTCAAGCTATTTTTTGCCGTTTGGAAAAGCCCGCATTGCGCGCGGTGGCAAAGACCTCACCGTGATTACTTACGGCGCAATGGTGCAGCGCTCTATTGAAGCAGCCAGAAAGTTAGAAGCCGAAGGCGTTAGCGTCGAGGTGATTGACCTTCGAACCGTGATTCCTTACGACAAAGACGCGATTGTTAATTCGGTGAAGAAAACAAGCAAGGTCTTGGTGGCGCACGAAGACACGCTCACACAAGGCTTTGGCGCGGAGATTGTCGCGTTCATCGCACAGGAGTGTTTTCGCTATCTCGATGCGCCTGTAATGCGCGTCGCAGGTGCAGACTCGCCGATTCCCTACAACAGTGCGCTCGAGGAAGCCGTTTTGCCCGACGAGAAAAAAATCTACGCTGCGCTCAAAACGCTCGCCGCCTTCTAAGGTGATGAGCGCAAGTGACCTTAGTGAGGGGCAGAACGCCGTTAGAATTTCCACAGCGCATAGAAGTGATGCACAGGTCCGTGTCCGTTGCCTAAGCGGTAGGCGGCGCCCGCACGAATTGCGCCTGTAAGGTATTGTTTGGACTTCCTAACCGCGTTTTCAATGCTTTCGCCGCGCGCCAAAAAAGCGGCAATTGCTGACGAGAGCGTGCACCCTGTGCCGTGTGTGTTCGTTGTTTCAATCCGCTCTTCCTCGAACCAATAGACAGCGCCGTCAGCTGTCGCTAAGCAATCTGCGCTACCTTGTGCTGTTAAGTGTCCGCCTTTGACCAAAACGTGTTTTGCTCCGAGCACTTGTAAGTCCTGCGCGGCTTTTTCCATATCGTGTCGAGTGTTGATGTGTCGGCTCAGTAACACCGACGCTTCAGGCAGGTTGGGTGTCAGAACGGTGGCAAGCGGCAGCAGCGTGTTACGCAGTGCCTCAATGGCGTTGTCTTGCAAGAGTTTATCGCCGCTCTTGGCAACCATGACTGGGTCAAGCACGACCGACGGCGCATTGTAAAATCTCAATCGCTCTGCAACAGTCTCGATAATGTCGGGCGCAGCGAGCATTCCGATTTTGACTGCGTCAACGCCGATGTCGGATAAAACCGCGTCAAGCTGTTGCGCGATAAATTGCGGCGGCGCAGCATGAACCCCCAAGACACCGATTGTGTTCTGTGCTGTCAGCGCAGTAATGACCGACATTCCATATCCGCCCAACGCGGAGAAGGTCTTTAAATCGGCTTGAATGCCAGCGCCGCCACCCGAATCTGAACCTGCAATCGTGAGCAACCGCGTATAACGATGGTCAGACATAACGACAGTTTAGCTTAAATCTACTTCCGACGAGTCGCCGATATTGACGCGCCGCGCTTTGCCTTTTACAAATGCGTTGTTGCCGATAATCGATTCGTTCAGCAACATAGATAACACTTTCGTCTCTTCGCCGATGATGGAGTTTTGAACAACTGAGTCGCGCACGACTGCTCTGCTTGCAATCGTGGCGTAAGGCCCGATAATCGAGTTGTGAATGTCTGCATCGTCAGCAATGTAGACGGGCGGATTGATGACACAGCCGAAAATTTCTTTATGCTTCGATTTAGATTTCAAAAGTTTCTGGTTCGTCGAGAGCAGCGTTTCCGGCTTGCCGCAATCATACCAACCCTCGACAGGAAATGTCGAGAACTTCTCGCCGCTATCAATCATCATTTGCAGCGCGTCGGTCAGTTGAAATTCGCCTTTCGTGCGAATGTTCTCGGAAATCTCTCGGTTCAGACACTCGACCAAAAGCTGCGGACGTTTGATGTAATAAAGTCCGACGACAGCAAGGTTCGAGGTGGGCTGTTCAGGTTTCTCAATGAGTTTTGAAATGAACCCGTTTTTCATCTCCGCCACGCCGAACCGACGCGGGTCATCAACGGCTTTGACGCCAAGCGACGAATACTCGCGCCGCAAGACATCTTTGAGTTCTACCTCAAAAATTGTATCGCCCAAAATAATCAGCATTGGCTCCGTGCCGATATGCTCGCGCGTTATCCAAATCGCGTGTCCTAATCCCAAGCGCTCTTCTTGCTCGATAAATGTAAATTTGATGTCGTAATGTTTTGTCAGATACTCCTCAATCATATCGCCTAAGTAACCAACGACGATAACAGCCTCATTGAAGCCCTCTTCGATGATTTTATCGAGGATATGTCCGATGATGGGCTTACCAGCGACATTGAGCAGCACTTTTGGGAGCGTGTAAGTGTGCGGGCGCAGGCGACTGCCGACGCCAGCAACGGGAATAATGGCTTTCATTAAACAGGTTTTGTCGTAAATTTTGTCGACGAAAATTAATTGGCTTGTAAGTTATGCAAAAGCGTCGAAAAAGTCGTAGCCTAAAAACGCCGCCGAACATCTCGATGCCGTCCTCTCTTTCCCAGCGTGTGTTTCGAGAAGCCATCTTTGACGTGAAATACGAACTATGGGTCGAGCGGATGAAATTGGCACGCGGCGAGTCCGATTTTAACGCGCTGCGTCAAAAAGCCAATGTGTTGATTGAAGTGATTGAGCGGCGGCATCGACAAGTCTTTTCTGACAGGCGGCGAAAGAGGGTGCGCTTGTCGGCAGCAGAACTGATTGCGTTACCATTTTTTTGAAATAGCTGTTTGCTTCGCGTCGAAAAAGAATTATATTTGCAGCCTTGTTTTGAAAAACGGGGTGTAGCGCAGCTGGTAGCGCGCCTGTTTTGGGAGCAGGAGGTCCCGAGTTCGAGTCTCGGCGCCCCGACAGCGCAAGCATGGCTGCAATGGCAATCCCGAGTGAAGAAGCAAGCCATTCACAATGACGCGAATACGCGAATAAAGTGCCCGTAGCTCAGTTGGATAGAGCATCAGCCTTCTAAGCTGAGGGTCACTGGTTCGAACCCAGTCGGGCACGCGCAACATGGAAAAACATGGAGATTGTAGCTCAGCTGGTTAGAGCGTCGGTTTGTGGCACCGAAGGTCGAGGGTTCGAACCCCTTCAGTCTCCCGCCACAACTGTTCTTTAAAATTTGTTTCAACTTGGCCCCTTCGACTAGTGGTTAGGTCACCACCCTTTCAAGGTGGTTGGACGGGTTCGAATCCCGTAGGGGTCACAAACCTTGCCAAACAAAAAAGCTCCGCAATGAACGGGGCTTTTTTTGTATCCGAAAATCTGAATCGCTATGAAAATCTCGCTCAATTGGCTCAAAGAACTTGCGCCCTCGCTTGCGCTCTCTGAAACCGACATCATCGAGAAACTCACCACGCTCGGCATTGAAGTCGAAGGCGTAGAGCGCATCGGCGGCGCCTTCACGAAGGTCGTGGTCGGAAAAGTGCTTGAAAAAGAAAAGCACGCCAACGCAGATAAACTGTCTGTCTGTAAAGTTGATGTCGGTGCAGGCGATGCGTTGCAGATTGTCTGCGGCGCGTCGAATGTGGCAGCAGGGCAGACTGTTCCCGTCGCACTCGTTGGCGCTACGCTTGTCGTTAAAAAAGACGGCGTCCCAACGATACTTGAAATTAAAAAATCCAAAATTCGCGGCGTTGAATCGCACGGAATGATTTGCGCCGAAGACGAACTGGGACTCTCCGACGACCACTCTGGCATTATGGTACTGTCAGACGATTACGCCGTTGGAACACCGTTTGAAAACTATGTCGAGCGCGACACGATTCTCGAGATTTCCATTACGCCCAATCGCCCCGATGTGCTATCGCATTTGGGCGTGGCACGCGAACTTGTCGGCGTCTCCGGTGTCAAAGCGCTGGCTTACGACGCATTGCCGTTTTCGCGGTCGCAGTCGCGCATTAGGATTGATGACGCTGACAACTGCCCGCACTATGCCGCCGTCGTCATTGAAGGTGTAACGATTGCACCCTCGCCGAAGTGGCTGCAAACACGCCTGAAAGCGATTGGACTTCGCCCAATTAACAATGTCGCCGACGTAACGAACTATGTTTTGCATTCTGTCGGGCAGCCGCTTCATGCGTTTGATTTGGATATGCTGATGGGTAAAAAAATCGTTGTGCGCAGCAACGTCAATGAGCCGTTCAAAACATTGGACGGAAAAATGCGGCAGATTGAACAGGGAATGGTGATGATTTGCGATGCGGAAAAACCCGTTGCGATTGGCGGCGTGATGGGCGGCTTAGAGTCGGAAATTTCGGATAAGACGAAAAATGTCTTGCTCGAGGCGGCATATTTCGCGCCAAGTTCTATTCGGCGGACGGCGAAAAAATTGGGACTCTCGACGGATGCGGCGTATCGATACGAGCGCGGCATTGACTGGGGAAATCTTCGTGCGGCGGCGGCAATGGCAACGAAATTGATACTCGACCTGGCGGGCGGCACTGTCGTTGAGACATCAGAGGTCGTCCAAAAAGAGCGCGAGAAAGTTCACGTCGAGTTCCGACCGGCACGGGCAACGGCGTTGCTTGGTGTTCATATCGAGACGCCGAAAATGGTTGAGATATTGACGCGGCTCGGCTTCGAGAAGAAAAATCAATCGGCGGAAAAAATCGGGTTTGCTGTCCCGACGTTCCGAGTCGATATTGAGCAAGAAGAAGATTTAATTGAAGAAATCGCGCGCGTATATGGCTACGACCACATTCCAGCGTCAGAAAAAATGAACGCGTCGTATCCGCAGAGCCGCGATAAAAAACAAGGCTTCGACGACCTTGTGCGCGAGATGATGATTGGCTTCGGCTTCAAAGAAATTCTCACCAATCCGTTGCTCAAATACGAGGATGTGGCGCCGTTTTCAACGAACATTGTGCGCACGCTCAATTCGGTGAGTGAAGATATGGAGGCAATGCGTCCTGCGCTTGCGCCGTCGATGCTGAAAATCATCGCGCACAACATCAATCGCGGCAATGCGGATTTACGATTGTTCGAGGTTGCGCATGTCTTTGAGACCGACCCGACATGTGGCGAGGAGAAAAGCACATTGGTTCGGGGGTATGTTGAGAAAGAGATGCTTGGTTTGGCAGTAACCGGGCGACGCGAGCCACGACGCTGGGCACAGAGTCATGAAATGTCGGACTTTTACGATGTCAAAGGCGCGGTCGAGGCGTTACTTCAACGGTTACATCTTCTTGAAAAAACGAAGTTTATTCCTTATACTCCCAATGCTCTGCGTGTGGAATTTTTTGACGCAGAGCGCAATGCTGCTGCAACAGGGCAAGTTGCGGGAATGATTTATGCGGCGACAAGAGAGACGCTGACCCGATACGATATACGCCAGCCCGTGTTTTGGGCAGAGTTGGATATGTCAATACTGAAAGTGTGGTCGAGATTCGAGCGTGTGTTCAAAGAGCCTGCAATTTACCCTGCCGTGTGGCGCGACCTTGCCTTTTTCGTTCCAACATCGGTTCACTCCCGCGACCTTATCGAGGCGATGCGGACAATCGATTCGCTCATCGAGACCGTCGAGGTCTTTGATGTGTATGACGGAAAGGAAACTGGCAGTGCCACGCCCAAGCGCAGTGTTGCTTTGTCTCTGAAACTTGTCAGTTACGAACGCACTTTGACCGAACAAGACATCAGTTCGTTGCTGGCAAACGTGATTAAAGCAGTCGAGTCCAACTTCGGTGCGGAGCTTCGTCAAGCCTAAGGTCAAAGAGGCGAGGAAGCACGGGAGACGGACAAGACGTATTTGTGAGAAGTTGTGTTCAAGCATCAGGCGATATGGATCTCATCATCGATTTAATCCGATCAATCCGAGACAGCAATGACGGGCAGCGCGAACAGAAACGGGATTGTGGCAAACACGGCAACGGAACCGACACCGGAAAAAGTCGCGTTGAGCAATTTAGCGCAATGTGTGCATCAACTTATTGAGGAAGTCTCTCGATTGAAGCAGGAAAATCGTCGGCTGACGCATGACCTTGCTGTTGCAGCACTGCAACTGCAAGAAGCACGCGCCTTGACACCGCAATCGCCTCAGACATCGGACATGGAGACCGACTGGGTGCTTTCCGCGTCCGAGCGGGCGGTCTTGCGCGAGCGACTGCTGCGGCTCTTGGAAAAAATCGACCTTGAACTACAACGCTACGACTCATAAATCGTTACAAAGTTATTTGGGTAATCGATGTTATTTTCATCGGAACTGTTACGCCAACAGCTATCAGTGAATGGAATCAATCAAGGTTAGAATATACGGCGACGACTATCCACTATTAGTCGAGAACAGAGAACTCACCGAAGCCGCTGCCCGCCAAGTCGATAAACTCATGGCAGAGTATCGACAAAAAGCGGCGGATTTGGGCGCGGCTCGATTGGCGATTCTCGCTGCAATTCACTTGGCTGAAAAAACCATTGAAGCGGAGCAGCGTCTTGCCGCTGTAACGCGCGACATGGAGCGTCTGTGCCAGTTGTCCGAATCAGCGTTGCATATCGATACCGCGATGTAACGATTTTTTTCGTAACATTTGCCGCGCGTAAAAGCGGCATTGCTCTTTGACAATCACGCTTTGAAAAATTCAATCCGCACCGATTTTTCAAGGTTGCGCTCTTAGAAATAAAGAATCGATACTTTTTCTAATAGGGAGCTCATCTCTCGGCGTTGAACGCAGGCCTCGCTCGCTTTGGCGATTAGGTTGCGCTGTCTGTATGCCTTCGCGGGCATTGATGTCGGACATCGCAGGCTCAGTGGAAGCACGATACGTAGAGGACGCACCCACCGTGTAGGTCGGGATTCTTTATACCTATCGCAACCGTGAAGACGACGTGCGGATTTTTTATTTCGAGCTAACCAGTCACGGGTCTTTAAAGCGGAGAACAGATTGGACAACATCCAAACAACATTACTTAGTGAATGAATCTTTAAGCAACATAATAAACTCACGTCATCGCAACGGCGAGACGCTGTTACAGAAAGGAATTTTTCAGCATGGACATTGTCATCAATTTTGTATTGCTTGCTTTGGCAAGCGTGATTTTTTTCATCGTCGGGTTTTTCGTCGGACGCTATTTCCTCGACCGCGTCGGCACAACGAAGATTTTGGAAGCGGAAGAACAGCGCATTCAAATCGTTCAGGAAGCCAAGCGTGAGGCGCAGGCACAGAAGGACGCCAAAATGGAAGAAGTAAACGAGGAATGGAAACGCAAGAAGCGCGAATTTGAACAGGAAGTAAACATTAAAAACAACAAGTTTCAGCAGGTGCAAAAGCAAGCGAAAGCCAAAGAGGACGCCCTGCAAAAACGCGCTGAGCAACTGCAAAAGCGCGAAAAAGCCCTCGATGACATTCAAAAAGACCTGAACCAAAAAATGGCATTCGTCGAGCAGCGCGCCGCCGAACTGCAACGGCTGATTGAAGAGCAAAATCATCGCTTGGAAAATCTAAGTGGCTTGAACGCAGAAGACGCTAAAGCCATGCTGACAGAAAACCTGATTAGCAAAGCCAAAGAAGAAGCCGCAGCAACAATTAAACAAATTCACGACGAGATGCGCGCCAACGCTGAAAAAATCGCCGAAAAGACGATTCTGATGGCAATCGAGCGCACCACCGTTACACAAGCCACCGACAACGCGATTACCGCCGTGCATCTGCAAAGCGACGAACTTAAAGGCAGAATTATCGGGCGTGAAGGCAGAAATATCAAGGCATTTGAAAACGTAACTGGCGTCGACATCATCGTCGATGATACGCCCGAAGTAGTCATACTGTCGTGTTTCGACCCAGTGCGCCGAGAGGTAGCTAAAATCACGCTGCAGAAACTGCTGGTCGATGGCGTCATTCATCCGGGAACAATTGAAAAAGCATATCAGGCAGCGCAGAAGGAATTGGAAGAAGTTATCATCAGCACGGGCGAAGAAACCGTCGTGCAACTCGGCATTGCGAACATTCACCCCGACCTCTTGCGGCTCATCGGCAAAATGAAATATCGCACGAATTACGGACAAAATATGCTTAAACATTCGCACGAAGTCGCTATGCTCGCAGGCTTAATGGCGGCGGAATTGAAACTCGATGCGAAACTTGCCAAACGCGCCGGACTCTTGCACGACATCGGCAAAATGATTGACACGCAAGAAACATCGCATGCGCTGTCAGGTATGGAACTGCTGAAAAAATATAAGGAGCATCCGATTGTCATTAACGCAGTCGGTGCGCATCACGGCGAAATCAACAAAGAAAATGCAATTGCCGACATCGTTGACGCAGCGAATGTAATTTCAGGCTCGCGCCCGGGCGCGCGCGGCGCGGTTACGCCCGAAGGCTATGTCAAGCGGCTGGAAAGCCTCGAGGAAATTGCGCGGACATTTCCGGGCGTGGCGCGCACCTATGCACTGCAAGCGGGACGCGAAATCCGAGTTATTGTTGAGGGCGACCGTGTCAGCGACCAACAAGCCGATATGCTCGCGCACGACATTGCTGGGAAAATTATGACATCGGTGCAGTATCCCGGACAAATCAAAGTAACGGTAGTCCGAGAAACGCGCTCGACTGCTTATGCGCGATGACACTGGAAGTAGACGAAAAAGTCCCGCTTACGTCGGGACTTTTCTATTCGTGTCTATTCGTATCAAATTTTTTCGTCGAGAGCAGGTCTGCAAGTTTTGCCTTTTCCTCATCGCTCATCGAGCTAAGTTTCTCCGCCAAGTCTTTATCGACGGATTTAAGCGCGGTGGGCTTTTCGGAATCTGACGAAATTTTGTTCATCTCCTCTTCAATACCCGATTGAGCACGTTTGAATTCGTTGATGCCTTTGCCCAAGCCACGCGCGAGTTCGGGCAGCTTTTTCGCGCCAAAAAAAAGCAAGACAACAAGGAAAATCAAAATCAGTTCTTGTCCGCCAATTCCAAACATAGACGATTGAAAATTAAGTTGTAGAAAACAGCGAAGTGAATTTATACAAAACTCTGCTTCGCGCCAATTCGACAAGGAGACATTTTTCTCTCTGCCAAAGCATGGCTTGCTAAAAAAGGCCGCGTTGCGTATTAGCAGGGGCAATGACTGCCGTGCTTAAATGAACATTCAAGAAACAAGCCACCGCGAGATGCGGTGGCTTTCAGGTTCAGCGATATGCGGCATTAGTTTTTCTTTTCGGGCGCAGGACGCTTATCGAAAATCTGGTCGATAATGCCGTATTCTTTTGCTTCTATCGCGCTCATCCATCGGTCGCGTTCTGAATCCTGTCGGACTTTCTCGACGCTTTGTCCAGTGTGTTTGGAAATGATTTCATCGAGCAGTCGGCGCGTCTTTTCGATTTCGCGTGCGGCGATGAGAATATCGGTTTCTTGTCCTTGCGCGCCGCCCGACGGCTGATGAATCATCACGCGAGCGTTAGGGAGTGAGGCGCGCTTGCCTTTTGCGCCCGCCAGTAGAAGAAATGCGCCCATGGATGCTGCCATACCGACACAGACCGTCGAGACGTCGGGACGAATGAACTGCATCGTATCATAGACGCCAAGCCCTGCATGAACCGCGCCGCCAGGTGAGTTGATATACATATAAATGTCGCGCTCTGGGTCTTCCGATTCCAAGAAAATCAGCTGCGCCATAATCAGGCTTGCTGAATGGTCATCGACAACCGTGCCATAGAAAATGATGCGTTCACGAAGTAGTCGCGAAAAAATATCAAACGCGCGCTCGCCGCGTCCCGATGTCTCGACGACCATCGGCACAAGCATACCGTGCGTTTGGTTGATGCTGTTCTCGATACGCGAGTCAAAGAGTTTCTTCGCGTGGTAATCGAATCCAAAATTGATGTTTGCCATTATTGTGTCAACAGTTGATTTAAAAACCGTCGCGCGCCACTTTGCAGCGTGCGCGACAACGCCAAGTATCGGCGTTAGATAAAAACATCGCTCGTCCGAGTCAACGTTTCGTGCGGGCGCTTAGAAATTAATTTTCAGCAACTCGCTCTTGTATTCCTTGAGCTGTGCGGCGTCCCACGAGGGATATTTATGGCGCATCGCCACTGCGCGAACTTGGCTTGCCGCTTGTTCGTCTAAATCGTTTTTGACGATGTTAAAGCCCTTAACTCTTCCATCGGGCGACACAACAACGTTGAACGCAAACGCGCCGGTCTTCCCTAAACGACTTTTTGCTGCCATAATGGTCGGGCGAACTTGCTCGACCAACTCTTCGGTAGCGTCATCAATTTTTCCGTATTCAAATTTTGGTGCGTTTGGGTTGCTCGGTGGTGCTGGTTCAGGGCGTTTGCTGTCGCCTCCTCCGCCACTGTAAGTAACTGTTTTCTCGATTTTGATGCCGGTCTCCTGTTGTTTGGCGCTGTCGATGGTTTGCGCATAGCCGCGTTGCAAGGCGCTGTCGGCAACTTTAATTAAACTATCGGGACGAGTGAGTTTCACTTCGTCGGTTTTGCCGCAGCCAGAGCAGCCTGTCATGACTTGAAAAGACGACGCCAGCAGCAGCGCAGCGGGCAACAGCATGGGATTGAATCGTGATTTCATCTTTGGTTGGAGTTTAATTTTCGGAAAATTATTGATGCGGTAGTCGCCGCATTAAGTTTCAATGGAAACGTATCAAAACGCAATCTGTAAAACAACGGGTTCAAGTTACAACTCAAAAGTTATAGAAACGTTAAATTGTTTCTCGATAAAAAGAAAGGCTGATTTGCATCGAGCAAATCAGCCTTATCGCATCGGCGAAGCGCGGGTGCGGAATTAATACATGCCGCCCATACCGCCGCCCGGAGGCATGGCAGGCGCTTTTTCTTCTTCCTTCTTCTCGCAAATGACGGCTTCGGTCGTCAGCAAGAGACTTGCAACGCTTGCTGCATTCTCGAGCGCGGTGCGCGTAACTTTCGTCGGGTCAACGACGCCAGACTTGATGAGATTTTCGTACGTCTCAGTGCGAGCATTGAACCCAAAATCGTCTTTGCCTTCCTTGACCTTCTGAAGCACGACAGCACCGTCGGTTGTGCCTGTATTGGCAACAATCATGCGAAGCGGCTCTTCGACAGCGCGGCGGATAATCTCGATACCGGTTCTTTGGTCAATGTTGTCGGTTTTGATGTCAGCCAGTTTCGCCGAGGCACGAATGAGCGCAACGCCACCGCCAGCAACAATGCCTTCCTGAACAGCCGCGCGTGTGGCATGCAGTGCGTCTTCAACGCGGGCTTTCTTCTCCTTCATCTCGACTTCGGTGCTTGCGCCGATGTTCAAGACTGCAACACCACCAGAGAGTTTCGCCAAGCGCTCTTGGAGCTTCTCCTTATCGTAATCGCTCGTGGCTTTCTCGATTTGGTTCTTGATTTCGTTGATGCGCGCTTTGATTTGTTCGGGCTTACCCTTGCCTTCAACGATGGTCGTGTTGTCTTTATCGACCGTTACACGAGCGGCTTGACCAAGGTAGGCAAGCGTCGCATTCTCGAGTTTGTATCCTTTTTCTTCGCTGATAACTGTGCCACCCGTCAGGATAGCGATGTCCTCGAGCATGGCTTTGCGGCGGTCGCCGAAGCCCGGGGCTTTGACGGCGCATACGCGCAACGTGCCGCGCAGCTTATTGACCACGAGCGTTGCCAGCGCTTCACCTTCAATTTCTTCTGCAATCAGCAGAATTGATTTGCCAGTTTGCGCCATTTTTTCCAAAATCGGGAGCAAGTCCTTCATGTTGGAAATTTTCTTGTCGTGAATCAAGATGAACGGGTCTTCCAACTCGGCTTCCATTGTTTCCGCGTTGGTAACAAAGTAGGGCGAAAGGTAGCCTCTGTCGAACTGCATACCCTCGACAACCTTCAATTCGGTCTCCGTGCCTTTGGCTTCTTCGACCGTGATGACGCCGTCTTTGCCGACTTTTTCCATCGCATTGGCAATCAGGTCTCCGATTTGCTGGTCGTTGTTGGCGGAAATCGTGCCGACTTGTGCAATTTCATTTTTACCAGAAATCGGGCGGCTGATTTTCTTGAGCTCCTCGACAATAGACGCGACGGCAAGGTCAATACCGCGTTTCAAATCCATCGGGTTTGCGCCAGCAGTGACGTTCTTCAACCCTTCGCGGTAGATGGCTTGTGCGAGAACGGTCGCGGTGGTCGTGCCGTCGCCAGCAACATCGCTGGTTTTCGAGGCGACTTCGCGCACCATTTGCGCGCCCATATTCTCTAACGGATCCTCGAGTTCAATTTCTTTTGCAACGGTAACACCGTCTTTGGTAACCGTCGGCGCGCCGAATTTTTTGTCGATAATGACGTTGCGCCCTTTCGGACCGAGCGTCACTTTGACGGCGTCAGCGAGTTTATCCACGCCGCGTTTCAAAGCGGAACGGCCCTCTGCATCGAAGTGAATTGTTTTTGCTGCCATAAGTCGTTTTAACTTTTTTGGTTGAGTTGAAGATAGGTTAGTTCAAAACTGCGAAGATGTCGCTTTCGCGCATAATCAAATACTCTTCGCCATCGACGGTAACTTCCGTGCCAGAATACTTGCCGTAAAGCACTTTGTCGCCTTTTTTGACTTGCGGCGCAACAATGTTGCCGTTGTCGGTAGCTTTACCAGGGCCGACGGCAATGATTTCGCCGTGCTGCGGTTTCTCTTTGCCCGTATCGGGAATGTAGAGTCCGCCTTTGGTTTTCTCTTCGGCTTCAGCCGCTTTAACAATCACGCGGTCTGCGAGCGGTTTCAGGTTCATATTGATTCCTCCGTCTGTAATTTTTGATTGATGAATTTTGAGCTGTTGTGAGAATTTTCATTAGCACTCAACGCTAACGAGTGCTAATATAGTTCCAAAACAAGAAAAAGTCAAGTGCCGCGAAGAATGTGTAGGAGAGACTTGCAATGTGAGTTGCTAAAATGACGGACGCCATACATTCCACACAATGACAAACAGGGCTTCAATGTAGGTAGTGTTGATACAAGTCTTGAGACAAAGCGCCGCGATTTAACTAATTTTAAGGACGCCCTAAACGTTGGGCTTGCAAACCGTGTTCAAGAAAGCGAACTTATTTTGTAACTTTGAAAAAAGTTTGAGTGAGAAGTAACCATCAAACCTTGTTCGTTATGTCGATTAAACCAAAATTCATCGTCGGATTTGCCCTCGTGGCAGCCATACTTGGTTGGCTTGCATTCACTGCCCAAGAGTGGGGAAACAGCACCATCGGCTATGCTAATCTTCAAGAGGCCAGCACCACTAAGAAACTCTCGTATGTCAAAGGATATTGGGTGAAAGAAAAGCCCACCGAAGTAAACGGCAGCGTTTTCACATTCTACATGAAAGATGAATCTGGCGCAGAAACGCTGGTGATCTACCGCAACGGCAAACCGAACAACTTTGAGCAAGCAACAAGCGTCGTTGTTCAAGGCACGTGCGAAAATGGCACGCTATACGCCAAAGATATTCTCGTCAAATGCCCATCAAAATACCAATCTGAACAGGCGGATAACGCTAAGAAGAGTTAAGTGCAGATGTTTCATTGAACAATGCACTGAATTTACTAATCAGTCCAAACAACCGATGCAATACCTTTTAACGACCTTGCTTCTCCTTAACCTGCTCTTGGCTCAGGGCCTGTTTGCGCAAACTATAGCGAAGGTCGAGATTTCATCAAAAGCGAACATCTTTGCCGCAGGCAACACAAAATTGCCTGAGATGCACGGCGGTGCAGGTGTTTTGCCCGTGATGGTCTCGCTTGCTGGCGCAAAAAGCATTTCGTTAGAAAATGTCAGCGGCAAGGTCAGTTGCGCCTTTGAGTATTATGGTGCCGACGGAGGCAGCTGCGCAGGTGGCAATACCGACATACAATCGTTTGATAAGATTTCGGGCATTGTTCATCATCATCGCACCATGTTTGTTGTCGGCGTTTTTATAGGGGGCGGGCAATCTATGCAACGCACAACGGCAACGGAAGTTGGAGTCAACGAAGGAGCGAATGAAAAACTTAAACTGCCAAACAAAGTCGACCGAACCACAGAGGTTGCTGTCGGCGATGCAGTTACAAGTGCGCCTGAACGTCTGGATTTCACGAATAACGACAATTTTACGCAACTCTCGCCCAAACTTAATCAAGTGTTTTTTATCGGAGATGGCAAAAATAATCAAGGCGTCGTGCAGAAGTTTATCGTGCCACAAGGTGCAACTATGCTCTTTTTGGGATTTGCTGATGCTGCTGCATTTCAAGGCGAGCCGGGTTATTACGATGATAATGATGGCGCCATCACCGCGACTGTAAAACTTTCAAAGTAGTATGCTTACAGAATTTTTAACGGGAAAATTTATTACAATCGTCGGCTTTACGGCGGCGCTCATCTCGACCTTCGCGTTTTATCGCGCTGCGCAGAACGAACAAAACAAGCCCGTGTATCATGAGTGGCTCTTATTAGCCCGAAAAACCTTTATGGTCATGTTTGGCGCGCTTGTCATCAATGGGTTTCATTTGTTATACCTGATTCTCTCCCATCAATTTCAGTATAACTATGTCAAGCACTACTCCTCGACTGACCTAAACCTGTTCTATCTTATCTCGACGTTCTATGCGGGACAAGAGGGCAGTTTTATGCTCTGGATGTTCTACGGGGCGTTGTTCGGTGTGTTCATCATGCTCACCGCAAAAGAGTACGAAGCGCCCGTGATGACGGTGCTGACGCTCTCGCAAGTCTTTCTGCTCTCAATGATTATGGGCGTAGATGTTCCGGCGCTCGGCATGATTGGAAGCGACACCTTTGCACTGACGACTGGGCAAGTTCCAAAAGAAGGAGACGGATTGAACCCGCTGTTACAAAATCCTTGGATGGTCATTCACCCGCCGACGCTCTTTGTGGGCTTTGCCTCGCTGATTGTGCCGTTTAGCTACGCGGTTGCGGCGCTCTGGAAAAATAAATATGATGACTGGATTCGTCCTGCGATGCCGTGGGTGCTGTTCAGCGCGGTCGCACTTGGCACAGGAATTATGATGGGCGGGTATTGGGCATATAAGGTCTTAGGCTGGGGCGGATATTGGGGCTGGGACCCAGTCGAAAACTCATCGTTAGTTCCTTGGCTCTTCATTGTGGCATTGCTCCATACAATGATGGTTCAAAAAAAGAACGGCTCGCTCAAACGATGGAATTTATTTTTGGCAATTCTCGCCTTCTCAACCATTCTGTATAGCGCGTTCCTGACACGAAGCGGAATTTTGGGCGATACATCTGTTCATTCCTTCACTGACTTGGGACTTTACAACCAACTTGCGCTGTTCTGCGGCGGGTTCCTAACGTTAGGACTTATGCTGCTCGCCTATCGCACTAAATCGATTGTCTCTGTGCAGCCTAACGGATCTCTTTACTCTCGTGAATTTTTTCTCTTTTGCGGCTCAATCGTGCTGATGCTCATTGGGCTTGTAATTGCGGCGGGAACCTCTACGCCGATTTACAGCAAACTTACTGGCACGCCGCTCACCAAAATTGACGCGGATTTTTACAACAAAGTAACGCTTCCGCTTGCTGTCTTGATTGGGCTTTTGTCTGCCGTCGGGCAACTGATTTGGTGGAAGAAAATCGATGCGGAAAATCTCGTGAAAGCAATTTCGCTGCCGCTGTCGGCTGCAATGATTTTTACATCGGTGCTGGTGCTGTCGGGCGTCCGCGAGATTGGAATGATTCTGCTTGCGCTGACTGCCGCCTTCTCGCTTTTTGCCAATGGACAGATTTTCTTCAAAGTCGCCAAAGGAAATCTGCGATTCGCGGGTGGCTCGCTGGCACATGTCGGGCTTGGCTTGATGCTGCTCGGCATCATCGGCTCAGCGAAGTATGACGAAAGCAAACACGTCGAACTGCCCAAAGGCAAGCCTGTTGAAGCCTTCGGAAAGACATTGACCTATACAGGTGTCCAAACGGTCGACGGCGCAAAGAGCGGTTACAAAATCAACATTGAGGACGGCGGCGATACATACACCGCTATGCCGATAATGTATGAGACCAAACGTATGACGGTGCAAAATCCCGATGTAACTCACTACCTGACAAAAGATTTTTACATTGCGCCCGTCAATTTAATGAAGCGAAAAAATCCAAACCGTTTGGTGTTGTCCGCCGATGAACCGCAGACAATTCACGGCTATGCTGTTACATTCACGGGCTTCAAAATGTATCAAGACCCGACAACGCTCGATGCCAACGCTACTCAGCCGATAAAAGTCGGTGTGAAGCTCAGCGTTGCCAAAGACGGGGTAACCGAATCGATTGAACCAACATTCACCATTGTTGCTGGCGAATCGCCTGTTGTTCAGCCTGCGGCGCTTGCGAGCAATCCAGCCGTTTCTTTCGCTGTAACGAACATTGACGCCAACAGCCGAAAAATTATGGTCGAGGTCGACGGCGTCGGAACAACTATCGACGCGCCGAGCGAAACCTTGATTGTGGAAGCCAGCGAAAAGCCATTCATCAATGTGCTGTGGATTGGCACATATCTCGTCGTCTTCGGATTTATGCTCTCCATTTACCGCCGTTGGAAAGAGCGTAACATCACAAGCCGTGTCTCGACTCAAACACTTACGACAGCACAGAATGCGCCTGAACTCGTCGATGTGGAAGACTAAATCGGCTGCCGCCGTTTTCTTCTGTCTCTTGTGTTACGCTGCACCCGTCTTTGGACAATGGAAATACTCCGTCGCAGTGCCTAACGGTGCAGATTATGTTTTAAAAAACGTCGCCAAAGCAGATACATTGGGAAAAAAACAAACGGCACTGCTTATGCCGGAAGAACCGACGAGTGGAAAAATTCCGTTTGTTGCCGCCGCTCTCTCGTTTATACTGCCGGGTATGGGAGAAGTGTATGCGGGAAGATTTAGTTCGGGCGGACAGTATTTTCTGGGTGCGGACATTGCGCTGGTTACGTCACTCTTGGTAACCGTCATCTCAGGAAATGTGCAGCGCGCCGAATATCAAACCCTCGCGCGACTAAATGCCAACATCATTGGCGATAAAACCGACCAGTTCTGGATAGACATTGCCGATTACCAAAGTTGGCAAGCATTCAATGAAGATCGCTTGCGCCGCCGTCAATACGGTCGCGTATATACCGAAGCGAATGCTTGGCAATGGAACAGCGAGGCAAGCCGCCTGCAATACAGACAAACGCGCATATCGAGTGAGACGGCATTTCAAGCAGGATATTTTGTCGTTGCGGCAATGGCGCTCAATCGATTGCTTAGCGCAATTAATGCCGTTAGGCTTTTGAATGAGCAAAACGACGCCTCTCAAAACCAAACATCTTCTTCTATGCTAATTCGCAGCGCAACGCCTGCCTCGCTTGATGGCCTCGGTGTTGGCGTTCAAGTGTCCTTCTGATAGAAAACTTCCAAACGAATTTATTTATCCTCGATTGTTTCCTCCCGCCGCCGAAATTTGGAAGTTTGTAACGCTTGTGTTAACTTTGCGTTACCAAAGAGTTAAAACAATCTTTCTACAAGACGTTTAGAATTTTGGTTAGGCTTTCCAGTCAGCAAAGCCGACGAACAAGCTCTCCAGTCAGCAGAGCGGCAGTAAGTAAAGTTCCTGTATTACGAAGCCCATTTAGCCCATTTAGTATGTGTGTAAAAGCATCTGTTCTTCAAAGTGCTCGGAAGAGCGCGTTCAACATTGAGGCTTAAACATTTGTTAATCTCAGTAAATGCAACAGATTCGCAAAATTTTTTAATGAAAAACATCTACTAAACTTCTCAATCTCATGCCGAACACGAAAGCCAAAACAATTCTCGTCGCTGACGATGAACTCCATTATGTTACTGTGTTACGCAGTGCATTGGAAAAAGAGGGATACAATGTCGTTTGGGCGCAAAATGCCTCCGAGACAATCTCGAAGATTTCGGTCAAGCCGACGGCGCTCATTATGGACTTGATGCGCGGACAGTCCAACGGGTTAGAACTTTGCCGACAACTTCGAATGCTGCCGGAATCGAAGCATCTGCCGATTATCGTTCTAACGAGTAAAGGCGAAGAGTCCGACGAAGTCGTCAGCCTTGAAATGGGCGCGGACGATTTCATTCATAAGTCGGTCAGCACGCGCGTTTTGTCTGCCCGCCTCAGAAATATCCTGAAGCGCTATGCGCCAACTGCGCCCGTTGTATCCGACGAAGTAAGCGCGGTCAAAATTGGCCCGTTAGAAGTCGATAAACTCTCGCACTCGGTCAAACTTGCCTCCAAAGAAGTCTTTCTTCCGCGCAAGGAGTTTGAATTGCTCTGGATTTTGGCATCGAACAAAGGCAAGGTCTTTTCGCGCGAAATGCTGCTGCGCCGCGTCTGGGGTGAAAACGTCTATGTAACCGACCGCACAGTTGATGTGCATATTTGCAAAGTGCGACAACGCCTTGGTCAATACGGCAGCGACAACATCGAGACCATCAAGGGCATCGGCTATCGCATCAAAGCGTAAGTTGTGCCGTTAGGGTGTTTTAGGCAAAGGCGGATTCTGACGCCGCTTAATCCGCCTTGCTTGTTTCAGTTATGTTCTTTCGTCCCAATGCGTGTCGAGGTGAAAGACAGCCACCTTCCAAGGAAACTTTTTCTTGTTCAATTTTGTCCTGATAAAAGAGACAGAACATTTTTACATTAGCCGTTAGCGTGTTATGCTTTGTCGTGTGCATAAAGGTGAATGCATTGTTGAGGCTGTCCTTATTGGTCTTGTAACGAAGGAGGT
>Ga0272446_1003172_pt1 | contig 21214 bp, 19 predicted proteins | sample YNPCB0061_FD_194587 | JGI IMG/M metagenome (GOLD analysis project Ga0272446, IMG submission 194587) | Hot spring microbial mat communities from Yellowstone National Park, WY, United States - YNP-CB-006-1 | ecosystem: Environmental > Aquatic > Thermal springs > Hot (42-90C) > Sediment | place...
CGTCACCACCCGCACGGTCGGCGAGGAGGAGGGCGAGGTCCGGCTCGACCGCTGGTTCCGCCGCCATTTCCCGAACCTCGCCCGCGGCGCGCTCGCCAGGCTCCTCCGCACCGGCCAGGTGCGGGTCGACGGCAGGCGGGCGGAGGCGGGCACCCGGCTCTCCGCCGGCCAGGTGGTGCGCATCCCGCCGCTCGGCGATCTCGCCGCCGTGCCGAGGCCGAAGCCCGAGGCGGGCCTCGATGCGCATCTCGTGAAGGACCTGCACGCGCTCGTCCTCTGGCGCGACGACAGCGTGATCGCGATCGACAAGCCCTTCGGCCTGCCCGTGCAGGGAGGGCCCGGGATCGCGCGGAGCCTCGATTCCCTTCTTGACGCGTATCGTTTCGGCTCCGCTGAGCGCCCGCGCCTCGTCCACCGCCTCGACCGCGACACCACCGGCGTTCTCCTGCTCGCGCGCACGGCGAAGGCCGCGAGCCGGCTCGCCGCCGCCTTCCGCTCGCGCGAGGCCGAGAAGACCTACTGGGCCGTCGTGGTCGGCCGCCCGCATCCGCTCGAGGGGCGGATCGACGCCGCACTTGCCAAGCGCGCGGGCGCGCGCGGCGAGCGGGTGACGGTGGCCGAGGCCGATGACGCTGACGCGGCGTATGCCGTCACCGAGTTCCGCACGATCGAGTTCGCCGGCAAGCGTGCGTCGTGGCTCGAGCTCCGGCCGCTGACGGGGCGGACGCACCAGCTCCGCGTCCACTGCGCCGCGATCGGCTGCCCGATCCTCGGCGATGCCAAATACGCCGGTGCGGCGGCGATGCTGGAGGGGCTCCCCGAGCAGCTGCACCTGCACGCGCGCGGCATCGTGATCCCCCACCCCGACGGTGGGGTTCTCGCCGTCGAGGCGAAGCTGCCGCCGCACATGAAGGAGAGTTTCGCCGCGCTCGGCTTTACCGCGCCGAAGCCCAGGCGCCCGGCGCATGACAGACGCGGATGACCGACGGGGACACTCAGGCTAGTCTCCAGCCGCGCTTCTCCAGCCGCGCTCTGGCCTGCCATGGGGAGAGAACGCATGCGTCTTCGCACCGTGCTCATCGCGGCGGGCATCATCGTCGCCCTGCCGGTCGCGGGCCTTGCCGTCTTCGCCGCCACCTTCGACGCCAACGCCTACAAGCCGCGGATCGCCGCGGCGGTCGAGCAGGCGACGGGGCGACAGCTCGCCCTGGATGGCCCGATCCGCCTGAAGCTCGGCCTCTCCCCTGGCGTGCGCGTCGAGGATGTCGCCTTCGCCAACGCGCCCTGGGGCTCGCGGCCGGAGATGGCGCGCCTGCGTGCGCTCGAGGTCGAGGTGGCGGTGCTGCCGCTGCTCTCGGGCAGGATCGAGGTCAACCGCGTCGTTCTCGTCGCGCCCGACATCCTGCTCGAGACCAATGCCGAGGGTGCGGGCAACTGGGAGTTCGCCGCTGCGGAGGCGGCGCGCCCGCCCGCAGCGCCTGCCCCCCAAGCGCCCTCCGCCCCGGCGGAGGCGCCGCGCGCGCAGCGGGATGTCCTGGTGCGCGACCTCGCCATACTGGAGGGGCGCGTCACCTGGCGCGACGGGCGGACGCGGCAGACGACGACGCTCGCCCTGCCGCGCCTCTCCGCCCGCGCCGACGGGCCGACCACCCCGCTCTCGCTCGACCTCGAGGCGACGCTCAACGACGCGCCCGTCACGCTCTCCGGCACCGTCGGCCCGCTCGCGCGGCTCGCCGGAGCGGGCGGCGCCGCGCCGTGGCCGGTCGATCTCGCGCTCGGCGCCGCGGGAGCGCGGGCCACGGTCAAGGGAAGGGTGGCGGAGCCGAGGACGGGCCGCGGCTTCGACCTCGCGGTCGAGGCGACGGTGCCCGATCTCGCGCGGCTCGCGGCCCTTGCCCCCGGCGTGACGCTGCCCCCCCTGCGCGGCCTCTCCCTCTCCGTCCAGGCCGCCGACCGTGGCGGGGCGGTGCCGGAGATCAGGGCGCTCACGCTTCGCGCCGGCGAGAGCGACCTTTCCGCCTTCGCTCCCGGCCTCAGGCTCGGCCGTGCCGAGCTCGTCGCAGCCGACGCGCGGAGCCCGATCCGTCTCTCCCTCGCCGCGACGTCCGGCGGCGCGCCGGTGACGGCCGAGGGCACGCTCGGGCCGCTCGCCGCTTTCCTGCCTGGGGCCGGGCTGGCGCCCTGGCCGGTCGATCTTCGCCTCGGCGCAGCGGGCGCGGAGGCGACGGCGAAGGGCAGAATCGCGGAGCCGCGCGCCGGGCGGGGGGTCGACCTTGCTCTGGCCGCGACCATCCCCGACCTCGCCGCCCTCGCACCGCTCGCCGGCGGCGTGGCCCTGCCGGCGATCCGCGATGTGCGCTTCTCCGCCCGAGCGCGCGACCTGCGCGAAGGGCAGGGCGGGGAACTCCGCGACATCGCGCTCACGCTCGGCCCGTCCGATCTTGCCGGCGCAGTGTCGGTCGCGCTTGGCGCGCGGCCGAGGATCGCGGCCGATCTCAGGTCGGATCGTTTCGATCTCGACGCGATCCTCGCCGCTCTCGAAGGTCCCGCGAGGCCCACGCAGGGCGGCGCGGCGCCGGCCTCGGCCGCGGCCCCGCCTGCGGCGCGCACGCGGCTGATCCCCGACACGCCGCTGCCCTTCGAAGCGCTTCGCCTCGCCGACGCTGCCGTCACCCTTGCGGTTGCGCGGCTCACCGCGGGCGGAATCGACTACCGGTCGCTCGCCGCCACGCTCAGGCTCGATGACGGGAGGCTCGCGGTCGATCCGTTCCGCGTCACTGCCCCCGGAGCCCCGCTCAGCGGGCGCGTCGCGGTCGATGCCTCCGCCGCCGCCGCTCCGGTCGCGCTCGTGCTCCGCGCGCCTGCGATCGACCTTGCCCAGGTCGTCGCCGCCTTCGGCGGGGGTTACCGCGTCTCGGGAACGCTCGAGCTCGACATGGACGTGCGCGGCCGCGGCGCCTCGCCGGCGGCGATCGCCGGAACGCTCGATGGTCATGTCGGGCTTGCCGGGGCCACGCTCGACATCGACAATCGGCTGATCGACCTCGTGGCGGGTGAGGTGTGGCGCGCGCTCGTGCCCGGAGCGCCGCGCGAGGGTTCGAACAATGTCCGCTGCCTTGCCTTCCGCTTCGACAGCGCCCAAGGGGTGGCCGAGGCGCGCGCCTTCCTGTTCGACAGCGCGCTCGCCAAGGTCGCCGGCACCGGCTCGGTCCTGCTCGGGCCCGAGCAGCTGCGGCTGCGCGCGGTGCCGACGCTGAAGCTCGCCGGCGGCGGGATCGGCGTGCCGGTGCTGATCGGCGGCACGTTTCTCGCGCCTGCGGTGCGGGTCGATCCTGCCGGTGCCGTGGGTGCTCTCGCCGGGGCTGCCTCCGGCGCCGCTGCGGGCGCGGCTGCGGGCGCTGCGGCGGGCCCGCTCGGCGCTGTGGTTGGTGGCGTCGTTGGCGCCGTCCGAGGCGGGGCGCGCCCGGCGGGGGATGACTGCCCGACCCAGCTTGCGATCGCGCGCGGCGGGCGGCAGGGCCCGGTGCCGGCTGCGGAAGCCGCACCGGCGGCCGAGACCGAACCCGCCCCGCCGGCGCAGCCTCCGGCGCAGCAGCCGGAGCGGGAGCGACCCGCCAACCCGCTGCAGCAGCTCCTGCCCCGGCTCGGCCGCTGAGCGCTGGGATGGAGCGGTTCTGGTCGCGCGCCGAAGCGGCCGAGGAGGCCCCCGGCCGGTTCGCCGTGCTGCTCGACGGCAGGCCGATTCGCCTTCCCTCCGGCGCTCCGCTCGCCGTCCCCTCCGCCCCTCTGGCAGCGGCACTCGCCGCAGAGTGGCAGGCGGCCGGCGGTGGGAAGGGGCGGGGTTTCCGTCTCGAGGCTCTGCCGCTGACCCGGCTCGTCGGCACAGCGATCGACCGGATCGTGCCAGACCATGGCGCCGCGGTGGCCACCGTCGCCCGCTACGGCGCGAGCGACCTGCTCTGCTACCGGGCGGAGTTCCCGCCGAAGCTCGCCGCCCGCCAGAACGCCGCCTGGCAGCCGCTGCTCGACTGGGCGGCGTGCGCCTTCGAGTCGCCGCTCGTTGTCACGGCCGGAGTGGTCGCCGTGGCCCAGCCCGAGGCCTCGCTCGCCGCGCTCACGCGCGCGGTCGCGGAGCATCCGCCGCTCGAACTCTCGGGGCTCGGAGCGATCGTGCAGGCGACCGGCTCGCTCGTGCTCGGGCTTGCCGTGTCGCACGGCCGTGTGACGGCGGCGGAGGCGCATGCGCTCGCCACCCTCGATGAGTCGTTCCAGGCCGAGGACTGGGGCGAGGACGCCGAAGCCGCGAAGCGGCTGCGGGCGATCGCCGAGGACATCGCCGCCGCCGCGCGGCTGATCGGGCTCGCGCGCGGGGCGGCGGCATGACGGCGCGGCGCTTCCTCGTCTCCGGCCGCGTGCAGGGGGTGGGGTTCCGCGCCTTCGCGGTCGAGACGGCGCAGGGCCTCGGTGTCACGGGCTGGGTGCGCAACCTCGCCGATGGCAGGGTCGAGGCGGTGGCGGAGGGGGGGGAGGAGGCGCTCGACGCCTTCGCCCGGGCGCTCGCCGAAGGACCTCTGCTCGCCCGGGTCGATCACGTGGCGGTGGAGGCGGCAGAGGCCTCTGGCCACACCGCGTTCCGGCAGGTGGCGGACGGATGATCACGCTCTTGCGCGTCGTCATCGGCTCTGGCTGCGTTGTGCTCGGCGCGGTGCTGATCACCGTCGCGCTGAGGCAGTACAGCCGCGAGCTCACCTGGCGGCGCGCCGTCGGCACGGTGCAGAGCCGCGGCGGGGGGCGCGAGAACGAGATCGCCTATACCGACCATGCCGGGCAGCGCCGCGTCGGCCGGCACTGGGGCGCCTCGCGCACCGCCGGCGCTCCCGGCATAGGAGAGCGGATCATCGTCCTCTACCACCCCCGCGATCCGGAGCGGATCGCCGTGCCCGTGGGCGCGGGCGTGCTCGTGCTGCTGACGATCGCGGGAATCGCGCTCGGCCTGCTCGGGCTCTGGATGCTCGGCAACGCGTGATGGGCCGGAGCAACCGTCCGCCGAACCGACAGAGCCGGGCGGACGGGCACAAGGCGCCGCGCTGCCAGTGCCCACACTGAGGTCACGCGATGACGACGTTTCCTGAACTGACGCTGCGACAGAGGGCCAAGGCGATCTGGAAGCTCATGCGTCGGCCCGCCCCCTACGTGCTCGTGCCGATCAAGCCGCGCGGCATGATCACGCAGCGCCCCGAGTCCTATCGCTTCGCCGCGATCGCCGCCGTGCTGGACCGGCACGAGGCGACGATCAGGGCAACGCTCGGCGAGATCAGGCCCGTGTTCGACGAGGCCCGCACCGCACTCGGCGCGCGTGCCGCCCACCCGAATTTCGGCGAGGGCGATGCGCTTTCGGCCTACGCGCTCGTTCGCACGCGCAGGCCGCGGCGAATCGTCGAAATCGGCAGCGGCAACAGCAGCCATGTGCTCCGACGCGCCGGCGGCGACGGGCTCGATCTGATCTGCATCGACCCAGAACCGCGGCTCGATGTGCGCGCCGTCGCGACGACGCTGATCCGCGACAGCGTGCTCGCGGTCGGCATGGAGGTGTTCGACGCGCTCGCACCCGGCGATATGCTGTTTCTCGACGGCTCTCATTACGCCTTCAGTGGGACCGATGTCGAGCATGTGTTCCTCGAGATCCTGCCGCGGCTTCGGCCGGGCGTGATCGTGCATGTCCACGACATCCATCTGCCTTTCGCCTATCCGCCCCGGTTCATCGAGCGCGCCTACAACGAGCAGATCGTGCTCGCTGCCCTGCTGCTGGGCGGCGAGGTATGGGCGCCGCTTCTGCCGGTGCATCTCTGCGCAACGCGGGGCGACCTTCCCCCCGGCGGGTCGTTCTGGATGGTGCGGCAGGGCTGATCCGCCTTACCGAGACGCGCCGCCGAACGCTTCGGCGAAACTCGCCATCAGCGCTGCGTCGAGCTCCGGCATCGTGGCGGTGATTCCCTCGCGCCAGAGGCTGGTCACGCCGTGGTCGCGCACGCCGCAGGGAACGATCCCCTCGAAATGGGAGAGATCGGGGTCGAGGTTGATCGCAAACCCGTGCCAGGTGATCCAGCGAGTCACGCGCACGCCGATCGCGCCGATCTTGTTCTCCCCTCCCCCGCGCCGGTCGGGCACCCAGAGGCCGACGCGGCCCTCCCGCGTCTCCGCGCGGATGCCGAGCCGGCCGAGTGCGGCGATCATCCACGCCTCGAGCCGGTGCACATAGGCGCGAACGTCCTGGCCGCGGCGGCGGAGGTCGAGCATCACGTAGCCGACCCGCTGGCCGGGGCCGTGATAGGTCCACTGCCCGCCGCGGCCGGCGCGGAAGGTGGGGAAGCCCCGCGGGTTGAAGAGGTCCTCCGGTCGCGCGCTGGTGCCGGCCGTGTAGAGGGGCGGGTGCTCGACGAGCCACACACGCTCCCCCGCCTCGCCGCGCGCCATCGCCGCGACCTGGGCCTCCATCGCCGCGACCGCGTCCGGATAGGGGACGAGGCCGTCGCAGACCTGCCACTCGGGCGCGTCGCGCGCGATTGCCGGGGCGGGGATCATCGGCTATACCCCGCGCCCTGGCTGGCGGCGCGGTCGTGGCGGAACTGGTAGACGCGCAAGCTTGAGGTGCTTGTGGGGGAAACCCCGTGGAAGTTCGAGTCTTCTCAACCGCACCAGCCTGACCTCGCCGAAGCCTGACCGGAAAATGGGCGCTGCCTCCCCAAACGCGAAGGGGCGGGGTGTTGCCCCGCCCCACGGTGGTGGCGCCTCCAGCCGGCTCAGACGGCGCGGCGGCAGCGTGCCCAGGCAAGCCCCGCAAGCCCGAGGCCCAGGAGGGCGAGCGAGGCGGGCTCCGGCACAGCGACCGGGCCGCCATCGGGCGCCGCCCAGCGGCTGCGCGGAAGGATCGGATTGGCTTCGCTCCCCCAGAACGCGCCGACGTCATCGGCCCAGGAGCCGGGGCCGGAGATGGTGAACGCGAAGGTGTAGAGCCCGTTCGCGGCCGGGTTCGTGGTGCTGTCGTTGACGAATTCGCCGGTGATCGTGCCGGTGACCGAGGTCGGCATAACGTTCCACTGCTCGTACCAGCCGGTCACTGGGTTCAATGTCGCTGGCGTGGCGAAGGTGGCGGTGAGATCGAGCGCGAAGGCCGTGAAGGCTCCGGCAGTGTCGCCCGAGGGGCCGCCCGTGGTGACCGGGGCGTTCCACAGCCGCGCGGCGTTGCTGTCGTCGCCGTTGCCGCCGGTGAGCTTCAGCTTGAATACCGTGTTTCCCGGCTCCCAGCCGCCGGCGATGGTCACGCCCGGGTTGAACCCGCCATTGTCGAAATACTGGAAGAACCCGTAGTTCGTGTTGTTCGGGTTGCCCCAGCCGTTGGTCACGAAGGGCAAGATGTTCGTGAAATACCAGGCGGTGGAGATCTGCGCGAGGTCCGGCCCGTAGTTCTGCGGCGTGGTGTTGGCGGCGTTGCGGACGGAGACGAGCCCGTCGCGCGCGTCGGGGCGCGTCACGCGGTCCCCGTTGCTCGCCGTGCCGATGAAGTGCTTGATCGTGCTCTCTGGCGCTGTCACCCAGCCGCTGTAGGTGAAGTTGTCGAACAGAACGACGAGCGGGGAGGCAACGGAACCGGAGGCGGCAAGCGACAGGGTCCCGGCTGTCGCAAGTGTCACAAGAAAACGTCACTGTCTCCTTCTCTGCGATGACTGCTTCTGAGGCCTGGAGGCCGGTCGGAGGAAGCACCCTTCCATGCGCCACCGGTACGCGCCACTTCGGGGCGCAACCCTTGCGTGAGAACGGTGGTCGCTCCTCTCCAAATACGCGCTCCTGCACTCACGAGAGGAGATGAGCAAGATTTGGGCCACGCGTAGCAAGCCTGCGAAATCAAAGAGCTGGTGATTGCGCCGAGGGCTCCCGAAAGACACGTGTAAAAGGTGCCGACAAGGGCCGAAGCGGACCGGTTTCGCGGTCTGCGGCCCGGTTGCCCGGAGCGACGGGGCATGCATACCTCGCTGCCCGCACTCCCTGGGCCAAGGACCATCGGCATGGACCGTGAGGATTTCCGCAAGGCGGCGCTCGACTATCACCGGCTGCCGCGGCCGGGAAAGCTCTCGGTCGAGCCGACGAAGCGCCTCTCCTCCAACCACGACCTCGCCCTCGCCTACTCGCCGGGTGTTGCCGCCGCCTGCGAGGCGATCGTGGCCGACCCCGCGGCGGCGCAGGACCTCACCGCCCGCGGCAACCTCGTCGCCGTCATCACCAACGGCACCGCCGTGCTTGGCCTTGGCGCGATCGGCCCACTCGCCGCCAAGCCGGTGATGGAGGGCAAGGCGGTGCTGTTCAAGAAGTTCGCCGGCATAGACGTGTTCGACATCGAGGTCGACGCTGCCGACCCGGAACGGTTCATCGAGGTCGTCGCCGCGCTCGAGCCCTCCTTCGGCGGCATAAACCTCGAGGACATCAAGGCGCCGGAGTGCTTCGTGATCGAGGCGGCGCTGCGCGAGCGGATGACGATCCCCGTGTTCCATGACGACCAGCACGGCACCGCCATCATCGTCGCCGCCGCCATACGCAACGCTCTGCTCCTGCAGGGGAAGGAGATCGGCGCGGCGCGGCTCGTCACCTCCGGAGCGGGTGCCGCGGCGCTCGCCTGCCTCGACCTGCTCGTCGCCATGGGCATGCGGCGGGAGAACATCACCGTCACCGACATCGAGGGCGTGGTCCATGCCGGCCGCACCGCTCTGATGGACCCGTGGAAGGCGCGCTGGGCGCGCGACACCGAGGCCCGAACGCTCGCCGAGGCCCTGCCCGGGGCGGACATTTTCCTCGGCCTCTCCGCCCCGCGCGTCCTCAGGCCGGAGTGGCTCGCGACGATGGCGCCGAACCCGCTGATAATGGCGCTCGCCAACCCGGAGCCGGAGATCAGGCCGGAGCTCGCGAAGGCGGCGCGGCCGGACGCGATCGTCGCGACGGGGCGCAGCGACTACCCGAACCAGGTCAACAACGTCCTCTGCTTCCCCTTCATCTTCCGCGGCGCGCTCGATGTCGGCGCGACCACGATCAACGACGCGATGAAGATCGCAGCGGCCGATGCGATCGCCGCGCTCGCGCGCGAGGAACCCTCGGAGGTCGTGCAGGCGGCCTATGGCGGGCAGGCGCCGCGTTTCGGCCCCGAGACGATCATCCCAAAGCCCTTCGACCCGCGGCTGATCCTCAGGATCGCCCCGGCGGTCGCGAAGGCGGCGATGGAGACCGGCGTTGCCACCCGCCCGATCGCCGATTTCGCTGCCTATCGCGCGCGTCTGGCCGGCTTCTCCTATCGCTCGGGGCAGCTCATGCGCCCGGTGTTCGAGGCGGCGCGCGCCCAGCCCGCCCGCGTCGCCTATGCCGAGGGCGAGGACGAGCGTGTGCTCCGCGCTGCCCAGATCGCGGTCGATGAGGGGATCGCGCGGCCCGTCGTGATCGGCCGACGCGCGGTGATCGCCGCACGGATCGCAGCGCTCGGCCTTCGCCTCCGCCCCGGCGAGCAGATCGAGATCCTCGACCCAGCCGAGAACGACGCTGTGTTCGGGCCAATGGCGGAGGCCTATCACCGCTTGGTCGAGCGCAAGGGAATCCCGCCCGAGACGGCGGCGAGCCGGGTGCGCACGCGCTCGACCGTCGCCGCGGCGATGCTGCTCGCCGAAGGCCAGGTGGCGGCGGCGGTGGTCGGCGCGACGGGGCAGTGGATGCGGCACTGGGAGCTCGTGCGCGACATCATCCCCCGCCGCGCGGGGGTGAGCCGCGCCTACGCGCTGTCGGCGCTGGTCATTCCCTCCGGCACGCTCTTCATCGCCGACACGCATGTCAATCTCGAGCCCTCGGCGGAGCAGCTCGCCGAGCTCACCGGGCTCGCGGCGGAGGCGGTGCGCCGGTTCGGAATCGAGCCGAAGGTGGCGCTCGTCAGCCACTCGAACTTCGGCTCCTCCGGCACGCCCTCGGCGCGTCGGATGCGCGAGGCTCTGGGGCTCATCCGCTCCCGCTTCCCGGGCCTCGAAGTGGAGGGCGAGATGCACGCCGATGCGGCGCTCGTCGAGGCCACACGGTCGCGAATCTTCCCCCGCTCGGCGCTCCGCGGCAGCGCCAATCTCCTGATCATGCCGAGCCTCGATTCGGCGAACATCGCCTTCGAACTGCTCAAGGCGGCGGCGGATGGGCTCGCGGTCGGGCCGATCCTGCTCGGGCTCGCGCGGCCGGTCCATGTGGTCTCGCCCTCGGTGACGGCGCGGGGGATCCTCAACGTCACCGCGCTTGCGGTGCTCGAGGCGGGCGCGCGTGGCGGCTGAGCCTCTCGTCATCGACTGCGACCCGGGCGCTGACGACGCGCTCGCGCTCCTGATGGCGCTCGCGGCACCGTCGCTCGACCTCCGCCTCGTCACCACGGTCGCTGGCAACGCACCGGTCGAGGTCACGGCGGCGAACGCGCGCCGCGTGCTCGACTTCGCCGGGCGCGGTGACATCCCGGTGATCATGGGCGCTGCCGGCCCGCGCGGCGGCGGCGCAGTGCCGGATGCGGTGGTGCACGGGCCGGACGGGCTCTTGGGCCTTGACCTGCCGCCGCCCTCCCGCCCTCCGGACGGGACGGGCGCCGCAGCCGCCCTCGCCGCCGCAATGCCGGCGACGCTGGTCGCGCTCGGGCCGCTGACGAACGTCGCCGCGGCGCTCGAGGCAGGGCTCGCGCCCGACCGCGTTGTGGTGATGGGTGCGGCGATCGGCGCTGGCAACATGCCCTCGGGCGCCGAGTACAACCTCGCGGTCGATCCCGAAGCCGCCGCCGTCGCGCTCGCCCGACCGCACCGGCTCGTGCCGCTCGACGTCGCCCGCTCTGCGCTTGCGACGCCCGGGCGGATCGCGGCGGTGGCGCGGTCTGGGCGTGTCGGTGCGCGGATCGCGCCGATGCTCTCGGCTTACGCCGCCGCCGACCGGGCGAACAACGGGCTCGCGGGCGGGCTCTGGCCGGACGCGCATGCCATCGCCGCGCTCGCCGAGCCCTGGCTCTACACTTGGCGCGAGGCGGCGGTCACGGTTGACGGGACAGGGCGGGCGCGGTTCGACTGGGACGGGGAGGGTGCCTCCGTCGCCGTGGCGGTGGACGAGGCGGGGTTTTTCGCCCTTGTCGGGCGCCTTCTCGCGACGCTTTGAAGGGCCGGGAAGCGGCCCCACATGAGGGGCGATGAACGACCGATCGGTTCCTGACAAGGCGCGCCGCGGCGACATCGCGGCGTTCCTCCGGAAGGTGGAGACGATGCCTGCCGTGCGCGCGGGCGCGGGCCGCCGCGGCCGGCTGCTGTTCGCGATCGACGCCACCGCCTCGCGCCAGCCGACCTGGGACCGCGCCTGCTTCCTCACCGGCGCGATGTTCGACGCCACGCGCGGTTTGGGCGGGCTTTCGATGAGCCTCTGCTACTACCGCGGCTATGGCGAGTTCGCCGCCACGCCGTGGCTCTCCGACACCGACGACCTGACGCGGCGGATGACCGGCGTCTCCTGCCTTGGCGGGCAGACGCAGATCGCCCGGGTGCTGCGCCACGCGGTGGCCGAGACGCGGAAGGAGCGGGTCAATGCGCTCGTCTTCGTGGGCGATGCGGTGGAGGAGGACATCGACGCTCTCGCCCATATCGCGGGCGAGCTCGGCATGCTCGGCTGCCCCGGCTTCTTCTTCCACGAGGGGGGAGAGCCGATGGCGGCGCGGACGTTCCGCGAGCTCGCGCGGCTCTCGGGCGGCGCCTACGCGCCGTTCGACCTCGCCTCGGCCGACATGCTGCGCGAGCTGCTCACCGCGGTTGCGGTCTATGCCGCTGGCGGGCGCGAGGCTCTGGCGAAGCTTCCCCCTTCGCGCGCGGGCGCGGCAGCGCTTCTGACGCATCAGCTCCCCGGGCGGCGGTAGGGGCTGCGATGACCTGGGTTCTGCTGGGCCTCGGCGTTCTCGGGCTTCTGCTGTTCGCCGCCTCTGCCTTCGCCAATGCGCGGATCGAGACGCTCAAGGCCGTGCTGAAATGGGCCGGGCTGATCGGCGGCGGCGCGCTTGCCCTCTATCTCCTCGTTACCGGCAAGGGCGGCCAGGCGCTGATGCTCGCGATCGTGCTCGGGCCGCTCGCGCTCCGCTTCTGGAACCAGGCCAAGGCGGCGCGGACCTTCTCGCGCGGCGGCCGCCCCGGCGAGGGCGCAGCCTCCGAGGTCGCCACCGCCTGGCTGCGCATGCGGCTTGAGCATGACACCGGAACCATGAGCGGCACGGTGCTCGCGGGCGAGTTCAAGGGCCGAGAACTCGCCGAACTCGCCCTGCCCGACCTGATCGGGCTGTGGCTCGTGCTCAGGGCGGAGGACCCCGAGAGCGTTCCGCTGCTCGAGGCGTGGATGGACCGGCGCTTCGGCGAGGCCTGGCGTGACGCCGCCGCCGAGGCAGCCGGCGAGGGCGAGGCGCCGCGGGCCGCAGGGGGGCCGCTCACCCGCGCCGATGCTCTGGCCATCCTCGGCCTGAAGGACGGCGCGACGGTCGAGGAGATACGCGAGGCGCATCGCCGCCTGATGCGCGCCGCCCACCCGGACCGGGGCGGTTCCGACTGGCTCGCGGCGCGGATCAACGAGGCGCGCGACGTCCTGCTCGGTTGAGGGGGAGCCGGCGTCGGCGCCGCCTCGGTTGCGGGGCTTGGGGCGCTGTGGCACTTAGCGGGCCGGCGCCGCGTTCGCGCCTCTGATCGGCCCAAACCTCGCCGTCTTCGGGAAGGATCCCCGCCGCATGAAGACCCTGCGCAAGGCCGTGCTTCCGGTCGCGGGCCTCGGCACGCGCTTTTTGCCGGCGACGAAGGCGATGGCGAAGGAGATGCTTCCCGTCGTCGACAAGCCGCTGATCCAGTATGCGGTCGAGGAGGCGCGTGCGGCCGGGATCGAGCAGTTCTGCTTCGTCACCGGCCGCGGCAAGACAGCGCTCGTTGAGCATTTCGACATCGCCTTCGAGCTCGAGGCGACGCTGCGCGAGCGCGGCAAGGCGGATGCGCTCGCTCTGCTCGAGGGCGCCGCCGCGACCCCGGGCTCGATCGTCTCGGTGCGGCAGCAGGTGCCGCTCGGGCTTGGCCATGCGATCTGGTGCGCGCGCGCCTTCATCGGCGACGACCCCTTCGCCATCATGCTGCCCGATGACCTCGTTCTCGCCGAGGTCTCCTGGGTGAAGCAGCTCGCCGACATCCACCGCGCGACAGGCGGCAACGTCGTCGCTGTCGAGGAGGTGCCGCGGGCGCACACCAACCGCTACGGCATCCTCAAGGTCGGCGCTGATGACGGGCGCGTCGCCGAGGTTCTCGGCCTTGTCGAGAAGCCGAAGCCGGAGGAGGCGCCGTCGACGCTCTCGATCGTCGGCCGTTACGTTCTCATGCCGGAGGTGATCGCCGAGCTCGCCCGCTTCGAGCGTGGCGCTGGCGGCGAGATCCAGCTCACGGACGCAATGGCGCGGCTGATCGGGCGGCAGCCCTTCCACGGTCTGCGCTGCACGGGGCGGCGGTTCGACTGCGGCGACAAGGCGGGCTATCTCGAGGCGCAGATTGCCTTCGCCCTGGCCCGGCCAGATCTTGCCGCGAAGGTGCGCGCCTTCCTGCCCACCTATCTCTGAGGTCACGACGATGAAGATCGCGATGATCGGCGGCGGCTATGTCGGCCTCGTCTCGGGCACGTGCTTCGCCGAGTTCGGCATCGAGGTCGCTGTCGTCGAGGCCGACCACGCCAAGCTCTCCGCCCTGCAGGCCGGGCGCATGCCGATCTACGAGCCCGGCCTCGACAAGCTCGTCGCCGAGAACGTCGCCGCTGGCCGCCTCTCCTTCGGCAACGACATCGCCGCCGCGGTGGCCGGAGCCGAGGCCGTGTTCATCGCCGTCGGCACGCCGACGCGCCGGGGCGACGGCCATGCCGACCTCACCTATGTCTACGCCGCCGCGGAACAGGTCGCACGCGCGCTCGACCACTATGCCGTGATCGTGACGAAATCGACCGTGCCGGTCGGCACGGGCCGCAAGGTCGCCGAGATCGTGCGCGCGACGCGGCCCGAGCTTGCGTTCGACATCGCCTCCAACCCCGAGTTCCTGCGCGAGGGCAGTGCGATCGGCGACTTCATGCGCCCCGACCGCGTGGTGATCGGCACCGACAGCGAGCGCGCGCGCGAGGTGCTGCGCCGCCTCTACCGCCCGCTCTATCTGATCGAGACGCCGATCGTCTTCACCGGGCTCGAGACGGCAGAGCTCATCAAATACGCCGCCAACGCCTTCCTCGCGATGAAGGTGACCTTCATCAACGAGATGGCCGACCTCGCCGAGGCGGTGGGCGCTGACGTGCACGACATCGCGCGCGGCATCGGGCTTGACGGGAGGATCGGGCGGAAGTTCCTCCATCCCGGCCCGGGCTATGGCGGCTCCTGCTTCCCCAAGGACACGCTCGCGCTCGTGCGCACCGCGCAGGACCACCACGCGCCGACGCGGCTGATCGAGACCGTCGTCGCGGTGAACGACGCGCGCAAGGCCGCGATGGCCTCGCGAATCGTCGCCGCCTGTGGCGGGTCGGTGCGCGGCAAGCGGATCGCCATCCTCGGCCTGACCTTCAAGCCAGAGACCGACGACATGCGCGATGCGCCCTCGCTCACCATCGTGCCCCGCCTCGTCGAGGACGGCGCGCACATCACCGCCTACGATCCACAAGGCATGGAGCAGGCGAGGCCGCTGCTGCCGCCCACCGTCGCCTATGCGGGAGACGCCCTGTCCGCCGCCGCAGGGGCGAACGCGCTCGTCCTGATCACGGAATGGAACGAGTTCCGCGCGATCTCGCCCGCGCGCCTGAAGGCCGCCATGGCCGGCGACGTGGTGGTCGACCTCCGCAACGTGTGGGACCCGGTGGCGATGCGCCAGGCCGGGTTCCGCTACTCCTCCATCGGCAGGCCCTAGAGAGGAACGCACGCCCATGGCCTTCAGCCATCGTTTCGATCCGACAACCCTGCGCGAATATGACATCCGCGGCATCGTCGGCCGAACGCTCGGGCCTGCGGATGCCTTCGCGATCGGGCGCTGTTTCGGCAGCGTCGTGGCACGGTCGGGCGGCTCCCGTGTCGCGGTCGGGCGCGACGGCCGCCTCTCCGGCCCAGCGCTCGAACAGGGGCTCGTCGACGGCCTCAAGGCGTCGGGGATGACGGTCCTGCGCATGGGGGTCGGCCCGACGCCGATGCTCTACTTCCTCAATGTCGCGGAGAGGACGGACGCGGCGGTGCAGGTGACGGGAAGCCACAACCCGCCCGACTACAACGGCTTCAAGATGGTCTTGGGCGGCAAGCCCTTCTTCGGCGAAGGCATCCAGGAGCTCGGCAGGATGGCCCTGTCGGGCGACGTCGTTGCCGAAGCCGCGGGAACCGACACCGCGATCGACATCGCGCCCCGCTATGTCGAGCGCCTCGCCAGCGACTGGGACGGGGGCGAGCGCGGACTGAAGGTCGTCTGGGACAACGGCAACGGCGCCGCGGGCGAGGTGCTCGTCCGCCTCGTCGCGCGCCTTCCCGGCGCGCACGAGATCCTCTTCCCCGAGATCGACGGCACCTTCCCAAACCACCACCCCGACCCGACGGTGCCCAGGAACCTCGCCGCGCTGATCGCGCGCGTGACCGAGACCGGGGCCGATCTCGGCATCGCCTTCGACGGCGACGCCGACCGGATCGGCGTGATCGACGACCGGGGCGAGATCCTGTTCGGCGACCAGCTCCTGATCGTGCTTGCCCGCGACGTTCTCACACGCAACCCAGGCGCGACCATCATCAGCGACGTCAAGGCCTCGCAGGTGCTGTTCGACGAGATCGCCCGTGCCGGAGGGGCGCCGCTGATGTGGAAGACGGGGCACTCGCTGATCAAGGCGAAGATGGCCGAGACCGGCGCGCCGCTCGCGGGCGAGATGAGCGGGCATGTGTTCTTCGCCGAACGCTGGTATGGCTTCGACGACGCGCTCTACGCAGCGGTGCGATTGCTCGGCGTGGTCGCGCGACTGGACCGCCCGCTCTCGGCCGTTCGCGCCGCCTTGCCCGCTGTCCTCAACACGCCCGAGCTCCGCTTCCCGTGCGAGGACACGCGCAAGTTCGCGGTGATGCGCGAGGTCGCCGCACGGCTGAGGGCGGCGGATGCGCGCGTCTCCGACATCGACGGTGTGCGGGTGATGACGGAGGACGGCTGGTGGCTCCTGCGCGCCTCGAACACCCAGGCCGTGCTGGTGGCGAGGGCGGAATCGACCACCGGAGAGGCAGGCCTTGAGAGGCTCAAGGCAGCGCTCGCCGACCAGCTCGCCGCCTCCGGAATCGCGCTCGACTTCGAGGCCGCAGCCTCAGGGCACTGAGCGCCGAAGCGATCCCGCCGGCGAGCCTCCCATGCTTGTCTTCCTCTACGGCACGCTGACCGACCCACGCGTGTTCGCCGACGCTGCCGGCACGGCAGCGCCGCTCGCGCGCGCCCGCCCCGCACGCCTCACCGGGTATCGCCGCGTCACGCTCCGCGGCACGCCCTACCCGACGCTGGTGCGTGACCCTGACGCCACCGTCGAGGGGCTTCTCGCCGCCATCCCGCCCGCGCTCCTGCCGGCGCTGCATGCCTACGAGGGAAGGCGATACCGTTTCCTCCCCGTGCGTGTTGTGGCGGGCGTGGCGACGGTCGAGGCACGCGCCTGGATCGCGCCGGAGGGGCTTGCCGACCGACGCAGACCCTGGTCGCCTTCCGCAGTCGGAACGATCACGACGGCGTGAGCGCTTCTTGCATGCCGGTCATGCAACGGCTTCATGAGCGAAACGTCCAAGACAGAGAAAGAACCGGGAGGTCCCTGATGCGCCTTGCTGCACGGCTTGCACTCGTCTGCGCCATCGCCCTCGCTCCAGTCGCGGCCGCCGCCCAAGCGCGCTGGGAGCCGAACCGCCCGGTGCAGTTCCTCGTTCCCGCCGGCACCGGCGGCGGCGCCGACCAGATGGCCCGCGTGATCCAGGGAATCGTCTCGAAGAACACCCTCATGCGCCAGCCGATCGTGGTGGTGAACAAGGCCGGCGGCGCCGGCGCCGAGGCCTTCCTCGAGGCCAAGGGCGCACGCGGCAACCCGCACATGCTGATCATCACGCTCTCGAACCTCTTCACCACGCCGCTCGCCACGGGCATTCCGTTCAACTGGCGCGACCTCACGCCGGTGAAGATGCTGGCGCTCGACGAGTTCGTGCTTTGGGTGCACGCCGAGTCGCCCTACACCACGGTTCCGGCCTTCCTCGACGCCGCCCGCGCCAACCGACTCCGCTTCGCCGGCACCGGTTCGCGGCAGGAGGACCAGATCATCGTCGCCGCCATCACCCGCGTGACCGGCATCCCCTTCACCTACATCCCCTATCAGGGCGGCGGCGCCGTCGCGGTCGCGCTCGTCGGCAAGCATGTCGAGGCGACGGTGAACAACCCGATCGAGGCGGTCACCCATTGGCGGGCCGGGGCGCTCCGGCCGCTCTGCGTGTTCGACAGCCGTCGCCTTCCCGTGACCGACCGCATGACCGAGACCCAGGCCTGGTCCGACATCCCCACCTGCCGCGAGAGCGGGCTCGACGTCGAATATCTGATGCTTCGGGGCATCTTCATGCCGCCCGGTGTGACGCCCGCGCAGGTCGCCTTCTATGTCGATCTGCTCGAGAAGGTCCGCCAGACCGACGAGTGGAAGGACCTGATGCGCCAGGGCGCCTTCAACCTCACGACGATGACCGGCCAGGCCTTCGTCGAGTGGCTCACGCGCGAGGAGGAGCGCCACCGGTCGCTGATGGCGGAGGCCGGGTTCCTCGCCGGGCGCTGAGCGGGGGCGCGGTATGCGCCGGTTCCAGGGGCTCGGCACCCGCACGGCGGAGCTTGCGCTCGCGTCGCTCTTCGCCGCCGTCGCGGCGCTGGCGATCGGCGATTCGCTGCGCCTCGGCTCCGGCTGGGGCGAGGATGGCCCGCGGTCTGGCTACTTCCCGTTCTGGGTCGGGGTCATCCTGCTCGCTGCCTCGGTCTGGCAGATCGCCTCGGCGGTCGGGATCAGGCCGCGCGAGCGCTTCGCCTCGCGCGAGGAGCTCGCCCGTGTCGGCTCCGTGCTCGGCCCGGCTGCGCTGCAGGTGGCGCTGATGCCGTTCCTCGGCCTCTACCTCGCCTCCGCCCTGCTCGTTGCCTGGTTCAAGGCGCGGCTCGGCGCGTTCCGCTGGCCGGTCGCTGCCGCCGCAGGGGTCGCCACCGCCGTCGTCGCCTTCGTCGTCTTCGAGATCTGGTTCCTCGTCGCTCTGCCGAAGGGGCCGATCGAAGAGCTGCTCGGCTTCTGAACACCGCCGCTGACGGACCCTCCCCGGAATGGACCAGCTCGGCCTCCTGCTGAACGGCTTCGCCGTCGCGCTTGACCCAGCCAACGTCGCGCTGATGCTGATCGGCATCGTGCTCGGCGTCGTCATTGGCGTTCTGCCGGGCTTGGGCGGCGCCAACGGGGTGGCGATCCTGTTGCCGCTCACCTTCACCCTCTCGCCGGTGAGCGCGATCATCCTGCTCTCCTGCATCTACTGGGGGGCGCTGTTCGGCGGCGCGATCACCTCGATCCTGTTCAACATCCCGGGCGAGCCCTGGTCGGTCGCGACCACCTTCGACGGCTACCCGATGGCGCAGCAGGGCCGCGCGGCGGAGGCGCTGACGGCAGCCTTCACCTCCTCCTTCGTCGGCGCCTTCTTCGCGATCGTGATGATCACCTTCATCGCCCCGCTTGTCGCCGGGTTCGCGCTCCGCTTCGGCCCGCCCGAGTTCTTCGCGGTGATGTTCCTCGCCTTCGCCTCCTTCATCGGCATGGGCACCGGCTCACCGCTGAAGACGCTGATGGCGACGATGGCGGGCTTGCTGCTCGCCTCGGTCGGGCTCGACAGTGTGACCGGCACGCTGCGGCTGACCTTCGGCTCGACCGAGCTGATCCGCGGCTTCGACTTTCTCGTCGCGGTGATCGGGCTGTTCGGCATCGGCGAGATCCTGACCTCGATCGAGGAGGGGCTTGCCTTCCGCGGCGCTGCGGCGGCGATCGACCTCTCCGTGGTGCGCCGCACCTGGGCAGAACTTCCCCGCCACTGGGCGCTGTCGCTCCGCTCCTCGCTGATCGGCTGCTGGATGGGGGTGACGCCGGCGGGTGCGACGCCGGCGTCCTTCATGAGCTACGGCGTGGCGCGGCGCATGGCGCGGCCGGGCGAGGTTCCCTTCGGCAAGGGCCGGATCGAGGGCGTGATCGCACCCGAGACGGCGGCGCATGCCGCCGGAACCTCGGCGCTCCTGCCCATGCTCGCGCTCGGCGTTCCGGGCTCGCCCACGGCCGCGGTGCTGCTGGGCGGGCTGATGATGTGGGGGCTACAGCCGGGGCCGATGCTGTTCGTCGAGCAGGCGGACTTCGTCTGGGGCCTGATCGCCTCGATGTATCTCGGCAATCTCGTCGGCCTCGTGCTCGTTCTGTTCGCGGTGCCGTGGTTCGCCGCCATCCTGCGCGTGCCCTTCGCAGTGATCGCGGCGCTGATCCTCGTCGTTTGCTCGATCGGCGCCTACACGGTCAACAACGCCTGGTTCGACGTGGTTCTCATGCTCGTCTTCGGCGTGCTCGGCTACGCTATGAAGAAGCTCGACTACCCGCTCGCGCCGCTCGTCCTTGCGCTTGTCCTCGGCAACCGGACGGAGCAGGCCTTCCGCCAGTCGATGCTCTCCGCGCAGGGCGACCTTGGCGTGTTCTGGTCGAACTGGCTTGTCGGCTCGATCATGACGGCTGGGCTCGTGCTGCTGTTCTGGCCGGTGATCAGCCGCGTGCGCGGCGCCGTGGCGGTCGCTCTGGCGCGCCGGCAGGGATGATCCCTTCACAGGCTTTTGCTGGTGCGCGCCTGTCGCTCACACCCCAGGCCTGGCCGTGGCGGCGCGCTTGCGCGATCCTCCCCCGCCCCGACGCGAAAGGCCGCGCATGCTCCAGACCCCGCCCGCACTCCCCGGCATGAGGGAGGAGGAGATCGACACGCCCGCGCTCGTGCTCGACCTCGATTCCTTCGACCACAACCTCGCCACCATGGCTGGGCTGCTCGCGCCCACCGGGGCGAAGCTCAGGGCGCACGCCAAGACGCACAAATCGGCCACCATCGCGCGGCTCCAGGCCGAGCGCGGCGGGGCGATCGGCCAGTGCGTGCAGAAGGTGGGCGAGGCGGAGGCGCTGGTCTGGGGCGGCATCGGCGACGTGATGGTCACCAACCAGGTGGTTGGCCGGGAGAAGCTCGCCCGTCTCTTCGGGCTCACCCGGCTTGCCCGCGTCTCGGTCTGCGTCGATGACGGCGCCCAGGTCGCAGCGCTCGAGGAGGTGGCGGAGGCTGCGGGCGGGCGGATCGAGACGCTGGTCGAGATCGATGTCGGGATGGATCGCTGCGGCGTCGCGGCGGGGCCGGAGGCGGTGGCGCTTGCGGAGCGGATCGCCGCCTCGCGGCATCTCGTGTTCGCCGGCCTGCAGGCCTATCAGGGCCGCGCGCAGCATCTGCGCACGGCCGAGGAGCGGGCGGCGGCGATCGGCCACGCCGCTGACCTGACCCGGCGCACGGTGGAGCAGCTCCGCCAGCGCGGGCTCGCTTGCCCCGTGGTCGGGGGGGCGGGAACGGGCACGTTCCTGCTCGAGGCGGCCTCTGGCATCTGGACGGAGATCCAGGCCGGCTCCTACGCGTTCATGGATGCCGACTATGCGCGCAACCTCGAGGCCGACGGTTCGCCGGTCGCGACCTTCCGCCACGCGCTCTTCGTGCTCGCGACCGTGATCAGCGCGACGCGGCCCGGCCTTGCCGTGCTCGATGTCGGCCACAAGGGTGTGGCTGTCGACAGCGGCATGCCGCTCGTGTGGGGGATGCCGGGGATCGCCTATGTCGGCGCCTCGGACGAGCACGGCAAGCTGACCTGGGAGGGTGGCGACCGGCGGCTCGCGATCGGCCAGAAGCTCCGCCTCGTGCCTGGGCACTGCGACCCGACGGTCGATCGCTACGACTGGTATGTCGGGGTGCGGAACGGACGGGTGGAGAGCGTCTTTCCGGTCGATGCCAGAGGGGCGATGCGGTAGCAGCGCCCCGTCCCGTCACGCCCGGGGCGATGCGCCAGCAGCGCCCCGTCCCGTCACG